>Ga0123342_1000657_pt1 | contig 55848 bp, 23 predicted proteins | sample Turbeawhitnodule_FD_89960 | JGI IMG/M metagenome (GOLD analysis project Ga0123342, IMG submission 89960) | Root nodule microbial communities of legume samples collected from Mexico - Turtle bean Mexico white nodule | ecosystem: Host-associated > Plants > Roots > Nodule | place: Mexico: Nepantla...
CCGAAATTAAAAAAAAAAAAAAAAAAAAAAACGAAAAAACATGAAAAAAAAAAAACGCAGAACTCTCATCACCAACTAACCTTCACGGCCTTCAACAGCCACCTCCAGCCACAGCCACCTCCAGCCACAACCACCCACCACAATGAATCCAAATTGAAGAACAACTCATTCACTCAACCAAACCCTAACATATATTGCCAATGGGAAGAACCCATTGAGGTGCAAGGAGAATTTGCCTTCTTTTTTCATCCCAAATTCTCAAAGGAATGTAGGTAGATTAATTTTTACTACACCTTTATACCTTTCTTCTGACACCCCCATAAGTTATGTTAAAAGACGTTTTTGGCTTTAAGTAAATAAATCCTAAATTTCCACACACTTCACCTAACCCAGCTTTCACCCCCGCGACACCCCCAACAACTCATTTGTGTTCGTTCAAGCTTTTCGGTGGTTCTTTACGCTATTTGAGAGTCTTTCACAAGTTGTTTGTGGTATAGTCATCCTGCAGTAGAGATTTGTGTTGGTTTTGTGGTGGAAAATGTTGGTTTTTCACTTATATTTGATTGGGTTTTTTTCACTAATTTGAATCTCTCATAGGTTTTTTTTATAAACACATTCTTGATTATAGAATCTAAAAGTTATTCTCGGATTTGGAAAAAACTTCTAGATTCTAGAATCCAAAATCTATTTTTTAACAAATAGATTTTAGATTGCAGAATTTAAAAGGTATTCTCAGATTCGAAAAAAGCTTTCAGATTTTGTAATTCATAATGCCTTTTTTAACAAAATACATTATGGATTGTAGATTTTGGAAGTCGTTTCCAAATCCAAGAATAGCATGATGTAGTTTACAGACTGATGGCTAAAACTAGAGGTAGTGGATCCCAAGGTGATGGTCCAAAAAGACCTACATCATCAGCCCCTAAAGGAGATTGGGCTGAATCAGGGGAAATGAGTGGTGTTGATGCTCATAAGAGCAACTACAACATGAGGAAGCTAGATGACCATCTGACCTATCTTTGCTTGTTAATTTTGTTGATCATGTGGTTGTCAGGTTGTTGTAGGGTGAGGTAAAAATGAAAAACCCTTAAACTAAATCGTTGCGGTTTAGATATTTATGTTGAATCATATTGAATAAATATAAATATTTTTGTCAGGATTGGGGAGAAATAAAATTGGTCTCCCATGGTAGAAAGTTAGGGAAATTTGGGATGCCCTCATGCTGAATTGAGCCTCTTGTCCTTAATTTTGGATTTTTGCCTTTGTGCAACATTAGTTATGAGGTGTGGGACAAGAGGTTGATTTCATCCTTTGTGGAGAGGTGGCATGAGGAGACCAACACCTTCCACCTTTCCATAGGTGAGAAGACAATAACACTTGATGATATGTCGTCTCTTTTACATCTGCCCATTTTGGGTCAATTCCCTACATATGTCCCCCTAGAATACGGTGGAGTTGTAAATGTGTTTATGGAGTTGTTAGGGGTGGACGAAGGTCATGGTAAGGATGAGATGAGGCAATGTCACGGTGCCCACATACAACTAAGTTGGCTTAGAGAGGTTTATCAGGATTGTTGCATTCTTCAATCTTGGTAGTGTGCTATGAGAGCATACTTGTTGCATCTGGTTGGATGCACCATATTTGCTTATAAGAGTGTCACATACATATTTGTTTCATACTGGTTGTTGTCCAGCCATCTATAAATGTGCAATAATTACTCTTAGGGAGGAACAACACTGACTCATTTTTCTAGTGTCCATATGAAGTTCTTTTCTCTCTCCCTTAATTAGAACGCAAAACCAACTGAGAAGGTCAAAATTGTGGAGGTCACACCAACAATCTCAAGCAAAGACAATATATATTTGTTGATTTTTGTAAGTGGTATCCATCAAGAACATAAAGCTAAATGCATTCAACAATTTCTCAACATCAAGATGAGTCCAAAAAACATCACTAACAACATGCGAAGACTCATGACACCTACTCCAGTGCATATAGTCGTCACAGTCTAACAACATCATTAATTGTTGTAATTCAATTCTTGGTCCTCTAACTGATCTCATGTATGAGTATATTGCATTGTATAATTGCTTTTCATTTATTGTGTCAAACCTAATAACAAAACCAAGTTCATAACCAACCCTACACACTCATTAAAGTAAATATTATCCCATAACAAAAACCTATACAAAATTATTATTACAACATACATCACTTGTTAAAGTTATAATATACATCAATGAAATGTTATTAATGATGACTATTTTACAGCAAGTGTACCGTGTCAGAAGTAATAATTTGTCCTTAAGGACGGATATCGAATCCACAAGGAACAATTGAAATATCAAGTATAAGATTCACTAAATAAAAAACAATAAATAAAAGATTTTAGGATGTTTGTTGTGTATGATTGCAAGAATGTAAATAAAGCAAAGTAAATATTTGTTGATTCAATTGGGAAAATTGGGATCGAGGTTCATCCTTCTCACTCTTTTTTTATTTTGAAAAACATAATAATATTTTATCCTTTGATTGATATTGATGCCTATATGAAATTCATTCATATCGATTTCTCGTATATAAAATTATTAAGATAGTCTACTAATATTGATTCCTCTCATATTTATAAAAAATCTTTATCCTTACAATTAGATGTTGATAGCAATTAACATTTAAAATCTATTTCTAACATTCAAATATGTTAAGCCTTATCATTTAGGTCAGATACTTAGAAGTATTTCTCAGTCAAATCTAAGGATCAAAATTATGATAAAACAAACATTACGGATAAAATGACAATATCAATCATCAATAAAAAAACAAAATATTATATTTAAATATCACCTCAATACATAAGAGTTTGAACAAATTACTCATAATCCCAAATCATAGAATTAGCCACTCATGTTGGCCATTACAAGCATGGAAAACAATAAAAGAAGATCCAGGACGTTTTATTACACATTACAATCAAGAACATATGATTTTTTATCACCTTATATTCTCCCAATGATGATTAGGGTTGTGTCTCACGCCTCATATTTAACTTAGTTGAACTTGGGCTAAGTGACTTCTCGTCTATGTGTGATTGGGCTCGCCTAGACGAGTTGGACGAGAAAAAACCCAACTTCTCTATAGTGATCTCGCCTGGGCGAGATTGAGCTCGCTTGGGCGAGTTCCTCTAGAAGGCTTTTGGCTTAGGCAAGTTTGGGCGAGTATTTGAGCATTCTAGTTTTCCCTTTTTACCTTGTATATTCTCCTTTAGCCTTTCATCTCCATTTCCTCCTAAAATCCTGAAATTAACATAAATTTGAGAATAAATTGTTCTTATTCATATTATAATCACAAAATATGTAAAAAGATTTAAATTCATAAATTAGGGGTTAAATTATATTTATTTTAAATACCTATAAGTGTCTGTATTTTAATATGAAATATTATTGAAATATGACACTTATCAATTCACCTCATCTGTTGTAAAATGGCTACCGTAGTCCCCTTCAACCAATTCATGTTCAATGGGAACATAATTCACTAAGTCTTCCATAACAAACATTTTATCTACTTCATTGGATCTTTGGTAAAAAATTTGGATCCCATGTCCATACTTCAACAATCATTATCCTATATCTACACTAACAAATGATAAATAAATATTTTATTATAATTTGAACAATCCATAAAATCCACATAATGAACTTTATGCCTTACAAAAAATGTCCCATAATAGAGCGTTTAGAATTTGACTTTTGGATTGGCCAATCCAAAAGGTGTTTATGGATCTGTAAATATGTTCTGGATTGACCCATTCGGAAGCCAAATGTTAGAAACTCCAATTCAGAAGGTATTTCTAGATCTGGGAACCCCTTCCGGATTGGCCAATCTAGAACATTGTAATGTGGAAACATGTTCTGAATTACACAATCCATAATGATTTGAAATGTGTTTATATATTCTAGATTGGGCACTACAAAACTTGTTCCTAGATCCAAAGAAATGTTATGGATTGGCCAATCCAGAACATTTTTTCAGATCTAGGAACACATTCTGGAAAGGTATAAACAAATTTCAAATTATTCCGAAATATAATCAAAATCACACCAAAAACGAATAAATCCACCATAAACGCACACCTTTGATTATCACCACCACGACAAACAACCACAAATCACCGCAAACCATCTTGCAACTCGTGACAAAAGTAACCATCATGGTGGCCTTCACCAAGCTCCTGACGCACTTATCCCACTTACCTTCACAACAAAAACTTCATAAAATTTAATTGTTTCACATTAAGGTATTTATGGAATTAAACAAGTTATTGGGGTGTCAGAAGAAGGTATGCAGGTGCAAGAAGAAATAACCATGTAGGTATATTAGTTAAGAATAGTTTAAGGCCTGCTAAAGCCTCGTTTATCCTATATGGGCTTCAGGATTTTCTAAGTGGAGCCCAGATAAAGGCAAACTCTTCATGCACCTCCTTAACTTCTCCCTGCACCTCCACAATTTTTTTAATTCCAACAATATCTTTTTGAGTATGTTGGAGAGTGTGGCGCATTCTTCTTCATTTTCAAGTGGTGGTGGTTGTTTGTGGTGGCTGGTGGTGAATGTTGGTGGTTGAGGTAAGTTTTGTGGTCTTTTCATTGGTGGTGGTTGCGTTTTCGTTCACTTATATTTTTTCATTTCTTTAGAAGCCACAAAACCCAGAAAAAAATCAACGAGATGCAAAAATAGAGTACAAAACTCAAAAAAAATTATCTTCACACTGCGAACGTCAAATACAATAAATTTTCTTCTCAACCATCTCACACATGCTTAAATTGTGGAATTGTTCTCTCAAACATTGTGACGGGAGAAGAATGAAAGTGTTGCGACTGGAAGAGAGATATGTGGAGGGAAGAGAGATATTAGAGTGTGAAGGTACAAGTAGGATTAAGGTGAGATTATGTTTCATTTAATGTTATTTAAAAAAATTAAAATCGATTTTTCATAGTTAATATGGAGGTGGGGGAAAGGTATAAAGTTGGAGGAAGAATTTTCTCCATATAAATAAATGAAGGTGTTTTTACTTAAGATTTTGTTTAACTATATGATTTTTATATTTGACATTTTTTTATTTTAAATTTGTTCATGAAGTATTTAGTTATTAAGATTTTTCATTTTGTTTGAGTGTTTTGGCTATCTTTTTAGACTTCAAATAGTCTTTAAAGAGCAATAAACAATTTTGATATTTTTTGGTTATTTCCTTTTTTTCTTATTTTTATTTATTTTTACTTTTACATGTATTTTCATATTTTCTCTAAATTTATAATGGTTTTATGAAGAACATAAAAGACAATCTATTATAGTGTAAAATGATGTTAAGTTTACATAGAATTCTTATCATTTACAAATATATTTTTGTAGACTATACTCTTTCTTAACATATTTTTCCATATATAGAGGAAATATACAAAGTTCTATGTATGCGTGAAAATGTGTCTTTTTTTAGTGTAAAACCTTCTACATAGTTTCTTTCTTTTACTATTGTTATTGTTTTTTGTGTGCTTATTGTGCAAATTGAACAGTTTACACTGTTGGTGTTGGTGAAGCTAATCGACATTTGTTGAATCCAACTTCCCTTTAAGACTTTTTCAGATTGAAGAGTTAGATATGTTTAGAGAATGTGTTGTTCTTGCCGTTGTCGTACTCTCTCTTTCACTTCACAATCACTCCTTTTCATTCGCATTGGCTTCGATGAACCTCCCTCCAATTTCGTTACCCTTCCTGCCCTAACTTCAATCCATGTTTGCTTTCATTCCCCAATCGTTCCTTCGGAGTCACTGAGTTTTGTGCTCTAATTTTACTGTATCTTCACCTCCAATGTACCTTCAATCTAGCTCCAATCTAGCTTTAGTTTTAGTGGACTTAAGGATACCCAATCTCGCAAGTTATGCACTGGTGAGCTTCCACATTTTTCTGCAACTTCTTTGATTAATTGAGGTTACCACCTCTTGTTTTTGCTTTGTTGCTCTTTTCGTTTCCATATCCTTTAACAAGGTAATACATGTTTGCAAATATTTTAAGAAACAAATAAATTAGAAGGATCCGTTGACGAGTTATTTAGATAAAATATTAAAATATCTTATTCTCGGAATAACCAAAATAAATTGTATGTTTTGTTGTTCAGGAGTGGAATGGTAATGATTTTTAGGTGTCAATTCAAATTTACAATTTATAATATCAACGAGAGGCATGAATTTTGTGGCTATAGTAATTTTGTTCTCTCTCATCTGTTTTTAATATTCTTAAACCTTTTAAAGCTTACACAACACTTTTTTGTTGGTGATGAACAAAGTTTGGTATCATTGGGCAACAAAGAAGAGGCATAACAATGTTTGAGTTTTACATGTGAGAGATAGTCATAATTTGCACCATTAGTTCCATCATATGTTACTACTGCTAGTTTGAAAAGAAAAGTTTTAAGCCTTCAAGGTTCAGCCATGTAATGGTCATTTTTATATGCTACATCATACTTCTGAATGAGAATTAACGACTATATTTTGTGAGGTGATCAAGCTGCCTAGAACCTTGCCATCACTTTCACTATATTTTGGTACATCTTCTGTCAATAGATAATGGAATGGGCTTTTATTGATTTAATTTAACTATATTGAGATTCAACACAGATGTAGCCAGATATTCAGTATTGTCTGCTTCTTTGTGACTATCACTAGATAGATACCTTCACTAGATTGGCCACAACTCCAACCCAAGGAGTTGTTGAATTCATGGAATTGATAGGAGTGACAACCTCAAACACACGCATTTCTATCTATGCCCTTTTTTGTTCTTCCAGTTGAATTTCTAAGAGAGATTTCACCTTGAAACCAAGAGCAAGTTTCCAAGCTCTCCGTAAAGGTAATTCACTATTCTTAGTGGAAACAAAATTGACTGCCTTTAACTCATTCCCAATAAATGTTTTAGAGATGCTTCCTGGAATATTAGTAGGGAGACCATTAACTTCTTGATGATTATTTGTTTCTGCAGTAGCAGTTGCAGATTGTTTACCCTTACCCTTTTTTTGTTGCAGATATGTCTCATGAGTTGGTTCCCCTTTCTCTCATGAACGTAGCTTATGAGTTTGCTCCTATCTTTGAATATCATGAATCTTATACACTCAAATGTGCGTAATAAATTATGCAAAATCTAGTCATGTTTGGAATGACATTGATTGTGATATAAACTAATTCAAAATACTGTAGTGTTTTAGATGGACTACTATAATTTCAAAAGATCGTGAGATATATGTTTTTTCCTCTTTCTTTTCAATCTTTAAATTACACGTGACAGTTTTGTTTATGTACATGTTTTAATTTGTCTGTGTAATGTTTGATAACTATATTTTTGTGAAAAAGGAGAAGTGAACTGAAATTGAATTTTATGCATCTATGATGATTTAATTTATTCTAGTTCGGCTTTATATAGGAGTAGGAATATTTTCATATTGACTTTGAAAATTTTATGAATTAGTTCAATAAAGAGAAAAAAGAATGTCAAATCTCATTTAGTACTCATACATTTTGTTGTACCAGGATATGTGCTGGATGGGATGTGTATTATGTGCCATTATTGTGGTGCGGGCTTGCAAATTCTGCGAATAAGAAACAGGATAATGAGAGTAGTCTGAAGTTCAATGTTAAAGTTTCCATTAGGCCTTGAAAATCCTGAGGAAAGAAGCTAGAGTGAGCAAAGGCCAAGTGTAGTAATAGTCCAGTTAGGAAATTCTTTACAGCAGTAGGAAAATGTATTAAATATGAACTAGAATATTTCTTTCATTAACACAATGGTGAAAAACATAATACACTTTTTCACTTTTAAATGAGTTCAATGTTCTTATAAAATATTGTTTCTATATGTTTTATAGAGGATGATGAGGATGAGGACACAATAAAGAAGAAATTTCACTCTAGGACTTTCCATAGACTTTCAAAGATGTTTAACGAAGCTAGAAAAGAAGGTAAGAAGCTTCAATGGATTGAAAATAATGTATGGAACAACTTCTTAAAAAAGCTAAAAAAAAGTGGAATATGCCTCTATATCGATCACAAAGGTGATAAAACCCCACATCCAATAAAGGTGTGAGTTTGCACACAGAATGATCAATAAACTTGCTCACTTAATTTGGTATGAATTCTTTAATATCTGTTGTTATTAATTATAATGCTATAATTATTTTCTAATTCTTTACTTTGTAATGTTTTTGTTTTCAGACACTAGACACTGGAGTTTGGTCGCTCAGTCCATGTACACAAAGTCTTCCAACAGACACATATAAGAAAGAGTACAAAAGATTTTGTTGATGATAGATCTAGGCGTTCATATGTGAGTTTCTTTCACTAAATCATACTAATTTTTTTTTACTATTTTTATAATAAAATGTCTTGTCTTATAAGGAAGATTTTAGGAGTAGATATTCTCAAGTACTACCTGAGTCTACTTCTAGTATGGGTGTCTCACACTGGACTCCCCATACCTTATTTAGGAGGAGAGACTGAGGAATCAATATTGATTTGAGGTTGTAGGTGGAAGATATAAGAGACAAGTGTAATTGGAGTCAGACATGTCGATTCTTGCGATGATTGTATTGAAAGTTATTTGCAGCACATACATAAACAAGTTAATTCACAATAGATGGATCGATTGAAACAACAACTTACAACTAGTGAGAAGTAACTGCATTCACCTACCACCTCCAACGCACAACATATTTTTCAGCAACTAGATGGTCACCAAGAAAATCAATAGCAAGATAATGAACCACCACAAGATGAACAACAACTAGAATCAAAACCATAATTGACTTCATGATTACATTGATTATTAGTTTGTTAAAAAAGTTTAATATACAATATTTAAATATTTAAATAAGATACATGCTTGGATCGCTAAATTCTCGTTGGATTTTTTTAATATGTTTAAATTTCTTTTGTTATGTTAGTATAGTATAATTCTTCAAATTATGTTTCTACTTTTGTTATTATTTCTCATAATTTACTACAATTTATTTTGTTTCACTTTGTTTGAAATAGGTTTTATCATAAATTTATGTGGGCAAATTGAATCTTAAGAATTAGTTATAGATATAGTGTAGATACATATTAATATTATATATATAATTCATATGTAATTACGTATGTATTTTGTCAGTAGATATTATATACGGACAAAATCCATATAAATTATATTTTATAATAATTATATATGAGCTATGCAAATAATTACATATACCTACGAATATTATGGTATGACATTACCTATATTTTAATAATCTGTATCTGTTATTTTATGATACTTATGAGAGATGTACCTATCTATTTTTGTTTGAAGTATCCACTAATTTCAAATATTACTAATTATGGTATGACATTACATATATTTTAATAATCTTTAAGAACAAACTGTTACTTATGAGAGATTTACTTATTTATCTTTATTTAAAATGTAACTACGATTTACCCACTAATTTCATATATTAGATATGAGTAATTTTAAATTTTCTTGTAGGAAAATATAAAATCATTAAAAAAACATGCATTATTATTTATTCACTCTCATTCCATTATATCTTATTTCACTCTTGTAAATACATTTTGTTTTCGATTTTCATCTCTATCATCTAGCTGTTTCTTCATTTTCTTTTCTATAAAAAATACTCTTACTCGAATTTTTTACTTAAATAACATAATGACTTTTGTTTTTCCATGACATGTTGTAGCAAATATTTATAAAGATAACAACAGTTTTTTTGCACCTCAGAATTCTGACCTTTGATTGGGTGTTTTTTTGGCTAGAATACCAACTGGAATATGTTTCCAAGAGACCAAATTACAAGCTGGTTTTTGTATTTTTTATTTTAAAAAGAATGAAAGGTGCAAAATTAGGGGAAAAAGTAAAATATTAATCGTTAGAAATTAAATAACTTGAAGGAAAAAATTGGAATAAAACTGTAGAAATATAAAATAAATTAAAAAGATATTTGAGGGTAATTATATTTATGTGGTAGAATATAATTATTTAAACTAGTAAAAATTAGATAAATAGATATTTCAAAGAAATTTAAATTAGAAAAAAATTGATAAGAAAAAGAATTGTAATGAAAGGTGGGAAAATTAGGGGAAAATATATTAATGGTTAGAAATTAAATAAGTTGAAGGAAAAAATTGGAATAAAACTGAATATAAAATAAATTAAAAAGAAATTTGAGAAGGGTAATTATATTTAATAAATGTGTAGAAAGAAGATAATTCTCTAACCTACGTTTTATTATTGATTACAAAATTACAATAAAGAAAGAGAACCATTTGATGTAAAATTTATTAAAATATGTCTTTTAATAAATTTTACGTAAGAAAAAAAGTGATTAAAAAACTCTTAAGAAAGTTGTTATATTTGTGTTTTTTTACATCAAGAAACATTTTGCATCATGGTGATTATTATTCATGCTGAGAAGAAGATGAGAAAGTTAACGTGTCACATAATGATTTTGCTTTACTTTTTGGTTATATTTAATCTATAATAGATTATGTTTTTTTTTATTTTCGATAGGTAATCGATTATTCTTCTTATATAATTGATTATATAACATATTATAATATAATATAAATAAAATAATATTAATAAATACAAAAGCAAAATATTAAATAAATTTGTGTAATAAAAATATTTAATAATATTATTAATAAAAATAATTATTAATAATTATAAAAATATAATTATTTATAATAATAAAAAATTTAAAATAATAATAGTAATAATATTCTTTATAGAAACAAATATAAAAAAATCTTATTTAAATTTTAAAAAAAAATTAATTAAATTTTTTATAACAATGAATATTTAAATATTATTATTTTTATCTAATAATTTTCATATATTCACAATGTCAAGTAATTTATATTTTTTTTAATACTCTAATTATATTTTAATTTGAACAGATTTTATGACTAAACAAATAGTTTACATTTAATTTTTAATTAATTTATATGAGAATGATAAAATTATAATCTTACATTATCATTAATTATAATCAATTTCGCTTTAACTTATTAAAATTTATTATATTTCTAAATTTCTTGCAGACATCTTTTACACAATTACAAATATTAATTTATTTAACTGAAACAATTTTTTTCAATTACGAATATCAATATTTAAATCTTTAATAAAAAAATTCTAATAATTTTTCATATTATTACCATTTTATATAATTCATATTTTTTCGGCAATTAGTTCTTGTCATAGAAATAATATTACAGAAATAATATTTTAATTATAAATAACCAAAATATACAAATAAAAAAAAAAATATTTTTTAATTATTTTTAAATATACAAATAAATTTATAATCTTACTTTTTATTAATTAAAAAAATAAAATTTTAATTACATTCATCATTTACAAATTTGTATAAATTCTTTTTTTTTCTTTTTCATTCTATTTATCTTGTTACAAATAAGTTTAGTTTTTCTTCAAATCAATGATTTCACATGGGTATAATCCATTTCTTCCTGCATCTCCATATATTCTTCTCTCAACTTTCATATTTTCAAAAATACCTCTAAGTAATATTTCAGATTACATAATCCATAAATCTTTTTTCAAATTCGTAGTTAGCTTCCGGAATATATAATCCAGATTTTTTTTTCAGATGCATGATTAGTTTTCGGATTATGTAATCCAAAAGTCTTTTTTAGCTTCCGGATTACATAATCCATAAGTCTCTTTTCAAATACGTGTTCGGATTACATAATTCATAAACTACTCTATGGGGTGTCACAAGAAGGTTAAAATGGTATTTTCATGTTATATATAGGGTGGCCAATAACCTATGGAGGTGCAGGAAGAAACAGTCTATAATCCATTCTCCCATCCAATTAAAGGACATTAAGGTATGAAATTGAGACAATTGCTTCCTACACCCAATTCCAATAAAAAGACGAAAATGCCGTATTATTTTTTTATTATAGATTTTCTTATTCAAAATGGGCTTTTGATTTTTTTTTCTGGATTTTTATTTCTGAAAAAAAAAATAACTCTTTCGAAATTTTAAAATTGTGTTGTTAAAAAAATTGTTGGGTGTAGGAAGAATTTGACTGAAATTGATTTGTTTTGGTATGGATAAAATGGTCCACGTGTGACACTTGAATATTCATCGTCATCCAATATCCAATGCTGTCACTCTCACTCTCACTCCATGTACTATCATCCCCTTCATTCACCAAAAATCCTCCATCTTCATTTCATTTCCCTTCATTCACTCTCTTTTCAATGGCCACTCTCTCTAGTTTCCACACCACCCTTCGCCCCTCTTGCTATCTCCCCTCATCACCCTCCTCACCTAATCTGCTACTACCTTCACCCCTCTTCTCCAAAACCCCCTCCACAACTTTCTTGGGCCACACTGAACGCCTCCTCAAATATGCTGCCACTTCCACAACCAACCGTGCGCGTTCTCTCTCTGCTCGCATGTCATGGGACGGTCCTCTCTCTTCCGTCAAATTGATCATTCAGGGTAAAAATCTCGAGGTATGCTTGGGTTTTGGGTTTACCCACATTTTTACCCCTATTTTTTTCTCCAAAAGGCAAGGATTTTTGAAACACCAAATTCAGCTTTCTTGAGATTAACCTCATCAGCTATTCTCTTGGTTTTTAGCTCACTGATCCTGTGAAGCAGCATGTGGAAGATAAGGTGGGAAAGGCGGTTCAGAAGCATACTCACCTAGTGAGAGAGGTTGATGTGAGGCTTTCTATTAGAGGAGGAGGTGAATTTGGGCGAGGACCCAGAACTCGTAGGTGTGAGGTGAGCCTATTTTCATTTTCAAGTACCAATTTTGGTAACATGGGATGGGATTTATACACATTTACCAAGTGGGTTTGTATTAGGTGACTTTGTTCACTAAGAGGCACGGAGTGTTACGGGCCGAGGAGGACGCTGAAAGCACCTATGGAAGTATAGATTTGGTATCATCAATCATTCAGAGAAAGTTGAGGAAAATAAAGGAAAAGGAGTCTGATCATGGTCGCCACATGAAGGGTTTCAATAGGTTGAAGGTTAGGGAGCCAGTGGAGCAACTACCTGTCCAAGAGGATGAAATATTATCTCCAGAGGAGGAGGAAGAATCAATTGAAGAGGTTGGTAGTTGGTACTTCACAATTAGGTCTTATTGTTTGGTTTCATTATATCTCTACTTAAATTCAGCTTCATATCATGCCTACTTCCTTCGTTTGCTCCGTTATGCTTTTGCTTTGCTTTCTGATTTTGCACATCTTAAATTGGGTTCCTACATGTTTTTTTACTGTTTCTAGAAAAGAAGTTTGAGATATTCACCCGTACACCTCTTTCCTTCCCCAAAAAATACTGATGCTAGATTGTGATATATTCTAGAAATAGAAGTGAAAGTGGTTCTACATACGCATAATAGAAAAATTGGTTTGTCTGGTTTGGAAGTGTAGTTTTGATGGTGTTTTGCAATGAGTAATTCAAACCTTGCACTCAAATTCCTTTCCTATCTGTTGTTAGTAGTCTAGTAGATGCATTCATGAGACATGATTTTTCTTTCTCTTTCCTTACATTGCTCCTACCCAAATTGCGAGTTGTCTTAACAGGTTGTTCGTACAAAGTACTTTGACATGCCACCCTTGACTGTGTCTGAAGCAATAGAGCAACTTGTAAATGTTGATCATGACTTTTATGGTTTTCGGAACGAAGAAACTGGTGAGAAATTTGTGTATATCTATCTATCTTTTGTTTGATTTGCTTCTCCCATCGTTTCCTTGCCCCTCTTCCCTAACTATGAGTAATTTATCTTTTGATATCCTGGGAAAATGTTTTTCGTTTGCTTCAGGGGAAGTTAATATTGTGTATAAAAGAAAAGAAGGTGGATATGGACTCATTATACCCAAAGGTGACGGTGAAGCAGAGAAATTGGAGCCTGTTGTGCTTGAACCGGCTGTAGAACCCTCCCTGAAAGAATGATATGTACCCACAAGAAACTCTTTTTGTAAGAATACAAGAGCTTGTATATGATTAGCGGATACTAATGGCAGTTTCTTGGGGCCAGTGCAGAGGTAATTTCAGTGTAGCCTCCGACATTTTAAGGTGCAAACCAAGTTTACAAGCATGATGTACGCTAGGATGACCAGCGACTGTAAAATGAAAGAGATACACCATTTTGTGCACACTGTATTTTCATATAATTTCCAGAATACCTCTTTTCTCCACACAATAATTTACATGGCTGGTTTTGTTCTGTTTCTTGTCCAGTGCTTATCCAGATTACACCATTAAAAGTCAATCATTTTTCACTCCTTTTGTTTTATTTAATTGTTCATCTAGTAAATTTATTGCGTATTGTGTAGAGGTGATTATGTAAATGTTGGCTGAGAAAAGAAAATGCAAGTGATTGAGTCACCAGTCAAACACCAGTTCTCTTGTTTAGGGTATGTGATAAACTAAAACGGCCAGAATTGTCTTTAATGTATGTGGTTATGCAGCAATGATGGTCTTCAAATAATTAAGCCAGAGAGGAGGGATCTAGAGCACCTTTATAATTCGAGTGCACTGTCCCCATATCTGTGAATATTCTAGCTACGGCTGTGGAAACATCAGCTACTTGAAGAAGGTTGAATAATAACATTTTATTCATTTTAGCTATTTAATTATTATTATTTCAGTAACTTATATTTTGTAATTGTATGAATTTGTTTGTTTAATGTAGTTTGAACTTACATAATAGTAATGCCTTGCTAATAATTATATGTTGAATGAATACTATAAAGTAATTCTGCATCACAGTTAAAAAAATATTTGAGGCTCTATAAGTAGTCAAATTCCACTTCCTGTCCTTCCTCTTTCTTCTCTATTGATCATATTAATTGTCACATATTAATGGTGGAAAGTTGGTTTTAATCTTTTTAAATATTTAAGTAATCCTACATGAAGTCTAAACTCACTTTTTAAAATAAATTCAGTTTCAATCCATACATCATACATCCCTTTCAGCTGCAATATTTCCATTTTTCTTTATTTGCAATGTTTGAGAGAATCCCTTTCAGCCGCAATAAGCCGCATTATTTCCATTTTTCTTTATAGTGCATTTCCATTTTTCTTTATAGTGAAGAAAATATTTGTTATATTCGACATTTTTTAGTGTAAAGATATTCTTATTTTTTAGTTTTGGATTCTATTTTTCATCTCAGATTTTTAATTTTATTTTATGACTTTCAAAAAAAAAAACAAACAAAAACACAGCAGTAAAAACACTATAAAATTTTTGAAAATCAAGAAAAAGACACAACATTTAACATTTATTGTTGAAATTAAAAAATATAGAAATTTAACATTTATTGTTGAAATTAAAAAATATAGAAATGGAGGGAAAAGGTATGGAGGTGGAGGTGGAAGGAGAATTTGCTTTAGTTGGAATTAGGAGAAGAGGTGGTAGGAGAATTTGCTTGAGTTGGAATTACATATGCAAGCCTGAATGTTGCAAAATCCCATGATACAAAATATTACCTTACCGTAATATATATCACGCATCCAGTGCCCAGTTACTAGCGCATGGCATGAATAAACGAGCATCAGTCATGAATAATACGATGCATGTTTACATAGGGATTTAGCAGTCTTGTACCTGGGGGAATTGGGGTAAACCACCTTGACAAACCCTCAATATGCTGATGTAAACCAGCATTACCTTCAGTTATGGTTCATTTAGTTTTTTGAGAATCCAACTCAGATCAAACACTAAACTCCTACCTTCTATTCAGCCAAGAGTCCCTGCTAAATAATATTTGCATGAACTCCTGCTGCATAAACATAAAAATCCAAAGTCAACCCACTCTTCAGTACAATCTCACCTTGACCCTGCTTGCACAAGAGACCAAACTCGGGTTGAAAACCGTGCAACAAACCACGACCATATCATGATTACTAATCGCAGCGTATCAGGTGTGAGGTGTCTCAACTGTATATTCGAAAAGCCATTGTTTCTGAATATAGCGACAATCTATTTTGTCAAGTGTTTCATCTTTTTATCTAGAAAAGTAAGATGATTATGCTACACTATTGGCATAAAGATGCAAAAATCATATTGAGAATATATATATATATATATATATATATATATATATGTATGTGTGTATATATTATGGATTTCCTCTTAGAAGTGACTTCAAATATTTCATTCCAATCCTCTTTTTACCAATGTGACAGCCAAAGATATACTATACCACAAACTTTTAGGTTGCATTGACAGAGTAGTTTGAGTCGCATTTTTTCTGAGAAATCATATTTAATAAGAACCTGCTGCTTATTATAAAAAAAAATATAGAAGTAAGATAAATGACATATAAAATGTGGAATAATTTGTTGGCCAAAACTGAAAAATTCCAGTTGAAAAGACAAGAAACTGTTTAAATTATAGAAATTACAGAGAGGTGATATGCTATAGTATAATCGTGCATTTATTTTGTGTTTTCTTTACATCTTTTAATGAAAGATCATGTCTAATTTTCTAGATAAAATAATATATATTTTCTTTTCTTCAAATAAAATTGCACTCGTCTAATAAATAATATGATTGACTCAACTAAACAAACTCGTTCTGGATTGTGTTTATTTTTTAAAAAAATTGAATCAAACTAAATCAATAAAAATGGGTTAACTGGTTTAGGGTTTAGAACTGAAATTTCATAAGCGATAGGTGAACACCCCACGAAAATCAACCAATGGTGGTTAGCTATGATGCTGAGATACTTCAATCTGTATTACGTATCCCAATCCGATCCTCTAGAATACTTATTGATAAAATATCTAATCTATAAAGCACTAATATTTTTATAACGACAATAATTTATAATTTTTTATTTTGACCATTGCAATTATATATTTATTATATTCTAAATTTTAATATACACTTTTCAATAAGTATATATCACATAATAAGTAAATATTACATATTCTGTTATTTTGAAAATAAGCATATTGCCGTATGGTATCCGATACGTATCCATGTATCATAATATCCACATCAGATGCCAGTGAAAAATAAGTTTGCTTTAGAAAAATGTGTGTTTTAAAACATCATTGCAGGAAGAAGAACCTGTGTTTTCATACATGGTTGTAGCGGTCTCACTTCAAGATTTTCCCCCCTTTTTAAAGCCCAGTGGGAATTCTTAGAGCTGAAGAAGTGGTAGCACGACTCTTCGTACTATGTTTCTTTGATAAGGCTTTGAGACACAAGGAATGAAACAAAAAGGGGCATCAAAATTGAAGCAGAAAAAAGAAAATAGTTTGACTATTCACCTTTATGTTAATCAAGCTCGGCTATGCATGAGCCTTTTTTCGTTTGCCAGTGAATGTCTCCTCGGAAACAGATAAAAGCTTATTGATAGACATTCCCGCACCTCTAACACTCTTCTTCACTTCATACCTATGCTTAATCCTATCATCTAACTTATATCCAAGGAATGCAGGAAAAAACAGTAACTCCTCAATGTCACGCCCCATTTCCTCTATCAAGTACTCCATCTTCATCTCCAAAGAAGCGTGATTATACTGCAGTATCTGTGGATGCTTCTTGCTCATGGCAACGATATCTTCACATGAAAATCCATAATTCAAGAACATACCAATCACCTTCTGCATGTTCACACTGTTTGTCCTGTTAGCAGACCTAACTGCCACTGCGAAGTCCTTTGTCCTATACCTATACCCGATCTTCACTAGCAACACCAGCTTATATGCAATGTTCTCATGGAATGAAGTGCTGAGAAACGTGGGCGCTTTAATCAAGAACTTGAAGATGTCATCTGAATCTAACCCACATTCCTTGAGAAACTGTATTCTAGGACGCAGTTTCCTCTCTCTGCTAGCACTAACAATAGCCGGATACACTTGCATTATCCTAAAAATCTGCTTGTAATCTAGCTCAACAAAAGAACTAAAAAACCCAACATGTCCCTCCACATGTTCCACACTATAGCTCAAAAAAATGGGAAACCTAACCAGCAGTTTCCCAACACTATCCACATCTCCATCACTAAGCTCCATCAGAACATTGACTCTAGGAATAATTTGAGCATCCAAATCATGGTTCAAAATTTGAGGGCGTTTAAGAATCAAATCAATGCCACCAAAGGGTTCGAAGAAAGCTAAAGTTCTATCAATTTCATCAATCGACCTGCCACAGAAGACCTTTGGCAAACTCACTTTGTTGAGCACATGCACAACCTGGTCAACGGGGATTCCACGGTCAACGAGGAATCGAACCTTCTGAGGAAAACCCACCAATAACTTCTGTTCCGTAGAAGATAGGAGGCGATTCAGCCGCGGTTTCTCGATTTTTCCTTGCAATTCGTCTCGGAGGAAGGTTAACAAAGGGTCAATTTGGTTGTCTGTTAGGACAGTTGGGCGCTTCGTGATTAATTTGCCGAGAGCGAGAGGGTCGAAGTCGAGAGATCGTAGAGAACGAAGGCGAGAGCGCAATGATTCTAGAGACACAGAGGTAAGGTCAGGGTTGTTGGAGAAGAGCACTTGAGTTTCCTCAAAGCCAATCCCAATTTCTTGAAACAGAGAAAACAACGACGCTGAAAACACGAAGAAAGCAAGTGAGTTAGTAACGAAGGTGTTTGAGAAATTGCCTCTGAGGAGATAGCTGTTTACCTACCGGTTTGAGCATCAGCAATGGGAAGGGAATTGGTGCAGTGACTGCGGCGAGTGGAGTGGCGGTTTGATGGTTGGGGTTTGACGTGGCTTTTGGCGAGGGAGCATTGGGGTTGAGGGTGAAGTTTAGGGTGAAAGGTTGAAGAATAACGAAAGGGTGGGAATGGATGAAAGACGGTAGAAGAACACAAACACCAACAGTTACCAAACAGAGCAAGTGGCAACACCATCTCTTCTACGCCCAAGGATACCAATTTCTGTTTAGTGAAGTGGCAATGGTGAAAACGGACAACATGCCACCGGAACCACCCAAGCATAAAAAATGATTTTTTCTAACTTTTAAGTTATTATTTTTTTCCTTTTCTGTCATTTTTCTCCTTTTCAATTATTGTTTATTATTATTATGAATTTCGTATATAAAACAATTTAAAATCTTTAAATATATCTTTACATGTCCATATAACATATTTGTTATATTTTATAACTAATATTTAGAAATCTTTGAATAATTATTTCTTGCCATGGCAAATACTATAACTCTTTTAACTTCGAGTAAGAAGTAAAAATAAATAAAAATTTTGTATAATGTTTTAAAGTTAGGAATTGGATTATCTTTGAATATCTACTTTAAGTTACATATTTTTAATTTAATCAATTTTGTTTTTTTTTCGCTGTTAATGATGAGTATATTTTATGTGTACTTTTTAACTTGTCAATTTAATGTTTTTATGTTTTCAACATATTTAGCTTTATATCATATTCTACTTGGAATCTGTTGAAGTCTTAATTTTTACGTGCTAAAAATCTTCATTGACCTTCGTATTTTATAATATTTAATATGGAAAAAATTCTAAAATTAAATAAACTTAATTTATTTTTGAAAAAAATATTATATCTAAGTCTTCCCTTGTTATTATTACCTATCATGACTGAGAACTAAAAATAATATTGTTGATTGAAAATTGAAAACAACAAAAAAACTACAAATGAGGTAAAGCCTAAGAATTCACATTATTTGAAAGAGTAACATTAATATTAATATCATTGATTAACATTTATTCAAAGTCACAAATTTTGGTATGTCTCATTTTGGACAAGTAGTATTGAGAATTAATATTCCTCGTATTTTTTATCTTTGAAAATATTGGAACTAAAATTTCACGAATAAAAAATATGAAAATTAATTAGAGTTTTTAGTATAGTGGAAGAAATTAATTAGTTTCCTAAAATATGCTGAATCAAGTTTTATAGATCTTATATTAAAAGAAATATGTATTATCTAATCGTGTCTATAATATATTATTGTGAATCAAAAGTAGACATAAGTGTAAAATATAAAATAGGTATATATTGAGAGAGACTCAAGTCAACATATTTACTTTCATGCCAATCTTTTTGTTATATCAAATATTAAAATTAATTAACAGTTAAAAAATAATAAAAACTTGAATTAGTCTTACATTTATAGAAAAATTTGATAAGTTTTGTTTAATAGAAAATCACTGTTAGACTGTTTAAATTTTGTGTAGATAGTTTTTTTTCTAGATGGTTAAGTGTGTTTGACTGTTTAGTTCATTTGTACTTATTATACTATTTAGTTCATTGACAAAATGTTTATATAGTCTTGTTCTATATCAAATCGCTTAATCTTAACATTTGACTGTCTAATCTGTATGCTTAACACTAGATTGCTTAGTATGTGTGTTTAACATTAGACTATCCAGTTTGTGTGTTTAACACTAGGTCACAACTTTTATAATAGGAATGCTCAAAATCACAATGTTGTTCAAGATGGTACTTCTTAAAACAAGGAACGAGACAATGAAGACAATTGAGCATAACCACACAACAATATCAAACTCTCATGGTCCTTCTTCAATAGGTCAATAACATCAAAAGTGTGAACCAACCTCAAGTCAATTAAATTGGGTATGTACATTCTATCCAACAAATCAATATCACAAATAATATTAATTTTAAATCTTACAAAACCACTTAAATAATTAGTTATAGCACTACCGATTTTGTTTTGCTTTTTCAACCAACTTTATCTTTTCGTTTGATTGCTTTTATTCTTGTTAAGCTTCCCACAAGACAATTGTCTTAGCCACACACTCTATAACAATGAAATTCAAAGACCATTTTTACCTTAATAATGTTCTATATATCTCATATTTTTTCTTTTAATATCTTCTCCATATCAAAGTTAACTTCTCTAAATTGTGAGTCAGTTTTTCTAATTATTGTTGTATTAAATAGGACATGCAAACCAAAAATAGGATTAATACAATTTATATTATTGATGCTCTTTACACCTTTATTGAACATGCTTCCAAAATACCTTTTACTCATTTTGTTGTCATTGAACCTATTTGTAACACTAAACACATTGATTTGTGGCACTTTCGTATGGGCATTCTTCTAACTAAAGATTGCACTCTACGCAAACATATTATTCACGAGTTACCGATAAATAATTTATTTTTCATACTTATTATCAAGATAAAAAGACTATCATTTCCTCTTAGTACTTCTCAAACCTCAAGTCCTTTTGATTTACTCCATATAGATATTTAGGGTATTTGCTTTGTTACACCCATTCATCGTCATAGATTTTTTCTAACTATCGTTGGTGATCACACATGATACACATGGGTTTTCCTAATGAACAACATCATACCATTATCATTGATTTTATTACCAAAATTGAAAATCGATTTCAACATAATGTTAAGGTTATACACAGTCACAATGGTAATAAATTTCTCATTAAACATTTCTTTCCTTCTAAAAAAATAATACACCAAACTACTTGTATTGAAACCCGTGAACAAAACAAAATTGTTGAAAGATAACATAAACATCTTCTTAATGTCACTCGATCTTTGTTGTTCCAATCACACTTGCCTATAAATTTATGAGCATGAGGGAGGGTTGATAAACTTTGTTTTGCATGCTTTGTATAGACGGTCCTTTGTTAGATCGTTTATACCTTGTGTAGACGGTCTTCTACTAGACCGTTTAATTTGCTTGATCGTCTAGTTTGTTGACAAACTAAATAATCTTGTTTTATACCAGAGATCGTTTAATCAATGAATTTAACATTAGTCTGTCTAGTATGTTAATAAGACGTTTATATATTTTCACTTGTTTTGATTTCTTTTCCCTTTTTGTTTGTTTTTCCTTTCATGTTTGTTTCGTTTTTTATTGTATAAATATACCCTTGTTGTCGTCTATTAACACACTAATGAAATCAATGCTATGATTTTTTGTTCGTTTATGATTATTCTTTTTTCTTTCTCTTTTCACTTTATTGTGACTTGTTATCGTCGAAATTCCATAAATCTTTGTTTTTAAAGGGTATGTCATTCACCATGTTAATAAAATTAATTAAAAAAATAAATCAATGTTGAAAGATTAAAGTTATCTTGAAAGCCCAATAAGATAAGTTAAAAGTGTTTATAAACTTAATATAAAATTTTAAAATGATAAATAAGAAAGTAATTGATGACTGAATCAAATATTAATTTTATGTAATTTATTATTTTTTTTATAATCTAACTTGTTTATATAAATTAAATTTAAGTAATATTTGAGTAAAATTTTAAGATTTAGGATTTAGATTTTACTTTTTATTATAATTTAAAATATTTATTATTTCTCAATAAAAATAAACATTTCATTAAAATAAATAATTTAATAACTACAACAACAATAGTCCAGTATAAAAGTAAATTAATAATTCAATAAATTGTAGTAATAGATAATAATTGAAAAAACATAATTATAAATTAAATTTGGACATTAGAAATAATATAAGTTTTTTGTAGGTAAATTATTTTGAGACGATAATATGCTAATATTAACAATTTATTGAAATAAATTAAAATTTATTTAAATGCTAATATGAATAATTTATTGAAATAAATTAAATTTTATTTAAATAGGGAAGTGATCGTCTTACTAACCAAGCTCCTTAATTATTAACCAAAGAGAAAAGAGAAAAGAAATCCATCTGGCGAAAGATTGTTTGATGCTCAAATTAATAATATGCCCAGAAATATTAGTATATAAATAAGTATATAAGATTCAAGAATATTTACTAAAAAATATTTTGTATTTATAAACATACCGTTGATAAGATAATAAAGTAGTTATTATTAACATTATATATCCGTTGGTGATATTAAGATCATTTACTGCTCAGTGTATTCGATTTGAATGTATTGTGCTGATTTGAATGTATTATAAACATTTCGTCTTGGAGATTAGATGTTTTACCAAAAACACATCATATTAAAATAAACTAAAATGCAAATTATATTGTATTGAAAAGATTGAATATTCTTTGCAATTACAATGAGACAAATGAGGCCAGGAATTTAAGTAACCTAAAGTTATATTTATATATAAATTTCACGAAGCTGAATCTGAAGTACAGTTCCACTGAGTTGGTGTTCTACCGTCTTCTCAAATCTTAATGTCTCTGAAGTAAACATGTATAATAATGAAGTATAGATTAAGATAATTTGATAGGTAAAACACATGTATAGCTATATAAACAAAACTAATGTCTATATCTATATCACTTTCTCTTCTAGTTTTAGAATCTACAGATATCTTCTCAAACAATCAAAGCACGAGTTCAATCATGATAGGGTGCTGAATACAATTATGTACTCTCAAATTAAAATAACTCTAGCACTAAAAAGGAACCTAACACATCTATCTTACATCAGGAAAAAAAATTCTATTAAAATCTAAAACAAAAGAAAACTTGATTTTGTAGTTTTTTTTAATAAACTAGATTAAAAAATCACAAGTTAACGTGTGTTTGAGTTCAGTTTCATTTAGTGTATCCCATTAAAATTAGATTAGATAAGAGTTTTGAGTTTCAGACAGATGAATCTAAGTGTTAAGGTTGGAAGCAACCCACTTCCACCCCGGAACATGAAGCAAAATATCGTAACAATAACCAACTCAGAAAGGCAACTCATGGCTGCAAATATATTGATGAAAAAATATTTCAATTTGGGAAAAATGGAACCTAAATTTACAAAAGTAAAATGTTTTGGCACTACAATTAATGTTTAGAACAACAGAAACAAGCCCTTTTCAAGAGGACATGGTTTTTAATTGATAAATCCCAATGGAAGACCAGTAGTGCCGCCATCAAATCGAAGAAAGGGCGAAGCCTGCATCATAACTTGCAGCAGCTAACTTCAAATTTGAAGTTAAATTACCTGTAAAAACTTGAATTATTTTCTTACTCTTGGTTTGTTGAACTTTGTTCTTTTTCCTTTGCTCTTTTACAATAAATGACTGGTATGTTTTCCTTTGTTGAATTTTTGGAAGACCTGAAAAGAAGAGAGAACCTGCAAGGTCTTATGACATATTTCTAGTCAACATAGAATCAGAAAGTACTTGAAGAGAAGTGAATGGAAGAAGATCAATCTCCTTTCATTCCGTGTTCTTCACATACTTCCTACGAAAATGGACTGATTAAAGCATTAAAAGAAAAAACAGTAACCATAAGCAGCTTGCAGTAAGTTCACTGCCTCCTTTGGGGATAAGGCTTTAGATCACCCTGTGTGTCTTTACTGGTTTGTCTCCTCTCACGTTGATTACAATGTCCCTGAAGAATGACAGCACGAAAAATATAAAAACTCTTAGGACTGAAAAATTATATGTATTTGAAGAAGACCATATCGACAAAATGTGAATATTATCACCATGACCATAAATAGAGAACACTTCTTTAAACTGATTGGCTTATTAGTAACATGGCTCAGCATAATAATAATAATATATGTGTGTGTATATACATTTATCCGCATATAAACTATATGGACCGATAGAACAACGAGGACAAACACAAGTGCTTTTTACCAGCTTTACTAATGTAGAAAAAAATAATAATACTAAGGACAAACTTGTACTAATTCTATGATGTCTATCATCAAGCTAGTTCTCAAACAAAACAAAGCTCATAGCAGCAGCTGTTGACAGAAAACTGCCTCGCTTATAATTTGCTAGAACAAGACAACATAGATGTATCTAGGGAAATTTTCTCAAAAAGCTTATGGGAAACTTAAAGGGAAGTGTAGAACAGTAACAGTAATACAACAAAACCAATTGACCACCAAAAACAGAATTTAGAAAAACTAATCATTGAAGGGCATGCAGATTGAAGTACAGCAAATTATTTATTGAAACATGTGGATTCATGCTGAATTGCATCGTCTGTGTTAAAACTTAAAAAATTCAAAGATAATACTATGATTGGAATTTAATACAATTAATTCTTTTTAATAACAAGGAACAGGATAAAATATATACATGATGATTAATTGTCTTAAAATGGTTGGGTTGTGAATAACTTAAGCTGCTTAAGGACTAGTTAATTATATTGACTCATAGGAAAATAGTAAGACGCATTTGCTGAGTGCTGTTACTCTAAAAATAATTATGAACAGCTTAAAATAAAAGTAAAATAGAAAACTGAGTATTTTATTAGAGGGCTTTATCCTTTATCTTCAAATCTTCAAAACAGTGAGAGACGTGTACATAACAGAGTCTCCTACCAGTAAAGTTGATCACCAAGGATGTTATCCTTCCGTTTCCTTCGGGATGTTAGGTGCTGTTGTCAACCAATTACAGTATTATATGTAGTTGAAGAAATCCTCATCATACTTTTTATATTTGAGAGAGGAGACAGTACAAGTGGTACTAACAGATCTACACGCCCATCTCAATAAAAATAATTATGAGGGCATAAGCACTACATTAGTTTCCAGCATTGTAATACCACGATTTACCCGCTTACAGTTAGATATATTTTCTTGCTCCACTAATTAAGCAGCAGGGAGATTTGCAAATATGAAATGCTGAAAAGGTTTGTCTAAAATAAGTACTCTGACCCAATAGGTAATAAACCTTTTATTCAATACACTGAAACCTCTTAAAACATAAACCATCATGTTTATGAGCACCCAATTAAGTATAATTTTTACCAAAGAAAACATAATTTAGCCACGTCAGCACCACAATCATCTAAACATTCAATAACTAAACAATACTAAAGTTACACTTGAACACACAAGCACTCTTAATGAAAGATTATACAATGCATATAAAAAATGGGGAAGGAATAAGATAAGAATCTGTAGACTGTAATGAAAAAAGTGTTATCATTCTTTATCGGTTCTTAATTAAATAACACCAACATTTCTATCATACATACATGCATAAACACACGTATATACACAGTAGTGTGAGCATTTTCAAGGGTTTATCCTACAGAAAGCAAACCTTATCATCAAGTTTAAGAGCATAAGTCAGAACAGGAAATCTAATGATTAAAGGAGCCAAAAATAGAAGTAGTACAAAACCTCCAGCAGAAAGTGATAAGAAATATTGAGATAGATCCCATGCAATCATAAAAATCATAAAAAACAGGAAGTGAACTAAACACTTTTTTAAATTGCACTAGAAGTTACAATTTTATTCTTCATCAAATCGCTGTCAAATCTAAGCAAAACCTTCCGTACGTACAGTTAAAAGAACACTGCCATTACCACTCCAAACTTCCACCAACACAAATCTTGAACAGGATATAGATCAATCTGCCGAAACCAACATAAAATATAAAGGCACCATCATTTTCCAAGCATGCGATAACGATGCAAACAACACAGCACATCCAATAACAGCGACAAGGAATAGAGGAATACAAAAAACAAAGCAAGTGGCAAACTCCTCGTATGTTATAAAGAGTAACACAGTTCAAAAATTAAACACAAGCCTCAGCTAAGGCACAAGGTATGAGAACTTCAATTTCAAAGTTCAAACCTGAGCAAAAGCATTCGAATGGTTGAAGATATATATTCAGAAACAAAAGCTACGTACGCTCTTACTTGGAGTTGTCAATTGCATTGACATCAACGTCGCGAGGCGCGAGAATGGAGTTACTCTTCCTCTTAGCAAGAAACTTGTTCTTAGGTTTCCTCTCTCTGACTTTCCAAACGTTGTTCTTCCTGAACACGAACTTGTCCACCTTCCACCCGGGGCAACTCGTGTCGATCACGGTCACCTCGCTCTTTGTGAAACCCTTCAACTCGTTACCCTCCGCCTCCTCCCCGCGATCCGCGGTGGCCTCCTCTTCCACTTCCGGCACCACCGTGTCGACTCTGGGAGCTGCGGCCGCGGCGACGACGGCGGTATTGGCGGCGGCGGAGGCGAGGAAGATTTTAGGGTTGGTCTGTTTCCTGGGGCATTTTTTGTTGGTTTTAGTGAGGGTGGCGCCCATGCAGAAGAGCTCAGCGAGAAGGGCAGTCATGGGCTTGGGCTCGTCCCGGGTTGCGGAGGGAGGTTTCCGGGGCGGGTCATGGGGGCGGGCCTGGGGGGACTGGGGATGGGCCGTGAGGAGGAAGGAATCGAGGTCGGGTTCGTCGCCGGTGGGGATACCCTTGCTGGACCGGAGACGGTCGAGCCAATTCAGACCGGATTTTCCGGTCTGGGCCGAGCAGAGCATGGTCGTTGAAGAGAGAAATTAAGTGAATGTGGACGACAGTGGTGGGAGTGATAAACGAAACGAAACGAAACAAAAAAAAAAAAGGAAAGGGGAAAGAGGAAGAGGGAGTGCGCAATGCGCGTCGTGAGTCGTCGGTGACTGCCACGTGGACGACAAAGTGATATACTGCGTTTTAAAATTGGAGAAAAAAAAAACCATTTATTATTTATTATCTGTTCTCCTCAATTTGCATTTAGCATTTTATCCTATTTATTACTAATAAATACTTATATTTTAATGAATATAATGTATTAAAGTAGAATTCTGAACATATTTAAAAAATAACAGCTAGAATATTATCTATAAAATAAAAAGCAAAGAAGAAACAGTTACCCACGTGAGTAGGCAGTGTTCCTATGTATGAATGTATTTGGGAAGTGGCGAGAGTAAAAACAACGTGGATGTCTTGTGAACCACGCCCCCCCCCCAAAAACCGCTGATGATAGATCATTACTTTAACTTTTTTTCCACTTCTTCACAACAAAGCATCGTAAATAAATAAACAAATACAAGTGTTAGGTTACTATGAGTAATGTAAGATATTTATTGCAAGTCTTCTAATATGTTGGTTTATTCATAAATTATCCTAAACTTCTACTTTAAATTATGGAAGAATTGTGTTGCCAACTCTTTCTAATGAAAATATTTACTATATTTTATTTCTTAGAGGTATTTTAAAACGTTCTTCAAATATTATTCCAAATTACTTGTACTCAACGTGCATACATAATTAACATATTAATACTTCCTCCACTTCAAACTATACTCTTTTAAAACTCCACACACACATAAAAAATATTCATTTAATGTATATTTAGTAAGAAATATACTTAATTTTTAAATATTATTTTCGGTGTAAGGAATTGTTCACTAACCATTCCTAATTATATGTAGGGATACTATTAATTTTGTAAAAAAATACTACTATTTTTAAATAGAGACTATTTTATAATATTTTTTAGCTAATTTTTTATACTAAAAAAAATTGATTTCTAAATTAGTTTATATTATTGATAAATAATTTTTCAATTGGTATCTAATTAGTTACCAAAGTTTTTACTACCAAATTTATAATCTAAATAATCGGTGCTAATTAGATACTAATTTAGAAACTATTTATCAATAATAGAAATTAATTTAGTAATCAATAATTTTGTTAGTCTCCAATGGTCTCTAATTTAGTCAATAACTAATTATTTTTGTCTTTAAAATTAATTTCTATTTAATGATTTTCTTGTAGTGTTAGCTAATTCTCTATAACAATCATTTTAAAAAGAAGAAAGAAGATGACTATTTAATTGGTGGACACATTTATTTAATATCTGATTAACAATTTAAATATTCAACTTGATCTTAATCATTTCAAAAAAATAACTTTCAAATAATACATAAAATCTAAAAAAATACTATATTAATAATTTGGCCTAAATTTCAACATTATGTAGTAATATCTATTAGTAATACTCCATTAACAATAGCAAGCTTGTTTATATTTAGTAAAGATGATATACAAAATTCAAAATTATATTTAATAGATATAAGGATTTCATTTATTCATTTTTATTTACAAAATTTAAATTTATTTTCTTCAAAAAAAAATACTTTGTATGTGATATTTTAAAATTATTTATCCTTTTTTTCCTTAATCAGATGTTAGAGTTTAGAAAATAGCAAACTTTTCAAATTATATGTATATGTATGATGATCTATACTGAAATGAGAATTACAGCTTAGAGAAGATATAATGATATTTTAGGTTATTGAAGTGAATTGTATCTTTTGTTTTAATTGTTGTAATAATAAATATGTTATTGAATTATGATAGTTAATGTTAATTGTATTTAGATTGATATAATGATATTTTAGGTTGTTGAACTGAATTGAATTTTTTGTTTTAATTGTTGTGATAATAAATATGTTATTGAATTATGATAGTTAATGTTAAGTGTATTTAGATTGATATATGATATTTTAGGTTGTTGAATTGAATTGTATTTTTTGTTTTAATTATTGTGATATTAAATATGTTATTAAATTATGATACTTGATGCTATATAGTTTAATAAAATTAGGTAATATAATCATGTATTATCCATACGACATATTCATTTCTTTTACGATTTGAAGCAATGATTATTGGAGGGGTCAATTGCTCAAACAACTAATTGATTGCTAAATATCAATGTACAATACTCAAACGCTTAAATGGTAGTTTGACTAAAAGAGAAACAATAACCAGTATAAATACTCTGAAAGTTTGGTTACTCAACGTCAATTTAACACATTTGAAAGATGGTGATTCACTATTAATTATCTTTCCATTTAACCAAATGTCGCTCAAGCATTATATAAATGCTTCACTAACATGTTTTGTTATTGAAACGATAAATTTGACATTTGAGTGAGGGATGCGCTTAATCAATATTTTCTCACCATAAGGTTACTAGTCAAGCAATATTCTTATGTGGTTACTAGATTAATATGATTTTGTAGGTAGATGTTAGTGTAACTAGATTTTTATGTAGCTTCAATAATATTATCAATGAGAATGATGATTACCTAAGTTATAATTTACCTATTTGACGTGATTGAGTAGTAGAACCACTAATTACACCCAAATATAAAAAGATGAGAATATTCAATGAATGTTGTTACATTAATGTTTGTTAATATAATAAACATTGAAAGTTGTCTATATTCTAATTTTGAGTTAAGTGATAGTCTTAAATAAAAGTGTTTAATATTTGTTTTTATAAAATTTTCGAATCATTTACTTTTAAAAAGTTATCAAATAGTAAGTCGATTTATAAAGTTGTCAAATAGTTAGTCGATTTATGTTCTATCAATTCATATAGATATTATGTGAAGTTGAGAATGTGAGAAATAAGAAACTAATTTATTAATACGTGTTTGTGTTATTAACAATTTAAGATTTATAAAATAAAATATATTATTTAATTTTATTAATATTAAAGATCTTTCTAGTTTATATTTAAATTATATTAGTTTACTTTATATATATATATATATATATATATATATATATTAAATGGATAGAGTATATTATATGTATTTTGGATGTCATACACACCAAAATTTGTGTGTTTTACCGTAAGAGATAACTTCCCTTTACTTTGAAACAAAGATGTTCCTCAACTAAAGGATAATGCATTTTCAAAAAAGATTATTTTAGATAGAATTCCATCTAAGGGTGCCAATCGGAATAAGAAGAATCGTGCAAGCAACTAATTATTTATTTTCTAATCTTTATCATGAAAAAAATTTCGATTATTTTTATTACTTTTTAAATTCAAAACATACTATAAATGCATGATGGGACGCGCATTAATTACATCGAAGAAATATACATTCTTATGCAACAAACAATTTTTTGTATACTGTCTTTAATGTAATTGTTTTACAACATAAATTTCAAATAAAAAATCAAGTATACGCACTAAAAACAGAAGTGTTTGGATTCAACGATAAGATTGAAACGGGAGTAGGTTTTGGAGGGCATAAACAAACACACAAAATATGCAAAAGGAAACGATGGCCAAGAAGATATGGTTTCACTTGATGCCTTAACGTTAGTTTCCACGATCTCATTATTAGACATTTAGACTAACACAATTATATGTTTCATATGCTAAGTTTGGTTATGGTCTTGTTACGTTAGTGGATACTTCTTTTTACTCTATACAAAAATTTAATTCTAGTGACATGTTATCATATATGAAACTGGAATATAGATCTACATGTTTTACATCAGTATAAAAACAAAATTTTATGATAATTTATTATAAAATTTGTAATTATTTCGTTATATTAGATGATACCATCATTATAATTAGTGTGATTTTTTTTTATTCTTTCACTAATTAGGAAGCAAAATGCAGAAATGAGAACGTGTTGTTGTGATGCAGTGGAGCAAAAGATGTTGTTGTTGTGATTTTTTTTTTCTTGTGCAGATAGTTGATTTTTTTTATTTATTTATTGTCTTTGTAATTTAAAAAGATAGAAAAACAAAAAGTCAAAGCATTTTGAAAGTAAACAAGAGATTATAACCTTTTAAAACAATGGATCACAAACGAAATGTTGTACATGTGTTTGTTTATGGGATAATTAATGGGGAAGGGAGGATGTAGTGTTAGAAGTGTAATTCTCATGGAACAAAATCTTAAAAAGAGATTAAATGTTAAGTTTGTAACATACAATAATAATATTATTTGAATTTAATATAAATAGTAGTTTAAAAAAAAAAATCTTAAATATAAACACACTTAATACTTATAAGATTCAATTCCTCATATAACACTATTTATACTTTTATTTTCCCATCTAGCATCATTTTGTTTTTATTTCCCTATCTACCACTCTTTTGTTTTTATTTCCCTATCTAACACCCTTTTGTTTTTATTTCCCTATCTATCACCATTTCAAAAGAAAATTTAAAAAATTGATAATTTTAATTTTGAATACATTAAAAAAATAAATATTTTTAATGTTTAAAATAGTTAAAAATATAATTAATGAATAAAGAAATATTTTTTATAAAATAAAAAAATTTAAAAATGTTTAGTTTAAATTTTATTTAAGAATGAAGAAAATAAAAAATTAAACCTTACAACAACATAAGTTGAATATATAAACAAAAATTAGTATTTATTTACTATTATTTATGATGTAATCATGTTAATTTCAAGTAAAAAATACATGACATAATTATAAAAAAAATGAAGTTAATTAATATTAATTAGTAGTGGACACACATATAATATTGAAGTGTCTACCCTAAATGCAAAATCTTGAAAAAGAAACTAATGCAAATGTTATACTTAATGCTTAAAAATGAATAGACACTGTATCCACTATTAATTAATACTAATTAACTTTGATTTTTTTATAATTATGTCATATATTTTTTACTTGAAATTATTACATCAATAATAATATAAATAAATACTAATTTATGTTTATAGATTTAACTTTGATATTGCTGTAGGATTTTATTTTTTATTTTTTTCATTTAAAAAATAAACTAAACATTTTTATTTTTTATTTTGTAAAAACTCATTTCTTTATTCATTAATAACTATTTTAAACATTAAAAATATTTATTTTTTTAATGCATTCAAAATTAAAATTATTAATTTTTTTACTTTTGAAATGATGTTTAAAATGGTGTTAAATAGAAATATAAAAATAAAAGAATGTTAAATAAAAAAAAATGATAAATAAAAAATAAAAATAAAAATAAAATTATATAAGAAATTGAGTATAGTTATAATAGAGTCGGAACTCGTTAATTCATTGTTATAGACATCACACATTATACATTATGGACGGAAACCGACCACTCCTCAATATTTTATTGTGTATTTTTTTTTCTTTCTCCAATAAAAGTAACACGCTAGAAACTAATTGTAAAAAAAAAAATAGAAAAGTAAATTTAGGAATAATATGAGAGGATATTAGTTTTTTTAGAGTGCAGGAGAGAAATTTTTGTGATCCAGATTCATTTTTATATTGAAGTTGTGTAGATGAGAAAAAAACAGAATATATAATTGCAATCCAAGACATGACAATTAATTTCTTACACCGAACTAGTATAGTACCTATCACATTTCTGAACTAAAAATGTATTCAAAAATTACTTTTCTCCTATTCCTACTAAACAGACTGCAAACGATGCATCAAGCATAGGATAGTACATTTTTTTGTCTGATTCCTACATGCAGTGTGAATAATTATCAACGATTAACATCAGTCACTAATATAATTGGCTTTCGTGGAAGTTAATGTATGATCTTGAATTCATGTAATTCTTATTTTTTTAATTCTAGTTAGGTTTTAAATTCTTTAGATTGTATAAGGTTAATTATGTAATATTGAATAGTGTTGATCTGGTAGCTCATTTGACAAACTGATAAGCAGACGTTGTATTAAAAATTATTATCAGGTATTTATGTTTAAGGATTTGATCACCTCTAGATTGGTTCTTATTTATTTATTTATTTATTTTATTACTTATAAAAAAACTAATATAACTCGTTAATAACAATATATGAGTTATTGTTATGATTAACAATATATCGTCAAAATGTGTGCATTTTGGTCTGTGCAAGTCCTTCTTTTCATGTGGCTACAATTGAATTGTACTTTTTTTTTCTGTGCAAGAGAGAAGTGTGTAGAAAGTGCAAGGCCACCTTCTGTGTTCTGTCCTTGTCAATTTGGCACACCATTTTGTTTCTATCCCTGCTATGGTGGAGACTGTTTTCGTCGTTTGCTACTTCTTCTTTTTAAATTTGCAAAATGTTTCTTAATATCTTGTGTTTGGCAAAGACAATTGCACTGTTCTAAACCTTGTCTATCTAATAGTGTTAGCATTCGAATTAATCTATGAATGTCATTAGTTGCCCTCACAAATAGTTAACTCACATAAAGACAGTGGAAAGAATCATTCATGACTTCACAACAAAAGTTACACTCAGAATTTTTGTTTTCACTAAATCAAAAATACTTTTTGCATATTGAACCACAACCTACTAGGTTTTTTCATCTAAATGGTTTTATTAGTATAAATGATAAAATAATATTTAATTATGAGATTGTGTAAGTTGTGTAAAAAAAATAACTTTAAATAAAAAAGTCATTGAGTATAAAAGTGACTTTAGGGTTTTGGTATAAATTGGATGAACATCAAAATCGTGTCACATATGCACAATTTTGATTGAAAATAATAAAAATAGAACATGACGACTTTGTTTAAAGTTGTGAAGTAATCACACAACTTTAGAGTTGGTTACCAAAACACATGGTGGATGTTGTTACCTTTTATGTTTTGTTTGGATTGGAGAGTGTGGACTATGGTAGGTTAAAGTGAAGGTATGAGAAAATTTTATTGAGATACGTGAGTGATGTGATGATGATAAAGGTATTTTAAATTGTTTTTAATGGTGTAAATTGTAAGATTACAAATTTACTCTTGTATATAAAAAAAATAGGAAAATAAAATATTAATTAATTTAAAATACATTTTAGTTAATTAAAATAATTTGTATTATATTATTTAATTTGTATTATATTATGTTAAATTTTAAACATATGAAAAACAATTCTTACCCAAATTTTAAATACTTATTTACTTTTTTAAATATATTAACTTTTTCATAATAATAATAATCATAAAAATTATCATTAATATTAATATTCTTGTATGAATAAAATTAATATTCTTGTATGCATAATATCATTATATAATTTTATTCATACAAGAATATTAATATTAATATTAATGATGATTTTCATAATTATTATTATTATGAAAAAGTTAATATATTTTAAAAAATAAATAAGTATTTAAAATTTGGGTAAGAAAAAATTTGTGTAAGTTTAAAATTTAACAATATTATGATATATGAAAGGAATATTATATAATAAACAGTGACAGAATATTAAATACCAATTTTAACAATGTTTAACATAAAAAAATACCTAGTATAAAAAAAATGAAATATTCATGATAATAAATATTTATAATTTTTAATTTTGAATCAATAAAATTGATTCTCATTGATAAAAGATTCATAAAAATTAATTACATAATTTTTTTAATTTAAATCAGTATCTAAATTCAATAGTGTAATATTAAGAAAAATATAATTATTCTAAATTTTCAATATTAAAACAGACATTATTAATAAAACAAAAAATAATAATTACATTAATAAAATAATTATATTATTATTTTTATTTATAGAATTTAAATATTTAAATTCTCATTAATAAATAAAAATCTATATTATTATAATATATCAATTTAATTCTATTATTGATCATTTTAGAATTTAAATATTCAAATAGATTTTGTATTCTCATTAATAAATCAAAATGTAGATTATTATAATATATCAATTGGATTTTATTATTTACATTTTTAGAATTTAAATATTTAAATACATTATGTATTCTTATTAATAAATTAAATTAAAATTACTATAATATATTAATTGAATTATATTATTTGTATTTTTAGAATTTAAATATTTAAATGGATTTTGTATTCTCATTAATAAATCAAAATTTAGATTATTATAATATATAATTGAATTATATTATTTATATTTTTAGAATTTAAATATTTAAGTGAATTTTCTATTCTTATTAATAAATCAAAATCTAAATTATTATAATATATAATTGAGTTATGAATAATATTAGTATAAATAAAATTACTAAAATAATAACCTATAATTTCAAATAATGTATTTTATTAATTCTAGTTAATAAGAAAACAAATATTAAATCAGAACAAACACACAAAAAAACACCTAAAAAATTAAAGAAAAAATCATAAAAAACAAAAATTGAAAAATTGAAAAATCCGACAAAAGAGATGGAGAAAACTGATTATACTTTTCCTTAAAAAATATATAATCGATTACCAACTGTTTTAGGAGCTTAATGATTTCTTTAAAAAAAAACTTAATCGATCAAGTTGAATATCTAATTAGTATAATCGATTATGTCTGTTTTAACACACCACATAATCGATTATCTTTCTAAAAATAGAGGCTAATCGATTATGTTGTATACTTAGTCAATTATCAATTTTTTTACATCATAATCCATTAAGTTTTTTGTATTTTTTCAAAGCATTGTGAAAAATATCAAATTAAGAAATTGGATTACAACTTTTTGAAATCTAAAATATTGGATTTCTGCTTACATGTGAGTAATAGAAACTGTTCATGGTGGGTGAAATTGATTTTCAGTGATTTGCGAATGGTATTTGATTAATAGGTTGTGCATCTATGTGACCCTTTGTAATCATCACTATAGTTATATTTGGCGATAATGGAAACATAAACAGTGTTACTAATATTCTCTATGTTTGCACTTACAGTAGTGTCACCTTCCACATTAATTGTTGCTGGGTGCAGATAATGCCGTTATCACCTACATGATCACTCATCATCAATCTCTATTCAAAACAATGTGGAGGAGATGGTACATGGTTCATGGTGGATAATATTTTTCTCCATTATCATTATGAAACTCCAATCTTTATTATTACTGTATCGTGGGTCTAAATTCCTGTTCCCATTTCAGGAAAAAAAAATAAGTGTTTCAAAACCGTGTTTGATGACTTTTCACACATAAGGCAAAGCTATAAAGTAGTTTATTATGGCACAATTTGTGTAGCACAAGTTACAAACACGTTGACTACATCTATAGTAAAATAATTACGAACAATGGTAAAATATTACTATATGATTTTTTATTATCACGTTGGTGTTGGGTTTAAATTTTATTTAGATGGATGTTGTTGAATAATTTGATTTATTATTTGTTTAATTAAAATTTGCATACTTTAACTTAATACTACAAAAAAAGTGTGTTTGTTGGGTTAATGTAATTGTATTTATTGGGTTTTATATTTTGTATTGGGATTTGTAAGGTACTAAAATACTTGTATTTTTGGTTTTATATAAGGGTTGAAACACTCCTTGAAATGTCTCTTTTTATTTTATTTATTTTTTGTTGATAAAAAAAAAACTAAAAATAAGTGTTAAAATTTCTCACATTGAAATCCAAAAAATCAACTATCAAATTAATTCCTTTGTCAACGATCCATTTTGGTCTCTTGAAACATTCAATAAATGAAACAATTATTTTAGTTATATGTTGGTGGTATATGGTTTTAGCATGCCTCCTATTTAGAAAACATAAATTAGACTTGACTCTCCAATTTCATACAAATATGTACGCCCATTGTTTGCTTACCACTTCAATTCTCATATCTATATTGACCAGGGAATTAATTAAACATTAATTGGATCTTGTTGTAAAGTTAATCCTCTTAAATACTTTCACTTTTACAAAATCTATTTCCTACACTTTTTTATTTATATTTAGTTATTTTTATATAATAGCAGTTTGTTAATTACTGACGATAATTAATCTACAAATAAAATGTTTAAAACTATGGTGTATTCTAAAGTTAAATATTTCTATTTTTAATTCTTAAACAATAAACGTTAATAGTTAATAAAACTATCTGTGAAAAAAACAAATCGTTATTCGTTTATTAAATGGAAATTTTTGCCACCAGTTGGTTTTTTTAACTTGATTTGAATGTTTTAAATTTTGTTAAACAATATTCTAAAATTAACAACATTTCGTAATATATATATAATAATAATAATAATATAATATAAGTGAATATTATTTTATAAATCAATTTTATAAGTTTGAATTAGACTTAAATTATTGATTTTATAAATTTGAATTAGACTTAAATTTATTTTTTAGTATCAGAGTATAATGTATTTTAACAAATTTATTGGATTTATCAAGTCACTATCGAATCGTTATCAAATTCATAAATATATAATTTCATCTGTAATCTTTAAAAAATTTAAGTTTAAATAAAAATATACATCAAATTTTAATTGTGTTATACAAATAATTTTATATGATTATCAATATCAGATAATTATTTTTTAATTAATACACCACAAGAAAATCATGAAATAGAAACCAATTTTTAAAGACAAAAAAATAATTAGTTGCTATGGTGACTAAATTAGAGACCATTTTAGAAACTAAAAAAAATTTGGTTTCTAAATTAATTTTTATTATTATTAAATGGTTTTTAAATTTGGTAGCAAAATTTTTGATTGCTAATTAGACACCAATTTAGAAACCATTTAACAATAATAAAAACTAATTTAGAAACCAATTTTTTTTAATCTCTAAAATGATTTCTACTTTAGTCACTATAACAACTAATTATTTTTTGTCTCTAAAAATTGGTTTTTATTATTTTATTATTTTCTTGTAGTGATAAACATAATTGAGTACAATTATAGGTAAATGTAAATAAGAACTTTCAATATTACATAACATGGTCTTCTTATCTCAAGTTCAAGAAATAATCAATCACCATATCTAAAATATTATCCGCTTTAGAGTTTAGATATCAATGCCCAATCCCAATTTCATCCTAAAGAGAAGTTTTGATATTAGATAACATAATATTCGAACCTCAAGTATTATTACTATGATGAATCAGAACATCCAATATATTATACGCTTTCGAGTCTATGTTGGATCATATTTTACTCTTTAAAAAGGGCATCAAAATCGTTTTAGATGAATTTCTTATACTGCATATTCAAAACTCAATTATGCTTTGAAAAAGTAATAGTATAAACAGCTGCTATAGCATGACCTGACTTTTATTTTGACTTTCTCGTGTTATTATTTCGTTCACCAAACATTTCAAACCAAACCATGAACTCACATCTTCCCTTAAATCAATCTATTACATACTTCAATTTATGTCACTTTATTCGTTATTATTGCAAAAATATTTATATTGCTATGGAATAAAATTAATTTTAGATATAATTCATAACATAATTGTAATAAAAATTAAAACCTTGTTATGGTGTAATTTATAGTTGATTGACATAATAAAAATACTTTTTTTTAGGACGGTGCTAGTACAAATGTTTACTAAAAAAAATAATTAAATAAAAATTAATTTTAAAAATAATAGCTAAATTAAAAAGTATTTTAAAAATTAAAAAAGTAATTTTTAAATTAATTTTTATTATTAATAAATAATTTTTAAATTAATATCTAATTAATTATCATGATTTTTTAACCAAAATTAGAATTTAAATAATTGATAGTTAAAATTTTGATAACATACCAATTTAAACATTATTTATTAATAATAAAATTAATTTAAAAACTAATAATTTTTTTAATTTTTAAAATAATTTTTAATTTAGGCATTATAAAATATTAGATTAGATAATTAATAATTTAATGTAAAGAAATAAACGTACCAACCCCAGCAAGTCGGTGCCGCAACTGTACTTGGTCTGTGATCAGAAATTTGGTGAAGTGTCACTAAAAAAAAGAAGTCAAAGTGTAAAAAATGTGTATTTGATGCAGTTTAAAAAATTAAACAAGATGAAGACACAACTGAAAAAAGAAATACACATACGCAATTTAAAATTTCATTGATTATGATTTCATATATTAATACTTCACCTACAATTTTGTTAGAAATTCAAATGTCAGTCTAAAATATTTATGGACTATAAATGAGAAAATTGAATAAAATATAAAAAATAAGATTCACAAACTCATTTTCTTAAGTTTTTGAATTGAAAGATGTTTCAATTTCTAAATGAGTTTCATTCGGATATCATTGTTGTGTAATATCTCTAGTGAATCTCTTTCAAAAAGATCCAATAATAATATTAAAACTGATTATGTAAAAATTGTTAATAAAATGATTGTGGTTTTAAAATGTTTCTATTAATTTTTATTTTTATTTTAAGATTTTAAATTCGAAATTGTGTCTATTTTTTATATATGTTTGACTAATCTTATTAGTATGGAATCATTTAATCAATCTCCCTTGGAAATCTCAAAAAGTTTATATTTATTTGTATTTTATTTATAATATTATGCTATCCAGCTATAAATTTTAAATACAATTATTTTTATTTTTTCCATATTATGATCATAGATACTATATAACGTGCAATTAAAACTTTTTTTGCATAGTTATCTAATAACAAAAAAATATTTTCTTCCTTTTAATATATTGAACATTGTTTTGCTCCAAATAATATAATTATTATAAACATTAATTTTAAATGTGCTTTTAAGAAGTGATTTTTACACACGCAACTTAATTAATCCATAACTGACACATCTCTAAATTTTTGAATCGTTATCTGTAGTTGCTAGAGTTCATTTCAACTAATTGAATTTCTTTTAAGTCTAGAAAATGCTTTTAAAAACGTCACGACTTTTTTTTTAATATTACATGATAACAAACATTATCTAAAATAATTACCTGAATATATAAATAATTGCCAAGTCTAATTCACTTAGTTGGGTGACATGTTCAATTTCTATAAATAAAAAATAATGATTAATTATTACTGTTAAAGGCGAGACACCTTACCATTAAGAAATAAAAAAATATAATTACAATTTATTAAAATCGATCAACTTCGTATCAATAAAAAATTATTAATATAATATATTTATATAAATTAGAAGTATATAAGATATTTTAAAATATTCATTTTTTTGCATAAAAATATTTTGTCGAAATAAAAATAATAATATAAATAACCGTAGATTAAATTTAGTATAATGGAGTAAGAGGTATAAGATTTCTTGAATGAATGACTGCTACCAAATAGAAAAAAACTGATGACAGATGGACGGTAATATTTTGAACGCATAAATATCATCAAATTAGTTGTATTTCCTCTTCTGGTTGGCTTATGGTCTTGGGCGATCCTTGGTGATTAAGGAAGTACGTTGATTTATCGCAGGTGTAGTTCAACTTGGTGATCAAGTACAACTTTAAGTTAGCAGAAGTCTTATTTGCCTGCGCATAAGGTTGAGGGACATGTTGGGTTATGGGTCTTGGGTCGACCTTTGGTCATTTAGGTAGAAAGCCGATGTAAATAAATAATGTAAAAGAAATAGAATAGTACGAGAATTTGGATTAATTAGCATTAATCAGACAGTAAAGAGAGAATCATAACGACAGACAAATGGTTAAAACTTACTCTATATATACTAGGTAAAACATCTCATATAAACATATCACAAATTAGGTTAAGAGCACACTTGTTCTTGACTACCTTGAATGTTCTGGGTTTAGATCTCCAATTGGCCGGTAGAACACCTCTAAACAAAACTATGGGCATCTCAATAATAAAATAAAAAAAATTGTATTTATTTAGTGAACATAATGATTAGTAATAGACGTTATAAGAGGATTGAAGGAGATTTTTGAAAGAAAATTGTGATATAAAAATATTTATAACTATTTTTAGCAAATTAAAGATTCGCAAAGGATGTGTGTTCAGTATTACCTAAAGTATGTAGTAAAATGTAGTATATTTTTGTATTGATAAAAAAAATCTATTTGTATGGAAAAAAAAAGAATAGAGGCAGAGGTAATTGGGAAAAGTGAAAGAGAAAGAAAAGAAGATACATGTGTGCCGAAAGGAAGAGTCATAAGAAATGCAAAAAAAACGAGTTCCCGCAACGTGAAAAACAAGGCCTATGAAAAACTCGGTAGTCTGGTCTTAAAAAACCACACCTCACTCGGTCCTTTGAAATGGATTGTCTCCATTAACTTGTTGTGAATTCTCATATACTATTTATTTATTTGCCTACAAATCAACCCACGAAGCAACAAACACCGTCAGTCAAATTGAGAAACAACGTTAGACTTCCACCTTCACGGTTTCTTTCGGTTCTACGTCAGTGTCGAATAATTCACACGCATCACTCCTTCGCCACCGTTCTTTTTTATGTGGTCATTCTGATTCCTTCCCCTTCACGCCCCTTGGCTCCTCCAAACACTTATCCCTTTCCTTCTTTCACCGCCATTGGCCAAATCACGCCACGGCGTCGTTTTGCGCCAAACCCTCCTCCTCCTCCTCCACCCTTCCCGTCTTTATCCACACACCCTTATCGCCCCAAATCCTTTTTGTCTTTCTCCCCCTCTGATTTTTCGCCAAATTTTTATCTTTTTGTTTCCTCTGCTTGATTTTTCTTCGCCTCAAATATTCTTCTGCACCTCCTTCGCCCAAACCCCCTTTTAACTCTTGTGAGGAGCTGAACAGATTTTGGGGGTTCTTTCTACTTATTATTATTATAACATTCCCTCCTAGTTTTTTATTTTTTCTTTCTTCTTCTTGTTATGCCTTTGCCACAATCTTTATACGATATGTTGGAGAACCCTGCAACATTGGGGTTGTGTACACTTGTTGGAATGTTTTTGAGTCCTCTCTGTGCAGCATTTTTCGTTGGGGTCATTGTTGGATGGTTGTGGAAACCGAAATGGGCGAGGTTGGGTAAGGAAAAATTAACTACTTCTCTTGTCAAATCCTTAGATTTTGCCTCACCCTCCTCGGCTTCTTCTCCTTCTAAGTCTGTAGTTTCTACCATTAAGAGTTGCTATTCGTCTCCTTGCCTTAGTTCCATTAAGATGCAACGACCAAATCCAGAATCTTTGGCCCTGAAGAAAGGAACAGAGAAAAAAACTTCTTCTTCATCCTCTCCCGTCAAATTTGCAAGTTCCGTTAGGTATTTTTTAATTTATCCATTATTCTTATGTTATTCTGATAACATAAACAGTTGTTGCACAAATACAGGGTCTAAATCCATCTATTTTTTTTTTTGTTGTTCTTACAAGAGAAAAAAAATGGAGACAAAAGAAATTTGGACATATTGCTATGAATTTGTAACATGTTAGCCAGACTGTTCTTTTGTTTTTGACAAATTAGAATGTGGTGTTAGCATGCCGTCTTATTTATCACTTTGTTTTACCTTGTAGTTCACCCAAAGCTATCGAAGAAACTCCTGATGCTGTGACAATAAGGGATTTACATCATCTGTGGTTGCTTGTGGAGGAGAAAGATGGAAGTCTCCCTTGGATTCAGATGATGGATCGTTCTACCCCTACTATGTGTTATAAAGCATGGCATAGAGAGCCAAAGGTATGCTATTTCCTTCGTAAAATCTTCTGGTCGTATTTGAATTACCTACTTGGTTGTTTTTAATATTTGTTTTGTTGGCTTGTTAGGATGGTCCTCCCCAGTATAGAAGCAGCACCATTTTTGAAGATGCTACCCCTGAGATGGTGAGGGACTTGTTTTGGGATGATGAGTTCAGACCTAGATGGGACGACATGCTTGCAAGCTCCTCAATTATTGAAGAGTGTCCCACTACTGGTACCATGAAAGTGCAGTGGATACGGAAGGTGCATAACAGTTTTTCCTGATTTAAGTGTATTGAATTGTGCTCTTAGCTCAGTGTGCTAATGGATGCTAATTAATCTGTGGAACAGTTTCCCTTTTTCTGTAAGGATAGAGAATACATAATTGGTCGGCGAATATGGGAATCTGGAAGACATTACTATTGTGTGACTAAGGTATGAGAATAAAACTCACCTTCTTTTGTTCTGGAATTTTTGAAGATGTTGACTGATGGTGGTTATTTTCCACCGTTATTACAGAGTTATGCTTAATTTTTATTTTTTTATGTTTTGTTCTTTCAGGGAATAGATTGCCCTTCAATCCCTAAAAGAGATAAACCTAGACGTGTTGATGTGTACTACTCTAGTTGGTGCATTAGAGCAGGTGAAATTTGATACCCTTGTAATTGAATTACTCATGTATCTACTTGTTCTTGTCTATCCCACCACTTAAACTAGCTGTTCCGTCACTGATAGACTTGTTGTGACTGATATGGTATTCTTGTAACAGTGGAATCAAAGAGAGGTACCGGCCAGTTAACTGCCTGTGAAGTCTTGCTCTTCCATCATGAAGAAATGGGCATTCCATGGGAAATTGCAAAGCTTGGAGTAAGGAAAGGAATGTGGGGAACTGTTCAGAAGATTGAACCTGGTTTGAGAGCCTATCAAGAAGCAAGAACTTCTGGTGCTGCACTTTCTCATTCAGCCTTTATGGCTCAAGTCAACACAAAAATAAGTCCCGAAGACTTGCAAACCGTTGGGGCCAATGATAATTCAGAGGAGGAAGAAAGTGTTACTTCTTATCAGAAACCACAGGGCGTGAACATTCCCAAGATGCTAGTTATTGGTGGTGCTGTTGCTCTTGCTTGTAGTCTTGATAGGGGTCTAGTGACCAAGTATCTTTTATTTGGTGTTGCAAGAAGATTTGCTAATATAGGTAAAAGATAGTAAAAATGGAGGAGGTATCAATGCCTTGAATGCCATTCTTTTGGACGATAACTCTTGTTATTATTACTCGATAGTTTAGAATTTAGAGACTCTTTTGTGGAATAATTAAGTCATAGTTAAAAAATAATATATATAAAAAACAAGACAATCCCAAGAGGGTGGAGGGAGTAGGTGGCGATTTTTTTTTCTTGGACTGAGTAGTTCTCGTTGGTCAAGGTTCAAGGCTGTAGAATTTTAAGCCTGTGTAAGTTGGTGTAAACTCAGTATCAATTAAAAAGGAAATTCAAAGAAAAAGTCTTTTTGTGGCTCCTTTATTCTCCAAGACCGGTAACAATTTTTAGATTCTATTTGCAATGCTTGGAGCTAATGAAGGCGACATCATCTTCCAACCACCGAGATATACTAGTTTTGAAATGTTTTCATCTGACTACGTTTTTTGTGCGTTTAACGTCTATTTCTACAATTCTACGTTCCCCAAAAAAAAATCCAACATAAAAATGACAGTGGGATTCGTTATTTTTAATTTTAAATAAATACATGTAAACTGCCTCAGTTTTAAAAATTCAAGAAGCTTTAATCATGATGAAAGGAAAATAGATACTAATAGGACACGAAGATACGTATAATTTTTAAAATGTAGGATACGGGTAGACGGATCTATATATTATGTATAATTTTTAAAATGTAAGATACGGGTACACGGATCTATATATTATATAATTATGAATTATATAAATTGACAATAAAGATGTATGTGCCCAGGTATGTTTTAAATTATTTTTTGGAGCAGAAAGATGGATCTATATATTATATAATTATGAATTATATAAATTGACAATAAAAATGTATGTGCATATGTTATAAATTATTTTTTGGAGCAGAAAGATAAGAAAGATAAGAGTGGAATGCTTTTGTGACATTATTTTTCATTATATTTTAACTAGTGACATGTCAACGCTCCTCTGTTTAAAACGTTGCCAAAACCTAGGGAAGGTGGAATTGATATGAAAAAATAATGAGGTTGTTGGGAGGAAATATCACATAATAACAAATATGTGTACAAGTACAAATAGTCCCCATTCCAAGCAAATTCAATTCATCACCAAGGTTTCGAAACAATCTAAACCATCAAGCTGTGGTGCCAATTTTGGCTTTCGAAGGCTCTTTGCTCCTTCATTCATTTCTGCTAGCATCTTTTGACTGGATACTGATGACCCTTGTTTGATTTCCTACAGACAAAACATCTTGAACTTTAGCTATACAAAACATTGGATATATAGCCTTTCTTACCTTGACATGCCCTTATGTTGTTCCTAAATAAAACAATAGAATGCAACCTTTCTTACCTTGAGATTGTTTCTGCCAATGAAATAAAATCCAGCAGCAGCAGCAACGGCTGGCACAACTGCAAAAATACTTCCCATGGCCATTATTCCCCTTGAAAGCTTAATTCTTGAAAATGGAATGAACAACTAGTCTTTCAGCCATATATAAGGCAAGGGTGGACCTAAAGAGACAGAGAAGATGCCTTGGTGATGAAGAGAAGCAAACACTGATCTATAAAGATAGGAAAAGGATAAAAAGACAGTTGAGTAAGTTTGCACTATCTTGAACTTTGTGAAAAGTAAACTTCAAATGGCGGGATCATGGGAATATTTAACACCAGAAGACTTCCCTTATTATATATTTCTGCTGTAAAAAGCCTTTATTTTTTTTCCCTAATCGTTAAGAAATTATATCATCCCTTGTTATTTCATCAGAGTTTGTCACCTATTCCACAAAGTATCTGTAAAAATTGACTGCATCTGTAAAAAAAAAATTAAAATTTCAAAATTTAATGCAAATTTTGAACTTTATACAAATAAAATAAGTGAACTTTTAATAGTTTTATCTTTTAAAAGAAATATCAGTAAGAGATAAGAGTGTAGTAAGAGATAAGAGTGTATATAAATTGTTATTAACCTTAACTTTTATTCATTGTGAAACTTTTCTTAAGAAAACATCTGCATATTGTTGATTTATTCTTTACTTAAGGCGAGTCACTACCTGACCCAAAGCTAATTTAGCGCACTCATCGATGAAATCCGAATTTCAAGTCCCATTTAAGCATATACGTGCTAGATAATTTGTAAACTAAAATCAGATTACATGATTACACAATAATGCAAGAAAGTTCTCAAATGTAAAGGTGGTCAAACACCATATTCTGAGAGGGAGAAAGTAATTTCAATTTTTCTTATTCTTCATTTCATAATGCTAATTATATGAATCTCTGCAGAAATTATATACGGTCCGTATGCGCAACATAAAAAGAGGTAGATTTGATTAAAGGATGTGATTGTTGTGTGAGAACCGCACATGTCATTTAGCCCCTGCTTTTTTCCACCCTCCACCGTCCCTTCAGTTCTTCCCCTTCCAATTTTTTTCTGCTTTCTTACAGAAAACATGTTTTTCCTTCTTTTGTTGACTCTAATGAAGTACAGGAGGAGGAGATTTATCCACCTGTTAATGTCATGGTCGGTTTTTAGTATGTTGAAGCAGAGTGGAATGGGAAAAGAAGAAGTACGCAATTTTGGTGGCAATGAAATTACGTGCACCACATGCGTTGAAACAAAATCTCCACGTGCTTCATATTTTGCTTTCCTCTAACTGAATAAGTAATTACCGACCAAAATACTTTTTAGTTATCCCTTTACCTTGATTGAATTGTGTGGATGATGAGTGTAGTTATTAAGAACTGTTTTCTCTTCATTATCAGATGCTTGCTGCCACTACTTTCAGACTGTTTCATTGCCTTTAATGGAAGCAGTTTCACGTTATTATATATCCAGTTATTTAAACTTAATAAAGTGCATAAGTTTTAAACATTCCTATTAGTTATGATTTGGTTAAATATGGTTTATTTAGTCATAATTTATCTCAATCGTTAGTTAATTTAAATAATTTTTTTACATTAAACTGAAAGAACGGTTCATATACACGATGATCGATGAAGATTGCTGGTAAAAAGGTAGAACTGCAATTACGGCCATGAACAACAAGAAGACTACAATTTCAAAATTCAACTCGGGGCTATACACACAGAAGGTTTCTGAACCATTGGTTAAACTATACAGTAAAAATGAATTGAATTGTGGCATTTTTTTATATGACGTAATTATTACAAACAAATTGAGATGGTTGGAGACGAAGGGAATCCATCTAACATGGGACGATGGATTCGAAGCAGTGTAACCCGTCGAACTCGGGAGCAAACCTGGGCCTCAAACGGGCCGGGTTTTGCTTGGATCCATCGGTGGATGATTGGTTCGGATCTTTTCCGGCGGTTTTAGAGTCGGCGGAGGAAGAAGTGGCGTCGGAGTTGGGTCCTTTTACCGGGCCTAGGCCCAAAGCGAACCTCCAGTTGTGGCCCTCCGCGATCTCGAAGTGGCTGAACATAGACATGAACATGTTGTTGTGTTCTGAGGATTTTGAAAACAGGTGTCTGTTATTTTGCTGAGGTTGTTGTGTGTGCAACGATGCAAGGATGATACGTGAGTATTTATATTGAATTAGACGAATAGGTGGAAAGGAAGAGTCGTGGGAAATTTGATTTGGATTTTTCAAGAAGTTTCTGCACTTATGCGGTGTTTGGCTGGACGCGGCTAGAAGTTTCGTTGCATTGACACGTAGTTGAATCATTTCGGTCAACCTTCACCTTCGTTGACTCCTCTTATGGACAACCAACTTTGATTCAACTCACTCTTCTCCTTACACGCTTCACCAACAACTATCTCATCTTTATACCTTATTACAACACATTAATTGAAAATTACTATAATAATACAATAATCGTTGCATATTGGTTAGTGATAATGTAAAAGCCTTGCTATCACACATCTATAATTACCGAGAATTCATCTCCCTTACTCAACTTCTTCTTCCTATTCATCTCTACCTAACTCTATAAACCTGCATCTTTCAATTTTTGCACCCAATATCCTCCTCCACTACAAGAACAATCTACCGCACGGGCAATACAGAGAAGAAAATGATATCAAAGTGCACTCTCCATTGATTTTCACATCCACTTAAATTGTAGTGTCTTTTATTTTAATATTTCTTCTATATCTTCGTACACATATTCTTTTGAATGTGTATCTGGATACATTATCTTTATTGCTTATTATTCTCTGAAATCTTTCCTAGTTTATCAATTATAATGATAATATATCTAGAATATTTTTTAACGGTTGAATCGTATCGAACTATTAATGATAATGCAATTACTCATCATAATTAGACAATAATAATTAAGGCAGAATTTTTTTTCCTAGATCCCACATTATACTTAGAATGTTTACTCAAGAGTCACACCTTGTTCGGGACAGTTCATAGTCCTTGACCTCAAGTCCAATAGTTTAAAGAAGTTTATTTAGTAAAATAAATTATGTAAGTCTTTTTGAATAATTCTTCTTAATGTTTAACTAAATGAGTTGTCTGATTCATATTGACTCTAAGCTATTTTGATCAAGACTTGAATACAACAGTTAAGAAAGACAATTGATTCGTACATATATTCTTAACAATTGTTTTTCGTTTGTGGTTGCTAGTGACTAAAAAATCTTTATATCATTATCAAACTTTTGAAAATCATCACGTCGTAATAAAAAATATTTACATCATATAAAATGATTGATCTTAATATGAAAACCTCATGTGACCATTGCGGTCACCATGTAGGCGGTCTTACGCTTTGCGACCGCTACATAGACACTCTCACGCTTTATGGTTGTCACATAGACAGTCTCATACTTTGCTTACGTCACATAAATAATCTCATGCTCTACATATATATAAAATTGCCACATTAAATACTTAAAAGAATAATAAAATAAAATATTGATAAAAATAAAATGTAAAAAATTATTATGAAAAATCCCTTTTATATATATAGATAATTATACATATAATATAAAATAAAATTAAAAAAACAGCTAATTTACCCATCTCCTGTAGCCCAGATACTAAAATGCTCAAACAATCTACCAAAATATAATTATTAAATAAGATTTACACTTTAATTGGATTTGGAGAAAAAGAAATAAAGAAAACAAAATATGTATAGATAAATTCCACAAATATATACAAACAAATAGTATAAAATGAATGTTTAATATAATTTATATAATTTGATTGATTTCATAGTACTTTATATAATTCCTATAATTTCCTGAATAAAAAGAAGTTGCTGTGGTTGTTTTGTGTTTAATTGATTAAATGAATCTATAGCAAATTAATGAATTCATTTAATGGTTAATGTTCACCATCATTAAAGTGTGGATAATTTGCTTGGTGATAAAGTCTGACTTGTTTGTATAACTGTGTGACATATGATACTAATGTAATATGAATAGTTTTGGTAAAATTAATTTTAAATCACTAGTAGAATTTTAAACATTTATTTTAAGTCAAAGTAGAATTGAATCCAGTATTAAACTTAACATGTCCTAATCTTGATTATAGACCAAGCTTGTTTAGAACTAAAATGGTTCAAAAATAAAAAAATTTAATAGTGTTATCAAATTTTGACTTTTTATAATTTTATAAATTTTTTTTTTATTTTGATAATTAAATTATTACACTAATCAGCAATAAGAAAGAAGAAGAATACTGCATCAAAGTTCAACTTCAGATTTTCAAGTCTCTTAGAAACACAATTAGATCAGCACAATACATGGCTTTTTCTCAAGAACATAACCACTAATAAAAATGAATTGAATTCGCTATGATTAAAAGTTGTGAGTTTAAACGAATTGAGATCAGAGACTAAAGGAATCCATCTAACAGGGTAAGATAGATTCAAAACAGTGTAACCCATCAAACTCCGGCGCAAATCTGGGTTTCAAACGGGTCGGGTTTTGTTTGGGTCCAGCTGCCGGCGATGGATTCGGATCTTTTCCGGCGGTTTTGGACTCAGCGGTGGAAGAAGTGCCTTGGGTGTTGGGTTTGGAAGACAATCCTTTGGGGCCCGTGCCCAAGGAAAAACCCCACTTCTGGCCCTGTCGGATCTCGAAGTGGCTGAACATAGACATCATCGTGATGTTGTTAAGGAAGTGGTGGATCTGTCTGAGGTGGTTGTTGTGTTCTCTGCAACTATAGCATAGGAATGAGAAGTATTTATATTGAATTAGAGGAAAAGGGTGCGAAGAAAGGGTAGTGGACTCTGGTAGAAGTTTGTGTTGTTGACACGCAGTTGAATCGTTTACTGGTTCAACCTTTATCTTGTAATGGTAAGCCAAGTTTGATTCAATTTAATTTTCCATAAATTTCTTGACTCTTCTCCATACGCGCTTCTCCTCCAAACACCTCATCACACAGAGATAAGTCTTACTAGTATAATATGATTTATTCTTTTTTTAGGTTTACGTTTCATTTTTTCATTTTGTCTGTTCAAGTCAATCCAAATATAGACTGTTTTGTAAATTAGATCAAAGGTGATAGCCGTTTGCATGATTAAGGTACAATTTCTTTACGCTTTTGATGAAGGCAAAAACCATATAACACTCCCATCTGTCATACAAAGTGCAACCTGATTAAATCAATTATGGGGTCTATGTGCAATGGATAAGAATGACCAAGTTTGTTTTTGTCGAATTCTTTATTGCACCTTAGGTATTATATTATGCCTTGTAATACAATTTATATTCTTTTATAAGAAAATTGTAAGATCAAGTGTAAAAATAATCGCATGAGACAATCGTTGAATTTTCTAATTGAAATCAACCGATGATTTTGATGAAAAGGTTTTTTGGTCATGGATATTACTTTTGAAATCCGAAAGCATAATTGCAATTTTGGAATTTGCTCAGATGGTTAAGGATTTTATGTGAAGGGGTAATTTTCGTTGTTGGAATTAATTGTATGATAGATTTATAATTATTAAAGTGATCAAATATTTATGTTTTATTTAGTTTTAAATTAATGATAAATTTCATATTAATTACATATAAAATGGATGTTAAATTATAAATTATTAATTTATAAATAAATTGAAATTTATTATTATAAGGTATTTATGGATTATTCAAAGGTTGATTAGTTATTTTTATAAGTGTTATTAGCTTTATTTATATATCCAAAGATAATTAATATTTCTAGTTAATATATATGTCTTGCCGAATAATGTTGTGTATTAATGTATCACCCAAAGGTTAACATTAGTATGCATAAAATGCTTGTTTGTTATTTGAATTTGTATTAAATGTGTAATTTATGACTCAAAACATTAATGTTAAGCATGTATTAACTACAATATTTGTTCTTGTATCTTTACATCTGCATGTTACGTCTCTTCTCGTATTTAATGGATTAAATTTTTCAGTGAACATGTCCAATTTCACAAATTGAGAAACACGCAGCTATTACTGATGCTAGTAACAATGAAAAGAAAGCTCATTATAAGGTTTGGAAAGTTCAAAACGACTTAGCTTGATGATGTTTATGCGAATGAGCATAACAAGTAGTATTAAGTCAGCTCTACCCAAAATTGAGAGTGCAAAAGAATTTATAAGATTTGTAGAAGAGCACTCTCAAACTATTGATAAGTTTCTTGTCGAAACATTAATGAGTACCTTATCTACCATGAAATTTGATGGTTCTCGTATTATGTATGAACATGTTATTGAGATGGCAAATATTGCAGCAAAACTTAAGTATCTTGGAATGACAGTGGATGAAAATTTTCTTGTGCAGTTCATCTTGATCTCATTACCGTCTGAGTACGGCTCTTTTTAAATCAACTGTAATACCAAGACAAATGCAATATGCATGAATTGCGCAATATGTTAGTTCAAGAAGAGACCAAACTTAAGAATCAAGGAAACCACTCCATTCATTATGTGAATAATCAGGGAGCTAGAAAGAAAGTTCATAAGAAACATGAAAAAGGTAAAGGACTATCAAAGATTAACGAGTCCTCTACTAAAACCTATAAGAAAAATGACACATGTCATTTATGTGGGAAATCTGGACATTTCTATAAGGGTTGCCCTAAACGTAAAGTTTGGTTCGAAAAGAAAGGGGAGCATAATGCTTATGTATGTTTTGAATCAAACTTAACTAAAGTTCCACATAATACTTGGTGGATTGATTATGGATTCACAACTCATGTTTCTAATATGATGCAGGGATTCCTTTCAACCCGATTCATAAACCCAAATGAGAAGTTTGTTTTCATGGGGAATAGAGTGAAAGTTTTAGTGAAAGCTGTCGGGACTTATCATTTAATCCTTGACACTATATTTCATTTAGACTTGTTTGATACTTTTTATGTACCTAGTATTTTTAGGAATTTAGTTTGTTTGTTGTTGGATACTCTTTTAAGTTTGGTAATAATTATTTCAATTTATATAAGCATGCTTGTATGGTTGGATCTGATACACTTTTTGATGGTTTATATAAATTGAATCTTGATAGTTTATATGTTGAAACTCTTATGACCTCGCATCATAATGTTGGTACTAAACGTAGTTTAGTGAATGAATGTTCTTTTTACTTATGACATAAGCGTTTGGAACACATTTCCAAAGAAAGGATGCAAAGATTAGTAAAAAAATGAAATACTTTCGAATCTATATTTTACTGATTTGAATGCATGTGTGGATTGTATTAAAGGCAAACAAACAAAACACAAAAAGAAATGAGTCACAAGAAGCACTCAACTTCTTGAAATTGTACACATGGATATATGTGGACATTTTTTATTTAAATTCCTTCTACAAAAAAATGTATTTTATCACTTTTATTGATGATTTTTCATATTATGGTTATGTTTATCTACTACGTACATGAGAAATCTCAAGCAGTGAATGCCTTGGAAATGTACATAAATAAAGTGGAGAAAGGCAATTAAACGAAAATGTGAAAATTGATAGGTCAGATAAAGATGGTGAATATTATGGAAAGTATGGTGAAAGTGGACAACACTCTGATCCATTTGTTAAGTTCCTTGAGAAACGAGGTATTTGTTCTCAATACACAATGTCAGGTACACCACAACAAAATGGTGTGTCAAAAAGGCGTAATCGAACCTTAATGGATATGATTAAGAGCATGTTAAGTAAATCATCTTTACCTGTATCAATGTGAATGTATGCTTTAAAAACTGCCATGTATTTTGTTGAACAAGATTCCTAGTAAGGCAGTTCAAAATACACCTTTTGAATTGTTGATAGGTATGAACCCAATTTGAGACACCTGCATGTTTGGGGTTGTCATACAAAAATTAAAATATACAATTCGCAAAAAAAGAAACTGGATGCAAGAATAATCAGTGGATATTTCATTGGTTATTTAGCAAAGTTAAAAGTATATATGCTTTACTATATAGCCATGGTACAAGAATTATTGAAATTGGAAATGTTCGATTCATTGAGAATGGTGAAACTAATGGGAGTGAAACTTCACGAAATGTGGAGATTAAGGAAGTTAGATTACAAGTTCCTTTAACTAGTACCTATACTTCAAAAATTGTTATTCCTCATGTTGTTGAACCACACAATGATGAAGAAGAAGAACAACAAATTATTGATCCCGATATTAATAATGAACATATAGTAGAACAACCACAAGAAATAATATTAAAAAGATCTCAAAGAGAAAGGAAATTTGTTATTTCAAATTGTTATATGGTTTATCTACAAGAGTCAGAAAATGACTTAGGCATTGATAATGATCCAATTTCTTTTTCAGAAGCCATAAATGGTGATGATTATGATAAGTAGTTAGAGGCCATGAAAGATGGACTTAAATCAATGGGACAAAATGATGTATGAGACCTTATGGAATTGTCAAAATGATGCAAAAGAGTGGGTGTAAATGGGCCTTTAAGACTAAATGTGACTATAATGGTAATATTGAACGTTACAATGCTAACTTGTTGCTAAAGATTTTACTTAGAAGGATGACATTGACTATAAGAATGATATTGATTATAAGGATGACATTGACTATAAGAAAATATTTTTCTTATGCGGCAGACCCACAGGTTACCTCTTACGCGGGACAGACTAGTAAAATAAATTCATACCCCTTACACAGGGCGGGCCAACCTAACCCACATTTTACGGACCAAAAACATAACAGACCTCTGCGAAACGGGTCAACCCACATTGTCACTTATAATTCAAACTCTCCGCATAAAAACACACAAGAACACTCTTTCATAAGAAATGAGCATAAAGCATAAGAATAAAGAAAAATAAGTACTAGAAAAAATTAACCTTCAAACTCTCAGTTTGAAACTGCAAAAAAAAGTTTTAAAAAAATATTTTTAATAAATTAATCCTTTATAATATAATTTAATTTTATTAAAATTATATTTTGTAAATAAATAATTGAAAAAAATATTAATATATTATTTTAATAATATATTGAAATAAATTATTTTATTCTCATTTTAAAATATAACTTTTTATATATTAAAATTTATAATAATTTAAAATTTATTTTAAGTTTATTTACATTTTTAAAAATCATTTTTTTACATTAATTTTTTAAAAAATAATATTTTTATCAATTGGGAAAAATTAAAATCACGATTAGGAAATTTTTCTTCCATTGTAAGTGATTAATTATTTTTTTATTAGTGTTGGAAGTAATACTTAGGTTTTGAATTTATTAAATTTTCTTTTAATTATATTATTCTTCTATATGGTTGATAAATATAAGAGTTTAGTCACTTTTAACTTATTCAATAGAGATTTATTTAATATTGGAAAATATTTTTATACCTAAAATATTGAAAATAACATTTAAAAGAAAATTAATACAAGAAACAAGTTATATTTGAATTAATATTCGTGGTTTTCTTTATCGGCAGATTCGTTTATGATGATGACTGAGATTTATTTATTTGAACTTTTTTTTTAATTAATATTAGTTTATGAGTATTTTTGTATGTGAAACTCACCCTGATGGCTTTTTTACCTTCTTACCAATTCTTCAACCTTCAATAAATTGTTAATAACTTAGAATATAGACTTGTTTATCTTGTTTTAATTTTTTTTTATCTTTTCTATTTTTTTATCTTTCATCTCCCCTATTCATCTTTTATTCTTATTATTATTACTAGCGGGAACAGAGGCACTAACGTGCCGCCTGTGTATCCGTATTTTTTATTTTTGTTTTTTTAGTATTTTTTTTTTATTTTTTAAAAGCAATTTCTCTTAATAAAATTAAAATGAGAAGTTAAAGGGTATACAATTAAAGAGTAGGTTAATAAAATAGTGGAGAGCGGTAATTAAAAGTTACATATGACAAAGAGAATGAATGAATTTATTTATTTACATGAAAGTTAAAAGGAAAAGAGAAAAGAAAGTGAGAAGTATGGTAAAAAAAACGTGTTATGCGTAGTGGAGAGAAAAAGTGGGGAGTAGGTACCTATATATGAGAGAGAAAGTGGGAAGTAGGATACGTGGTTATGTGTAGTGGATAATCATAAAATCCGTTTCTTAAATCAATTTTAAAATTCTACAATTTTAATAAAAGAGAATATCAGTTTAAATAAAAAAAGTAACGTAACAAATTTCCACTTTCCCACTAAAGTGGTCCACAAAATATTACAAATATTTTTAATTTTTTATTGAATAGAGGAGAAGATCTTTAAAACAGAAAATAACTAATCAATCTATCCACTCTCAGTTAAATAATAACAAATAAAATAAATTTTAAAATTATTTTATTAATTTTTGAAATTATAAAATGTCCAAATAACCAAAATAAATTAATACAATAAATTATTAAGTAAGGATAAAATGGAAA
>Ga0123342_1000658_pt1 | contig 55844 bp, 20 predicted proteins | sample Turbeawhitnodule_FD_89960 | JGI IMG/M metagenome (GOLD analysis project Ga0123342, IMG submission 89960) | Root nodule microbial communities of legume samples collected from Mexico - Turtle bean Mexico white nodule | ecosystem: Host-associated > Plants > Roots > Nodule | place: Mexico: Nepantla...
AACTGCTAAATGCTTAATTAGGAGGTCTATGTATAAGGGTTGGAACACCCCTAAAGTGTTTCATTTTATTCTATTAATTCGTTGCTGATCAAAAAAAAAAAAAACAAAATTATTGATATTTAAAGTAGTTTTTATTATTGATAAATAATTTCTATATTTTTAAAGTAGTTTTTATTATTAGATACCAATAATTTATGTAGTATCTAGAATAATATTTAATTTAATTAATATAACAACTTATTATATTTTGTCTTCAAAATTAGTTTCTATTTAATAATTTTGTTATAGTGAAGATTTAGTCTTTCAAAAACCAATTTAATTGAATTTAAAGGAAACATTACATTGATTTTCCTGTAAATATTTTCTTGGAAAATTTATACCAATAGAAAGGAAGGGGTTGCAACAACTCTATTGTTTTAGGGGAGTTTATTATTCTTAGTTGGTGTGTGTGTTTCTTTATTGCAACGTGAGAAACGAAAATGGTGTAGTCCAATGCAAGTTAATAGGTAGAATTATTGATGATTTTCCAGATTCTTTGCTTGTTTCCCCCATTAAAGATAGGGAATTTCCCTCATGATTTGCTACTAAACAAGTGCTTACAGATGCACAAAATGACTTTTGTGAAACATTTAATATAAATCGTGTCTTCATGAGCCAAGAAAAGTCACTCTGATGCAGCATTTTCAAATTTCGTAACATAAAATGTGGGAAAGGATATAAGAAAGAGAGTCAAAGAAACATTTCTCATAATAATTTGGTTGAGTAAAACTTCTATCATTATCACAAGATTGACGAAACTAATAAGCATGATTTTTTTACTACACTAGATTTTGATATTTGAACTTAAAAATACATTTTGTTACTTCTGGACTTATTAAAACCTCTTTCCAATTTATATATAAAAAACTAAAACAACCATACAACCCAATACTTTCTAAACAACTACACTATTAAAAAAACACCAAATGTAAAATAAAACCTGAACGAACGTATATAATAATGTTCTCATAAAGATCTTATCAAGTTATGATTCTCACATGCTTTTCACACAATTAAGAAGATAGAGACTTATCTTGATCTATGAGAGATCATATGTGAATAATTTTTTTACCTTCTTTATTTCAATCTATCTCTTGACAATTCCTTTTTTGTCCCACTATTTCTTGATAGTCAACTATGAGACAACTTTATTTACGAAGATAGAACCCTATATTGCTATTACTTTTCAATCTCCATCAGATTAGTTTTTCATTACATCTCACATCAAATATATATTTCTCACTAACCAATTGACCTTTTATTTTATCATTATTATTAAATCACATCTGAAATTATGTGAGTTATATTATAGAAATTAATTTACATATTTTCTTAAAAAATACACATGGAAATATTTATTTATTCGAAAATACTTAAAATATAACACCATTTTGAAACAAGAGAATAATACAACAGCTGTAAACATAATAATTTATGAATAATTTTGTAGTCCACCCAGAAAGGCAAAAGAACAAACCATATTTTATGCCCTATTAGATACACAAATGCAAACATTAAACTGTACCAATTTCTTAGCCACAAACAAATGCAGAATCAAAACTACGTATACATGATAAGATTATAGAACTTCTTGAAGATAGTGTTAATACTGTTTTCAACTTCCATTAACTTTCTTGCAGTCAGTTCTGATTTGTCCTTGGGTGCCAGTCAAAGGACTGATGTTACCCATGTTGATCATGGACTGAGCAAAAGCTTCAAAGAAGGCAGATTGGTTGTTGGCAAAGTTGTTAACAATGGAGATTGTGGAAGAACCATCAGTGGAGAAGAGTTCTTGATCTGTTTGGAGAAGACCTTGGTTGATGAGAAGATTGGTGAAATAGTTGTTGTCAAAAGTATCAGGGGTTGAAGGGTCAAGGTTATTCAATGTAGCTCCATTTCCATTTTGGGGACAGTTTTGTTGCAGAGTGCCCAAATAGGTTGTGTTCAAGGTAGGATCAGGGCTTCCTGTGCCATTGAAGTTCAACAATCTCTGGGAGAAGAATTGACATTGGGAACGACCAAAGGTGTGTGCACCTAATCAAAGTTCAATTTTATTCAAACACTTTATAAATACTTTACAAAATTTTCTATTTTATCCTTTTAACTTCTTCATATTATCTTTTTATCAACAAATAAAAAATAATAAACATAAATAATTTTAATAGTGTTTTCAACCCTTATTCAAAAACATAACAAAACAATATTATTATTACCAGATAATGCAACAAGATCAGTTGTGTCTAAGCCAACAGCAGAGAATTTGGATGAGACATTGGTTAGGTTTTCAAAAGGAGATGGAAGGGAAGTGTTGGCACCACCTTGATTTGCAGTCACACTGTCTCTTCTTCCAAGTAATACAGTCCATGAAGGACCCTGTGACTGCAAAAATTTACACTTCATTAAAGAATCTATAAACACAACTGTTATTTTAAATGTATAGGAACTTTTGTCTATTATGAGAATTTAAAACAGTTAATTAGGTCAACTTCAGTGATTTATTATGAAAGTTAGAAACACACAAGAACAATCTTCTTATAAGTACTTTCAAAGTCTCTGTGTATTTTATATTGAGAAAAAGGAAAATGTTGTAAGAGATTGTTGTCAGAAAGTTACCAAGGACACAGAAGCTTCAGCTGCAAGTGCAAGAATATCAGCACAAGATACAACAGCAGGACATGAAGCTTCGATGGTGCTCTTTATGCTGTCAACCACATCAAATCCCCGAACCGAATTGTCATTGGGAGCTGCATTTTTCTCACTCTGTGTTATGTTACCACCTACATCCAGCAAAATGGACGCATCACAACCCTAATCACACAAACACAAACAACACTTATTAATACTTCAGCAATAAACAATATATATGAATCGTTTCAGGAGTGATCCGACTCATATACAAAAACTAATCCAACTATACAACACAACACATTCTTGTTCTACAACAATCACAAAACAAATTAAAACAAAAAGAAACAAGTTAAAGAATCAAGACACCAATTAAAATAAGAAGACGGAGAGAAAAATTTAGTAGTAATACAAAATGAAACCTTCGTTAATCCTATAATGACACCAAAAAAAAAGGTAGAAAGAAAAAGAAATGGAGGATGGAAGCTTACATCGACAAAGCAATCATGAAAGTGGAGACGAATGAGGCTTGCAGCAATACGTGAATCAGATGTCAAAGCCTGCTGCACAGAATCCCTCACAATAGATGACACATTGGAGCATGTGCTGGAATAGAAGCTTGCACTCAATTGCCCTTCTGAAGGAAAAACAAATGTTAACACTAACAAAATGGTGGCCACAAGGGAATAATAATAAGTGTTGTTAGTAGAAAACATGGTTCATAATTTTATGTATTGATTTGCAGATGTTGGTGGGTTTTTTGTGATTGATAATATAGGTGGTGTGTGTATATATAGAAGAGAAAAAGCGCGTCATTCATTTTTTTTTCACTTTATTTTTCTTTGGAAGAAAACTCTTTAACTGGTTTTAATAATAAAATATCAAGTTATTTAATTGGAATATAAATCAAATTATTGAATTAAAAACTATTATAAAGAGTTGTGAGAAGGTAATTAAAGTTTTTAGGGGTTGTTAATTATATGAAGGCCTATTTCTTTAAAATGAAGTTAGTTAGAATTGTCAACTAGACATATAGTTTAAGTTGCTGTCAATTTTGAATGTGTAATGGGTTCACTAGGGGACAACTAAAGCAGAAAATAAAACCACAATGATTGAAACTTAACTAAGTTGAAGTACTAATGAAGTCATATGCATTAATAAAAGTATTATATTAATATATATTATTTTGCATGCAATTTTTTTTATCAGTATCTCTAACTCAAATTTACAAAATTAATTTATAAAATAAAATTTATAATTATTTATATACCATACAATATCTCTAATCGATATAAATCTTTAATATCTTGAGTCATATATTAATTTTGTTATAATAATAATAAAAAGAGAACATTTCTTCACATTCCTTAATCATCAATATTTTTTTAATAAAAAAATATTATAAATATTACTTATTAATCATCAATAGTCCTATTTTTTTTTTTCAATAGTATTATAAATATCACTTATTACTCACCAATCATTCTATTATTGTTATAGTGAGACAAAAATAATTATTGTTGTAGTGATAAAAACATGATTTGTTTATTTCGCTGCATAGTAAGATCAATTATTTTATCACAAGTTTGGATTGTACTAATAATATAAACTTATTTTGGATAAATTTGTCAACAAAAAAAATAAAATAAACATATTTTTATTAGTTAAAATAAATTTAAAGCATATATATATTGATTTTAACAGTGGCATGAAAAAAAGTTTAATTTGTTTGATATTTTCTTTATAAGTACTTTCATCAATAAATTTTCTTTTTGACATTCTTCTCCACTTTCCACCTCTTAATTTTGGTTAGTTGGCAAAAATGGGTTTGATTAAACCACTTGAATTGACGTGATAAAATGTTTGGGCCACAAATTATATACAGTTTTTTTTTTCTTATCAGTGAAAAATAAATTTGATATTAAGGTGATTGTTATCAATGAATAAAATAAAATTGATTAATGATTAAGTTTGTATAGAAATTGTATGCAATTGTCTGAAAAACATTGATATGCAGGTGATTGTTATTAGTGAATGGGGAAAATTTGATCAATGAATGAGTTTGTCTGTACATTGTGTGCAATTGTCTGAATAACATTGATATGCAGGTGATTATTATCAATGAATGAAGTAAAATTGATCAATGATTAAGTTTGTCTGAAAATTATATGCAATTGTCTGGAAACATTTATATGTAGGTAATTGTTATTAATTAATGGAGAAAATTTAATCAATGAATGGATTTGTTTGTAAATTGTATGCAATTGTCTGAATAGCATTGATATGAAGGTGATTGTTATCAATGAATAAAGTAAAATTGAGCAATGATTAAGTTTGTCTAGAAATTGTATGCAATTGTATAGATGACATTGATATGTATGTGATTGTTAATGAAAGAAAATTGATACGTGGATGAGTTTGTCTGAAAATTGTACGTAATTATCTGAATAATATTGATATGCAAGTGATTATTATTATTAATGAATTGGGAGAAATCGATCAATGAATGAGTTTGTCTGAAAATTATATACAAATGATTGTTATTAATGAATATTGAAAAATTATGAAACATTCGTTTTTTAAAAAAAAAAACTTACTATAATAGTTATTATAATAAATAACATAAAAAGTCTTATTTATCTTAAAAAGTCTTGTAAAATCGTCATAAAAAAGTTTTTTTTTAACTAGTGAATTTATTGTTATTAGAATATGTGTTACCCAAATAATACAACTTTATTTAGACAAACAAATCTATAAGCACTTCTAATTAAAAAGAAAAAAAAATGAATCGAACTTTCTTTTCAAATTAAAATATAAATTTAAACATTTCAAAATTTAAAAAAAAAATAGAAAATAAAACTTCTTTTAATTTTAAAGTAAAAAAATATATTTTATCTTCTTCACTTATAAGTATTATATGATTAGTATAAATGACAAATTCTACTTAGTAACTGGTATTTTATACAAGTCAAACTCAAAACTTGATGTATAACCCTATACTATTTTTCATTTTGAATACATTAGCAACCAAATCTTTGCAAATTAAATAATCCTTAATTACAGTTTCTACTTATTCTTTAAACAAGTATATTATAGCTACATGCTTACAAATTAAGTAAGAGTAAAAACATGATGAATCATTATTTGTCCACCGACACGGTTTTTTCTTTGTTTGGTCAATTCTATTATCTTATTATTTCAGCAAACAATAGAAATATTCATATTTAGCAGGCCATTCTAGAAACTCTTCTTTTGCTCAATGCAATTTCTTTCAAGAGACAAGAAAGATTCTCTCAAGACCTGGTGAAAGTATTAACTATAGAACTCCTAAGTTCTTAATTTTTTCATGTTTTTATTCTTTTCTCACAATTTTAATGTACGAGATTCCAGATCTATTAATATATTAAAATATTTCATAATATATAAATAGGTATAAATTTTATTAATTTTAATTTTATGAGATTGAGTATTGCAATTTTTAGTTTCTGAGAGAAAATATATCTACGATGAATTTTAACCCCAAATTTCTCAGTCACTGTCAAGATTTTGTAAAATCCACAAATTTATTATTGTAAAATTTTAGATTATAAAAAGTATCATAGCCTTTTATATAAGTTTACTTATTTAGTTTCTTAATTAGGTTGAATTATTCTTGTCTAGTTTAATTACATTGGCCTAGTCGTCTCCAAGTATCTCTTTGGTATTTTTTTAGAAAAAAAATTATAAAAAAATTAGATGGGAAAAATAAAAGTGAGTTGTTTTATATTGGAAATTTAGTTATAGAGTTGAGAGGGAGCCAAGTGGAGAACCAAGAACTACGAAGAACAAAGTTTTTTTTATAAAGAAAAAAAGAAGAAGCCAAAAACAATGGCCGTTGTGAGGGCAAAGGAGATGAAGAGAAAAGGGAGGGTAGGAAAAAGAAGAAAGGGAAGGGGCTGAGTGAATAACAGGAATTCAAAAATAGGTTAAAGAATCATAAAAATATAAAATAACATCTATTATTTTTAATAAAAGCTTATTCAAATATAAAAAAAAAATCAATACAAAAGTATATTTCATAATTTGAATCCACATGGGAGTGGCTGATGCGTCTGAAGTGGATGCACGAGTGCAAGCAAAGGTTTGGTCTTGGATTAATGCTAGATCTCGATTCGCTTCGTTTTCCTTGTGTAGTTGGTGTATGGTACCTTTGGAGTGTATGAGAATAATTGTTTGATGTAGTTTACGTCTATGTCCAGTTAGTGTTTGTGTTTGTTAGTTTGAGAATTTTAGCTAGTAGTTGGTGTAGTATCTCTTGTTTCCTTTGTATAAGGGTTGAACCATCCCTGTGACTCGTATTTATTAATTTATTATTGTCAATAAAAAAAAATTCCATAATTTCATATTCAATTTAAAATAAATATTAATTTATTTTAAATAAAAATAAAAAAGTATTTCAAAATTAAGTTTTGTATGGATTATATTCTAATTTGTAATAAAAAATAAATTAAAAATATAAAATTTATTATACGATCTGTTATAAAATTAAATAAGAACTCATTTTCATTGGACTAAAAATTAGGACAAGTTCTTCAAATCTTAGTCGGTAATTTCTTCCAGCACCTCCATGCTTTATTCATGCACTCTTATAAAGACGTTAAATGACAATTTTACCATTTTCATAATTTTTTTATTGACATTATTTTTATCTTTTTTTTTGGATTTTAAAATTTCCAACTCTAAAATTAAGAATACGTTTAAAGTATTTAGAATTTGTTATACTCAAAAAGTATTTTCAAACTTTAACATTTAAAATATAATTTTATATATCAAATTTTAGAATTCAAAAGATTTATGGATTATATAATTTGAAAATAAATAAAAAATTAAATTTTGAATTTTTTTATCTAAAGGTAATTTTGAAATTGAAATATTTATGGAGATACCTAAAAAGAATATGGAGGTGCCGGAAAAAATTATCGGTTAAAAATTTTCTTTTTACATATTTAAAGATTAATTAAAATAAACTTATGGGTGTGTATTTACAAAAACAATCAAGTTTCAAATTCATTCGTATGGATTTTTAAGTGAGATAAATTTTATAAATTAATTAAGATAAAGTTAGAGTTTAGGATATATGTTTGTAAAAGGGGTAAAATTTAAGGGGGGATTAAATACTATTTACCTGATTAAAATTATTTTATAGATTAAATATTATTAATAATTTATATATAAAATTTAAATTTATAAAAAAATATGTTTTTAAGTTTTTTTTTTTAAAAAAAGCACCAGTAAAAAAAGTTTGTCAAAACGTACTCCAATAGAAGTGATTCAAGCATGCTAATTTTTGTTTTTCTCTTCAGTACGAGTAAATGGGCCATAAAAAGCTCAAAGAAAAGTATATACAAGTACACCCAAATGTTGAAGGGATATACTATTGGCACCTCCCAATTTTTCTTTCATATCATTTTGACAAAAAAATGTTTGGTGATACTTTGGTAAATTTAAAGTAGGTTTTCTTGGATTTAGTTTGTATACAAATATTTATCAGTTTTAAATTTATGATATCTTTTAAATTGATTCATTAGTTCATAGTTTGTTCATTACTTTGACAATTTTTCAGAAAAATGATCATGTACATTAAAAAAAATCATTGCATATTTTAATAGAAAACAAAAAGAAGCATCTTAACATTTGCTACGTTAATTAAAAAAGACAAACAACACAGAAAATTCATGTTTTTCACCGTGTTAAAATTTAGTTAAAGAATATAATACATATTAATAATTTATTTTCATTTTTTTAATATCGAAAAGTTAGATCTACAAAATAAACTAACAGTAATAATAAACACGTGTTTTGTTTGTTTAGATTAATAAAATTTTAAACTTAAATTTGAAATATATTTTTCTTGTTTTTCTTTTAAAGGTAGAATGACTCGACCAATCTGATCATTGACACGTTGGATTAATTAATAACTAATGGTAAAATTAAATTATATGGATAAATGAATAAGACACCTATGATTATATTTTCGATTTTTTATTTATTGTAAAAAATATTAGATATTAATGCAATATACTAGGATTGGGATTATAAGATAGAAATTGGGCCATAATTTGGTTTCTACGTGCCAGCCAACGAATAATACATTTATAAAAATATTATTTTCATAGCAATAATCATTTACAATTGTTTTATGTTAAAATATCAAATAATTTTCTAAACAAAATATTTTGGATATTTTGAGAAAAATTATAATAAAAATATGTCAATTTTTTAATACTCGTGAGAGGTCGGAAAATCTCTAAATGACATTTTATAATTGAGTAGGAGTATATTTTCCTTTTAATTCGACAAATTTAGAAAATTCCCATAAAGCTTTTAAAGTTATATTTTTTATATTCTAAGAATTTTAATGACTTGAAATGTTTCAAACCTACATATAGATGTATATTATTATTATTATTATTATTATTATTATTATTATTATTATTATTATTATTATTATTATTATTATTATTATTATTATTATTATTATTATCTTCTCCAAGTGAGAACTTGGTCACCAAAATTTGCTGCTATATATCACTGCCAAGAATGTTTCAACATTCTTCTAAATTTGCTTACCAAGTCTAAAACCAATATACCAAGATGAAATTATGACCTTGAACTTCACCTTTGAAGCTATCCATGGGAAAAATTCACCCCAGAATGTGTGGAAACTGATATTTACCTAACTGATTTGTGGGTTAAAGTTTTGATATTCACAATGAGTTTGCATGTTATCTTGTAACTGTAATTGCACAGGCCATGTATGTAACTGGAGACTATAAGGTCGTGGTGCAAATCAGCACGTGCAGCAGAGGTGGAAAGGGTGATGATGATATTGCAGACTAAAGCTTGTGTCAAAATCAAGAGGAAGAAGATATGGGGTTTGCAAGTGGGAGATGGTGTCACACCCTTCAGTTATTTTACTTTTCTAAATTATTAAGATTAATAGTTCATTGACTTTTCTCTCCTCAAATGTTAGGGAAGCTGCCAACAGAAAAGACACATGTCACACCAAAGAAGGTTTTCAAGAAACATTACCCTTTCCTTTTTAATGTTCTGGACACCTGGTCAATAGGGTTGTAGCCATTGAAATAGCATATAAAATCTCCTAAGGGATATTGTTACCCTGCTTGTTAAGTGTGTAGTATTTGGTTTGACATCTCAAGTCTTCTGATGTGAAAAATTGTGAATCAGTTTAACTTGGTCTGAAACCAAGTCAAACATGTGCTAATTCTCTCAAACCATTAGTCTTCTTTGGGACAGTCTTATTTCTCTACCAACTACTGTTTCAAGGTAGTGCCATCACAGCAGACTTCAATTGAATTGTTCTTTAATCCTGATAATAATAATAAAATTCTCTAGCCAGAGTCTAGGAGTTTTGTCAATTTGCTAGGTAGTACAACTTGGTCCATTGGAACTGTTGGATATAAGTTGACTTGAAATCATAATGTACTATTTTTCAGACATTGCTCTCAAGTTCTTGATAAAGTGCTACCTCACTGTGGCTGCTCAACTTCTTTTTCCCAAAGCTATGGTTGAGAGTTTCTCTAGGTTACCTTAGACCATAGTTCTCATGCTAACTACTATTCTGTGGTATTCAATGAGAATGATAGAAATAAAGGTGTTGTGCCTGACTTTAATGAAGCAAGGGACATGTCTTTTCATTTCAACCAAATTTCTATATACAGTCATGAGAATTAAGGAGCATTGTCTTTAGCCTAGACTGAAGGGTATGCAATGCATATATTATAATCAGTTCATATTCTTTCCTTGATCAGATGACTAGTCCTGACACAGCATCTTGGTGTCTGTTGAGCAGGAGTTAGAATTCGAAAACAGATTTTACACTATTTTGACAACTTGTTCTAGAAATGTGAGAAATAAGATTGAATACAATCCCATACCCTCTCATACTCTAACCATAACTGCTAATTGGAGATATCTCATCAATTCTTTTCACTCTTTGTTCATGGAATGCCATGATGATGATATATTAAAGGATGAGAAATTGGAGTGTTTTCAAGGATTGTTTAGGACCAAGAATATGTTTGTCCACTCTCTTTTAACCCTTTAGATAACAAGCCTGTGGTGATGGTTGTGTTTCTATTTTAGTCATGCCTATCAGTTCTGGCACCCATGATGAACAATGCCCTGAACTCAACCAAATGAAATTCCCTAGCCCAATTGGTCCAAGATACATTGGTCAATGGGTTCTTGAGTCCTCTAATCTGGGAGACATCCAAAGGTGGCAAAAGCACATTATAGAGGTAAATTGTACTTCCTTCAAATTTACTTTATTGCATAGGATCAAGTACTAATAGTTTAAGATAAGTAGGGTCATATAAAATAAGCTAGATTTGTATACTGAGTTTAGCATTTGGCTTTTATATGCAACTACTTTTCTTTAACATGTCTACTCAAAATTTGTTCACAAGCAGAAGCTAATTGAACTTTATCAGATAATGTTGGTTAAGAAAAAGGTTGAGCAAGGTAATCAAAGTCAAAAAAGTTGAGTAAAAAGAAGCTTTACATCATATGCTTTATATTGGTTGACCCAACCATTTTCCTTTTTCCAATCATAAAGTATTCTATCACTGAGATTTATATTACATTAGTGCTAATTACATTATACAAGCTATAAAGTAAACATTTTTTCTTCCATACTAGCCTCTTCAAGTTGAACACTGTAAAAAACACTTACACTCACAACTTGCTACATCAGCTAAGATTATTTCTTGAATTCATTTAGGACAGATTAAACTAAGTGCTTAATTGGTGTGTTGGATTTGCTGTTGGACAAAACACTAAGATGTGGAAATGCTATACACAAAATATTTTCTGCCAAGTACAAGCTTAGAAAGATCATGAGCATTGTTCTGTGAAGTAGAAATGCAACACATTCTAATGCTATTCCTTAGATTTCTTTTCTTTTCATATAGGGTTTTTGTTACTTTGAAGCTTTAGAAACTATTTTAAATAGACGCTAGCCATTTAAATGGAAACATGATACTTTTGTCTTGACTTGTGATAGAGACATAAAGGAGGATGCAAGAAGTAACTCTTTGCAGCCATTACTCATAGAAACATAGCCACACTTCTCAATGATTAATTATTGTGCTTTTTTTTTAAATGCTTCATGAATGACTTTTCATGCCTCATATGCCAGATCTAGCTCTTATAGTCCTATAGTCTTTAAATCTTACTCTCTGGCAAAATGAATTTTTTGTCTCTGAAACATTGGTCTTATCCAGCTCTTGCAAGCTTTCACTTCTTTCATAATAGCACATTTCTAAAGAGAGATTATAAATATTTATGTTTACATGTGTGCATTTTTTAGACAGGTTTTTGATGACTTTTTTTTTCTCATTGTTAAAAAAAAAAACTAGAAAGTCAAGTTAGTATGGTAGAAATTAGCTATGCTACCATTTAGTTTATGAATAACCAAGTTTGTCACCTGGGTTTCTTCTCTTTAGAAAATCACATGAGAAATCATACTTCAACTCTTATAAAAATAATATAGACACCGTTGAATTCTCCAAGGTCAAACTTTGAACAAAGACATCTAATCACCAACTCAATATTAAGTGTTCTTTCATTTAAAGGATGTTCCAACCTATAAAAAAAAAAGTGTTAGTATCATTTTTAACTTACAAAACAAGCAAATCCAAAAAGCTACAATAAAAAATATACATTCCAAACCTCCTAATACAGCAGTTTCTGTAACTATACTATCTCTTTTGTATGCTGAGTTTTCATAATGTAGTTCTATTGCATTTGGTTTAGAGTATCTTACATGATAAATTGTACAATATCTAATGAGTTTTTTTGTGTATAACATACCATAAAATCTTAAGTTTCAATTTTTTGAAATTGAAAGCTTATACTTATGAAGTATTATTAAAACTGTAAACAGGTGGTCCTAAATATTAATAGTTCCTGTGTTGTCAATGGTCCTTCCAATGCATGTCATTACTTTTAGATGATGTTGACCTAAAAGAGGAGTTTAAGGTGAATCTACGTAGAAGAGAGATTTATTTTTTCTTTTAATTTTTTATTAGTTAACAAATGTCATAAATAATTATGCCACAATACCAAAATTATTCATTATAATTTCTAAAAGAATGAAAATTAAAGATTCTTTTGTAAATATATAAAATAAAAGTTGCTTATTTTCATGAGCAAAAATAAATTCAAGACATAGTTCAATATATATTATACAATTTAGAGAAAGAATTGAAAAAAATATAAGATACTAAAATGGTGGTTGTCTTTTATTAGGGAACATTGATCAGTCCTTGTAGTGACTAACAGATGCTATGTGGAATGTATTGATTATTACAATTAAACTTGTTAAAATATTAAAATTAAAAGAAAATGATAGAAAGAGATAAGAGGTAGAGAACCAAGCAGAGCAATAGATTGTTGTGATGGTGGAAGAACAGGAAGTGAAAACGTGTGAACATGCAAAGACAAATGTCCAATTACTTTTAAAAATAAATAAATAACTTTTTAGCTTACTTTCTTCTTGTAAAAGAGATTTTTAGGGTAGTTTATACAAATTAATCTAGCTTGAAACTATATAGTATGATAATATGAAAAATATCAAAGTTAATTTATAATTATTTGAAAAACTTATAATGCAAACCAAGTGAAAACCATGACATATAGTTATTAGTACTTAGTTTTTTTAAGTTTTTTTTAAGCAAAGAAATATATTAGTGTTTAAAATAATGAAATTAATATTGTCTTTATAATATTAAAAACTTTAAATTTAAACAAAAAAGTTTTGAAAATTATGAAAGTTGTTCCAAAGTCATCGCACTCATGCACGTATCTAATATATGTCATTTTTTCTTTCTTACACGGATATGACATTAATATTGTTTCCAAAACATTAGAAAAGTTAAACATAAACTAAAAGTCTTGAAAACTAGAAAGGTTGTTCTAAGGTCATCATACTCACATACGTGTCTAATATATGTCATTTTTTTTCTTACACGAATATAACATAAATATTGTTTTCAAAACATTAGAAAAGTAAAAAATAAACTAAAAGTCTTGAAAATTATGAAGGTTGTTTCAAGGTCATTACACTCACACACGTGTCTAATATATGTCATTTTCTTTCTTACACGAATATGACATTAATATTGTTTTCAAAACATTAGAAAAGTCAAACATAAACTAGTCTCGAAAATTATGAAAGTAGTTCCAAAGTCATCACACGTGTCTAATATATATAATTTTTTTTCTTACCCGAATATAAAATAAATATTGTTTCCAAAACATTAAAAAAATAAAACATAAATTAAAAGTTTTAAAAATTATAAAGGTTATTCCAAGGTCACCACACTCAAACACATATTTAATATATGTCATTCTTTTTCTTACACGAATATGACATGCATTAGGTATTAGGATAGAAGTATTTCTTGAAATTTAACCTCTTAGAAGACATTAGCAATCACTATTAAAATTTAAAATAACAGAGATTAAATAATTCAATACAATCTAGTAACATTTAAAAATATTATAAAAAATCTCTATTGAAAGTGTAAGTAATTAGTGGTAATACTATAACAACTATAATTTTATTAATTTTGTATTACAATTGATTTCTTAAAATTCCAATTTTTTTTAAAATATTGTAAAAATATTTTTTTCAAAATGGTAGTATTTGAATTATTCACTTTTACAATCATATTAATTAATTTTAATATAAAAATTATTCACTTTTATAACAGTTTAATAGTTTTTGTTTGTTGAATATTTTAATTCATCGTTATAATAATTTAATGTAATATATACACATATATTTAAAATTTAAATATTATTTTGAATATAGATTTATAAATTTCATTATATTTATAGTAATAATTTAATTATATTTTCAATATTATATATTCATAACTATTTAGTTAAATAAAATCCAATTAAAAATGAACATTGATAAATGTAAAACATATAATAAAAATTATTATCATTAAATTAATATAAAATACTCTAAACACTTAATACATTCACATATTTTTTCTAATAGGAGTGGCATTTTATACATTTAAGAAGTTGAACTGGAATTATGAACAACTGGTATGAGTGAGTTCTAATTTTTTTATGTGTAGTTGTATATTTTAATAATAAAAAAATAAATATTAATGCTATTAACTCATGTAATTTTTATTATTTTTAAATAATTTTTAAATTGATATTTAATTATCCATCAAGATTTTAATTTTCATATTTAGTTTCTAAATTTGGTAGAAAAACATTGTTTAATAATTAGATACAAATTTAGAATATTTAACAGTAATAATAATTATATTGATTTTTAAAAATTAATTTTTATTTCATAATTTTTATATTATATTTAAAAAAAATTTGTTATTTCATAATTATTATGAATTGTATATCTTACATGACAAAGAATGATACTATTCTTGTAATAACATTAAATTCTCTGAATAATATTAAATATGTTATATCAAGATGTCATTAATGCACATACTGGCACACTTCAAATTCATCTTACCAATGTTTCCACCACAAAAACAAAAGAATTAATTAATAAGTAATGGATATTTCTAATATGTTTTAACACATTTTAATAATTATTAAAAGTTATTTTCAAGATATGAATATATAAATTACATTTAAAGAACATTAATTTTATTTTTTTAAATTTTTTCATTTTTAATTTATCATCATTTTATTATATTATTTTTAATATCATTATAAACTTTTTCTATAAATAACTTATATCAAAAAAATTATTTTAATCACTATTATAAGAAACATTGTATAACAATATATACTATTATCAGGTTATGGTGGACAGTGACATAAAGGAATTAATTTTCATTTTTTTTATTAAAGACAAACCTGATATTTTTTTTACTATGTATAGTTTAAAAGTTTGAAATGAACTATTAAGTATTAAATTTTTAAAATAATATCAGTTTAATTTTTATACACTAATAATTTAAATAATGCTTATACTATCATTTAATAATTATAGAAAATGATAAATATGTTTTTTAAAAAATATTTCATAAATTTTTTAAACATGGCAATATATTTTACATGGTCGTATAAAAAAATATTATCAATAAGTATATATTATTTTTTTAAATAAAATGATTTTAAGAAATAAAAGAAAAATATATTTTCATTAAGATCAATTTTATAATTTTTTTGTTAACTTATTAAAAATAATGATGAATTACATATGATAAGAAGAGATGGTTAAAATAGAAAAAAAAATCATAAAAATAAAAGTAATGCTTTTTAAATATAAATCAATATTTTGACATAATAAATATGTAAAACTAATTTGATAAATAAATTATTTTTCAAATCATAGGTAAATAATGTGACATCTATATTTTTACCCATATTTGATAATATATTATGCATGCAATATCTAATTAACATATACTATTTTCTCATATTGCATCTTAAAATATATTCCTCTTGTTAGAAATTTCAATATATAGACAAAATTTAAAAAAAAACATAAAAAATAAAAGCATCTCATCCTTTGGTTGATTATTGATGAGCTTTATTGCCTACACCTCCATCTGTGTAAATTAACATAATCATCACAGAAAACAAACACAAAACAAAACACATGGTAAACTAACTATTTTTAAAACTTCAAATATAAAACTTTAAATATCAACATAAACCATCAATATTCACACATTTTCACAATTTCATCAAGTGTCTATCACGTTCATCATCCACATTACTTCTGTCAAATTTATACTGACTCAGACACTTGACTCTACTTCTGGAAGACTCGTGTATTGAAATTAGCATCAAAGACTTGCATATGTCATATTACTCACTATGAATCCACACATTCAAGCGCATAATTATCTAAATGTCTCATAATCTCACATGACAGGATAAATGCATTTAATTTGATCTGATCAGTTTAGTTCTTTTAGACCTCAGCTCGGTCAAATAAACCTCTTTCGACTCTCACTAACCGAATAACTTCATCTATTTGATTCCATTATACTAGTAGAGTCAGGATTATCTCATTCACAAGACACTTACAAATCAATACACCTTAATAATAATCTCAACACAATATTTTCTTTCCTGAAAATACTGTCTTATCACACTTTCACTCCATTACATACATCATTTAATATCAAACAACCAATTCTCATCAAATATCACATATTAAGTAATTCAACAACTATACCATAGCTTTAATTACAACAATGATACATACTTAATATACTTGTCATCCATGTCATGTAACATACAAGAAAAAAAAAATAGCCATAAACTGCACACAAAGTCATGGTTCCTGAAAAAAGACGATTAAATAACAATCTACAATGCACTGAAAAACAAAGTGAACAAATTACAAAACCACAAGTCTCCCTTAAATTGCATTTACAACAAAACAAAAATAGTTTTTGAATAAGATGGAAAGATGCAAGCTTGACCGATGTTGAACTAAGTTAAACTTTTCAATATATATTAACTCAATCCAATAATATAACTCAAATTATTCCGATATTATGAAATAAATACATGAACAAAAATTTAAAGTGGTATAATGTGATCAAATGACCATAAAATCCACTTAACTGCCACAAGGTTCACTACCCACCAAATAAAACATGATTCTTCCTCAAACTTATATGTAAAGAAAATTCACAACTCTAAGCAAAATTCTTATGCAGCTTTCTTGGGCACAAGATCTGCCTGTAAATGATGTCATAAATGTAAAAGTTCACAAGGAAGCAAAATGTAAACATATTATCACAAGTATTACATAAAGTGGTTCAAGTTCAATCATTTCAGTCAATATATTACTTTACTTTTAAAAAATACAATCCTGTAAGCAAAAATTGGAGTTGGTGACCACATCACCCCCACATCCAAATCTTCTAACCTAGAGTTATATTGAAAAGAATAAGAGCTTTAGCAAATGCTTACTAAAAGCTTAAATACTAATAATTTTATAGTTTTTAAAATAATATATAATTTAATCAAAACAGTAACTAATTATTTTTTGTCTCTACAATTATTTTTTATTTAATGATTTTCTTGAAGTGTCAAAATAATTGGATATATTAATGTTTTTTTATATAATACACAATAAAAAAAATCATTAAATATAAACTGATTTTAGAAACCAAAATAATTAGTTAATGTTTGACTAAATTAGAGACTATTTTATGAACTAAAAAAATTATTGATATATAAAGTAATTTATATTATTAATAAAAATTTATAAAATATTTTATAAATTAGTCTTTAAAAAGACTAATTTAGAATATAGAATAGTATATAGTTAAAATTTTGGTAATTAATTTAAATATGAATTTATAAATTATTTTAAAAATTACTTTCAATATCAATAAATTTTTAATTTCTAAAATAATATCTAATTTAATTATTATTAATTATTTTTTATCTTTAAATTTGATTATTATTTAATATTTTATTGTAGTTTGCTTTTAAGTTGAATTCATTTATTATTAATTGAGATTAAAGACACCCATCTAATTTAATTTATTTGATGATCAGTTACATATTTTGCAACTTGACTTTATCCGTTACCAATTAAGATAACTGAAGTAACTTAATTAAGCATGTTTTATTTATTTATTTATATATATATATATATATATTACATTATAATCAAAATGTGTTAGTTTTGATAAAAAAAAATGTTTTATTGCAACTTAACTGAACTATATATTTATTGTAGTTAACAAATATTGCCAAGTTGAGAAAAAAAAACAATTTAAATCTACAGTTAAAAATCTTGTAATCACACTCTATTCATTAAAAAGTTAGGTGAGTTAACTAAATTTATTAAAATAAATATAATAAAAATAAGTTGATTCAACCGACCACTTATTTGCTAAACTTTACAAACGTTGTTGAATTAAATAAAAATGTTTAAAATTCCTAACAAAATTAGCTATAGTTGAAAAAAATTTCAACTTGTTTAAATTAAGTGAACCAATTTCCTTTTGACCCATCCTAAAAAAGTTTTTTTTTTTTAGTCCAATCCCAGTCAAAAGTTTATAGAAAAATAAATTATGAATTAAGTGAGTTTGAACCTAATTAAAGCTGAATTAAATGAATTTTTGATTTGATTAAAATATTTAGTTTAGAGTGGAATATAAGTTAAAATTGTGGTGAGTGTAATAATTAAAAATAATGAATTCCTCTTAGAAGATGAAAAAGAGCATGGCTACTACAAAACATATGGGTCCTTATTAAGTAGAGTCCCCATTGTGGGGCCCACAGACCCCCTTCTTAAAAGTATCAACAAAATGCAGTCACAGGCTCCTTCTTACTCTCTCTCTCATATTCTCTTATCAATTTTCTTTCTCTCTCTTCCCAATCCTCCCTCCTCCACCCTGGCATCTGCATCCGTACATGTCTCTTTCCTCTTCTCTCTCTTCTTCCACCGGCCACCGTCCCAGCCTGTAACCCTCCACACGTGTCCTCCCCTGCCACACGTGCCACCCCTCACCCATACAACACCCTCCTTTCCTTGGTGCAACAAATAAAAAGCAAGTGAGGAACCCAGGGACAAAGAAAGCATATATAGAGAGAGAAAGTGTGTGTAGGGTGGGGGCGTTGCTGAGGTGAGAGTTTCATAGATAAACTCACGTAAAACCATGTCTTTTTTTCTTCTTGGTTGTTGATGCCATGAAGTAGTAGTAGATAGGTGTGTGTGGTGGTGAACCTTTTATCAGTTTTTTCTTCTTCTCTCTCCTTTTGTTTTGTGTTGAATCCTTGTTTTCCCCGAAATCTTGACTAAGATCTCTTCTGGGGTGTGTAGGATTCTGCAAGTGTGTGTTTGAAGAGGTGAATCTGGTGAGACAGCACAGCTCCAACCAATCTTCTTTGCACCTATGAGGATCCGTAAGAGGCAAGTGCCTTTCCCTCTATTGCCGGTCACTCACTCAGATCCCAACCTGATCAACCGGTCACCGCTGGTGGTGCAACTCAAAGATGCCACCACCACCTCACTCCACCCTTCTTGCACTTTTGGTTCGGCTGCTGCACCCTCACCCCTCTTGGATCCTTCCCAGCCGTCTGATCATCAGCCTCTCCCACCGATCGGAAAACCCACCAACGGCTCTGATGAGTCTCCTAAGACACAGAACTTGAGGCAGCAGCGCAGGAAGCAAGGAGACTCTTTGGTTAGTGGAAACACTATTTCACATCGACCCTTTTAATTTTTGGTCGACTTTTGGGGTGGGTTTGTGAATTAGTGCACTTTTGCTTCAACCTTTGACAAGGGGTTGGTGTAATTAAATTAAAATTATCATTTTTTGTGTAGCTGTTTTTAATTTTTATTTTACACTCACAAAGGGGTTTGGCACATTAAGGGTAGCCATTAACCATGAACCAATAACAACCGTTTCTTGTGGATCCCATGTGTGTTTATTTTTTGGTGTGTGTGATTTTGCAGATGGAAGATGAGAGAAGGGAAGAACAAGGAGGGGGACATAAGGGTAATGATACCAGGTAAGAATTATGAATCCAAGCTAGCTAGACATGAATTAAAATAGATAAAGACATGATATTATTTCCTCTTTCTCCTTCATCAAATCTCCTAGTAAAAAAGGTGAAAACATGGAGACCCATAACTCGGTTTTAACCAGCATGGAATTTTTTTTTTCTATAATTTTTTTTTATGCACAATAGAAAAAGAAAATACTGTAAGTGGAAATACTGTTGAAAGTGTTTTAAATAAGAGGCTTGTGCAGCCACCATACCCCTCTTATGAAATGCATTAGTTTTTTTCTCCAAATTGGTTAAACTACCGTTTGCCCTTGAGCTGCACAATCAACTTCAACCAAATGCTGGTCCCCAACTGCATCACATCTCTCACTATTTCAACAACATTACATTCTTTTTTTTTCATATCCTTTCCCTTTTCACAAGAAATTTTGTGTGTAGTTTATTATTCATATGCCATATTTTGGTCTCACTGGATCTTCTTTTGTGTGTAGGAGAGGAAGAATCTCGTGGACTGAGACTGTTTCACCCCCAAGCCCTCCTAAACAAGGTAACAAAAGATGAACAAAGATGCACAAAGAGTTTGATTTGAACAATGCATGCTTTTACCACTCCCTAGTCTTAACTTTGGTTGGAGAGTATATATATAGATATATATAGTCATGCAACTTTGATTTTTTTTTTCTTACACCAGTTCTGCACCCACTTAAAACTTTATTCTCTTTAATACATATCACATGCATTCCTTCATACACCTACATAACATTCCTCATTTATTGTCATTTCTCTTTCCTTATCATTTCATATCACCTTCTATTCTTCTATTCTAAGTGTCTAGTGATACATTGGTGTCTATGCATAACCTTCCATTGCTTTATCTCTCATTCTTGACCCTGGAATGTGTCAAAAGATAACTTCTCCGTTTTCATACATGTAGATGGGAGATGGAGCGAGGGAGACAAAGCTTTCCCACCCAAGAAACGAAGAGGGACCTTCGAGAGTGCAACAGAGGATAACAGCGATGAGGAGGAGGAAGATTATGAGGAGGAGAAGAATTCCAAGATGAAGATGAAGAGAATGAAGACAAAGATGAACAGGAAGTGTTCGAGGCGAGGTGAAGGAGGAGAAGAGGAAGAGGAGGAGTACGAAGAAGAGGTGACAAGAGAAACAAAAGCTGAAGTGCACATTGGTAAGAAGAGGGTAAGGGGTGGTGCACTAATGGAAGGTTCAAGGTGCAGTCGTGTGAATGGAAGAGGATGGAGGTGTTGTCAGCAAACCTTGGTGGGTTACTCTCTCTGCGAGCATCACTTGGGGAAGGGAAGGTTGAGAAGCATGACCAGTGTGAGAAACAAGTCCGTTGGCACAACTAGTGGTGCACCAAAGAGCAACATGCCAAAATCTGAGCATTCATCAGAGAAGCAAAACAGTTTCACTGAAGACCCTTTGGAAAAAGATGCTGAACACATTGATGAGAAGAAGCCAGTGATTGTCACAAAGAGGAGGATGAAGCTTGGAATGGTGAAAGCTCGATCCATAAGCAGCTTGCTGGGACAAACAAACACTGAAATTGTTGTCATAGCTGAGGATAGTGATAACAAGTAATTCGGAAACTAAGTGCAGAAACTGCATTATTTCATGTAAAACTTGTGCTTGATAAATACTTTTAATAATGGAGCTTGTTGTCTTATATCTACATGGGTGCAACTTCTTCCTATCAAACTAGCATGGTGCTATTTGATTCCTTATTTTCATGTGTTTTATATGCTATCGTTTACTTCATATAAGCCTAATTTATCTGTGATGCTATTTTTTTCTGCCTCACTTTTCTGAACGTGAAATTATTATTAAACTATGTTGGACTCCGATGTTGCATCCGATGTTGCAGTTGAATGCAATTATATTTTATACACCCACTTGATTAAATTATCCAATGGAGTATTCAGTTCTACTGGTGGATACTCGATCATGGTCAACGGAGTTTCTTTGACCAACCAAACCTCTTGGATCCATCACGTGATGTTCTTAACAAGATTGGTTGAAAATAAAAAATTCATTAACATTTGTGTGATTAATTGAATCGTTCCTTCTCAAGTAGTCCATGCACACTTGGTCTCAACAACTGCGTACACTTTCATTAATATAACACACAATTTACATATATTTATTGATGATAGTTGAACAAAGTAGTTGTAGTTTTTGGCTGTGTTGGATTTTGCATTAATTTTCAAAATGTTATTCAAAGACAAGTTTTGTAATTGCTTTCTATTTCAATCTTTCTTGCCCCATATGACAATTTTCTCCATAAGAATTAAAAAAAAGAAATTTATATATAAACTATTTACAGAAACTTTTTCTTATAATTTATCTAATTTGAATTTATGGAAAAACTAATTTCATTTTTATATATATTTCTTTTCTAGAATTTGTTCAAAAATACATGCAACTCATGCATTTATTCTTAGATATTAGCTGTAATCTATAATTAAATATGGTTAACTTGTACCATTAATAAAGAATCTATAAACAAAAAAAAAGTAAAGAATTTATAAACTAATTAATAACATATATGATTCATAAAGGGTCTGATCAAGATATTTTATAATTACTTTTGCATTTTTTTTTCATAAGACAATAGAAATTAGAAAATTTTAGACCAAACAATCGAAAACAAAATTCAAAATAGTGCATGATTTTACAATTAATCTAGCAAGGTTTTGTTCATGTAACTTATATTGTAATATTTTGTGTTGGAGAGAAACACTTTATTTCAAGAGTTTCAGTTTTTGATGATGTTGCATCAACTTTTTGTTCTTTTTCTTTCCACAAAATGACATTAATTCGACACAAAATTAATTTTTTACAAGAAGATATTTCTCTTTAACCAACGTGTTTTGAAATTTTTGCAACTGTGTTGTCATATTATAACTTTAGAGAAGAAAAATAATTGTTTTAGTCAACGATAAAGAAATAGAAAGCCATCCTACGTAACATAATAATATCATTTAAATAATTTCTCTCATGGAACTTTTCAATTCTTTATCATTTTATGCTAAGCCCACACTGTCAAAGAAAAAAAACTAGTTTAATTTTTGTTTAAGTTGGAATAAACTTGATATAATTTCACTACTTCATTATTAAAATACAATCATCTCAATTTTTTTTTTCATCTTTTCCACACATAAGCATATTAAGAATGTGTCATAAAATTATAGTGAACAACTCTTAATAATGTGATTCTTTTGTTCAGCACATTATCTAGTAGTGGAAGTCAATTAGTAAAAAGTATGATGTAGACCCTGTTGAAGCATTGATTAAATAAACTAAAGAAAGTTTAACTCTATATAGTTTTGTTAAGAAAAAACTAGTAGTATGTCACTGTAATTTCTAGAAAATTAAAGAAAAGTTGAGAACGTGATCACTTGAAATGGGTCAAATTCTGAATAATTAAGGTAGACCCCTACAGGGTGCACTTTAGCAGTGGTTCATAGTACATTGTATATAAATTTTTCTCTGTCGTACAAAGACTGTAGAATTTCAGCAAATCTGGCTAGATCAATAAAGCTTTTGTTTGGTCAATGTTTGCACAAGAGAGGAGAACTATGGAGTTCAATTAATATAACATTCACTCTAAGATTCCTTTTCTATTTTGTACTACAAAATTTAAGACCAATACATATTAGATACCCACATAATGTTCTAATCTTAATTCAACACACTAAACTCAACTAAGCTTTAAATTTAAATTTCATTATTTGATTTTTGTTTTTTTTTTCTATTTTTAGAGATCTCTCGACTAAATATTAAAACATTTCATAGTATATAACTGGGTGCAAACCTTATCTTACAGATTTATTAGGTTGAATTAGATTTAAAATTCATTTTTTTAATATAGTATCAGAATCATTTCAAACTTATTCTAACCAAAATTTATTGACCTTATCAAATCACTTAATAGATGACCTATAATATATAGTCTTAGTAATTATAAAGTTTTTTCTTGATTAAACTAATTTATTTCTTTTATTTATCTACATGTTTTTTTCCTTGTAAAAATTCATGCATTCCTCTGTGAAAACTATGGTGGTTCTATCTCTTTCAAATGGTTGTCTTGGAGTAAGTGGAACCTTTCAAGGATATGGAAGGCCATGAAGTTGATGGGACTTTTATTTTGGTAACAGCTCATGAAAACTTCATTATCATTATTGTTTTTTTCTTCTTCTTTTTTTCTGCAGTTAGTTAGTATGTATAGGTACTCATGTATTTCATAGTAATAAGAGAAGAACAAAATTCAAAGATCCACCATATATATAGGTATAATATGTCAAGAGATTAGTATAGAGATGTTATATATGTATTCACCCAACCTTTGGTAGGTTTGCTTGGTATGCTTTTCTTTATATAACCTTCTCTCTCTCTTTTTGTTGATTAGTATATAGTCATGCAACTTCTATGATTATACCATAGTAAATATTTGTATGTATATTTTCTTAAAAAAAATTTACTTTTATAATTCTACGGTAAAAAAATATCATTTTGTAATATTTCAACAAATTTATTTCATGTTTTAGTAAAAGATTATTTTTTTGTCTACTTTTTAGCAGTTATAGTCTTGGAACAATTTAATGTTGGATTGTGAACATAATTCATCTTCTTATTATTTAAACTTTTGTACTGTTATTGTATACATATATAATTTTTTTTAATAATATTTTTGGAAATATTATGTTAAACAAATAAAATATATGATCGAGTTGTTGAGTTTTATTTTTTATAACAAAAGTAAATTATTTGCTGTAATGTAAAAACATAGTAAGATGACATATGATTAGGTACATCTTTTCATCTTATGTTTTGTGTGGATGGATTAAGCTGTGTTGGGTAATGTGTTTTTGAGGTGGGGTGAAAATATATGCATTGAAACTAATAAAGTGTTTAAATAGGAAATTTTGAGAGATTAATTTATTTTTATACTAAAGTTAAAATGCTTTATAAACATTTATTATGTTTATGAAAAAATAAGGTTGTTTAGATAAAAAAAAATTAAAAATTAAAATTTTATAAATTTTTTTTGATTATTTAAAGTAAAAATTTCAAATTTTAATTAAAAATTAAAAATTAAAAATTTTCGTATTTTTATATTTATTTGCCTTCTGTTGATATTATTTCTTCAATTCAATTTTGAGTGTGGCAATGCCAATTAAGATGAAAATGTTATTAGGATAATTATACTTAATGTTAATTATTATTTTTATTAAAATTGACATGATATTAAAATAAAATTATTAAATAATAATTAATTTTAAAGATATAAAATAATTAATTACTGTATTATTAAGTTAAATACGGTTTTCTAAACTAAAAAAATAATGATATCTAAATTAATTTTTATCATCAATAAAATTTATAAAGTATTTTTAACTTAATTTAAAATTTAAATAATTAGTTATTAAATTTTTAGTAATTAATTTTAAACAAATTTATAAACTAGTTTATAAATTTTTATTAATAATAAAAATTACTTATATATTAATAACTTTTTAGTTTATAAAATTACATCTAATTTAATGAATATAGTAATTAATTATTTTTTATTTTTAAAATTAATTACAATTTAATATTTTTTTATAATGAGACTTATTTTTTATTTAAATTATTATAATTAATTTCACTGTTGTAATAACTCTTTTTGTTTAGTATTACCTAAAAATTTATTGTTTGTTGTGATTTGTTTTTAATGAACATTAATTTTTTTATCATCAACATCAATCAATGCTATTATTTATTAATAATTTGTGAACATTTTTTCTGATATTGAGTAGGAAGATTTTCAATAAACATTAACTAGAATTTTTTGTAAAGAACAACTAAGGAATTTTCAGCTGAGATCAATTAAAAAATTGGTGGATAAAATTCTAACCAACAATTTCATAAAAACAATCTCAATATATCAATCTAAATAATTTTACGATATCAATTAAAAACAATATTAGCCAACATCAATAAAAAAATCGTTAATATCAGTAAGAAAATATCAATGTTAATAAGAAGTATCGATTGACTAAAACTGAATTTATATTAATATTTTTGAATTATTAATAATATTTAATATTTAAATATTTTTTTATTTGATAATAGTTAAAACACTTTACTCAACCAAATATGGTAATTGTTTTGATTTATGAGAGTGAGGCTTTAAATGTGAGAGAGATTGTTGGGATGGAGACTTCCACCACCATTCCCATCAACTCCAACCACTTGCTTCGGTAACTTTCATTCTTAAACTATTAAATAGTTTTCTTAAAATATAAATTTATAATTATTAAAAATCTGTAATTATAAAAATATTAAGATTTTATTTAATACATTTATCACATATTCGAAGTCTAGACAAACTCTTATGAGATAACTTAACCATTAAATAAATAAATAATCTTCGAAGTTCTTTTACTTTACGTGACATGATAATGAAGACTTTTCATATTGAATACATAGAAAAGAAAGGTAAACTAATATTCTTCTAAAAGCTTAACCTTTCTCATAAAGGCTCGCTTTAATTTAGATTATCACGCAATTAATAAAACTTAATTCAGATTAATCCTAATTATGAGTATTTTTAATTGTGCAAGTTGAATAATGGTTTTTTTTATCGGCAATAAAAAATAAATAAATAAATGTGAATTACTTTCGGGGTGATCCAACTCTTATACAAAATAAAATACCTAAGACATTCCATCTCAACACTCACACCGCCGGACACCTAAAATTACAAAACATCTCTGACTTAACCCAAAAACAAACATCCTAAAAACATACATCTGAGCTAAAAGATAAATCTAGAAACCATCATCATACCGACCAAAGGTTCGAGACACCACTCGGAAAAAGAAAACAAACCAGAGAGAGACTTGAACGTAATCCAAGACCAAGCCTTTACTTGAACCAAGATAACCACTTCTAAATCATTGACAACTTTTCAATTAAAGATTACGTTGTTTCTGTGCTTCCACAACTCACTTACCACTGCAGTCCAAATCACTCCCCATATCTCATTTGCTGAAGTAAACGCATTACACACTAGTCAAACAAATCCGCACTAGAAAAATAAATGGCTATTTGATTCCACCTTCACCCTACAAAGACTATATAAAGGACTTTCAACCGCAATTCTATGCTTTTCCAAATTAACCCTAGTAATTAACTTATTTTCCAACACCTCCAGAAAATTGTTACTACATTGTATGATTACTAAAATTCTTAACTCAGCTTAGGTCATCCATCCATACCTCATCAAATTTTAACAAATTTTCTACTAGTACAATCATTTAAGAATTTAAAATGAATTCCACATATTAGTTATCTCACATTTTTTTAATCAATGAAATGGATTATTTTTACAAGAACCCATATTTTGTTACATAAAAAAACCATGTCAATATCCTTGGACGAAAACATAAAAATGGATAAGAAGCCATTCTTAAACTTGAGAAGCATGTAACTTCGTAAGAACTTTCACTGAAGATGTTTTCCAAAAAGTTAATATGTACTTCTAAATTGAAATTCAATGTCTTGTTTTAGTCTTAGTATAAATACTTTTTTTATTAAATAGTACGGTGAAATGCATTGATATAAGAATATATATTTTTTCAAAATTTGTTACTTTTATATTCTTAACAATGTTTTTCACCAACATATATATTCTGCAAGATAAACAATTTTATCAAACACTTGTTTCGTTCATTTACAAGAAACTAATGTATCATAATTAAGAAAAAAAAATTAAGTATGTTTTAATTTTTTTTTGAATCATCCTCATTGTTAATACTTTCTCTTTTCAATTGTTCATTAACAATAACAACTTTTTAATTAAAGATATTTAAATATACAAAATAATTAATAGAAAAACATCATAAATTGATTCTCATAAATAAAGATGTTAGAAGATCTCACATCGAATAAAAATGTTTCATAGTATATAAGTCTCATCTTATGAGTATTATTTATAAAGTTAAATTAGACTTGATGTTCACTTCCTAATATAATATGAGTCACTTAGAATCTTCCAAACCAAGCTTTATTGAACTATTCAGATTATTCGCTATCGACCCACTCATAACTATATAATTTCATTCACGAAGATCTTTCATTAACTAAAGATATTTTATAGTATATAAGTATTTGCAAACCTCATCTTAACTTTGAATTAGACTAAAAATTCACTACATAATAAAATATACAAATCACTTTTTATACGGAATAATTTTTGTAGAAAGATTCAAATTGTGATTTGTCATTTTGCAGGAAATGAAGCACTTTAATAAACCAGCCCCTTTGGCTGATAATGCTCTCCTTTTTTAAATTATATAATATAACATGATGACGAGATCATGGTTTTAAAACAGTCGCCAAATTGTTTGAAGTCTCCACAATTATTATAATTGTAACTGCGTGTATGTATAATATATTAGCCATAACAGCCACAATTTTTGTGCGATTTTCAGTAGTCACAACAAACATTGAAATATTTAAAACAATTGTTCCGGCAATAAGGGATCATCTATCACATTTCAGAAGCAGAAACATGTCTGTTAACTGCTACTGCTACTGGTGTTGGTGAAAATGGTTAAAGGGGTCTTTTCCTTGGTTCATGAAGCTAGGTCATTTGTCAGCAAAGAAAGTGCAAATATGCCTAAAAGTTTTTGGGGGACCCAAACAGCAAAGCAAGTATTGGCAATAGCATCCTTTCCCTTACCCCAGTGAGATAAGATATTCAATGGCATGTGGCCAAGAGGCCCACCAATGCGACACCAATCTATTATATGAATGTTACTTCACACTTCACACCAGAAAGGTCAATGTGTGTTCTACACCAAGCATCGTCTACACATACCACTAATTCATTTTTTATATTGCTGAATTCAAATTTTTTTTATCAACAACAAATAATATATACATAAAAATCACTTCAAAAATATTCAATTCATATAAAAAAATTTAAGACGACCTTATAATACAACACCTTTCAGTCGACTACTCAAGACTAACTCTACAAAACCCCACAGTCACAAACAAACTAAAACGAAACAAGACAAACAAAAAAAATAAGACACCAATCAAAATTAGAGAAACAAGCAGAATTATAGTACTGAATTCAATCTCGTCAAATTTGATTCCAAGAAAGATGGTATTAAAGATGATTAAGCAGATTTCTTGACAGAAATTTATCATCAAAGTCGATAGATAGATAGATGCTTTCTATCAGTAACATGGTTATGGAAAAGGAATATAATTCTGTGAGAAAGATAAAGAAAAGAAATTGCGTTATTACATTTAAAGGCAAAAGCAAGAGTCCAGCACAAATAGTTACAAACAAACAGTAGAAAATGTACATGAGTGCTCATAGCCAGGCTGGTGCGTATAGCTTAAAGCCACAATGAAAACAATTGGGTATGTGGGATTGAATTCTTGCTCTTTAATTATGGAAATCACAAATGATTTGATAATTGATTCATATTTTGCCACCACTGGACCCGCTGACCCTCAAAAGGTAGTACCATATACAAACAGAATTAGTTGATGTAATCCTTTATGTTTCAAATTTAATTGAACAGTATTATGAAGTCTTCTTCATGGTACATGTTAAAGTTTAGTCTTGGATTTCGTCAAAGGTATCTTTGGTGAGTTTTTCATTATTTGATTGATGTTTAAAATCTCTTGTATATATGTACTCAATTAATAGTTGCTGATAAGATGGTGAGATTGGTATTTTCTTAAAGTGTATATTTTTTTTCTTTGTAAAAGGATTGAAATATTCCTAAAGTAGATCCCATTTATTATATCTTTTCTTGCTGATAAAAAAAATTAGTTAAACAGTGAGATGTGGCTGTCCAAGCACTCAGTGCTTCGAATGGGAAAATAGGAAAACTAGAGAAATGGTGCATGGGGGGACTTTGTTGGCTCTTAGTCTTAGCTTGGTCTATCGTGGGACCTATCTCTGATTATAACATTTTTTTTATCAGAAAGTGTGCTATAATTGTTTATCTTTTCTATTTTCTAATGCACAACAGAAAGAATATTGATTGTGGTGAATGGTGATAACAATAAGAGGAAATAAGGCTAAGCATGCATGTGAAGCTTTGGATAATCATTAAAAGCTGAGCTGCATTCAAATTATTGGAAGGTTAGATCGCATACTATAATGAGAACAAATCACATAACTGGAGAGGGGACCATAGCATATAGCTTGCTGGACCTTGATGGAGATGCTCCTTATTCAGCTAAATCAAATTACCTTCTTGGCTTCACAGATTCTTACTGAGAATCATGCTCAATTTATATACCTTACATTGTTCTGGTTTTTAGCTTGTTTTAAGCACCATTATTCACTTAATCACCCACGTAGACTTTGCAGTTTTTCAATCATGTGTATCTTCTTGTAGGGTGGATATGAAGATTGGTAGACCCTGAAAACTTGACATATATAAGAATAATACCACATTACTCTTAGTATCATACTTGTTAGTGGTTTGTCTGAAAACCAACCTAACTAGATTATGACTTAATTGTATATCACTGATACAATTTAACTATGAACTAAGGTGCCAAACTCTTTGTGTGATGTGTGATATGCGCATTGATGACTCAAAGTGTAAAAGAGGTTTATAATGTGGAGTAAATAATTTATGCGCAGACGATATAAAATTATACTTTCAATCAATCACAAACTCTGAAGTTATTTTTGTTGATCCCTTATGCAGAGATTAAATCAAGGTGATGTGATCATTACACATTCGAAAATGACTTCTTAACCCAGTATGTGTTTGAAAACAAATTCATAAGATAGTGAACAAGTACAAATTGACTTCCATTGTAGCTAATATAATTTGAAGGTTTTTTCTTAGTATTATAGACAGTATAGTTGCAAGTTTAAGTTTTGTTTGAAGGTAGTTATCTATAAGGGGCTCATGTAAGGTCTAACCTAGTTCTTGCACCTCCTTACAAACATCTAAAAGGAAGTGAAGATGCAACATATATACAAGGTGTAGTTGTGAATGTGGAAAGAAGGATATATAGAGTAGAACATTTTGGCTTTGAACATCCTATTATTTCTCTATTTAAAGAAAAACTTTTAAAGCTATCGAGAGAGTCAGGAATTGAGATAAGAGTTGTCTTATGAAGTGAATTGGTAATGAAGTTGGATAAGCCATGTTTGATTGTACTAACACAACTATTCCCAATTATGAGAAAGTTTGGGCATATATCTCAGATCAATTGGGTATTTGAGAAGTTTTTGTCTATTTTAATACTTAAATGTCTTGTGAGTAGATAATAGAAGTTTCTAGGATGAAGTACCAAACATTGCTTTTATATGAATTTGACGTTATTATTTAAGGAGATGCGGGAGAGTTGAGTGAGTGTATCAATTTTAAGGTTTTAGGAGCATATTTTAAGGTTTTAGGAGCATGTTTGATGGATGGATTGGGTGACTCAAGGCTATATCCTAGTTGTATAAAATGCATGCACATTTTTCCTTCAAGTTTTGGACATGCGATAGAGTACCCCAAGTGCTCTATTTATATACTTTATTTTGTTGATAGAAAACTATGAAGTATACATATGTTTGTTACAAATAAATAATTATAGTGATGAATCACTTATTCTAAAAGATGATTATTAAAATGTTAAGATATTGTAAATTTTAGTGTATTGAACTATGTCTATGATGTAATATTAGATGGTTGAAGATGTCATTTACTAGTCAAAGCATCTAGCAGTTATAGACTTCATTTAATAGAAAGTTGTTTGAAAACTTAGTTTAACATCATGTGATGAACCACTACTTTTTTTTTTTATCTCATGATAGACAGTTGTTGTCACTAATATACAAAGGACTTTTAACAACGGTTAAAAGTGGTTTCTAAAAATGATTTCGAATTCGTCGTTAATAAAGATGTCTTTGTAAATTGAATCAATCAACAATGGTTGAGAATGTCGTCATAAAATAGCATTTTAACGAAAAATTTATTACAAAATTGTTGTTGTAAATTGATTTAATAACCACTACACAAACGAGAGTTGTAAAAAAAATTATTTAAAAAAAAAATAAGAACGACTTTGCATGAACCGTCATTAAAATTCCTCAAAAAGACTATTTTTCATTATTTTGTCGTTAAAATTTCTCAAACAATGACAATTCTAAATGAACCGTCATTAAAAGTAGTGTTTTTTTAAAATTTTGCTTATTTTCATACAATCTGAAGCTACAAACAATATATTTCATCCCAAAACATATATATTGACATAATCAATTACAAATCTAGTTGTTATCAATACATAGTTAATAAATCTACAAACATAATTAGTAAATTTAAACAAAGTTTCAAATAAAAAAAAGTCCCAAAAAAAACTAATTGTACCAAAGTTTATACTAATATGCATTTTCCCTAAAGTGTTATATATGAACAAAACATTTGACATACGTTATTCTGACATGTTTCATTGTTATTGAATCTAAGGATGGTGTGTCATTGAAAAACTGCAAGATTTAAAATTAAGTTAACTCAAGTCTATAATTAATAATACAATTTATTATAGTTTTTTTTTTATCAGCAACAATTTATTATAGTATTTGGTGGGTAATAACATACTACATGATCTCAACCTCTATAAATATCTACCCATCAATAATTCTAAATTATTATTGAATTTTATAAATTGATTATAATATTTATTAGTAATTTAACGTCAATCCATATTTTTCGATAATTTATCGTTAATAATATTTATTGTTAATTATCCAATTTAATAATATAATAACAAAATATTAATTAAGATAATAATAAAACTAATAAAAATAATACTTAACAATAATGATAATAATGATATTATTAATATTTTAATACTAATATTAATATTAGTGATGTTTTAATATTAATATTTTAATAAAATTATTAATTTTATTTAATAGAGAACAATAAAAATCATGACCGAAATGATTTTCTGGTATAGTGATTGTGGATTATACGTGTACTCGTGAAACTCGGTTGAGTCCCTACTGCAGTAAAATGTTAATAATAAAAATACATTAATAATAATATTAAGTAATAATAATAATAACAATATAAAAAAACCATTAAATAAAAACTAAATTTAGAGAATAAAAATAATTAATTAATATATTAACTAAATTAGATACTAATAATTTAAAAACTAAAAATTATTTGTATTTAAAGTGATTTATATTAATACAAAAAATTATGAAATATTTTCTAAATTAGTATCTAAATCAGTTATTTAGGTTTTAGCTACTAATATTTTAGATTCTAAATTAATCTTTAAAAGACTAATTTAGAATGTAAGGTAATAAGTTGATAAAATTTTGGTAGCTAATGTTTAGATACCAATTTAAAAATTATTTTATAAATTTTTATTAATAATAGAAACTAGTTTAAATATCAATGATTTTTTTAGTTTATAGAATGATGTCTAATTTAGTTAAATAGTAAATAATTATTTTTTATTTTTAAAATTATTTTTTAATTAATGATTTTCTTATAGTGTAATAAGATGGAATTTTAAATTAAATTACAAATTTTATGTCAAATACATTGTTTTTATTTTGTAGTGTAAGGAGAGCGTGCGAGGTACACTTGGTGATGATTGACGAGCAGTGTTGAATGAATGAGCAGCTATATTAAATCAATGTTATTGTAGTTTTGTATATAACTATTTTTTTTTATCAACAAAAAAATTGAATAACCTAAATCACTTAAAGAGTAGTTCAATCCTTATAAATACCTAAAAAATATGAGACAATTTTTCTGGTCTCCCAACCCAACAAAAGTTTTGTATATAGTTATATTAATCAATTTATTTTGATGATAAAAAGACATATCCTCAAATAATCTCTTTGAATGTCATGTAGTAATCTTTGAACTGAGTGGTGAGTGTTGCCCCAATCAAACACAAATAATAATAAATGTGAACAAGTAGCTAGTGATGTGCAAAAGGACAATGACAGTGAGTGGTTGTTCTAATCAATAAAAAATTGTATATGTCCATGGCTTCTTAATTAACCAAACCACTTGTTACTTAACCAAACTACTTTTTCTATAATACAACCTTTTATTCACACAATTTCTTGTTATTGTTCTGTTCCAACAAATTCCAACCTTTTTCTAACTGGATAATGCAATGCTGCTTCTGGTTTTCCTTGTCATGTACCAATTTGTTTGTGTCCCATTAAAACGACTCCAGAATTGCTTCATTTCCAGTTCCCACTTGCCATGCCCTTCAATTACTCATTTGGTTGCATTTCCTAATATTTTTTATGCACTCTTGCCTTCCAATGTGAAATATGTAATGTAATTCTTTTATAACAACATAATAGTGTTAAATTTTTTTTTTTTCCTATTGCATGGTCTGATCTTGAACACTATTTCATATGCAATCTTCTATCAGTGACCAACATATAAAGACAAAACAATTGACTTTGTGCGTTGACATTTTCCTTTTATGGTAGCAAAGTGGCTGAGAAGATTAATTTCACACATCCATTAATAGCAGTAATTTCACAATTGGTAATTAAGACATCTTAAACCCATTAGAACAATAATCACTTCAATGACTATAAGCAACAACTTAACCCATTTTATTCAGCAACAAAAGGCAATGAGAAAAAGGAGGATAAATTTATTCATTTAACCATTCACACTAAGCATAATGTTAATTTGTTTTTGGTAAACAATGATTGGGGTGTAAATGAAAGTCTAGTGATTAGCAATCAAGTATTTGTTTTTTTATAAGTAAATAAAAAATTATTTCCAGTGCATGTGCTAATTAAATATAATTAGTTAATTAAATATTAATTTAAAAATTAATTTAAAAATTTAGAAATTATTTTAGATATTAAAAATTTGTTAATCTCTAAAATAATATGTAATTTAGTCAAAATATTTATTGAAATTGATTTCTATTTAATGATTTTTTATATTGTATAAAAATAGAGATAATGATTTTCTTGGTTCATATTTAAGCTAAACATAAAATTAAAAATTACATGTCATTTGGTTTGAACATAAAATAATACCCAAACTAAGGGTTGATTTTGTGGTTTTTAATTTTCTAATATTAAACTTCTTTTTCATTAATACCTGACATCTTTATCTTTTAAATAAAACTATATTAAAGAAATTAGTAAATTTCACTTAATATATTAAATATAAATATTTCATTTGTTTTCATCCTTCTAAAATTATTCTTTTACATATTAAAAAAATAATATAAATAATTTAGACGAGTAAGTTTTTACTTGGTAATAACAATTACAACTTAAAACTGGTAAAGTTCTAAGTCCTCTTCTTGTTAGATGGAAGTTTCCTTCACCAGACTGGGTTAAAATTAACACTCATGAGGCTGCTAGGGGATATCCTAGTCTTGCTACTTGTGGATGTATTTTTCGTGGGAGTATGGAGAAATTTATTGGAGCTTTTTCTGCATTTGTTGAAGTTCAAACTACTCTGATTGCACAGTTTTATGGGGTTATATACATGCTATGAAGGAAGCTCAAAAGATGGGACTTACTAATGTCTGGTTGGAATGTGATTCTGCTTTGGTTTGTGCTGCGTTTACTGCTAGGACAAATGTTCCTTGAATGCTCTGTAATCGATAAAATACTCGTCTTAATTACTGTGGGAAAATTAGGTTTAGAGTTACTCATATTTTTCGTGAAGGAAATGTGTGTGCTGATAAGTTGATTAATTTAGGATATATTCATAGAGAATCTTTTCATCGGTATAATAGGCTTTCAGCTAGTCTGTTCCTAGAATTCTTTATGAATAGGTATAGTCTACCTGTGTATCGTTTTTGTTAACATATGAGTTTTGGTCTACTTCTCCCATATTTTTTGTTTTTTCTTTTTTTTTCTTTTTTTTTATAATATATTTTCATGTGATGGCAAATAATTGTTGTTACTTGAGCTGTCACCCTAGCTCAGATCTCAAGTTGCATAATGATGCATAACATGAAAACTTTTATTTAAAAATAATTACAACTTAAAAATAAGCTTTTATTATTATCCTCAATCAACCACTCATGGTATACACTACAAGAAAATCATCAAATAGAAACCAATTTTTAGAAACCAAAATAATTAGTTGCAATAGTAACTAAATTAGAGACCATTTTATAAACTAAAAAAAAATTGGTTTCTAAATTAGTTTTTATTATTGTAAATAGTTTCTAAATTGTATCTAATTAGCAACCTAACAATTATTTAGATTATAAATTTGGTAGCAAAAACCTTGGTTGCTAATTAATACCAATTTAGAAACCATTTAACAATAATAGAAACTAATTTAGAAACCAAAGAAATTTTTAGTCCCTAAAATGGTCTTTAATTTAGTCACTATAACAACTAATTATTTTTTGTTTCTAAAATTGATTTCTATATTTCATGATTTTCTTGTAGTGATATATCATGTATTTGTAAGTATCACTTATAATTTTTTTTTAATAATATATTTATATATATTTGGAGTCCATTGTAGTTTTATGCAGAAATATACAACTAATATTCATTACAAGAAAATCATTAAATAGAAATTAATTTTTAAAATAAAAAATAATTAATTATTATATTAACTAAATTAAATATTATTTTAAAAACTAAAACATTATTGGTATTTAAATTAGTTTTTATTATTAATAAATAATTTTTAAATTGATATTTAATTAGTTACCAATTATTTAAATTAAGGTTGATACCATTTATTCCAATTTGCTACAAATGAGAGAATGTCCCGAATGAATTTGTTTTTCTTTTTCTTTTGGAATAGCCATGGAAATAGAAGCAGATGAATTGATTCGTAGGACAATAAGTTAAGGAGTGTAAGTTTGGCATTTTAATTAGGATTTTAAACCACTAAGTTTCTGGCTTTATTCCCCAAAACCACTGTTATGAGTTATGCCCTACTCTCAAAGTTAATTCATTCAGCTTATTCTCTCCACCCACTTTCTTTGTCTATGAATTCTAACATGCCCAATCAACTATGCCTTAAGATTCTCTGTCCCTGCCATCCAAATTTGCCTGTCACTTTGGGTGAATTCTTTTCTATACACCATACAGAAAAGAACCATTATACAGAAAATTATACAGAAAAGAAGCAAGATGCATGTTATTACATGTATAAAAGGAATAGATGAATCACAAAACTTGTTATCTGTGTTCAGTAAAATGCATGTGATTTGCTTTTTCCTTGCACTGTTTATATATGTCCCATTGAGTAAACACAGTCTCAAAATCATCTTGGCCTATGATGTCCCCACCAATTTCCTGTGCCACCAAACCCATGTTCTCAAACCTCATATATATGGTCCACTCCACTTGGGTCTTGTAGTCCTAATGTAGCTTTTAAAACCCTTTCATTATGAGAAAGGAAATCATTTAGACCCTTCAAAGTTTTCAATACCATAATTTAGAACCACCCATTGCATCTTGTTATGTATCATGTGACATTTCTGCAACATTTCACAGCCTAAAAAGGGTTTAGCCCATAGATAAAAACAACAGATAAAATATTATTGGTAAAACAAATTGAACAGATTAAGAAAGAGAAAAAGAAAAATTAAAATTTTGAGATGTAATGAAATATATAATGAAAAATAACTACTACAGGATATATTGTATAGATTATTCTATGAATATCACATCTGAAAAACTATAAACAACTAGGTTGTAACTCAAAACTTGTCAAGATATATTTAGTAAAAGAATACATGTGAACAGTTCTTACGATGGAGATTGAAATCTTGGTTTACAACGACGTTGTAAAGAACTACATGATTCCTTCTATTGGATCCAACTCTCATTGGTGTGGAGCATGAAAACCACCATTGAAGAACAAGTCTCTTCCTCTTCCCTGAGTTAGCACTGAACAACATCTTCTGTGTTGCGATTATAAGGAAGAAGTGCAGCACAAAAGTGTAACAATGGATGCTGCATTTGCATTAGTAAGAAGAGTCCTCTCACATGCTGGTAAGGACTCTGGTAAGGACTAAGGAGTGATCCAACCATTATACAAAACAAAAAAAGAAAGTTTTTCTCTGACACTCCAAAACCTTCTACCTACAACTTTGCAAAACACCTCCAAACCTTTAAAAGGCAACTAATGAAACTAAACAACAACCTAAAACATCAATTAACCAGTCTCATACAAATCAAAGGATCAAACACCAGTCAGAATAAGAAGAAATAGAAGAAAGAGTCTTGGAAGTAACCCAAAATTAAATATTTAACTAAACAAGAATGAACAATTCTACCACATCAACCACACCATCCTTGACATTATTAATGTCTTTTCAAATCTCACTTTTACTATAGCAATCCGAATCGATCTCCAAACTTCATTCTTGAATGTGGAGGAGGGTGATGTGTGATAATGAGCAACATCATAATCATAGCTCCCACACAGTGAAGAATAAAGTAGCAGATTTCACACCAAACAGAACAGTCCTCATCAGAACACACCAACAGTTAGCTTGAACTCAAAGCAGGTGACATTTCCAATGGATGGATAAAGTGAAAAATGATAGGGTTCTTGTGTGTAGATTCCAACTTCTTCTTTTGAGGGTATATAGTATAACATTCACCTTCTCTTTTTCATGTGTATTGCTTTCATCCCTTCATTTTATAATTTTCTTTACAACGTTCTCGAGTTATGATTGTAATTGAAAACCTTAACTTGAGGGTATAATTTTCTTTACAACGTTCTCGAGTTATGATTGTAATTGCACCTACAAATTATAATATAAATTAATTTAAATAATATATTTTACAAGGTCATTAATCAGCATTAATTTGTTAATAAGCATAAATGTTTTATATATATATATATATTATTTTCTTGAAAAATAATTGAGTTTATATATGAATAATGGGGAAATAGAGGAGAAAGTTTCAAAACTAATATTATGATATGTTATAAATATAAATGTACAAGTAGGAGAATAAGCATTGCATTTTTAAAATTTTGGTAATTAATATTAAATATTAATTTAAAAATTATTTTATAAATTTTTATTAATAATATAAAATTATTTTATATAAATTTTTTTTAATTTATAAAATAATATATAACTTAATTAATATAGTAATTAATTATTTTTTATTTCTAAAATTAGTTGTTATTTAGTGAATTTTTTCTCATTTATATAATATTAACTACAAGGAAATCATGAATAAAAACTAATTTTAAAAACAAAAAATAATTAGTTGCTATAATGACTAAATTAGAGATATTTTAGAGACTAAAAATATTTTTTATTTTTAAATTACTTTCTATTACTATTAAATAGTTTCTTGTAGTGATTTAACTTGATTATTTTTATACAATGTTAGTTAAACTTTAATTTATTTAAAAATTCCAACCCTATTTTCTTTTAAATGTGAAATTCTTTCATATTTGTGTATTTTTTTCCTTTAACTGACAAAATTTCTTAAGCACGAATAGCTTATTAATAACCTTTTGCTTTTAGCATGTACCATGGTTTACAATAACTATATATACAAGCTTGAATTCGTACTATAATTGTAACCTCAAATAATTTATGTCTAATGGTTAAAGTTTAGGAAACCTATGTGATTGTAATATGCTAATTAATGAAAATTGCCTGATAAAGGTTCCTATACATTGAACTTAACACGTATAGTTCTTATGATCGCTTGGTCTAGATTAGTAATATTATTCCTTGCCTCTTTTGAATAAATGGTTACATATCCCAATCACATACAAGCTTCTGCTTTTATCGATAACATAAAAAATCTGTTTTTTTATTGATGTCCAAACTTTCGCTACACCAAGTCAATTTGCGGCAGCAAGAAACTGTGGAGGTGCAGGAAGAAATAGCCCATCTTTTCACATTTAAGCCGAAATAAGCCCAAACCCATTGAACAAGTTTATGATCCAAACCCAATCAAGTTTGAAAGCCCAATTAATTAACTATTAATGACTTTAGGTCAACCTTACATCAGCTAGGTTAGGGAGATTAGATGTAAACTAGAGTTTAAAGGTTTGTCCACTATTACAGTCATTAGGGTGTCCCTTAAAAAATAACAACTATAAATGTTTGTCGTTTTGTTGTCCCTAATAATAATCAATCTAGCAATCATGAATTAAGGAGTCTGATAGAAAGATGGTTTCCTATGATATGCTGTATTAGGTTTTAATTTTGTTGTTGAAAATAAAATTATATATTAGGTCTTCAACAAATGAATGGCAGTAAAAATCAAATCTTTTTTTCCATCCATGGTTGGAAAAAAATTAACTCAACATGTTAAGTGAAAAAATTGTATCAAATAAGCTCAACTCAAATTTTAAATAAACTATTTTTTTTAAACTGATTCTGACTTTGAGATCGGAACGCCTTACAAGTACACACCTAACCGCCGTGAGAGAAGATCGAAAGAAAAAATCAAAGTAAGTTCAACATACAAATCCAACCCAACCCAATTTGAGAGTCAATCCAAAAGGCCAATCACATAAGTGAAGAGGAATAGTTTCTAAAGAGCAACCTAAACTATTTAAATTTATCTTTTATATATCAAGCCTACCTATGTATACATGTATGTGTAATGTCTTTGTACTCGTGCAACTATATCTGTATTCATAGATTTAGTTAAATTTTTTCTCCTATTATTTATTTTGATTAAATTTAATTTCTCTCTTAATAAATTGCGTAATAAGCCTTTCAATTTTTAAAAAAATACACCAGATGACCTTTTCAAAGTTTAATATATTTTTATTTTTATTTTAAATGCAGCAGTGTGACATTTTAATCTATTGATATTGCCGTTATTAGTTTTATGAATTGGCGTAATATTCTGTTTGTTAAAATAAATTTAACATAATATAATTATTTATTTGACTTAATTAAAATTATTTAATTAGGTTGAGCAAATAAAATACAATTTTTATACAAAAATGAAGTAAAGTTATAGAGGGAGGGAAAAGATTAGTAGTGATTTGTACTTAATCTTTAAAATTTTAACCCTATGTCATCCATGACTCTATAAATAGAGCTCAAAACTTCTTCTTTTGAATTATTATTATACACATGTTTAGTCAGAATGGACAATGTGTTATGAATGAATAACTAGTTTATCCTATAACTTCAAATATTTTTTGTGAGGGCAAACTCTAGGTAGGTTCGGTGTCATATATCTACTTGACTTGGTGCTCTAAGTTAACTCAGGAAAAACATACACTTTATATTTTAATAAATTAATATTTTATTTATCTTAATTTTAAATTTTACTTTAAAATATTATTATAAGCAGTTATTAAATTATTTTTTTCTGTTGACGTGGTCAAAGAAACTTTTCTCGACCATGAAAGGATTAGTACCAATACGCGTAAGCCACTAACAAATCATAATACACCTTTCACTAAACGTTATTAGTCAATCATTTTACTTTTTTTTTATGATCGATTAAATGATTCGTCAAAAAAATATTTATTTTTAAGTGGGTAGTTATTAAACTTTCATTATGAATAATACGGAGAAGGAAAAAGTAATAGATTGTTACACGATTAAAGAGTTTATTTGAATTTTCTCTTGGTAAAATAATTGAGAGCTCAAACTTGAAGCTTCATACATTTGAGAGCTGAAAATTGGTGCTCCTTCTTCACCTTGTCTGAAGTTATCAGAAATCCTCCACATCAAGGCCAGTATTGGATTTTTCAGTGATAGAATATGCAGGTCCCTTGGTTAGCCAAACATGAACTAGCAGCAAGCATGTTCATCATCTTATCTCTTACCAAAATTACCAGCAGCCTTTATTTCAATTTCCCTTCCTTCCAACCACAGGATGAAGCAGATTTATTGCTCAACGGGAACTCAAAAATCTCCTTAGATGCCATTCAAGTGACCCCTGATATTCGTGGTCCTATCACAAACTATTCTGGCAGGGTCTTCTATAAAGAACAACTCAAGTTAAGGGACAGCCAAAGAGGCACGAAAACTTCATTCAATTCAACTTTTGTTTTCAACATTGCTGCTCAAACCTCTCCTGGTGGTGAGGGACTTGCTTTCATATTGACAGACGATACGTCTCTTCAACTTAACAGTGGAGGCCAATGGCTTGGTATTGTCAACTCAACAAGCACAGGGGTCACTAACATAGTTGCAGTGGAGTTCGATACAAGGAAAAGTTTCCTTGAAGATGGTGATGACAACCATGTTGGGGTGGATGTAAAGAACATCTATTCCACCAAACAAGAACCTCTTGGACCACATGGTGTTAATCTCTCTAGTGGCATGGATGTTGTTGCTACTGTTTACTTTGATGCTAATCATAACAAAATGACCATTTTTGTTTCTCCATCAGATTTGATGTCGAGCACACCAGTGCTAGTGGAGGATATTGATCTCTCCGAACATCTTCCAGATGATGTTTTTGTGGGATTTTCAGCTTCCACGGGAGAATATACCCAGCTTAACTCTGTAAGATCATGGTATTTCTCTAGCTGGAGGGATATTGAGAAGAATCCCAAAAAAAATCTGACATGGTTATGGATCTTGATTCCAATAGTTGGGGTTGGAGGAGTATGCGTGCTTGCTAGTGTGTGCTTTTGGAAAAGAAACCATATAAAGGGACAAGGGGTGGAGGAAGATATGAAAATAGAGCTTGAAATTAAAAGCTCTTCCAATGCGCCACACAAATTTCAGCTGAAGGAGCTTTTATCAGCCACAAGGAGTTTCCACTCATCAAACAAGCTTGGGAAAGGAGGATTCGGGATCGTTTATAAAGGCACCTTGAACGGCAAAGATGTTGCTGTGAAGAGGATTTCAAAGAATTCACGTCATGGTAATCAAGATTTTATAGCAGAAATCACAACCATAGGGAATCTCAATCACAAAAATCTAGTGAAGTTAATAGGATGGTGCTATGAAAAGGGTGAGATCCTCCTTGTGTATGAGCTCATGCACAATAGGAGCTTAGACAGATTCATTTTTCCAACTTCTGGAGGCGATTCAACTCTGAATTGGGAAAAGAGGGTGGCTATTATATGTGGGGTTTCTCGGGCATTAGACTATCTTCACAACGGAAGTGATAAAAGAGTGCTGCATAGAGACATAAAACCAAGCAATGTGATGTTGGATTCAGAATTCAATGCTCGGCTTGGAGACTTTGGCTTGGCTCGCACCATTCATCTTAGTGAAAAATCTCACCACTCAACTAGAGAAATTGCTGGAACACCAGGGTATATGGCGCCAGAAAGCTTACACACCCAAAGGGCTTCAGTTGAAACTGATGTCTATGCATTTGGTATTCTGATGCTGGAAGTTGTGTGTGGGGGCAGAAAGGCTGAACACAAACAGGACCTTAGATATTGTAACAGCATTGTGGAATGGGTTTGGGAGCTTCATGGCAGAGAAAGCATAACTGATGCTGTGGATTTGAGACTAAATGATGATTTTGATAAGGCTGAAGCCAAGTGTGTGCTTGAGTTAGGGTTAGCATGTTGCCATCCTAATCCATATGAGAGGCCATCAATGAGAACTGTGTTGCTGGTGCTAACAGGGGAAGCATCTCCTCCCTTTGTAGCAGTTAGGCAACCTGCATTCACATGGCCAGCCACTGCTTCTGTTCTCAATGAAGGGTTCAATTTCCAAGTAACAGTATCCCAAAGTGAACCGATAACACAACTGAAAAGTGGGAGATGATGAATCATTCTATGTTTTCATGCCTTTTTATGTAAACCAAAAAGATCATTCCAGCAAGAGTTTACAGGGAAATTTATCACATGTTATAAAAGTTGCACAATGTACTCTTCTATGACATATTTGTATATTTGTATTCGAGACAGGTTGATAGGGACACATAAATTCAGAATATTCAAGTAGTCAAGAACAAGTGTGTTTTTAACCTAATTTATGATCCTCCCTCTCTGTGATGTTTTACCTAGTATATATGGAGTTAGTCTTAACCTTGTGTCTGTCGTTATGATTCTCTCTTTATTGAACCATGTTAAGTAATCCAAATCATCGTCCTATGCTAATTCTTTTACATTATTCGTTTATATCGGCCTCCTACCTAAATGACCAAAGGTCGGTCCAAGGCCCATAACCCAACATGCCCCCAACCTTATGCGCAGGCAAATAAGGCTACTGCTGGCTTAAAGTTGTACTCGATCACCAAATTGGACTACATCCACGATAATGAGATCAACGTCCTTCCTTAATCGTCAAGGATCGGTCCAAGCCCATAACCCAACAAATATCTACTACACGATTTTTCTAAGATTTATATCATTAATGCAATATGTGCAGGATTGCTTAAATTGTTGTGACCTTGTATTCTTTATTGTGAAGGGATCTCACACCCATTATTACATGATAATATTATTATATGATGTAAAGAAAAATAAGTTATAGATCATAAAAAAATAAATTAGTGTTTTAAATTTTTTTTATTGATTATAATAGATCTTAAGAGAGCTTTTTCATAACAATTGATGGGTTAAGGATAAAAAGAATAAAATCACAAGAACATCAATCAAATATAAAAAAACTTAAAATAGTAAGAGCAAAACATAAAAACATATTTTTTTTTTTTACTTTTGTCTACCCGAATCTATACATTCAGTTTTAATTACCACAATTTTAGTGAGATTATTTCGTTCTTCTAAAAATTACATTACAATTATAATGTCAAAAAATGCAATTAATCAAGATATAAAGTTTCTTGAAAATTTTATCAAAAATATTTTTTTTTATCAGTAAAAAAGAATAAACTATATATATATATATATATATATATAAAAAGTAACATTTAAATATTATAAGAAGTTGAATAGAACATGAAACTTTTTCAAAACAAACATAAGATCTTCTAATAATAGACTGTCTATACAATAAGAATGATACATCATCATTATAGTGATTCACCCCAACTCTCTAATAATAGATTGTCTATACAATAAGAAGGATACACCCTCATTACAGTGATTTACCCTAATTCTTGATACACAATCATTTTTAACACAATTCTTAACATAAGTATACTAAACCATTTTTTGGTTATCTTGGTTATGTTTTAATCTTTTAATCTTCTTAACTTCCATGTACCATATTGACTTATGAGCAGTAATTGTGGGTGGAGGAAGAAATGTTCAACAATTATATTCTTAATTAATAATACAAGAAAATTATTAAATAAAAACTAATTTTAAAAACACTAAATAATTTTATATTGATCAAATTATATATTATTTTAGACACTAAACAAAATATTGTTAACTAACGTAGTTTTTATCATTAATAAATATCTTTTTATAAAATTGATATATAATTCGCCACATAGATTTTAGTTGTTATATACTTTTCTAATAGTTAAAATATTATTAATTAATTAAATAATTATTTAGAAATTATTTATTAATATTAAAAAAATTAAATTTCAATATTTTTTTATTTTTTAAAATAATATCTAATATAATCAATATAATCATTAATTAGTTTTATTTTTAAAATTATTTTTTATTTAATGATTTTTTTAAGTGTAAACTATCAACATATTTTTTCTATGTATTATATATATATATATATATATATATATAATATGAGAAAACTGGCTTATCATATTTGTCTTTATAACGTTAGAAAACCGTCTATTTTTAGTTTCTTGTTGAGTATGAATACTATTCACCACTAGGCTTCCGAGAAAGAACCTTGTTTTGTTTGTTTGCATGATGCTATTGTTTCCTCCTGTCCAATACATTGACTAGACAAAAAAAAAGTTGCTTCTGGGAAAATAATGAATTGTTTCGTGGGACATTTCTATTTATGCAAATTTTGACCTTTAAATAATTTTTCTTAGCAAAATTATATTAATATAATATAATATTTTTATAAAGTAAACGGTAACATCATTATGAAAATCTCATACACTTTTTTGGTATAAGAAGATTCATTCCACTCTTTTGAAGTGCTTCAGTGTGGCCTCATTCTTACAACATTCATGTATCTCATTAACATCTTCTCACTTGAAATAGTAATTTTTCCAAACAACTTGTAACTTGTATATAAGACACAGAAAGTTGCAATAAAAAAGTGGGATAAAATAATTTAAGAGAAAACAACTTATAATCAAATTTATGTTTTGCTATACTTGATTAATATTTATATGCAGACTACATTGTAATATATCAACTTTTAAATCATATTCTCAAACAATATATATTGATAATCTATATTATTGATTTTAATTATAACTATACATAATATACTAAAAATGTAGCATACAATCTTTTTATCTATAATAAACTATATGAGATTGAATAACTTTATATTTTAATTATAACAATAAAGATTATTTTTTAGAGGCTTTGATTTTTATTATGCAATGGACACCTCTTGTGTTCACCCTACATGACATTAATAAACAAAAATATTGATTTATTAAAAAATACAACAAAATATAAATTTTTTAATTTTATTAAACAATTATTTCCAATGTCATGTAAGTTTTATTTTGTGAATCATCTATCACTATTGTAGCAAATATTAATGTACTGGTTGTTATGATGGAATGAGTCACAACAGTCGATTTTGGTGATCGGCTGACCGTTTGGAAACACATTCAAAGCATTCAAAACATATAATACATAAGAGTAGTTAAGACAGTCGTGGAAATCTCCTAAGAAACAAGGTTTTTTTACGAATTAGAGTCACATCCCACTAAAATTGAGTAATGTCCTGAAAAATCAGGAACTTCTCTAGAAATCAGTTAATACTTATATTTGATAGATTCAGATTATCACAAAAGATGATCCATGATCAAACATTATAAGTAAACAATTTACAAAGGAGTAAGATACACTTTGAATACCAAACACTTACTTCGTCGGAGTATTTTTTGCAGGTTGTGACTAAACGTCAATAAATTGATGAAAGAGTCTTACTTTTTCTGAATGAGTCTTGAAGCCTAAAGTATTTAAGAAAAAAAAAAAGTGACCAAACAACCAACCCCAACAAAAATTATTATGATCTTTTTACTATAAAAGTTCATCACTTTATCTGTACAATTAAATTAAAATAAGAATTACAATAAAAAAAAAATGTAAGAAAACAGCATGGCAGAGTTTAAGGTCCAGAGACAAAATGAAGAAAACGGCGGCAACAAAGAAATTTGCAGAGATGATTTTGGTGTCGGCAAACACAAGTTGATGATTGAGTCTTTGAAAATTATCTTTTTGCAATCGAACTTATTATTTTATATATTATTATCATCACTAAGATTCAAGCAAAAGCATAGAAAATGTCATTTTTTCTCCAATTATAGTTGATCCTATAACATGAATATTCTATTAAGGCAAACTCTAGGTAGGTTCAGTGTGGCTCATAACAATTTGACTTGACTCTTATGAACTGAAAGACTTTGTTTGTAGCATACCATTTGAAAAACCGTTATAGTTTCATCAAGAAATAGGGGATTAATTCTTTCTCCAAAAATTATTAAATAAAATTAATTTTTAAAAAAATATAGTTCATATATTAACTAAATTATATATTATTTTATAAATTAAAAAATATTAATATCTAAAATAATTTATATTATTAATAAAAAAAATTAAACTATTTTTAAATTAGTATTTATAATTTTTTATTAATTAATATTAATATTTTTTAAACTTATAAAATAATATTTAATTTAATCAATCTAATAACTAATTATATATTATTTATAAAAATAATTTCTATTTAATAATTTTCTAATACTTCTCTCTCTCCTCAGGTCAAATATCAAAATAATGTATATATTTTTTGGCATTTGGAATCAAGTTCTGTGCATGCATAAATATTTAAAATTATGGTATCACAAGCACTTGTGTAAATTTTGAGAAGTTATACAAAATGTTTATGATACTGTAAAACTATTTTTAACTTTTTCCAATTTTTTCCTTAGATGTTAGCAATGTTAACATAAACTGAAAAATCTTTACAATTTCAATGCCTTCTTACTCAATCCATATCCAACTTTTTCTGATGAATATGTTTAAGAAAGAAAAATATACATTTCCTAGTATATAATTCTCTTTCTTTGCTTAAAAAATTATTATTTTTTTGTATAAAATAACATAAATATTTTTTTTATATTATTAATTAGAGGTTGTATAATGTAAGAGATTTTCAATATATCATTGCTGAGAAAAAATCTAGTATTTCGCTCTAAGTGTTATAACATTATTTTAATGGTATAACATCACCATCCATGGTTTTCTTCTTTTTTTTATTCAACAAACCAAAAACAAAGAATTTTCTCCGGAAAAGATAACCTAAAGAGACAATGAGGTTTAGATAATTAAAATAATAATAATATCCCAAGTGCAATACATGGTTTATATAAACAAAGGAACTATTCATCAGAAATATTTCAGAACTCAGAATTTGCCTTCAATTAATCCCTTTTTGGTGAACCTTCTTCACCTTGTCTAAAATTATTGCAAACTGTTCAAAAATCAAGCCACTCTTTGCCGTTTCAAAACAGAAACATGAAACTACCTTGGTTTTTCAAATATCAATATGCAGCAATAGTCTTGGTTACCATTGCCCTTACCAAAGTTACCTGTTTTCATTTCAATTTCTCTACCTTCCAAGAGGATGAGTCTGATATATGGCTGCACAAGAATTCAAATATATTCTTTGATGCAATCCAAGTAACCCCTGATATTGGTGGTTCTATAAATAACTATGCTGGACGTGCTTTCTACACAAAGCCATACCAACTTTGGAACCAAAACCAAATAGCTTCCTTCAACACCACTTTTGTGCTCAGAATCACTCCACGGACTTCCCCTGGTGGTGAAGGTTTAGCCTTCATCTTAACTTCAGATAAGACTCTCCCAGAAAACAGTGATGGAGAATGGCTTGGTATTGTAAATGCTACTTCCAATGGAACTTCACAGGCTGGTATTCTAGCAGTGGAGTTTGACACAAGACACAGTTTCACAGAAGATGGCCCTGACAATCATCTTGGCATCAACATAAACAGCATCAACTCAATCCAAGAGGTTTCGTTAATAGACGCTGGGATCAATCTTTCGTCAGGTAAAGATGTCAAATTTCGCATTCAATACATTAATGACATAATATCGGTTTTTGGTGCCACGAATGGAACTTCTGAAGAATCTATGGAGACCCTCTTGGTAACTCCACCTCTTAATTTATCTTCCTTCCTTCAACAAGAGGTTTACTTTGGTTTCTCTGCCTCAACAAGTAACTACACCCAGCAGAACTGTGTAAGATCGTGGGAATTAAGTGGTGATGATATTGGAGATAGTGACAAAAGTCTCTTGTGGGTTTATGTTACTGTTCCAACCGTGATTGTTTTTGTTATCATTGGTGGGTTGGTGATATTTTTCTTGCGCCGGAAAAAGAGTGGCCATATGGAGGGGCCAGAAGATGCATTTCAAAGGATAGAGGATCAGATTCAATATTCCTCTATGGCTCCGAAGAAGTTTAGGCTAAAGGAAATAACAAAAGCAACAGGTGGATTCAGCCCTCAAAACAAGCTTGGACAAGGAGGGTTTGGAACTGTGTATAAAGGGCTATTGGAAAATAAGGAGGTAGCTGTAAAGAGAGTCTCCAAGAACTCACGCCAGGGGAAGCAAGAGTTTGTGGCAGAGGTGACAACAATTGGAAGCCTTCACCATAGAAATTTGGTGAAACTCACTGGTTGGTGCTATGAGAATAGAGAGTTCCTCCTTGTGTACGAGTTCATGCCTAATGGCAGCCTAGACAAGTACCTCTTTGGTGAATTTCTTTTTGGTAATTGTGGGCTTGAAGGAGGGTATTCTCTGACACTGAATTGGGAAACTAGGCACAGAGTGATACATGGGGTGGCTCAAGCACTTGACTACCTTCACAATGGGTGTGAGAAGAGAGTTCTCCACAGAGACGTCAAGGCCAGCAACATAATGTTGGACTCAGATTACAATGCCAAGTTGGGAGACTTTGGATTGGCTAGAACAATTGAGAAGAGAAATGAAACACATCACTCTACAAAAGAGATTGCAGGCACACCCGGGTACATGGCCCCTGAAACCTTTCTGACTGGAAGAGCAACAGTGGAGACAGATGTGTATGCATTTGGGGTTCTTGTGTTGGAAGTAGTGTGTGGAAAGAGGCCAGGGAATGTGTATGCACAAGATGACTACAAGAACAGCATTGTGTATTGGGTGTGGGATCTGCATGGGAAGGGAAAAGTGGTTGGTGGTGTTGATGGAAGGTTGAAGAAGGAGGAGATTAAGGAGGAGGAGGTGGAGTGTGTTCTTGTTCTTGGCTTGGCTTGTTGCCATCCAAACCCACATCAAAGGCCATCCATGAGAAGTGTCCTTCAGGTTCTGAATGGGGAAGCACCACCACCTGAAGTGGCTAAAGAAAGACCAGCTTTTATGTGGCCTGCTATGCCTCCATCCTTCAAAGATGCTAAAGATAGCTCCCTCATCCAGGGAACACTTCTCACTGAGATCATTGGAAGATGATGAAATCGTTTGGGAGACCAAAGCTGGTAACTAATCAAGATTTGTTAAATACCTACACAAGTGATAAATGTGATGTAGCATTCAATTATGTATATAGGTTGAAGGTTGTTTCTACGTGTCATTGGTCTCCACTATTTGCTGCATAATCTGCACTAATAGTCATTACGAAGCCTATACATATATTAGTCTATGCCGATTTGTAATGTTTTATACATTGTAAGTTAGGGTAGATGTTTTTTTTACTTGTACAGAGACACATTTGAAATGTTAATTTTTATTTATTTATTTTTTGTTAATAAAAGAAAACGTGTAGTTTTTTTTTATTGATTTTAATTTCATTGGATATATTTTTGGAGCATCAAAATAAACATATTGTTTGCCAAATTTTAACTCATCTACTATTTTTTACTATTTTAAAGTTTGTGTTCTCGAACGGAGTTCTAATCAAGAGAACGATTCAAGTTACTCCTTAGTTGGTCGGTCGGTCGGTCGGTCTGCACCTTGTTCCTTCCTCCTAATTGAACTTACACTCGCTCCTCCACTCCTCTTTCTTGCTAGCTACGGGATTAGATTGCACGGTAAAAGGTACTCCAACAATGCTCAAATGAGGATTCGGTATTCGAGATTCGGTGTTATTAATATTGTATGATGGCGTACCTGATTCTTAGAATTTGTGTCTATTTATATGATTATTATGGACCCTTTGTTATTGGACCAAATTAGGGAGTTGGATCATGTTTAGGAATGCATTACCTAGTGCTTGGTCGCTAATTAGTCTAGTTAATCCTTGTTTAGGCGTAATGATTTTGGTTGTTGGTCATGCAAACCCTACCACTAGAGTTTGGTTGCAAATAATTTTTTCGGTTGCAAATAATTTTTTCTTACTTTAACCTAGACTTTTGTAGTTTACACTCAATATTTATTACATTCAAGTTTATTTGATATTATATATATATAACTTTGTTTAGTTTTTTTAGTTTCAAAAATTATTTATTTTCTTCATATTTTCTATTTTTTAAAATTATTTTTTCCTTGGATTCTCTCTAATTTTGGATTTGCATTTTATTATTATAATTTTGTGTTTTTTATTTTAGAAATCAAATTATGAATTAATTGAATCTTGATTTCATAATTAAATACGGATTAGATTAAATGATATTTTGATTAGATTCATAAGACTGGTTTAATTGGTTAATTGATTGAATTTGTTAATTGTTCAAATTTATATATGAATCTTAATAATTATAATAAGAGAAATTGTTTAGTTCTTAGATATAGGTGAATTAACCTTTCATCTTGTTATTTGAATTTTTAGATTTTTATTTATGTTTTAAATTCTTAAACTTCCAAATTAATTTGTTAGAGACCAATGTCAAAAACTAAAAACAACCTAACATGTGTACACTAATAATCGATTTATATTTTGTTCTATATTATAATTTTTTTAAAAAATAGAATATTTGATTTGAATTGATATTTAAAATTCACCCAGAGATGAGGACATTTTATTGGATATAAGTGAATGCAAACGTCAATTTCATATGTAAAAACCATAAAAGAAAACATATTTGTCCATTATTATGGTATATTTTTAGGATAAACAAGAGACTACATTTATAGGATAGTTCGTAACTTCGTTGTTTAAATTTTTAATTAATATATACATTTTAAATAATCTATATATATGAAGTTCTTAATTATATTTTACTTCAAATAATGAAAAATATAATTTACATAAGTGTTATGAAATATTGTTTTGATTAGTTTCACAGTATATATATGAAATGGTAATTAATTAATATCAAAACCTCGGTACAACAGTCACATCTGGGATTTCATTGAATTAATATCAATTGTCGACCTTGATGGAATGTTTATTGGTAAATGATTTATTTATTCTTTGAATGCTGAAAATTCGATAACAGTAGTAAAAATAATTTAATCTTTTAATGAATAAAAAATAATTTATTTATTTAATAAAATAAATAGTTAAATAACTTTTTTATTTTAAAATAATTAAACAAATTTATTTTAAATTTTTTTAATAATATTTTAAAAATATGTATATATATATATATTAAACTGTAATATTTTTTATTTTTTAATTAATTATTCATAAAAATAGTATAATTATAAAAAATATGAATACAGATGTGGAGTGAATGTGTTTTGAGTAGTAAAAGGGGAAAAAAAAGGATTAAAACCAAGGCCCATGAGCCAAGATACAGCCCAAACTGTAGTTGGGCCTTAATAAAAATGAGTAAGGGTGAAAAAATCGTGAATACGAACCCTATGCATTCCCTCCCCTTTAAATTCCTTCCCTGAATCGTTCTCCACAGTTTTCTCTCTCAATCGAAATCTGAAGGATTGGAACTATGATATGCGGCTCAGGAATCTGTTCGGTACTTTAATGTTTCTTGTTGTTTCTTCAATTCAATTTTGATTCTTCTTGTTCTTCTTGAAAACCATGTGATGAATTCGGATTTACAATTTCTCACGACGGTCGTCTGAGATTTCCAGATGCAATGATCCTTTTTTCTGATGGTTTTCCCTTCGTGTTTGAATTTTTCTTTGGTGATAAAGAATTTTTCATTTCGTTTTTTTTTTCTGAAGTGGAGAACGTTTTTGCCTCTCGTTTGAAGGTACATGAATCATCGATGTTTCTCATTCTTGAAATGACGTTGAAGTTTACATGAAATGTTACACGTTAGCATAAAACGAGTTATTTTGGGCACATTTTTTCAATCCCTCATTTATTGAATCAACGTGTCTTAGCAAAATCAATGTGACATTTCTATTTATACAGATTTTGACCTATAAATAATTTTTCTTAACAAAATTATATTAATATACAAGATAATTTCTAAACTCACATAGTATTACAAATTACGATTTCTCATTTCATTTAGGGTTTTAATATGTTTTTATGAAAACTAAAAGTTATAATGTTCGAAATCAACAAATGAACAAAATCCAAATTATCACGAATAAAATATTTAGATTTTAATTCAGATTCTCCAAGAATATTAATTTTTTACTTTTAGTTGTAGAACTGTCTCGAATGTGAATGTTTAACAACAATATTTACCAAGTAAAAAATTCAATTTTAGGGATGACAAATTGAATTAGCCCCAAATTTGTATAGATTTCAATGTATAGATTGTGAAATCTAGAATATTGTAGAATCCAAAATATAGATTTAACTTTCAGATGAAAACTGTGTCACTGTGATAAATTTGAATATTTTTTTTTTAAATTTAAATATTTTTTATTTATTTAAGGTATGGAGTATCTTTAATCTTCAATTCATAATACTTCACAAAATTTGATAATAATTTTTTAATATCTAATAGTTTTTTTTTTTTAAATACATAGATTGTTTAGGTTCAATACTCATCAAATTTTAAATGTACTACTCAAACTTTATATTATTTTTTAAATTTGAATAGTAATCAAATATATTATTTTTTAAATTTGAATAGTAATCATGAAGTGTATATATTTAATGAAATATTTTATTATTTAATTTATTAGTATGATTGAAATTCAGAATATCTTATTATTAATGTGTTATGAAAAGAATATTGTAAGATAATTTACCTAATTCATCTAAGAAAAAAAATAACTTAATAAATAAAAATTAAATTTATTCAAAATTTTATTATATTAAAAAATATTTCTTATGTCAACCAAATCCATCCATATTTTTTTTTATATGAGGTGGGTTAACTTGATCCATAAGTATTTTCTGGACTAAATACAAAATAAATCTAGTCCACATTTTCATCATATCCAATTCAAAGTTGCTTTCACCATCAATGTGGCATACTTTCACTAATATAAGAGCACGTTAGGGAGAAGATAAGATATTGAGAAAGATATTTAGAATTTGATATCTGATATAGAAAGTATAATTTTAATATTCTTCTAAACAAAATATAACCAATGATTATTTTTGACCGGCCAAACAACATCAACACATTTAAGATTATATCTCGTAATATGAAATCAAGTAGCAATATAATTTGCTTCACGGTATGATGGTAAACGAACAAATAATTTCGTCTACATAATAAAAAGAAAGTAAAAATCCAATATATATAACATCAAATGTCTAAACAAATATATAATGAAATTCGAATAAAAGTAATTAGAATTTTAGTATAAATACTTAAACAATTATATATGCAATCTTTTAATCGGTAAAAAAATGAATGAATAAATAAGAGATATTTTAGGGATATCTCAACCCTTATACAAAAAAAAACCTACCTAAGTCCTTCTAACTTGCTTACAACAACTGAAAAACCTAAAAGCTAATCTGAATACGAAAAACACATTTTTGTCATAACCTATGATCAAGCCTTCATCTGTGCCAAAGTGAAGATTTCCTTGTGACTGAAGTTATCGAAGTGTTTTTTTGGCTCCCTATGCTCCGTCGATGCCAACTCCATCCACTCAAAACACTTAGACCACACGAGCCAAGCAACTCTACATATCATATAATGGTAGTCATACAAATCTCTCATCTAACCAAGTTTGCTTTAGTTGTTATTTTTATCTTCCATAATCCTCCATGTTGTGATATGTGAAGATGATTGTGCCTTCAACCTTCAAAACCCGCATATAGCTCCCTCGCATCCCCCTAAACCTGTTCTTTAAACATTTTGTATGCGGATTTGACCGTGAAGACAACTTATTCTCTGCCTTTCCAAATCCAAGAATCCTCCTCATCCATCATCCTCCTCTATTCTGACGTCTCCCCGGCATGCCCAATGGATGAATTCTTTGTGGAACAAATAGGATTGGTGCATCCCTAGGGATTAAACTCACTTTTGAACTATACAAGCAAATGTTCCATCACGAAGGGAGATCATACAATTATAAAAAAACACTTTCATTTTGAATACATGTTGGAGCCGGGAGCTCAATGACATGCAGCAACCACCTATATACATGATTGAATGACACAGAGATTACACAAGTTTGTGTACAAATATACCTATATATATATATATATATATATATATATATATATATATATATATATATATAAATATACAACGCATTTATTTTGTATATATATATTTACAA
>Ga0123342_1000659_pt1 | contig 55842 bp, 21 predicted proteins | sample Turbeawhitnodule_FD_89960 | JGI IMG/M metagenome (GOLD analysis project Ga0123342, IMG submission 89960) | Root nodule microbial communities of legume samples collected from Mexico - Turtle bean Mexico white nodule | ecosystem: Host-associated > Plants > Roots > Nodule | place: Mexico: Nepantla...
GTAAAAACAATCTGTTCTTTTTGCCTCTGGAATACTGAAAAATTGTGTGTTCTTGCGAAAATTTTATAAGCTCAATTCACCCCTCCCCTCTTGAACTTAGACACTAATAGACCCAACAGTTTGTTATTTGGTAAATGAAATAATTTATTGTGATAACTTTTGTAGATATTTCGTACTCGGGATGAGCTCTTGATGTGGGTTAGAAAAGTTACGTTTCACTTTGGTTTTGTTATTGTGATATTGAGATTGGATACTTCAACTGGTCAACGAGGATTTACAGGTTACTGAGAGTTAGGGGTGGCAAAGTGGGGCGGGTCGTGCGGGTCAGTCCGCGGTTTGCTGAAAAAAAGCGGAGCGGGTTGCTTATTTCAACTCGCTGGCCCGCTTAGGCCCGCCCCGCATAACTTTAAAATGTATAAAATTTTTTTTGCACCCCCATATTTTCTTCATGTAGCCTCATATTTCACATTCCGAAAATTTTAATAACATCTTACTACGCATGTCTCATGAAAATAATATTGTGAGACAATTTACCTAATGTATCTAAATAAAAAAAATTCAAAATTTTGATTTAATTTTTTTTTATGCGAGCTGATCCGCGGGCCAACCCTTATGTGGGGCAGGTTAGAAAATCAGCCCGCAAATTCTATACAGAACGGGCCAACCCAACCCGCTTTTTGCGAGCCAAGTGCGGGACATGACAACCCGCATTGCCATCCCTACTGAGAGTGGAACTAGGAAATGTGATGACAATTCTGGATATGGGATACATTCTTGCGAATCGATATAATGTGATTGTTGTGTGTTTATCTCTTAAACAATCATTGACTATTTTACTATTTAGATCTCAACCTCCAACAGATTTTAATCATCACCGTATCATCTATATTGAGCATGTTCATGGAAATCATTTTGTTCATGTTTGTTGAACTATTCTTGATGAATTTTAGGAATCACTGGAAAACATAATTAATGACATTGCTTACAATTTTTAACAGGTTCGGTTGTAAGAAGGTTGTCCGATTCCACCAACAGATATTTTATGGTCTACACATTCTTATCCAATTTCCCAAGCTTGGTGTTCATATTATACTAGTTAGATGCAAGTTTTTACACAAATTATGTCCATTAGGTAACATTTGTAGTTGTAATTGCATTGATAAATGAATATGTTAACATTGTGACTATTATAAATGCAGAAGAAGAATTCTCTAATTTCATAACCAAAGTGTTCCTTCATCAAATTCAAAAGAAAAATGTAAACTAAGTGTTTCTTCATGAAATCACAAAACATAGCAACAACTAAAATGATCACCATCATCATCGCCTGTGTCGTCAATCTGCAGACATACACAAACATGTCCTCGGTGGCTGATCGGGCTAGCATCAAGGTTGTTTGTGTCCCTTCCCATTCAGGTGAATCCTCAATTAGATGACCATCATCTATAATCAACTGCAAGGTGGATGCTATTCTTCTACAAAGATCCTACAATGATACAACAAATTATATTAATTACAACTGAGCATGTATTATTTAAATAAACAAGTAATAAGTTCTTACCACTGCGAGATGCTCAAAGATAGTATCATTCCCATCCTGACATTGTCTATCAGGGATAATCACCAGAGGTCGATTATCCTCAGCCATCTGAATGGTATATGAGTGTGATATAGACCGAAACCACTCCATATATGCAAGAACACAAGCTCCAACATTAGTTGCTAATACGATATCTTGTACGAGATTAACATTAAAATCTAACCATCATCGATGAATTTCAGATGTGAAAGGAAAGATGTGAAAGGAATGAAGTCCTGGAGTGTGGCTATGCAATCTATGAGAAGAAGAAAAGAATAGTGACAATTTTAGAATTTTTAGAAAAGGAGTCTGTTAAGTGCATTTTAGGATTTTAAAAAAATAATAGGGATAATTTTATCTTTATATAACATTGTGGGGGTGTAGAAAGAAAAATATTTGTGGGGGTGTAGAAAGAAAAATATATGGGTGCAGGAAGAAACTGACTTTATTTTATTTGTCTAACAATTTTTATAATTTGATCCACTCATTCTATAGACTATTTTTATTACATTATTATGTGAGGATTATTTTTATACCTCGAACAATAATGCTAATAAGTTTCACCTACTAAAAAAAGTGTGGAACTCTTACCAACAATTTAGTTTATGGTTCAATATATTTTTAGTCCTTATAATAATAGTAGTAGTAAATTTAAAGTTAAAATCGAAAAATATCAATTAATATAAATAGGGTAGCAAATAATATTTCAAACTAAAATGGTTAGACTTCTTGATTACAAATTGAGGGACCAAAATTGAAAAAAAAAATAAAAATGTATAGGATGAAACTTATGGATTTTGTAATGTGTAAGAACCAAAGTTGCAAATATATATATAGTATCTCTTAAGGATTGGTCAATTATTCCGACAAACATTTCCCCAAATTGAACGCCAGAGTGAACAGAGGACAGCACTGAACAGAGAATCAGCTCAGAGCAAAAGAAGATAATCCAGAATGAGTAGCGGCGCTGGCCAAGTGGTGTGCGTCACCGGCGCTTCCGGTTACATTGCTTCCTGGATCGTCAAGCTTCTTCTCCATCGTGGTTACACTGTTAAGGCCACTGTTCGCGACCCAAGTATGTGTTATTTTTTCTTCTTTAATTTGTTCTTTTCGTGGGTCATGATTTTTCGTCACAGTGATGCATTACTATTTCCAAAATTTAAGATTGGATCACATGTGATGTGCAGATGATCCCAAAAAGGTAAATCACTTGCTTAACCTTGATGGTGCCAAGGAGAGATTGCATCTTGTCAAGGCGAATCTTTTAGAAGAAGGTTCATTTGACTCTGTCGTTCAAGGTTGTCACGCTGTGTTCCACACTGCTTCTCCCTTTTATCACGATGTCAAGGATCCGCAGGTTTGTTTCATTTGCAATTCGATTTGTACAGTTTTATTTTTATCAGTGGCTGTGTAATGATTTGTTTTTTTTGGATCGATTTCAGGTTGAATTGTTGGACCCAGCCGTGAAGGGGACTCTTAATGTTCTGAAATCGTGTGTGAACTCGCCGGTGCTGAAACGCGTTGTTTTAACCTCTTCTATTGCTGCAGTTGCGTACAACGGAAAGCCTCGAACTCCTGATGTAGTTGTTGATGAAACGTGGTTTTCCGACCCAGATTTCTGTAGGGAGTCACAGGTATATGTCGTTTTTCGTCTTTTCTTGGTAGCATGTGAAGATCCAATTACACTACTGGCAATTGATGGTTGCTTCCTTTTATTGTTTGCTTTCTCCTTGTATAAATTCTTGGCTCTCCAACACATGAAACATAGATAGATGAGCAATTAAGAGTGGGATCATAAAACCCAACTCATTCCCCATCTTCATTGTCATTGTCGTCATCCACTTGTCCCACTAACCACTCATCAATGCCATTGAGTACAATAGGGTCAATTTCATCCCTAATATTGCATTTTATGAGCAAGGTGTAGGTTATCCTTGATGTAAACCAAATCATGCAATTTTTTATTATCAAGCCTATTTCTTCTTTGATGAATTTGCATTATGAACAAGTAAAATGTTAATTAGTTTCATCCTACTTTCTCCAAAAGAAAGTTAATAATGAAACGAGCTATAAACAATAATTATTACTTCCTCAAATACACTCCAATTGTACTCTGATGAGCTACATGTCAAGCTTAAAATCTCGATTGCTAGCTTTTGCAAATTTGGAATTGTGTGACCATAATTCTTCCACCATTGAGCTATAAAAACAAAGAAAGTAACTTAAAAATTTAAACATTGTAACTGTTACAATGCTTAGCTTTTATTAATGTGTTTAAGTGCCTCACTAGGAGTTGCGGTCTTCCTTGGTTCATTAGCAAAGTCATCATCAAAGAGTCTCAGTTAAAACTTTTGTTGCACATCTTTACTTGACACCAACCTCTTGATGCAATGGGCGATGGAGTTGGCTAGTTCACTGTTATCAAAGATTGTAAATACATCCTAGTATTTACTTATTTTCATTTTTATTGAAAAACTTCATTATTGTTTCCTTGGCCTTCTCCATTGCTTCATAGATAATATCCTGTATCTGCCTTTCTTTCCTCAACTACAAAACTTGAACAAGAGGAACCGTGACTTTGAGAGTAAAAACCTCATCACTACAAAATGAAGGCATGACCTCCAATGAAACAAAAAAGGGGAACGTTAAGTGTTGCTGAAACTGGAGTACATCTTGGACTTAATTTGTATTAGAAGTAGGCAGACATTAGTATCTTATATTTTTTTGGAGTTATTAAGTTGTCTTTGCATTGCCTTGTATATTCATTTTTTTTTTCAGGAAAACACAGTCGAAAATTATAGGTGCTAACATTGTTGGCTGTAAGCTTTTCACGTCAAGGCTTGATTGATTAGTGTGGAATGGGAAAATGTTCTAAGAGCGCTAAAGTAAATTTTATGCCCTTCATATTCCAAGGACAAAATAAAGTTCACATAGTTCAATGGAATATGTTGCCATAGCTTTTGTTTTGACAAAAGTAAATTTTGAAATGGAGGAAAAGAATACCAGTGATAGTTGACATGATTTATTCCCAGACAGACATGCAGACACAACACACACACAAGGAAATTATGAATGCTATATTGTTGCTCTTTACTTCCACTTGTACGTAAGTCAAATCAATCATACAAATCAATCATACAAACCATTGTCAGATAAATAAAACAAAGTATCTCACAAGGACAACAACCAATAACTTCCAGCTGAAAATGTCTTCTATTCTTTGCTTTCCAAAGCATCTAAGTGCACAGTTTTTAAATATATAACTAATGTTTTCCCAATCAAGTTTCAATGTTCTAGCTAATGGTGTAAAATCTCTAATAGCTGTGCGTAGCGGGTAACTCCAAGAATGTTGTAGCTAATGGTTCTAGCTAATGTTTATTTGCAACCAAAAAGAGTTTTTCTTAATCTTGTATTTTACTGAGGATGTTAACTCTTTTAGTGAACCAATCCTGTGATCGTTTAGATCACACCCTTTGTATAATCAAAGTGCTTAGCCAAGAGTGATTTGGTTCAAAGAATACTTAGTATTTATCTAGGAGTGATTGTGTGTTCAAAGAATATTCAGTGTTTAGTCAGGAGTGACTGCAATCCAAATAATACTCTTATGTTTAGCCAGGAGTGGCTAGGTTCACAAAATACTCGTCTTGTATCTTGCAGTGTTAGTTTGCCAGTAGAACTTGATTGTGTTGATCAAGAATTGGACATAGTCGGGGTTTTCAGAAGAGCCAGTGTAAAAACACCTGGTGTAAATATCTCTCTACCCTTATCTCTTTGAATTGCATATTATTAATCTGCAACTAAACAATGAAGGAGAGTTTTTGAAAAGTGTTTTTGACTTTGCATCTGTTAACTTGAAGTTACGTCTGACGATCTTCATCACACTCTACCCTTTCCAAAAATTGCTTGACAGTTTGTCTATCAAGTTAAAACTTTGTCTTATCACCATTTTTAGACGCTCATTTGCGGAAATTTTCAAAAGTCTTAAATACACAATTCAACCCTCCCTTCATGTATACTTTGCCTCTTTCATAGCTACATATGATTAAATTTAGTTTGTATTATGCACTCATTATTAACTTATTCTCATGCGAAGTTGCACTAATAAAGTAACACATGTTTACTGCTTCTCTCATTTGTTCATATGATATGAGAACAAATTAATAGTTGTAATTTTAAATGCATTAGACAATTGCCACTGAACTATAATTTTTTTTTTCAAATGTCTACAAAGTGTTATAATTTGTCATGTATGTTATGTTACCATGTTTTTCACATTTCTTGCCATTTTCTATTTATGTTTTAGATGTGGTATACACTTTCGAAGACTTTGGCTGAAGATGCTGCCTGGAAATTTGTAAAAGAAAACAACATTGACTTGGTTACAATTAACCCCGCAATGGTTGTTGGACCTCTCTTGCAACCAGTCCTTAACACCAGTGCTGCTTCAATTTTAAATGTAGTTAATGGTAATTACTATTTATACATTATGCTGAAAAATTTATAGGTTTGCTTTGTCTGCATCTTTACTACACAATGTATTTTTTTTCAACTCAAACTATTTTATGGATCAAATAAAACTAATTTCTGCCCTCAGCCATGTTGGGCTGAAGTGTTTTGGGGGCTGAAGTGTTTTGGGCCTTTGAGTTTAGACTTGAAATGGTCTACATACTATTGATTGCTGGGTCCTACTAACCTGGAAGAAATTTTATTTAGAAAGAATGAGTGGCCCTTTGAAGGTGCTGTTGGGTGGGATACAAATTTCATCATAGGATATAGTTTAAAATTGTAGGGAAATTTGATTTTTGTTGAAGTAATGTAGAGATAAAATATGGCAAAATTGACTTTATTTGTATAAATAGGATTTATTTATTCTTATCCAAGTCCCTATAAAGCTATTATGCATCATTTATTCTTTCATCAGCATCCATAACCCAGTTCAAAATTTACATGATATGATGAAGCATATTAACAAATTTCACAAAAAATTATTATAACATGTTCAACCCAAGTTGAAGGAAGCATAGATGCGTACTAAAGCTTTGTTGAAGTCAAACATTGATTCTAATGTTAGCATGCTGGGAATGACTGGTGACACCAGCTTGATGGGGTACATTGGAAAGTAATCCCAGAAAAATGATGCATACTGCATCTCACTATCTCTTTGAGTTATTTAGTTGTCATTGTAATGAATATTAGTAGTTCCTATTTGCTTCCAATATATTTTATTTTTGACAACCCAGCACAATTCTTATGTAATTGAAGAAATTGTTCCATCACCTTGATACAGGTATGCAAACATTTCAAAATGCATCTTTTGGATGGGTCAACGTGAAAGATGTTGCTAATGCCCATATTCTAGCATATGAAAATTCTTCAGCTAATGGAAGATATTGTTTGGTTGAGAGAGTCGCACACTACTCAGACGTTTTGAAGATTTTACGTGACTTGTACCCAACATTGCAACTTCCCCAGAAGTGAGTATAATTTATTTTTGATAGTTTCAAGAATGCACACAGTTCATATAAAACATAACAAAAATACCCCATCTGATGAGTGCTTCATTTATTTGTTTGAAAACTGAATTTAGTGTAAAACAACATAACAACCTTCCTAAAGTAAGACTACATACAACTATCAATTTGTCCTAATTTATAATAAAAATTTATTGTAACCTGTGCTTGCTTATAAAAGAACTGTTTTAGTTTACTAAAATTACAATAAATTACTGTACAACTGGTGCATATTTGAGATACTTGATGTCACCGTAATCCAACGACTAATTTATGCAGAACTTTTTCATTTGGAATTCATTACTGCATTATATGTTCCTTGGATGAGGCCAAGAATAAAAACTTTGCATGTGAAGGTCTTTCAAATGTTCTTTTGTATGAAAAACTCATTAGATTATGGTGCCCAACTGACTCTCCATTCGGTCAAGTTTTGTTTTACATTTGTATAATTATAAATAATTCAAGTTTTACTTGTTTTTATTTTTCTAATACCGTTTCCTGTGTCAACAATATTACCAGGTGTGGAGATGATAAGCCATATGTGCCAATATATCAGGTTTCCAAGGAAAAAGCAAAGAGCTTGGGGATTGAATTTATTCCTTTGGAAGTGAGCCTCAAGGAGACTGTGGAAAGCTTGAAGGAAAAGAAGTTTATAAATTTTAATTTGTCACCTTAAATACACAATTCTTATTTGTTATATCTCCCAGAGAAGAAAACGTGGAAACCTTCTTTAGATGCCAATTGGCTTCTTATGCTCATGCTTATGAATAAACTTGCAGTAAAATAAGATATAAATCAAAACTGGTGTAAAGTTAAGTACTGAAATAAGCTATTTTTGATCTGGTTTGTGCTAGTGTGACGATTAAGTTCCAAACACGGTAGAGTTTGCATTACAGATTGCATTCTTGTTACTAGAAAATGTCCAATGCAACTATGTTTGTATATTTGTGGTTCAAATGGAAAATTCATAGGTATGAACGTGGATATTTTGAATCTTGTAAATGGTATGAGCGTTGGATATTTTGAATTCGTGATACACAGTGTGTGTGCATGTGTGGAGCACAAGCATTTTAAGTAATCCTCTGCATTTTGAGCTTTAGTTTTTTTAAGAAGTTCGGACACTCCTCTTAAATGCCGTGTCGGACACCGACACTCGTATGACACCTATAGGACATGTATTTGTGAAGTGTATAATTCAAAAGTATTTGTTAGATTTTTGACAATTCTAGTATGGTTCTTACACAATTTTTTTTTAAAAATACATTAATTTTCTTAAAATTCAAACTTTATTGTATAAATTGTTATTATGATTATAAAACTAAGAAACAAATAATTGTGAACCAGTCATGAAAAACATCTTTCCGCTTCAAAAAATAATCTAGAACATACTTATACACATAAATCTTTATTGTCAATTTATGTAATTTATAATTATATAATATATAGATTCGTATCTCCGTTTCCTACATTTTAGAAATTTTTGTATCTATATGGTATCAGTGTTTCTTGATCCATTTCACTGCTTCAGTACCAATTGGTCAGAGTTATCAGAATCAACCAACTAAGAAAAAATATAAAGCTATTACTATTTATATTCCCATGATTTAGTATCTGAATTATCTCAGAAAGTATTTTACAGAAAGTGTGCTCTTGAAACCGTACATTGTTCATAGAATCTGCTATAGTTGCATTTTTATAGTAACACATGAATAGACTTCGATATAGATTAGGCGGAATAATCTTATTCCAATGTGGTCACAACTCTTTATGTGCAATGCAATCTCCATTCATGATATCTTTATATATTCTTAATAAATGATGTCTTTTTTCTATTTTCTATAACAGCACACTTACCTTTATTGTAAAAATAATTTTCTGTTCATAAAAAAACACTTTAATTTTATATTTTAAAGTTTAAATTTGTAATTCTTATTATTTTTTTATTCTAGTTTTAGATAATATAAACATATGAAAATATTTATTTATTTAAAATTTTTAAAAATATAAAAATATTATTTTATTAAAAATATTAAAAAAAGATGAATGCGTATTTTAAAATAGGTAATAAATATTATTTAGCATAATTTGGTGAAGATAGCAAGCAATTACCATAAGAGGAAATGCCCCATCCTCATGGGTGATGTTTTTGTCAGTGGAAGAACAGTTCCACATTTTGTATCTTACAACACAATCCTATGACTTACCCTTTACGCGGAAATTGAGGCTAAGGAACAATCTGGAGCAACACATGGACTTCCATGGGTTTGTAAGTTACATATGAAAAAAACAGTGATGCTTCTGGTGCCACCAAGGGCCAGGTAACTGAATCCAATCTCTAATCTTTAATCTCTAATTTCTAACACAAAGAAACCACACTCTTGTTCCTTTATTGGCTTTCATATGACTCTTCATCCACTTTTTTGGCTAGTATTATTCTGTGCTATCTTGCCTCCACTACACCTTGGATTCTCTCCCCTTCCATCTTCAATTGTAAAAAGGTTTTTCCTTTATGCTAAGTGCTGTATTATTGGGAAGAGAATCCAACTGGGTAATCTTCACCTTGCTCAAGTAAGCTGCTTTGGGAATCATTGCCACCCCAACATCTAAATTTGAGAATAGTATTTGATTTGACATCATTCCTTGGGAATTGTTTAGTCAAATATATATTCCTTAATCAGGACCTATCAAAATGAATTCTTTGACTGGTTTTGTTCTAGGTATATGCTGATTTGCATATATTCCATATTAAGTCTGTGTGCATCTGTTTTACATAATATATTGGGAATTTTGTGTGTTCTATTCCATTTTCATGTCACAGTGGTAGTTAATTCCAAATGGATGTCGCAGACACACTTTTTTGTTGAGAGATTGCAGCTGATTATTCGTTTGGGGCGCAGAAAGAAAACATGGATGATGGAAATGCTGAGCTTTCTGATAAGCTTTCAAATAATGTTCTATTTTTGAATCCAGAGTCATCTAGCAGTTTTCAGGCTTCAGCATCCGTGAACACAGTTCCTGAATTATGTAGGAGTAGCAGCAGAACATGCACCCACACTCACACATGCAACCCACCTGGCCCTGATGCTGCTCACACACACACATGCTATCACTCTCACACCCAAATTTTTGGACCTGAAGATGATGACGACAAGGAGCACACCAACTCCAAACCAAAAAGGCCTTCTGGCAACAGAGAAGCAGTTAGGAAGTATAGGGAGAAGAAGAAGGCACACACAGCATACTTGGAGGAGGAAGTTAAGAAATTGCGTTTGGTGAATCAGCAACTAGCGAGGAAACTACAAGGGCAGGCACTTCTTGAAGCAGAACTGGCAAGGTTGAGGAGCATTTTGGCACTCCTTAAGGGGAAAATAGACACTGAATTGGGTGCTTTCCCCTTTCAAAATCAGTGTAGCTCTTACATTCTCAAAGAAGGGGATGCTGGTTTGCTGTCTACTGCAGGGACAATTGGCCTTCGGTGTCAGAACGGCTTGCCATGCTTCCATCCACATGCAGGATCATCATCCCAGGTCAACATTTGTGCATATGGAAAGTCTGTGAGTCCATGGGAAGGAAACTGCCAACCTGAAATTGTAGATTGTCATGTAGATGCAAATAACTTGATGAGTACTGAAGGACAAACTATGGAGACAGTGGATAACTTCTTGTCATCTGCATCTCAAGAGGGATAGTCTTTCTAGTGAGTTTTCTTTCCAATTGCTGTCACTGATAGTTAGTAAGATGATGTACATTTAGTTAGTGTTACCATAAAAGGTTTGTTTGTTACATAACTCATAAAGTGAGTCATGAAGTTTGTATTCTGCAATCTATAGGATATGTATATACAGGCAAAGTATATTTAGAGATTTGTACAAAATGTATGCTACCACACATAAAGTAAGTACTTAACTTCTTGATAAACAAAATTTCTTGTGTATTAAGTTTGTCTTGTTAAATAAACTAATACATATTAAAAACTAATATTGTTTCCTATATTTAAAGGTGTAGACATAATGTTATTAGGATTGAATATATAAGCCACAATGTACTCAATATCTTGATTTTATCGTTTGAGTAAATTCGTAGTTCAGTTTCATCCTTTTTCTATCTTCTGAACTGAATGATTAATATAAAAGATATGTATGTTGAATTTACGTATGCATCATATTATTGGAAACAAGAAAAATGAATATTACCAAATCCTACCTTCAAGAGTAGCAATTTTCTAACCTCCAGCTTTGTTCTCTTATATATTTTTAAGTCTAAGAATAAGATTAGACGTTATTACTGTTCATGTACCATTCTTATGGTAATAGGGACAATGTTTCTTGATTTGTCTCGATATCATTATGTTCTTGGAGTGACTCATTTATATACGTTAAAGATGTATTAGATGATTTCTTTGGAGAGAACTCCACATGTTCTTACACTCTTTCTGACTCTCCAATCATGGCTCTTTGTGTCTCCTCAAACTTCCTCTGCATCATAGAGATTTTATCAGACACAACAGTTCTATTGGCTACCACCCTTCCCTTGGAACATACCATACCTATAGCCCATGAACATACCATATTCGTAACCACTTCACTCCATTCCTATACCATTCATGGACCTTGGATCATGTTCACCATCACTTACATGATAGTAAGTTGAACATCCAAAGACCTTCAATAGTCAATAAGAGCTTTTCATTCGATGGTGTTGGATGGGGAACAACTTACCAAGTAGCACATTGTCTTCACAACCTCACCCTAATAGTTTCTATCCAAACCAGAGTGAGACAACATGCACTTATTCCTCGTCAACAAGGTCTTGTTCATCCTCATGCTGATTTATATGTTGTGGAGTATGACAAACAGTTAAATATCTTTTGATGTCTTTATCTTTACAAAAGTTGTTAAACTCATTCAAGAATAATTTCAAATTGTTGTCAGTCATTAGACACTCATTCACTAGGTAGCAGAGACACTGATACGACACGGATACGGATATACGTAAATTTATGTGCACAAGTATGTTCTAACTTATTTTTTGGAACAGAAAGATGTTTTTCATGACCGGTTCACAATGATTTGTTTCTTAATTTTATAATCATAATAACAATTTATATAATAAAGTTTGAATTTTTAAAAAATTAATGTATTTTCCCTTTTTAAAATTATGTTAGAACCGTACTAGAGTTGTTAGAAATCTAACAAATACTTTTTAAATTGGTCACTTCACTGATACGTGTCCTACAGGTGTCATAAAAGTGTTGGTGTCCGATACATCGGACACCGAGAAGTGTCCGAGCTTCATAGCTCATCCATCTTCCTCGTTTGGTTAAACATTACTATGTTTAAACTTTTCAAAAACCTCTAATTTCTGCTTCACAGCCAAAATCCATGTGAACCTTAAGTAGTCATTGGAAGCCCTTCCCCTAGAAAGTGCCATATTCTAAAGCCCTTGACTCCATTCTTGTAGCCATAAACACCCTTATCTTGGACCATGGTTCATGTTTATATCATCAACATGATAGTAAGTTGTAGACCCAAAGGTTGATTAACGTTTAATAGTCAATTGGCTTCCCCAACCACATCTCAACCAAAGTCTTGCATTCTATGGATGTGAATGGAGAACGATTAACCATATAGCAAGGTGTGCTCACATACCTATCATATGCTTGTTGTTGTGAGGTGACATATAACACCAATTTGTCATTGAATGATTTCAGCTTCTAAACTACAATCGCTACATCCTAATTCCCAAACATTGGACAAATCTCCTATAATCCCTCACATTCTTACAATACCTGCAAACATCCTTCTAATCAACCTTCGTTTTCTTCTTGGCTTTCTTATATTTTTTGAAGGGCCACCAACCCATAAACCAATGCATTCTCAACATTCTCAGATGCTTTGAGGTGAAGCTCCCACGTACAAAGGATTCAATTTAATGTAATTCAATCATTCCTCACACCTATAAAAACTTACCAAAGTCTTGTAAGAAGGCTAAAGAGAGGGTGGTAGAATCATTGTTTCATTTTCATAATCTATCTTGACATTAGTGTCTAAAGTTTTACTAAATTGAATTCAGCTTATCAAGATGAGCCTTAGATGGCATACCTCCTTCATACACAATCTAAAAGCCTTCTTTTCAAGAGACGTTTATTGCAAATGGATTTCGTCATGAAGAGCTTCTCCAACTTTTGCCACAACATTATGGAGGTGTTCTGCTCAACAACCACATAGAGTTCCTCGTTTGGAAGAAGAGTTATCAAATGATTCTTCTCTCCATTTTCTCCAAAAACCTACCTCTCTATGTGCTATGTACTCCCAAAAAGTGATGCCCATATCCCTTTAGTTCTCCATAGGTTGAAACTATTTTCCATTGAAGTTTATGTTCTTCGAAGTGATACCCATATTTCTTTCAAGAACTAATCACTGACAATGGATGAAGATTATCCATTTAATGTCGAAATGAGTCCTAAGAACAATGAAATAACTAATGTAATGTTGATTGTGAATCAGAATTTTAAGAGATAAGAAAAAAAAACACAAAGCAAGATATGTCAAATACGTCTTGTGTATTAGATATTTGATTGAGTATAAATGTTTATTTATAGCATCCAACTCTACTGGATAGAGTTACAAGCTATGAAACTCAAACACTTATCTTAAATGACGTTTCCATGTCGGATGCACGTATTGGACATCGACACTCGTACTACACGTATCCGTGAAATATTCAATTCAAAAAATATTTGTTGGATTTATGAAAATTCTAACACGATTTTAACACAATTTTAAAAAGAAAAATACATTAATTTTCTAAAAACTCTAACCTATTGTATAAATTTTTATTATGATTATAAAAATAAGAAACAAATCATTTTGAACCAACAATGAAAAACATCTTTCTGCTAAAAAAAAAGATATGAAACATACTTGTACACATAAATATTTGTCAATTTATATAATTTATAATTATATAATATATAGATATAGATCCGTGTTTCCGTATCTTACATTTTAAAGATTATACGTATCTCCATGTTTATATATGTATCGTATGAGTGTCTGTGTTACATAGGTTACAAGTAAGTTACACGACTTTGTTAAAAACACTTGAATTTTTTTAGTTAACTTAACAAAAAATTGTTATAAGACTTTTATATCGCTTAGTTAACATGAGTCTAATAATAATAAAAGGCTTTAATTCAATAGACTCATGTCCTAAAAAGAAGTATAAAATATTCTGTTTATTTAGTTTCACTATTTTTTTAAACTTTTTATTTCATTCTTAATTTTTGTTGCTCTTCAAACTCTAATTTTATAAGAATTTTCTCTTTTTTAATAAAAATGTAATCACATCATACCATTTCTTACATTGAGTATAATGTTTTTCATCATATTCCAAGTATTTTTCATTAATGTGATACTGTACTCGTTCTAATAATAATAATAATAAAGATAATATTGAAATAATAATGACAGTAATTATAAAAATAATGACAATAGTAATAATAATAATGGTTATAATGACAATAATTATAGAAATAATGACAATAGTAATAATAATAATGGTTATAATGACAATAATTATAAAAATAATGACAATAGGTAATAATAATAATGGTTATAATGACAATAATTATAAAAATAATGACAATAGGTAATAACAATAATAATAATATTTAATAATAATAATAAATAATAATAATGTTAATGACTAGATAATAATGATAACAATGATCATTAAGTTATTGTGTATTTTGTTTTCTTTGGATGTACATTACTATGTTACTTTTGTTTGTAAATATTGTTTTTTTACTTCTTATAATGCCCCTTCATTATTCATATTCTATACCCACATTTAAAGTTTTATTGTATCTTCAATTGACTTTTAATATATTCAATTGTTTATATTTTTGTGATTTTCTAGCCATTACAATATATAAAGGGGGATTGTTTGACATAATTTTTTAATTTAATATAATATTTTTAGTTATTGAACCTTTCTTCAATATTTTTCCTTTAAATTTAGCTACAAACATTATTTTTATTGATTCTTTTTTACATTGAATTCTTCGTGTCTGGAGCTTCAAAAGGAAGTGATTTGTTGAATTTGACATTTTTTTTGCTAAGATTTCTTTTGAAATTAAAACAAATTTGGAAAACTTATGTGAGATTTAATGTTAAAACATTTGTAATTCGATTCAATTGCAATTAAAGCTCATGATCAAGCTCGTTGGTGTATCACTAATCACTTCCTGTAAATAAATAAATGAATCTAGAATTAGTAGCTCTTAATATTTTTCTAATTTTCATACGTGGAAGCTCTTTTTTTCCTTAGTTACTTTTTTTCTTTCTATCTTTTTATGTTTTGTTCCTTTTCTCTTCTCTCATCTATTGTTCGACATCCATTCCACTATGGAACCTTGAACTCTTACAATAAATTCTCTACCATGTTTTCATGATTAATTTGAAGTTAGATATCAAATTGCTTAAATTAATTTATTAATGACATTTGAATCTTAATAATTGATTTATGCTAATAAAAACTATTTGAATAAACCTAATTTAACTAAACTCAATGAGTTTATTCATTGTAGAAATTTCATTTACGTTGATTTGTATTATATTAATCAACTCCAAATTAATTAATCGATGATAATTGATTTTGTAAAAATTAAAAATTTATCAATTTGAATCTTAATTTTGTTGTTTTTATTACGTCTGATAAAATTGGGATATGTTTAAACGAATGTAAATAGAGTTAAGTCAACCTTGTACTATAAGAACATATATATGCTTGTTTATGTTGCATGAAATGTTGGTTACTTTCATTTGTCAAGAAGATCTGTCATTTGTCAAGATATGTTTCTTACAAGTCTCATCAATGATCTTTTAGATGAAAAACTAAAGTTGTTTTTCTTCAACAACTCTCTAATGCTACCATTGTTAACTTTAGAAAAACTATATGTTTCGTACGACTCTTCCTTTTAGACAAACTCAAGCAAAGACACACTATCTGAGTAGAGATACGGACATCCAATTATTGAGATGTTAATTATTGAGATGTTACGTAAAGAAGAAAACATCAATTATTGTCTAAGAAGAAATACGCATATTCAATTATTGAGATGTTATGTAAAGAAGAAAAGATCAATTATTATCGGATGAAGTGCAATTAGAAATTATGGGGATTGCAGGGAAAAAAATAGCCAGGATAATCTACCTAACCCTTTATGGTGCTCAATTGTGAGTATCCAAAAGTAAGCAAAAGGTAAATGCTACCAAAGAGTGAGCTACTCTAATATCTGAATATTTTGGAATCATGAATAAGGGGTGTGAGGATGTGATAGCAGTGTTTATATAAGAGCATAACGAGCGTCATGCAAAATGAAGTATGATATCACAGTTTAACTAAAGGAAATGTGAATGATAATTGAAAGACAAATAAGTTCACATATTTTAAAGGAATTTATGCAAGTGTCTCCTTGCAAGACTGCAAATATTTATAAAACTTAAGAAAGCATGAAAATATCATCCATAGTACTCTCAACAATCCTAAATTATAACTGCAAACCCAATTCATATGCCGTGAAGCAAATAACCCATAACAGGTTTTGTGCTTCATTTTCTTTTACCTGGCTGAGCTTGGGTTAACAACCTAATATGATCAACTAGACAAAAATACAACCTATGGATATAAACAAGCTTAAAAGTTAAACGAGTACACATTCTACAAAAGCAAGCACTTTCAAGCTGGTAAAGAAGTGCCACATCCTCAGGTGTACATTTCTTACCCATCACTCATTTCATTATGCAAACTTCTACTTTGTAAATGTTAGCGGTGTTTTTTGACAAAGAGCTTGCTTATGTCTTCTGTAACAACGTTTTGCCTGAAATTATAAAATCAGAAATCCATGAATACACTCACACACACATATAAAGAAAAGACAAAGACATTTCAATGACGAGAATTTGAAGAACAGAGAAACTAGTATCTCAGCTAAGTCAGCTTCAGCATTGCCTAAAACAAAACAGTAAAAGAAAAGATTAGGATGTTGGAATGATTATCGCTTGACATCATATGCATCTCGAACAGATACATCTAGGGTATGCAGATGATGTGTAGCATGTCTGGAGGAAGTGATAGTTGCATACTTGTTAAATCTAAACTGACTGGTCCGACCATAATGATATTTTGAAATTTGAACTTTATTAGCCATTTCATATATTAGTACTTTATTATGATAAAAAATTTAAATTTAGGTTAGATTTGTCAAATTATGTTAGACATATATAATATATTTTTACTTTTATTTTTGCTAATGCAGACTAGATCAACCGAGTTTATTAGTACTATTGGCCCATTGACCTAATGTCTCAACCGGCTCAATGACCAGGCCCGTTGTCACACTTTGTCATGACTTAGACTAATTTTCAACTTTTCTAGGAAGCATAGAACTCTAATAGGCAACATCCTCCAATGCCTTTCTAAGCAAGCACAGTTATCCATAGAAGGAAAAACGAATGAAAAAAGATGGCCTAGTGCACAAGCCTCCAAACAGGTAAGGTACAAGGAAAGTATCTTACATACCCTAAGCCTCACAAGTAGAGTGGTTGTTTTCAGGATTAGATCCACGACTACTAGGTTATGCCTACAACCTTACCCTTAAAAATAAAACCAAACAAAAATTTCAATATTTCTAATGCATCATACACTCCGGTATGTGCAACCAATGTTACTCTTAGAGATTGAATTTTAAATGTAATTCAATATCACAAAAACGGCTTGTATGGTGAAGTTTACATCCATTTATATCATATCCTATAAATGGAACATATCTCAAGTCGATAAGGGATCTCTAACATATCTCTTCATATCGAGAATAGACATCACGAGCATGAGACTAGATATTTGTGGATAATCTAATAGCAGGTGGTATAATAGACTCAACAAATCTTGCTAAAGTAAACTTACACTTAACTCAATCTCACAAAATCGGCTTGCAAGATAAGGTTTTCACTTACTTATATACTATAATTTAATCATATATTTAGTTGACGTATGATCTCCAGCGGTTACGAACACTATAAAAAAAAAATATATTACTGAAATTCATCCCGCCATATTCGTTAATACTCAACGTTTACAAGGATTCCCTTACATCAATGATCACCCACATTTGATGGAACAAAATAACAGAATTAGAATAAAGAGTAACAAATAGTCTGTCTAAAGTAACAAAAAGAGAATCTAATATTGAAATAATAATTTTATTCTCTGAAGTTAGTCTTCGAAGCATATGAGCTCTACACTAGTCCTCTTGGTTCTGCCTCCATTGACTTTTGAATTAATCAGGTTTGATTTTATGTTCCCCATCAGATGCACCACAATAGGCTCTTTATTGATACCCTCCTCTGCAAAATTCACCTTGTCCTCAAGGTGGAATGTAGGATAAATATCATCCCATTTCTCCTAGCTAGTATAATCATGAGATAGTCCCATCTACTTCACTAAAACCAAATATTGAGAAGTAATCCCACATGGATTGAAAAATTGCTAAAGGTTGTACAAGGGCATGGTGATTGAGCCGAAGGAGACAACGCAATCTAATGAATAGGAAGAGGTCCTTTATGTGGTTTCAGTAAAGAACAATGAAAAGCACGAATTTAGGAGGACGTAAACAAAGCATGCCGAAAAGCTACATGACCTATCCTTTCAATAATTTGATAGAGATCACAGAAGTGCGTAGAGAACTTGTGGTAAGAAACCCTAGTCATTGACATCATAACTAACATCACAACGTGTTTTATCAGCTTGACTTTTCATCTAATGTTGGGTTTGAATTGCAGAAATGAATTCCCTTTAGCAATGCGATAAAAACAGGTCAACCCAAAAAAACTTCATTGGAAGCACACAAAAACTTGGGAATTGGTCAATCCACCATAACATGGATTTTGGATGGTTTAGACATAACACCTTCCATAGAAATGAAGTGACCCAAGTATAAGTGTTGATGCTACCAAAAAAGACACTTGAACTAGAAATTTTTTCATAATAACTTGGGTATTACGAAGTGCCTAAGTCTTACATCAAGTAGAGTGGAATGCTCGATGAAGTATTTAAGTGTTTGGTTCTCCCCCCTTGATAGTTAGTTTTCGAGGGAGGGTTTCCCAAGTACTAGAGTACTTATCAAAGTTGGTGGTTGATGTCTTGAAAAGGGCTACCTATGGAAGGCTATGACCAACAAGGAGTCAACTGAAGTGCCATCGAGTGAAATATCATAGACTGAAAGTCGTTAACCTGTCGAATCTTTTGCAGTTGGTGTTCTAAGTTAGTTCATGCAGAATCCTTGTATTAATCATTGGAATAAGGTACCTCAAAAAGGCTCCAGGACAATGTCTACTTTATGAAGATAAAGGGAATACCCAAATCTCTGGATATTGTTATGCTGACTTGTCATGGTTCTCCTATAGATAGACGCTCTACTACAGGATATTGTGTTTTCATTGGAGGAAATATTATCTCTTGGAAAAGCAAGAAACAAAATGTAGTTGCTTGATCAACTGCTACTAATTACGGCAATGACATCTCCCACTAGTGAGCTTGTATTGGTAAAATAGTTCCTCCAGGAATTATATTTTTGTGAACTTCTGCAAATGAATATGTATTGTGATAACCAAGTTGTTATCCACATTGCTTCCAATCAATATTCCGGGAGAGGACTAAAAACATAGAAATCGACTGTCATTTTGTTTGGAAAAAGTTGTTGTCCAAAGAACTATGTACTGAGTTTATCGGATCCAATGATCAACTTGCAAATGTGCTAACAAAATCCTTGAGAGGACCTTGAATTGAATTTACTTGTTTCAAGCTTGGCACATACAATTTGCATGCTCCAGCTTGAGGGGGTATCAGAATAGGTCATCTTAATATAGACTTTATTGAAAACTACTATATACTTTGTGTTGTACCTAGTTTCTAGGTGTGACCTTTCTCATTCTTCTCTCTTTCCTCTCATTCATTATACCTTAATTTTCAATATCATTATAAATATGAGAACTCAAGAGAGGGGAATCAACCTCTCTAATTCATTTTCTATTCTTTTGTATTCGTCTCAAATAGGGGGAATGCAAATCTTATTTTATTTCTGATATTCTGTTAGCATTAATCAAAGGGTTGACAGGATTACTCAAGCATTTGTCAAAGTTCAAATTTTCTGAAAAGAGTGGGGGTTTGGAGGGAAAGGAAAAGGAAGGGAAACCATCTCTTTTTAAATTTAAGTGTTTAGGGTTTAGGAAAAGATTAGGAGGACATCAAATTCATGCTAATCTACCATATTAGTTTCACCTCAAAAAATATTAAATTATATAATGTTTATTAGAAATGAAAAAAAAAATATCCTCTCTTACCTCTCCATCCAAAACCAAACTCCCAAAAGTACGCATAGAATTTCTTTCATGCAAGGTGATCATGAGTTGAGTAGTAAATATGATTTTCACAAAGAATGGTTAAGAAGCCAAGATTGTTGTTAATTGACTTACTTCTCTACTCCAATGATTCCCTAGATAAGATGCTTATTTCTTGCCATTGCCTCTTTTTCTTGACATTGCCTCGTTTCTAGTAGGGATGGGTTCCTTACCAATTTTTGGAGAACTCCAACTAGGGATAGGAATAGTCCAAGATGCTTGTTAGAGGTTTACATTAGGCCAAATTATTAACAAAGGTTAGGTTTTTAGGCTTTTCAAAGCAAATAATAATAACTAGTATAAGAATGTATCATTATTGTATTAAATTTTACAAAAATGTTTTGAAATTACATATTTGTTTGTTAATATATTTAATTTAAAGGAACCTACGTACAAATATACACCTATTAAGCCTGTTCAGTAGTTTGTTAGCCTGCTTAAAAGGGCTTACTTTAAAGTAGGCTTCTAAGCTAAAATCTGCCCATTATATCAACAAAACTAAAATAACAAGTATACAAAAACAATAAAAAAATTGAAAATGCAAGTATTAAATAGATGAAATCAATAACCAGATTATAAACAGATAAGCAGAGCTCGTTTAAAATTCAATATAAGTGCATAACGTGTGCAAATTCACCTCACGTGACCCCATGCATCAATTCAAGATCTACTAATCATTGAGATAAAATTTAAATCAAACAAACTTAACTTCTAAATACAAGTAGCAATAAATGCACAAATAAGTAAAAAAGCAGACCACTATCTGTTAACAAATGAGCACGAACCTTCCACTGATCTGTGGTGGAAGTAGGATACCACCAGAGGTTTCTGGAACATTCCTTGAATGAGGCAAGTTTCCTCTGGGAACTTTACTACGAACAGTGGAGGAGGCCATTCCATTTGAGTCTCTCTTCCGCGAAGCATTTTCAGCTTGAGCTGCAGCAACTCGAGAGAAGTGATCACTAGCACTCATCAGATTTGATGAGACTGTGGGTGCATCCAAAAGAAGAGCAGCATCAGGAAGTTTCTCCTCTGAAGGAAGAGATGAATGAGGTTTATTTTCTAGCTGCTGCTTTGATGAAGATCCAGATTTAGCCCTACATATTAAAAAACATTCATATTGAGACTAGAGGACAATGATCATCAAGAAAGGTGAAATTCTATAATAGTTTATGTTGGTTGACACTTTGAATAAGACTCCAAAATCATACACGTGTGCACACTGCACACACACATATATAAAGCATGCCTTTATCTCCAGGTCCTTTCTTTCTTTTTGCGTTTTTCAGGAAAGCAGATTTATGGATCTAGCTCACTGATGCAGTTATGATGGTTCTTTATGGTTAACGTGTATCTTAAGAAAAAATCATGAAAAAAGTAAATATTACATGTTTTACAAGAGAATGAAATTATAATTAAAAGAGATACATGGGTAAGATCTAAGAATAAGAAATGGAAAAGCAAATTGAAAAATATAGAATTCTAAGAAAAACATTCCATCTCAGGAACAAGTAACCACTCCACTGGTTTAAGATTTTTAGAAGAGGTTAATGAGCAATTACTTAGTGACTTAATAATCGCTGGAATGGTTATATGTTTCTAGATTTGAGACACCTTTTACCAAAAATTTCCATTTTGTAGTTTCCCACAAGAAACCATTGTACAGTATCCACATAAAAGATTGGGAAAAAAGGTAAAATAAAAATAAAATTATATGATCAATAAAGGGCTCTGTGCTCTCTCTGAATATCCATCATAGACAGACCCTTGAAGAAACCATAGCAGTACAGCACAAGAGAGCTTAAATGAAAATTCTTTCACAGATAAGCTAAAAAGAAATAAACCACAGTGAATTCTAACATTATACACAAACCCAGTAAACACCAAAGGCTTCTTTATAAAACACACTCCTACAGTGTTGTTGCCTCCCTCTTTCTTCTAGGAAAATTGCATAGTTTCTTCAAGGGTCTATTTATCCTAGAAAGGGTCTATTTACCTTCGTATCTCTAACTGATTCCTGACTGTCCCATCTGTCTAAACAATATTCTGTTAGGGCCCCTCTTCCCTCTTTAGCATACTAACAAAGCTTTTGGTTCATCCTTTGGCAGACCTTGATCCTCTTTTCTAACAGGGGGAATAGGTGAACCAAGAAATTTTATATGTCATCATTCTACCTATTTCCTAATTGCCTTTGTAATAGGAAAATTTAGCAAGGATCAGCACCCACACCCACCTTAGCTAAATTTTGGATTGTATTTGAAAAAGTTAGCATAACCAACTAGCTTATAATTCCATACTGAACGTTTACTTTTAGCCTGTGTTGCAGCTCTAAGATAACGAAAGAATATATTATCTTCTTAGGCTAGGCTGCAATACCGTTCATACCAGTAAACAGTTAAAATGGAGTCAAATATTGGGATTCAGTTAATTTAATTAATGTATATAATATTTACAATACATTAACCCAATACTCCTACTTGTTCTATAATTAGTTAAAGTACTATACAAGCCAAACCACTGAAGTAATGAAACAAATAAAAAAAGATATCATAAATATTCTCTAGCAAACTGTTGATACATTGAAATGGCCATAGACTTTCCCTATGAAAGAATGGTAAGAAAAGTAAACACCAAAAAATAAAACAGTAGTGAAGGAATCTCAAACATCTCTGAATATCCATCAAAGACAGAGCCTTGAAGAAATCATAGGCAAAACACATGCAGAATTCTGATGATAGAATAGAACCATCAGTCTGTGTAATGTATGTTACTAATAGTGAATATACTGTATAGGCTTCAGTCTTCATCTAATAATAGACTTGCAGGTAGCTTAGTACTTCCTATCAGTTAGTTACAGTTAATGATGACAGCTGTTGAGTTGGTTACAACCAGTGTTATCTATGTGGAAAACAGAAAATATCGGCAACCCCAAAAGTCCTTTATAAAAAAGTATCAAAAGCCATTACGGGTTACGGGAGAAGCATCACGGGCCAAAAAATACAATATATACATATAGGTAATTAAAAAAATGCAGAAAGATATTTTTAATGCAAAAGTAATGAAAGAAAACCTTATAATTAATAATATGATGACTCTAGAAATTAAAATAACAATAAAATCAAATAAAAACACCACCAAATTCAAGTTCCAGACTTCAAATAACAACAAAACAAAGACAAAAGTCCTAAATTTCTAATTATTTGTTGGATGTTCTTGCACTGTCTTGTTCAGTTGCCATTGGGTTTGCCAGAAAATAAGTGATCAAATAATGTTTCAGATGTTCAGAGAATAATTAGAGTGGAAAAGAAGAAAAAGAGAATTTTGGGAGGGTGGGTGGCGCTGAACAAAGAGGGAAATAGAAAGGAAAAAGAAACTAAAAGTGTACTTGCAGCAGAACTAGAGGTGGCTGCAGTGGCATGATGGCAGCAGGACAGCAATGGCGGGACAGTGCTGTAATGTGACAACAGTGCCGCTGTGCCGGAACAAAATGAGGCTGCAGCAGCGTGGAATGCATGAAGCAGAGGAGGCTGCAGGTGAGGTACTTGAGGTTGAGGTGGGGGTGTGTTAGGTTTATTTTCTGATGTAGCTGTTTGGGTTTGAGTCAGGTTGCATGAGCCAACCCTTTGGTTTTAAAAAGAAACAGTATTGAGTTGAGTCAGGCTGACTCAAGGCTTCTTCTTCCTTATGCAGACCAACACTGTCTTCTTCATGATTTCTGCCAGGCCGCTCCAAACCGCCACTCCACACTACCCAAGCCACCATGCTAAACCCACACTAACTACTACGTTTTTCAATTTTCCCATAGCAACAATTCCGAATTCCCTCACCTCACCTTCTATACCCCTCCAATGATTTAAGCTAACCACTAAACCAATTCCATGTCTATGTAATTCTATAACCACCCCAATCACTCCTCATTTTCCTTTATCACTTCGGTCTGGATTCTACTACTGTGACACTATTGTTCACTAATGGCTATGCTTTCAAGCAATCCACATCACTCTGATGGTCATAGTCCCTTCTTTGTATATCATTGTCCGTCAAACAAAGTAGAAAGTAATACAAGAATTAATAAAAAGTCCTAACATTAACAGCTAGTAATCCATTGACACTAAACCTAAAAATGCCAACCACAACATTAAAATTGCGAATGAATACAGAAAAAACTATCGGTATATTACCAAAATAAATAACTCATATAACTCTACGGAATAAAATGCAGAACTGAAAAACTTAAAAAAGTATAAAGCAATTAGAATAACTTTATTGAAAAAGCAAAGAAAAAGGGCATTACAGAGAACGAGTCGGAGGAGGAGGAGGTGGTTGGGGTTCTTCCTTTTTCTCCCGTTCTTCTTCAGTGGGTTCCGGAACATCGTCGTCTGAAGAGGAAGCGTAATCCACAAGCGACATTTCTCGTCCGTTTCTAAATTTCTCTGCGGAGTCGCCGGCGTTCAAGTTGCGGTGGCTCTCAGCCGTTGACGGGGTTTTATGGTTTCTTCAGCGGTAACGATTGCACCTTCTCGTAAAATTTTTATGTCAAGATATTAATAGCTGACAATTTTATTCAAAAGACAAAATATATATTTAATAAAAAAAAAATTTCGCTTTTGATTTTGATGAAACTTTTGTTTATATTTTTGTCTATATATTCGCACTAAATTTGCATGTTTTTTTATTTATTTTGATCTTAATACTTTTTTTTTCTTATTTTAGTCTTTTATAAAACAAAATTGTTTTAATGGCTATTATTTATTTATTTTTTAAATAGTATTATACAATGATTTTTTAAAGTTACCTTAATTATAATTATTTTCTTTATATATAATAAATAACTTTTCTACGACTGTTTCCTTAACTTTTATTTTTTTCAATATTTCTTATATGGAAAAAATAGAAAAGATAGTTAAAATATATTTTTAATTTTATTCTTTTATAAAAATTTAATTATAATATTTAATATTGAATTAAATTATTTTTTATTTTTTTTAAATACAAACATCTGTGGTTTCGTTAATATTATTTAAAATAAAATCCATAATTGATATTAATACAATTAGTTTTATTTTCTTAAAATTCCTCCTAATGATCTTGATCTCAAATTTAAAGGGTTTATAGTAATATTCTAATAATATATAGGAAATAAGGTTTTCAACTTATTAAGTTGAAATAATATTTATTTTAGTAAATAATAATATTTATTATAGTAAATAATATTCTAATAATATTTATTTTAATCTTTAATTTAAAATTCTAATATATATGATTATATTATTAAAGTGGGTTGTGAATGTAGTTTTTTTTAAGGAGTGTCAAACAAAGTTTTTCTAATAACATACCTATAACATGAAGAGAAACATAGATATTAGTCATTCTCTTATATAGTATTTTTATGCATATACTTTTATTAACTTGACGAGTCTTTTTCAAATTACGTTATTTGTTCTAAGAATCATGTCCTTCGTATAGCTTTATCAAAGGACAATCAAAATTCAATAAAAACAAAAGGATAAAATCATGACATAACTACAAAATTATAGGGAATATAGTTATTTCATGAATAACTACAAAATATCATTTTTTTTACTTTATTATGACTTTTAGTACTTTTACAAAATTATAAAAACAATGTGTCACACTGAGAATTAGGATCTCTTAAAATGAATTGAGTTGGAATTACAAAGCAAAATTTTGAGATCAGATCTTATATGATTAATATAAAGAACTCTTTAAAGATTATTTCCGAAGTCTCTTTACATAAATTAATTATCAGCAAAATGAATAACTATTTTGCACATGATATACAGTAAAAAAAGGGTATCAAACAAACTTGACATGGTAGCATGACATTGTTAGAGTAGATAACTTCACTCTTTCTTCTCTTTGAGAAGTTCATTCCATACTAGGTCTGCAACTAACCAAAAGATTGTCTTCAAGATACTCTCCTTTTATCTTTATGCTACATTAACCAGCCATCCGTTTGAGTTTAAAAATAATCTCATCACAATTTTAATTCATTGTAAATTCAAACTATAACTTATATATTCAAAAATACTTATTATATGAATTTCAATCATATGATTATACTAATAAATATTTATCATTTGTAGAACACAGATCAAGATACAAGATTGGGTAAATGCAGCATATTTCATTCAAAGGCCAACCGGCAATGTTATTTGTGAATACAAATCTTGCAATCAAGTAATATGAGGCAAGACAAAGTTGGTGACAGATTGACACTAGACGAGTTGAGAGAATGCCGTGATAGTAGACTCATTCACATGCTAAAAGATTTCATTCAAAAAATAGTAATAGAGAAGAGGACTACTTAAGAACGATTGCTGCGTTCCTTAGAGCCAGGTATCTTTGAACATGATCATTAGAAAGCGATCTGATGGTTCTGAACACCTCAGTATTTGCGTACCGAAGATTAGTTCTAGGATCATGGTAAGGTGCCTGCAGCATAAACTGATTAATTAACTCCCCAGTACATGTAATCATCATCACTATAAAAACTAAAATTGATTTTACAGAGGTAAAAGCACATTTCACACCAATATACATGCATAAATTCTTGTGTTAGCATGCAGCAAGTTCAATTAACAAGCTTCTCCAATGAATACTAGAGCTTTATCCCATGATCTCGATTTAGTTTTCGTTGTTCAATATTTTGCAGTGTTTTTCTCTCTTTGGATTATTATGAGAACAAAAATGGGAATTATGGAGAGGAGATAAACTACGTAGTATACAATACTTTACACTATCTATATTTCCAAAACGAATCTTTAATTTTTGAGTGTGTACTAACTAAGACGCAAAAATTGAACCTTAAAACAAACTTTAACTTTTAAATTAGCGAAGCTGAAAACGTTCCTCTTCCACATTCTGCAAGGAATCTAATCTTGGCTTCTCTGTACTTTCCAAATTAAAAAATCCTAAATCAGGTATAATTGAAAAAACATAAAGCTTGGGTCCCTGGAAAATACGCACAACACACTAGCATAAACACAAACAAAGCAAGTTGCATAACCCAACCTACAAGCCCAGCTGCAACAAAGACATTCAGATGGGCAATGATTGTGTTAGGAACCAATTCCGAATTGGAAGTGCGGCAATCTAGTGAGATATATTTTCTTCTGCGATATGATTCTCCCAAGGTTCTTACGAATTTGCATCATTGCCCGGAACAATGTTTCTTTGCGGAAAAAAAGCGAGGGGTAATGTGGCCATTGTTGCATTTGGCCAACATGTGTCACATGGACCGAAGATTCAGAAGGTCAGTACTAGGAGGAATAGAGGGCGATGCCATGAATGACTAAGCTAACAAAGACAGAGAAATATGTGAGTGTGGTGCAGTTATTAGATAATGATAATGGGGGCAGAGAAGTGGAATCATTGATAGAAACTTGAGGGGTTGGGCAGAGAGTCGCCTCTCCTCTGAGGTGCATTAGCTCTGGGATTACAGGGGATCTCTTCTGTAATATAGATTTTGTTTTTCAATCAATAATACAATTACTGTTTTCTTTGAATTGGTTCCTATCAATTACAGAAAGAGAGCAGAGTAGCAGAATCATCTCGGGGAGAATTAATCTAGCTTGGAGACTGGGGAGAGGGTGGAAAACACATGGAATGGAGTGATACTATGAGTATGATCGCAATTTGACAACTTACAAGTGAAAATAAATAATTAAGACATTAATTTCACAAATTCTGTAGAGGATTTAAAACTGTAACTCTTACTCTTAGGGTAATTTTTTTATTACAAACACCAGATGGGCTACTAGTAATAATCGATCAGATCATTGTAATTAGAAAAGAATAATAAAGATCACAACATACCTCAAAGCCAGTTATATCACAAACTTTCTTGCAGGGATGCATAGATGGAGGTGACTCAATATTGACATCTGCAAGATTACCCATATTAAAATATATAACTAGAATTCATTGGCAAGGATGGCACAGGTTAGTGGCAAACAAGCATACAAATAGCCAATATTGAAATACATTACATAGCCTCTGAAGAAAAGAGAACTAAGTTGAATTGAAAGAGGGATTTTAAGTAAACTGAAAGAATTTGAATTAGTACATTTGTTTAAAGTACAAGTACATGTATTTACATGGCCTTCGTAACTTGCACAGACTAGAAGATAGAGAAAGAGAGAACATACAATAAACTGAACTGTTATTTTTCTATTCTGTTTGATCTGATTACAAAGGGAGTATTTATAGGATGAAACTAACTCTACAGCTGTCATTACTAACTGAGGTAGTACTAAGTCTATTATACTAACAGTCAAGTCCATACAGTATATTCCGTATCACACAGCTTGGCATAACTGACTAAAAAAATAACTTGCGCAGCAAGCTATGCTGATTAGACAGCTCAGTATAACTCACTGCAGTTAGTAAAAACAAAGGTACTAAAGTGATTACGAATGTAAACTATTTTATATTCAATCATTGTTCATTTTTCATTATTTTTCCAAAGAAAACAACTAAATTAATTTCCTTAGAAAGTACAGAGAACAGGACTAATAGCTCACAATTGGGTTCATCAGGAGGGTAGTTCTGGTAATTCTCAGCTTGAATTATCTGCTTCAGATGTTTCCAGTGCCTGCCTCTGGCTTGGCCTTTTGGATATTTCTCGTACATCTGAACTCTCTTAAAACTAAGATAGTTTGGCAACACAAGCTCTGCGTCCACCACTTCTGCCTCCATTTTTCCCTTCATTAACATAGTAAACAAACTCTCTTCATCAACTGCTTTCTTTTCAAACAAGTTACAAAAATTAACATAGCATCTAATAAACCTAAAGTCACAAGGTCTTAAAAGCAAAGCACCATGGATGTCAACCACATTTACAGGGAAGTTTCAATTGGCATAGAAAACCAAACCAAAATAAAGTTCTAGACTAGTTTGGTTTGGAAAATAATTTAGTTTTTGGTGAAAGGTTTTGGTTCAGAAAACCAGCTATAGGTCAGTTTAAAACGAAGTCAAAACCAGTTTAAAAACCTGGAAAAACTGGGTTTTCCAAATGAAAATAGGTTGTGAACTAGCAACAAAGATTATTGCAGCCCAGTTAGGTATAGTTGTAAGTTTCAAGTAAATAGAGCTGAGTTGGAAATTTTATTGAAAAACGACACAATTCTAGTTTATTATTTTTACAGTTTCTTCTTAATGTCCAAATCTCCCAATCCCTTCTCCAAACCCCAATTTCCCTCCCTCTTTGATTCCCATTCGAGGGCACAGAAGGCCTCGCGATCTTAGAAGTAAAAAACCTTTATGATTTTTTACCTTTGCATTTAAAATTCCAGGGGACTTACCAATTGATTTTGTAATTACAGGTTTATGTTAAACAGTACGGATTCGGGACACACTGTGGTGCTTTCCAGGATTCTAATGGGTCTGGGGAGGGAACCAAAGAACCAAACCTCACCGATTGGGTAAAAAAATTTGGAGGATATTGGTAAGGCTCTGAGCAAGCTGAAGATTTGCAACAACATTTTAAAAAATTAAAACTAAAAATAGATAGAAGTGAAAATTCAGTTAAAACTGAGTTTCGTTTTACAAATTTCAAAATAAGATAAACCGAAACCATCCTGAACAAAGCCTTAATCATTCGTGTGCAAAGGGATTTTCTTAGTCTTATCCCTAATAAATGTAATGCAATAAAAAAAAATTATCTTCAACCAGACCATTTTTTTAATAAAATTAATAGGGTTATCAATAAGCCAAAAAAAACGCCATCTACACGGTTTAAGCCATGGGAAACAAAATATATAGACGAGTGTGAATTTTGTAAAGAATTGGAAACAACATTATAAGATTAATAAAAAAAATGCATATAACAACATTTATGAAATCAAAAAAGCAAAACAGAGAACTAAATTCTGAAATTTTAAAAAATAGAACTAAATTCTGAAATAGGCAAAGCACAAGAATATTTGAACAGATGAAGAATAAGAAATGCCACAGTGAGAACAAGAAATGAGAAAAACAAATAAACTAGAAAAAAGAGATTAAAAAGAGAAAAGAAAAAAACCTGTTGTCGGTCACCGGAAAAGCTTGCCGGAAAAAGACGGCGGGTGCAGCTCAGGTGGCAGGCAAGGGTGACAACTAGAAATGGTTGAGAAGAGAGAAGAGGTGTGAAACCCTAGCTTTCCCACAGTCACACTTTGACCACACTAACGATACAGAAAGAGAAATGTTGGTTGTTAGAGGAGGAACAGAGACGTTCTCCACCCCCAAAAACGCTGTAATGGAATCACTGTTATTTTAATATTATTTTTATTTAATGGATAGATTACATACTAAATATACAAAATAATAAATAAATATATATATATACACACACATTTAAATAAATATATAATATTAAGATCAAAATAATTTTAACATATTAAAATAAAATAATATAATAAGAAAAATTGAAACACATAAAGACAAATTGCACTTGTATTTTTGCTAGTTAGTGTAGTTTTGATATTATTACCATGTAAGAATAATAGAATATATTTTCCTAAAAAACTTTTTGAGAAAGTATACCAAAATAGAATCAGTCCAAAGGTTTTGGAAAAGTTTTAAAAAAAATTAATTTATCTATTTTATATGTTCAAACAATTTTATTTCTGTGTCTACTAATAAAATTATAATTATTATTTTAATAATATTTTTTAATTGTTATTATTAATTTAAATTGATGTTCATATAAATTTAATAAATGTAAAATATTAATTTAAAGTAATATTTCAATTATATAAATTTATATCAACAAATTTTATTCTATATTAAAATCAATAAATTAGTAAATTTCTTATTTTCAGTTTAAAAGGTGTCATTGAAAATAACTAATATTAATGTAAACATTGTGTTATTATTATTAATACTTTTTTACATTTTTTAGTTAAGTTGTTTTAAATTAGTTTATTAAACGACTTGAACTTATTTTTTTTAAATAGATAGAACTTATTAGTTTTTTTGTTGTGCCTTACTTTTATACTTTAATAGTTTTATAATTGAATGTAAAGGTATTATCTAAGGATTTATAATATATTTAAAAGAGCTTATAAACAAAGTGTTAAATTTTTTTTTTTAAAAAAGAAGATTTTTATAAAAAAGTTCATCATATAACCTGTGTGGATAAATTTTTAATTTTTTTTTTGTGATTTCAATTGTTCTCTACACCTAAAAGTATATTAAATTTTACTAAAGATTTAAAGATTTGAATAGGGACAAAAATAATTTCACATTACAGTATAAGAATGAAAAACATGTTTAATCCTAAAATTTAAAAAGTGTGAATCCACCATATTTTTTGAGGTAATTTTGGATTTTAGTAACAAAATTGTTGAACATTTTATATTTAATATGGAATTATTTCCTTCTCCACCCACCTTCATATATTTTTTTGGATCCAATGTTTTGAGGTAATTTTGACTTTAATAATGAATTTGTCGAATATTTTATATTTAATATGGAGTTATTTCCTTCGCCAGCTTCATATTTTTTTAGGTTCAATTTTTTGAGGTAATTTTGGACTTTAGTAATAAATTTGTTGAATATTTTACATTTAACATGGAGTTGTTTTCTTTTCCACTTTCATATTTTCGTCATCTACTTTCATAATTATGTAAAATTTAATTTTGTCTTTTTTCTTGTGTAATTTAAAAATTAAAAGTGTTTTTCGAAGTGTACAATCCACAAGAGATTTCGGATAATACAATTCAAAAGTATTTTTTATTTTTGGATTACACAATTCAAAAAAAAATTATTTAAAAAAAATTTAAATTATACAATTCAAAAGTCATTATTTTCTTATAAAAAAATTTAGATTACGTAATTAAAAAAAAATTCTTAAAAACAGTTATAGATTACAAAATCTGAGAAATAATTTCTAAATTGTATAATCTAAAAATCAAAGATAACTTTCAGATTATATGAAAAATAACTTCAGAATTATATCCAGAAATCAAAAGTAACTTCAAAATAGTACAATTTAGAAATAACAAAATAGAAAGTTTCATATTTATAAAAATGCATAACAAAATATATGAGGTGAAAGAAGTAATGCCCTTAATATGGTTTAAGATATATTCATAATATGTAGTATGGCTCTCAACTCAGTGTTTCGCCTTAAAATCTTATATTCTCAAGAATTGCCTATGTTATCGGGTACGATTGATTCAGAACTTGACTTCAAAATTCCACAAAACAATCCCAAATATTTCATGTTTCACAAGTTACTAGCAATTTTCAGTCTATATATGTTATTTTTATTTTTAATCTTTATAAATATGTTAATTTTGTACGTAGCTCTTATAATTATATATATTTTAGTTCTACACATATAATTTGTTTCATTTTTATTCTCCACAGATATAATAATTTATTTTCTTTTTAAAAAAGTTAATACACTGTAAATTATTCTACAATCAACTCATTAAATGTCAGTTTAAATATATTTTTAAATCAGTTATTACTAAAAGGAAAAGTTTATCATGCATGCAAAATCATTATCTAGATAATGGGAATGACAAAAAAACTGATATTTACAAGCACCATTACCAAATCCCAAAACTTACTTGCTCACCCATGATGAGATTGTGGAAGTATTTCAGATCACTGTTCTGATGTACTTTCCCTCATCATCCCAATCTAGTGCCAGAGTTAAACTGCTGTTTGAAGCTTGTCAACATAAAAACAAACATTTTACAGCACAGCTGTGTTTGATTTGGTGTTCAGAAAGTCTCTGAACATCAACCCAACGTTTTCTCCCCGTCAGATTTTCAGAAAAAGTTGTGCAAACGTGAAAAGAGATGCTCTAAGTGCATGTTCAGTATGATGATTGAAATCGAAGATGCACTAAATGGTATGACCAAGAAGAGATGGCCTATAAAACACATGGCTTTGGGCAATCTCAATGCGGTCACGGGGATCATTCGTGGTCTCATCTCTTAATGCTTGAAGAATGGCCTGGGCTGGATATTCCCTGCAGACCAAGGTCAAAATCTGTTGAAAAAGCTAGTTTAAACAATTGAATTCAGTTCTCACATTTTTTTTTCATGCAAAGGAGAGCAATGAGGTAGCAAATTCTGCTACCTTATTATCATAATTCTGTATAACATCTTCAAGATGGGACAAAGCTCCACTGGGGCTACATGCTTGTTTTCTTCAGGATTTAGGACGTTTAAGCTGGAGTGACTAAGTAGCTCATAAAAGGCCCTAACAGCAGAGACTCCCTACAACATGCAAACCAGAGTAATTATTGACAAACAGCAATGTCCAAACTTAAAAAAAAAACAAGTTTTATTATATTTCGTTTTTTTACTACAATATGTTTTTTATTCCTGAAAATGACTTTATTTTTTGTTTTAAGCCATAAATGAAATTATCCTCTCTTATAAACTAAAATTAGTTTATGGATGGGTGAATATCAACTTAGGGAAATGCTAAAAGAATAAGTTAAAATCTTCTAGTTTATGAAGCAATATTATTGCATTTTTCCTTTATAATTCTTTTCTACTATAAGTGCTTATGAAGCTTGCCCAACAAAGCCTTAGTTAAAATTAAAATTTTATTCATTTAGAGTTCCTACTTTTTTGTTAAGTTTTAGGAGTAAAACTTTATTTTCTGCATTGATAATCATCAGTAGAGATATTACACATAAATAGAAAGGGCTGGAAAAAAGGATCCTGAAATGAATCTCCTATTAGTTACTGAGCCTGTCCAATCTGCATGAGTACAAGCCTCTATTTTCTGTTGTGAAGTCTTCTGAAAGAGTAAACCCTTGCCTGGAGTAGATATTAAGTATCTAAGGATCTGACATACTGCTTTATGATGCCTCTGAGATGGTGAATGTATAAACTAACTTACTAAGCTTACAGCATAGGCAATGTATAGACGTGTATGCAATAAATAAATCAATTTTCCTAACAGCCTATGATATTGGGTTGTATTAACTGTATATCCTTCCTTCTTATCATAAAGCTTTTGGTTGGGGTCAATCAGAGTGACGGCTGGTCTACAACAACTCATTCTTGTTTCCTTAAGAAGATCAAGAACATACTTCTTTGTGACATCATAATCCCCTTTTTTAAATGAGCAACCTCCCCACCAAGAAAATACATAAAGGAACCTAGGTCCTTGATTTCAAATGCTTTTGACATGGAGGTCCTTGAGCGGTTCATTTCAAATCAAACACATCATCTCCTACAAGAATTATATCTTCATCCACATATACTGTTAATATACAGATCTTGTGAATGTTTGAAGAACATTGTGCGATCACCTTGTCCTTGTGTGTACCCTTGACTTTTAGTAAACTGGGTGAATTTCTCAAACCAAGCCCCTGGTGTCTGTTCCCATAGAAACACTTTTTCAGCTTACACACTTTTGTCCCAAACTTCTCCAAATCCTGGAGGGGCTTCCATATACTCTTCCTCTAAATCTCCATTGAGGAAGGAATTTTTTGCATCTAATTATGTAGGGACCAGTCAAAATTGGCTGCTAGTGATAAAAGAACTGGTATGGACTTTGGCTTAGCAACGGGGCTCAGAGTAATCAATGTCATATCTCTGCGTGAACCCTTTTGCTACCAGATGGGCACTCCCGGGAACCATCTGAATTATACTAAATTAAACACCCATTTGCAATATATAGTTGGCTTCCCTCTTGGTTGGTCAACTAGCTCAATTTAGGAGTCAAACTTTATTTTCTCCGCTGATAATCATCAGAAGATATTACACATAAATAGAAGACCAAGGGCTGAAAAAAGGAAATCCATCTCTCTTCAATCAGCAGATCTCTAGGATATTAGAAAAGGAAAAAAGTCCTTCAATAAAATCTGAAAATAACTTCAGATCTTCGCTATTATATTTATTCTTTCCTAAAATGGAATAGCAAGTATTTATCCTAAAAAACCAATAAAATCTCCTAGTTTATGAAGCAAGATTATTACATTTTTCCTTCACATTTTTTTCTTCTGCAAGTGCTTATAGATAAAGCTTGTCCAACAGAGCCTTAATTCAAATTTAAATTTTATTCATTTTCAGTTTCTATTTTTAACAAAAAACAACGTATTTGGTCCCTCGCCAGTCATGAAGGACTAAAAGCACGTGATTTTGTAATTATTAAGTTTTTAAGAATTAAATAGAGACTGCCGAGGTTTTATATTGTTGTGATTACAGTAGCAGTTGTGGTTTAATTGCAATCCTTGAAATTGTAAAACATGCAGCTGATGCGGTCACAATTGTTGTCACAATGACCCCAAACAGCCGAAATCCTAGTCACAGACTGTTCTTTAAAACCTTGGAGATTAGTATAAAGAAAATAACAGTTTTAGGGATCAAATGTATATTTATGACCTATTCTTTCTTCTTTCTTACCAGACAGCATGACAACAATTATTCCCAAGTCACAAACATGTTGAAATTTGAATGCACAAAATTTATACCTGAATCATCCCCTTGCCCTTGATACTGTCACCCATTTCAAGATTCAATTCCCCTTTGGCCAACTTCTGTCCATACCATGCGTTTCGACCTTTCAACAAAGTTACATAAGTATCAGCCAAAAGTGGCCCTGCAAGTTTCTCTGGTTCTTCTGCCAATAGATGAGTGATAAAAATCATCTCTGAAGTACAGTGAGCAAAGTATACTGATTTGCTGGTGGCACTTTCATTTGTTAAAGCAGCTACCATTCCTGTTAAATAGAAATATCATGAATACAGTTTATTAAATGTGATAATATTAAAAGAGGTTGCTCGAACTGGCAGAAAATTAATTCAACGTTCAAAACATCAAGCACCACTCAGAAATATAAACACCTAATATTTAGTCTCTAAGACCTCCCAAGTGATATTAGGCAAAGGTTAATACATTAAACTACACTCTTCAATGGAAAAGACAAAAAGTAAAATGCTCTAAGAGTCAAGATGGCAGAAAGCAGGAACCAGGAAATCTTCTAGCCAAAAAAATTGCCACTGGTTAGGTGCATCTACTATCTAATGAGAAGGATGTCTACATACAAATTGTCCAAACAATGCTAACAAAAACATGATGACTTGCCACTCTTACTTACATTTCTCTCTCCCCTCCTTTGCTATACTCAAATAAAATAATAGCAATTAGAGCAAAGCAGGCACTACGACCAACAGGCAAAATCCAACAGAGAAATATTTTCCCGACTCCATAAAACCACAGCGGATATTATCTATTTCCTGCTTAAAGTAGCATTTATCTACTGCTTCTATTAAGCTGTTCTTTATAGTGTATAGAAATGTAAGAAGAAAATGATGAAATTACCAGCTCCAATAGCATATACATTCTTTAAACCACCCATGATTTCATGAGTAACAAGATCACCATTATCCCAAACTATAAAATGATGCTGCCTCAAAAACTTTGCCAATGGTTTCCTCCATTTTTCTGCCCCACATATCCGAGCATTAGCATATTCTTTGTTGTAAATTTCTGAAGCAATGTTGGGTCCTCCAAGATAAAGAATGTTCTCCAAGGGTACTCCAGCTGCAAATAAATCAGGCAACGATGGGAATTTGATACAACATGGATTTCAGGCACCATTCCAAAAATAAGCACTCCAGAAAAAAATCAAGACCTTTTCCAGATAAAATCTTTCTGCTATTTATAAGGTTCATTAAATAAGCTTCTACTGAATGCTAAAAAAGTGACAATGAACGAAAATCAATTGTGCATAAGGTAGCAAGTATCAACTATGGGTGTATATCAAGAACAGAAATCCCTTTTCAAATTTTATTAAACATAATCTCAGTATTTTGAAAGAAACAAGCAGATCTCTTGGTCTACTGCTAGGGCAATCAAACATCAAATGGTCCACTGTAGAACAGCTTGTTTTAACTCTCAGCATACAGAGATTACAACAAAGATATTCAGCTCACATGAATTTATAAAACTCAATCTCAAAGAAAAATCTCCAACTGTTATCTTGTTATTCACATATAGCAATTATTCCAATTTAGGGAAAAGGCTTCGGATTTAATTTGTCTCGACATAAAATAATAAACCAAAAAATCTTTAGAGCTCATATAAACTTTATAAAACAAAGCCATGTAAGATATATATATATACACACACACACACACACACAGAAAATATAACCTGTATTTTAAACTACTGGATTTCACAATTTAAATTTCTATGTGTAAAAATTGTATTCCAAGGCACAAATGGACAATAGTAATGCATGTGAGTAGGCATAAAATGGCTTCAAAAGATAGTGAAACCATGCAGAGATGCCACATCAGGATCAAATATCATGAAATTCAAAAATTTTAAGTGGCTCTTTTACATTCTTGGCTTCAAACACCTAACAGATGGAAAGAGATGCAAAATCTTGTCCAATATCGCAATATTCTATACTTCTAAACAGCTATTCAATTGCACATCCCAAAATATGCTTCCTTATTTCCTTTTGTACAACAAATTACTTTCCCATTAACTAAGGATTAAATCATTCAAATCACTGTTTTAAATACCGGACTGAACAGGTCAATTCAACTAATGATGAGATCATGCACCAGCCAAATGTTTTATTAAGTGGCAGGAAAATCCACAAAGGAAAGTTGCAAAGAAGGAAAAAAAGCACAAGCAGAAAGTAAAAAAAGCAAATGAAAGCCAAAGAAGTCCAGTTGTCACTGGGTCTTACAGTTCCCACATCATATTCAAATAAAGACTCAAGTTTTTTACCGCGCGTCTACACATGGGCAGAAGGGAAAACAAGAAAACAATTTCTTTGTGAACATGGTCAGGTCATTTTTCATCAATTAATGTGGGAATGATTGGTACTTTAAAAAGGCAATCAATGGTTGAATTCTTCAAGACAATGGACAACCTTTTCCATGATTGCATTGACTATTCAAAACTATGCCTTGGATGTATTTCATTCCCTTATTCACAAGCATGTTAGGATAATACAATATCCAGACAGAAAATAAAAGAGGATATATTTTATTATTAATGAACTATTCAGTACAATATACTTTTATTATATACACTCTAAGAAGAGTGCATAGCAAGTTAAGACTACTGCAGCACTAATGTGACAGTAAGCAAAACTCTTACAGGAAATTGAACAGTTATTCCTAAAAACACTTATAAAGAGAATGATCACCTATAACAAAGACTATCTTAAACACTAACCCGAAATCATATAACTAGGCATGTCTCCACGAACAACCAAAAGTTTATAGTGTTTTGGCAGTGCAATAGAGAAACCAAAATAGGAACAGGAAATTTGGCCTAGTCAGAACCATATAAATTCAAATAAAACTATTTAAATATGCTAAAAGAGAACCAACTTAGCATTAGATATGTTTTAAATTGCCCAGCAGAAATGAAGATAGAAAGAAAGGAAGCAGATAACTAAATAAATGTAAATGCATCTTACTTGCTCGATTGATCACTAGAGTGGGAGTTATAATCCGAGGCTCAGTGCCCAATTCAGCCTCTACACCTTTTGCCAAGGATACAATGACAGGGGAAGTGATTCTCTCTTTCCAGTACTTACTAATTTCCTCAAACACCTCTAGAGTTTCAGTTGATGGCAAGCCATTAATCACAATATCAGCATCCCACACAGCCTCCTGGAGGTTTGTCACAACCTTCAGAGGGCAAAGAGGGGTATCTATCATATTCAAGCAAAACCCATCTTTCAAAATCTCATCCGCATGAAGTGTTCTATCACCTAACCTAGCCTCAACATATTTCAAATATGCACACCTCCTAATGAGCCTCCTCAGCACATCCTCCCTTGAATTGATCACCTTGAACAAGTGCTCAGCCGTTGGCCTGTCAACAGCTCTTCCCGGCCTTCTCCATATCCTTATCAGAACCTTTTCTCTTAAACTACCATAAGCTTCCTGCAACATAGCAATAAACACACTACCCCAAGCACCAGCTCCAACTCCAACTATTCTTAATGGATCACCCTCCACTTTTCCAATAAGCTTACGTATCTCATCAACCTTCTCTTCTAAACTACCACCATTTACATTCAGAAGAGAAAAATTTGAATGTGCTTTCGCAATGCTTCCAACCATCTTCCTTCCAATATGACTGACAAAGCACCTCAATGGTTAACCCCACAAATTCTGACAGATTTGCCAACAAAATCTCTCTATTTTCCAATAACCCCCCAAATCCTAGTGAAAAACCTCATTCAAAATTGCGAGTTCTAACCTTTAAAGTCAAATTCTAACTAAAACAAACACCCCACCAATCACAGCATCGAGTAAAAAACACAGCACTACCTTACAAATTATTCAAGAATACCCAACGGGGTAATAATGATGACATGATTAAGCGATTATACAACCCTCAATGAGCAACAACAACTATATTCTTTCAAGCACTTCTATCTTCACAGCATTCACACACAAAAACAAGCAAGAAACCTCAAATCTAGGTGTTTGGTAAACGAATTGAAAGAGAAGTTAACAAAACAAACAAATTATATGGGCGAGTACACCAATGCTTGTCAAATTTGGTTTTGCGTGGAATGGTGGAATTCGAAACGTGCTTTTGTGTGTCACTTTCTTTGGTAAGGGAAGAAGGAGATTAAGGAAACGCGGCGTTAGTCAACTTCCTGAGGAAAAGGGCATGTTTGTCATACCAAAATTATTCCTATTTCACGTTTTTAAAAAAGTTGATTAATTATTAATTTTATTAAGACTAACTTAATTATTATTATTATATTTCGAATTAAATTCTTATTGAAAGCTTATAACTTTCTGTCAATATATATGTATATAGTGAATTTGTGATTTGGCACATATTTCATTGACTTTTTTTTTCATTAATTATATTTTGAAATTATCATTCTGTATAAAGAAAAGAAAATAGTGGAAAAAGCTATCACTTCATTAAAAATAATTATACATTAATTAATGCTTTATAATATAAATTAGGTTTCTTTATTTTATTCTCTTTATATGTAATTTAATTACTTATTTTACATTCAATATAAAATAATATATATTTTATTTAAATAAATATATACAATTAAAATTACTATAAATATTTAATTTTAACTCATTAAAATAAAATGACATAATAAATAATGTTATCATTCATGTCATCTTGAAAATAGAAAAAAATATTGTGTTGTTCTTGCTCTTATATGAAACAATATCCTTATAAACCAATGTAAAAATGAAATAAAGGATCTCAAACAAAAATTAAGCTCAAAGTTTGAGATGAAAGATATTGGTCTTGCAAGTCGAATGTTGGGGATGGACATATAAAAGAATCAGACGGTTGGTATACTGCATCTATCTTAACAAAGATGGTTGGAGAATGTGGTTAGGAGGTTTAGGATGCATGAAACTAAACATGTGGGTACACATTTAAGACATCACATGAAGCTCTCATTACACAAGATCCCTATTTTAGAGGAAGGTATGAGAAAGATGTAGACTATTCCATATATTAATGGAGTATGGAGCCTCATGTATGGAATGATGTGTAGCAGATCCACATGTTGTTAATGTCATTAGCAAGTTCATGGAAAATCTTAGGCGTTTTCACTATGAGGTTTTAAAGTGGGTGTTGAGATTTCTGAATAGAATAGTATTGTTTAGTCTAATATATAAATGATTTACCTATAATAGAGGTGTTATGGAAGGGTTTGTGGATACAGACTATGCGGGAGATGTTTATACTAGAAAGTCTATTTTTGGGTATGTTTTTCCATTGTTTGGAAATGTAGTTTGTTGGAAAGCCATTTTGCAATCAATGATGACTTTATCCACTATCTAGATATAGTATACACGCTCACAGAAGAGGTGAATGATGCATTGTGGTTGAGAGCAATGATAAGAGAGTTGGGCATTGTGTAGGATTGTATGAATATTCACTGTGATAATTAAAGTGTAATACATATAGTTGATCATTACATATACCATGAGAGGACTAAACGTTAGACTGTAATTCGTGAGACAAGTTGTTGAGTCTGAGGAGCTTAAAACCAAGAAGATAGTCTCGAAGGAGAATCCCACATATGTGTTTATAAAGTCATTGTTAAGATCAAGATTCAAGTAGTATTTGGGGTAGATTAATTTTTCATTTAGGATAAAGGAATGTGATGTGAAAGTTTTTCCATGATTTGGAGTTTAGGTGGGAAATTAGATGATTTGCTCTAAATCCGATTGTTTGATGAAAAGCACGAAAGATCGTCTACTAGGAATGTCTAGTAGTGTTAAGTTTGGACATATTGTTAGACATGTTATATTCTGATGGTTATATTGAATATTTATGTTCAATTATCATAATGATTTTTTGTTATTTTATTTCATAGGTTTTATATATAGATAACTTTGTGTGTATAGATGGTTCCCTATATCAATGGGAATTATCTTTATATATAGAACCTTCTAGTGAATAATAAAGTACTTTTTTTCAATCTTATTCTTATATTTCTTCTTTGTCATTGTTATAAACACAACAAATCACATTTTTTAAATGATAATATATAATATTTTTCAAATAACTAATAGAGGGATATCTTAATTGTCCATACCACAACACCAAAATTCTTTGTTGTATTGTATGTCTTCATGTGCAAATTCTTTGTTGTATTGTATGTCTTCATATGCAAGTTGAGCCAAAGTTTCATTATTGACGTGGTGAGAAACATTTTTTAGATAATAAAATACTCAATGTAGATGTTTTGAAAAATACAATGAGAACAAGTCAACACAATTATGTGATCAAAATTCTCATTGAAAGAATATTACAATTAAGATTTTAGTATTGTCACCTTTATCATGCCTTCATGTTCTTTTTGTTCTTACTTTAAACGGTAATATTTTTTTTCACCAATTTATAATGTAAGATTCGTAGTTGTTTATATAAAGGATTAAACCATTTATAAATTTAAATAAGCTGAATTTATTTGAAAATTATTTTACAAATTTAAATAACTTGGATCTACTTAAAAGTTGGTTTTGTTATAAAAAAAATTAGTTCAATAATTCTCAAAGAACATTCAACGCTCACATCACGATTTCTGTCCTTAAAATTGTCTTGAACAGTGGAGAGAAAAATATTTTTAGATTGTCTTTTGTATTCACTCGCCTCTAAACAAGGTAAAACTATAGAACGTACAGAAACATATATTATTATTTAACTATATTTATAATTAATATAAAATCTCTTGCAGAGCATCTTAATATTGTGTATTTATATAATATAATTTGATTATATTTATAATTAATATAAGATTTTGAACACCTCATACATATATACAAAAATAAAAATATAGAAATAGATTAAATAAGTTTCGAATACCTCCAAAATTGATTTACATTAAAATTAGTATTTCTAGAATTATTTATTTTTAACATATGACCTAATACATACTTATTTTTAAATTAATAATACTAATATTTTAATTATATCAATATCATATGTCAACATATTCTAGTATAATTCACTAAGTTGATTACATATCACTGTTAAATTAAAAGCACTAGAGTTATTATTATCAAGAATAATTGAAATATTTATTAAAAACAATAGGAGTCAAATCTTGAGATGTAAAAAACTTATTATTTAAATCTGTATAAATATATTTACACATGTATGCTATGTTTTAATTTTTTTTTATATCACGTTATTAAAACGTGGTTGCGTCATGAGAAGCTTATTGATTTTTGAAAAATTTGTTGGCCAGGGGCAAGCATAGCCAAAGGGTCATAAACTGATTTTCTCTGCTGAAAAATCTGCCATTGTGAACCAAAGTGCACCCTCCATGCTTCCTCTGTAGTGTAGTGTGGCAAGTATTGCTTCACTCCAAGATGAGATCTTTCACAATACTCTAAAATTTTTTTGTTCTGACTCAAGATGTTTTCAAGCCCATCAGGACCATTGGAAGAGGGCACTGCAGAGGCAAGAAATGCCACCAAGTAGAAAATATCTTCCTCTGGCATAACAACAGAAGTTCTGTTGTCCCATCTGCATAAAAGAAAACATAAAACATTAAGAACATGTATTGAATCATCTGATATGTTACAGAGATAATTTTTTTCTTCTGGTATTTTGTTACATGTAGTTGTTAAGGTAACATTTTTCATTATCATGTATTAAACATTTATTAATACTCACACACACCTAAATGATTTTAACATGTTTTTTAATGTCTATGTTCTACAGATTCATTGAATATGTAGTATCATATTTACATGTCAAAAGAAACTGAAACACTGTCAAAACAAAACCATGCTGTTTCATTTTAATGAATGCATGAAAATTGAGAAATATAGTAATGAAATAATTGAAAAAATGGATTGTGGAGAAAACATAGTAAAAATGTTTGATAAAACTAAAATATTTGTATAATTAAAAGTCATGGTTAATAAACTCTAGGTGTTAAATATTGGTGGAGGGGGAAAAGAGAGGGAAGAAAACAAGTTTTTGTGTATTTACTTTGATTTATTTACTGGGTAGATAAGGACAGGGCCGTTGCTGGTTTCTGTTACGATGTTCCCAAAGACAACCTCTGCAAAATGGTGTATTTTGGTTTTGGGTATAAAAAGATTTAGCCATGGGTGGGGAACATCCCACAAGCCTTTTGAACGCAACTTGATCTCTGAGATATGCACCCTGTCTAGAAAATCTACATATGTGACTTCTGTTTGGAAAAGTGTTGATGGGATATGGTTCAAGTGGGACAAATGTTTCTCAACTTTCTGCAAAAGAAGCATAACACAGTGAGAGAGATAGTTGAGTATTTGTTTCTGTGTAATGTATTTTTCAAAAATTGTAAAATCAAAAGCTTTACCTGATTCACCACAAGGGTTTCTTCCAGATTGTAGTATTTGGCCAATTCTAGGCAGAAGAGAGTTCTTCCATCTGACTTGAACTTGCTAGCTTGAACTGGGTCTTGTGGGTTGAAGGATGATCTCCAGTTATTTAGCAGACCAGTTCTGTTTATTATCACAAATCCTTCAACATAATCAAAAGCTTTTTCTGCAAATATTAGTTTCTCTTGGTCTCTAGTGAATGCTGTGAAATCTGCATACAACACCCTGATCCATTTTACCTGTTCAAAAACAGAAATACTCCATCAATCACAACTGGTACTTGCAAGTATATAATCAAAATATAAAGGGCCTTGTTTCTTGTATTCTTGTCCTTGATGCATTACCATGGTAGGTGCAGGTTCCAGGACTATTCTTGCTTTTGTTATAATGCCAAACTGACCTAGTCCTCCGAGTACACCGTGAAAGAGGTCACCATTCTGCTCCTCAGAACAGTTTACCACCTCTCCTGTTCCTGCAGTCATTTCAAAAGACCATCTTTTTCATCCATCCAAGAGAAATATCTTTTGTCTAAAAACTTATTTACAACTTGAGACTTTCTACCTTGCCCAAGGCTAAGTCAAAAGGATGTATACTAGGGAATCATGTCAGTTTCAAGTGAATTATTGTTCACAATACACAAAATAGTAGCTGTTGTTTTATGTGGAATATGTAGAGTATGTTTTGTATGTTAACCCCCTTTAGACTCTTGACCTTGTTCTTATCTGCCACATGTTTTTTCACGTTTATTTTTTTCACTTAGTTACCAACCTGTAACAATCTCCAGCTTCTGAACATTGCTTATCTGGGGACCATGCCTAAATGCCTGGCCACTTACACCACCGTTGGACAAAGTGCCACCAACTGTGAGATGTAAGTAGTCTGTCCATGATCTTGGTGTCAATCCATACTTTAGAGTCTCATGCAAGATGTTTATCCACAATTCTCCTCCTGAGACATCCACATAAGGAGATTCTCCTGTATACACCTGCATTTCTGGGACTCTGAGTGACTCCATGTTGATCACAACTCCTCCATGAGACTGTGCCTGGCCCTGGAGTGAGTGGCCATGGCCTCTAGCTGCAACAGTGAGCTGAGAACTAGGCCCCAAGTTCCAGATATGCTTTATGGTGTCTGCAATGTCAGAAACTGATTTTGGATGCAGCACTGCCATAGGGTGAGACTGGTACCTGTTGCCAAAATCCCTGGCTACATGTTTAAGGTCAGCTTCTTCAAAACTGAAGTGTCCCTTCAAGGGAAGTGCTTTGAGTGAAGAGGGTATGGTGGAAATACAGAAATTAAGCCTAATGGTTAAGCAACTGAGGAACAAAATCATGAGGCCTCTTATGAAGAGAATGTTGTATTCTCTAAAGAGGCTAAATGAAGGATATCTCATTTTTCTGTAGGAAGACATGTTGGTAGTTAAAGGGTGGAGAAGCTTAATAACAAAGGGGGAACACAAACAAAAGGGGGAAGTGATGAAGTGACGAAAGAGGAGAGGGTTGGGGGAGAATTTATAGAAGTTTGTAGGTGCCAGAGTCAACCTTACAGTTATGAGAATCAGTATGAAGACTGGTTACTTGGGAGGATTCCTTTTGGTTCTCCCTTTTGGACTAGTTTGTTCAAAAGAGAAACCGAAGCCATCATACTTATGCCAACTTGAAGAGGAAAAGTGACAACAAAGAGAGATCTCACAAATCTTCCCACTTTTCCAAACAGTTCCAACCACAACCCCATCTTTCCATTAAGGACAGACATGTTTCAAATTTTATGATCATTAGCCAATTTAAGAATGCTCTATTTTTTTCCCATTTAGGAAAATGAAATAAAAAGAGAGAAAAAAAAAAGTCCTCTCTTTTGTTTTGCCACTGCAAGCCTCTTATGTCTACCTCACTATGTTGGGGTGGTGGTGATCGTGGTGGTGGTGAATCCATTACTGTCGGAGTGTAAACATCGAGTATCCCTGTTATTAAATTGAGTGAGAAGGACTTGCAGGGTTGTATTAATACATTCAAGAGGGAGATATGACACTGGTGGGGCATTTGTTGGTCCATGTGACACGTGAAGTTTCATTCATTTTGTGCTACTGATAAACCATGTAGGGTCTAGAGACTCTTCTTGGGCCCTCCTTTGTAGGGCAAGCCATTGGAAGAAGAACAAATGGAAACAATGAAAGACTGCTACTAACATTCTGATGCAATGCTGCAAACCACCACTGCACCACTGCTGATGTTACTTAGAATCTTTAGTACAAAGCTATCGGACAAGTTTTTAGTGCTTCTCTTATCTATACCTTCCTTTTGTTAAATTTGGATGCCACTGAATTACTCTAGTACTTGTACTCTTCTGCCTTTTTATCCTTTTCCATTGCAACTTGCATTTTTGGTCCAATCACAGATTTTACAGCTTCTTAGAGTGATACATAGATGAGCATCTCAAGCTTCATTGGATTGCAAAAACATGTGTTCTTAAGGTGTTGTTGTTGGAATTATTTTTTGTCACCAATGTGGTCCTGGAATTGGAAAGAAAACCTCCTTGTTGTTCTGTTGTGTGTGGGAAACTTTGAGTTGTGGGAATAGGGTCTAGGTAGCATAGCAGCATCTATGTTTCATTGAGGGGAAAACATAATGATGATAGTTCTTAGTGTTTGTCTCTTTTTGTTTTCTTCTCCTTAATTAGTTGGATTACTATTTCTGTCGTGTCAATTAGCATGAACCTGCAATTAGGATATTCTATTTCCTGCTTATGGATTCCACTTGTTCGCCTTTTATTGCTAAGATTTTTTGCATTTTACTCTACATTTATTTAGCTCTATTCTTTTTCTTTCTTTTTAATTCTAATTTTTCCCAGGATTTTACAATGTACTTTTGTTTTTTATTTATTTATTTATAGTATCTTATTTTTTTAATTATCCTTAATTTTTGTCATTTTATTTTTTAATGCATTCTTTTATCTGATAGACAAAAAATATTAAAGCGCTTATTTTAAAAAATAATATAAAGATAATAATGTTTTAAGTATCATTCAAATAAGATACATCATTTAAGTGTTAGATTAGAACATAATTGCTAATAAAGTTAAGTGTCCTTTTATCATTATAACTATTATTTAATATTATTATTCAAGTTTCACATATAGTCTCTAGACTTAAATATGTTTTTTCGTAGTTGTATTATAATGCGAAATTGCTTTTCTGATCTAAATTTTAGATTATTATGGTGAGTGTAGTATGGAAATGATTGAAATGAGTCATTGACAACAGACGACATTAATTTTGTGGCAAATGAAGTTTCAACGTGGACTATGTTATAATATTTTAACATTCACATCAACGATTAATCATTCTCCATGTCATCATGAAAGTTCATGGACTAAATCCAATTTTAACTTTATTTTCTTATATAAAAAAAGTTTTAAAATATTTTAAAAATATATTATAATTAAGAGCATTACTTTGGGAACGTGATTCAGAGCATTACCACATGTACAACAACAGGTGACGTAGGTCTAGCGACCTTCAATGGTGCGTGGAGCAACTGAACAAAGGCGTGAAGGTGTTCAACAACAACACTACAATGTGTCGCAACATGGAGCAACTGAACATAGTACCATTTTGCCATTCAAATCCTGAATCTCACTCGTTTTCACTCTTGCAAAAGTACTCTTAAAAGTTTTTGTTGTTTGTTTTTCTTTCCAAAGACACTGAATCATACCAAACGATCCATGTGGAAGTCAACATACATTTTATGTTATAACTTCGTCTGCCACAAAAAATTAATGTGCTTGTTGTCAAGGATCCATTCCAATCATTTCCTTACTACAAAACACAGTTTGAACCAGAAACAAAAATTAATTTCGCGTTATAGTACATGAACAAAAATCATATTTTACCTTAGTCTTTTCAACATTTATGATAAAAAAAACTTAATTTTTAAATATAAAGACAAAATATTATATCGAACACTATCAAAAGTTCTCTAAATAAAAAAAAAAAGAGAAAAAAAAGAGAAAAACATAAGCTTTGATACAAAATAATTAATATAACATACCAATTAAAGATAACTAAACTACATTATTTTATCTAGAAAGTTGATTAATGAAATGCATCAAATGCATTTTCTTTCTGTTCTTCGAATTCTTTATTAATAGGTATAGTCTACCTATGTATCGTTTTTGTTAACATATGAGTTTTGGTATAGTCCCCCATATTTTTGTATTTTTTTCTTCTTTTTTTAATAATACTTTTTCCATGTGATGACAAATGATTGTTGTTACTTGAGGTGTCAGCCTAGCTGAGATGTCAAGTAGCATAGTGATGCCTAACATGAAAACTTTTTATAAAAAAGAATAAAAATGCATCAAATATCATTTATTGAATACTAGTGTAATCCTTAAAATTTTGTTGGCCTTTAAATTTAGTTGGGTGGAATTGCTTGGATTATCTTGCCAATTTTTCTTTATGTCTCCATGTAGAGGGTTGTGTTTCCTTTTTAAGCATGAGTTAATTCACATACATAATAAACATAGTCATAGTTTTATTTTTTATTATTCATTGTAAGCGCTTGAAATTGACTCTTTATCAATTTTTGTATATATAAAGTATTTATAGTCTTTCTTAAATTATTAAAAACTTTATATAGTAAATTTAAGGTGTGTTGGATGTTATTTAAATTGCTACATAACAAGTTACTAAACAAAAATTCTTAAATAGAAACTAATTTTAGAGATAAAAATTAATTAGTTATTATATTGACTAAATTAGATATTATTTTATAAATTAAAAAAAAATATTAGTTTTTAAAGTAATTTATATTATTAATAAATAATTTCTAAATTGATATATAATTAACTATTAAGGTTTTAACTACCAACTTTAAACTCTAAAATAGTTTGTAGTTAGTTAGATACCAATTTAAAAATTATTTATTAATAATATAAACTACTTTATATACCAAATTTTTTTTCCAGTCTCTATAATAATATATAATTTAGTTAATATAATAACTAATTATTTCTTATCTCTAAAATTAGTTTTTATTTAATAATTTTATTATAGTAAATATTTGTGAAAAAAGGAAACCTATATTTAATATTATAATTAAGTTTTTTTCTCAAGAATTAGTTTTTATTTAATGATTTTATTGTAGTAAGTATTTGTGAAAAAAATAAATCTATGATTTTTTCTTATACCCATAATATCAATGGATATTTTTTCCTTTCAACTAAAATTATTTGAAAATAATTCTTTAAATCATAAATTCAGATAAAATAATTAATTTTAAAGTATAGTTCAAACAAAATTAAAAAATAAAATATTTGTATAAATAAACTTGGTTCTTCTAAAAACCAAATTTAAACAAGTCGAACCCCAAAACATAAGTTTGAAAAGAATTATTCCTTTTTAAAATATTTCAATTTCACAAATTTAAATATAAAAATATATAAAATTAAATTTTAAACAATTCATCATCTAAATAACGAGAATTCGGATACTTGTACTAATCCAATTAACAAACAATAAATTAAAATACTCTTACTTTATGACACTTATTTATTAAAAATATTAATTTATTTAGTATTTATTACACATTTTACCTGCAATATATCCACAATACGATTTGTTTTTTCACCCTATCTAATGCAATATTTTAAAAAGTATGTAAAGTGACAATGAGTTCTTATTGATTATGCAATTTTCATTCTTCAAATTTTTATACTTAGTCTCAAGTTTTAGTAGTTTAGTTACTTTGATCCTTTGTTAAGTTGTCGTCAATTTATATTATTTTTATAAATTTTTTATATTAGATATTATTAACTTGATATGAAAATTATATTATTATTGTTATGATATTTAATATTGTATTTCTTTTATTATTGAATATGTTGCATTTGGAGGATTACATTTTTTTATTGTTTGCAAAGGTATTCTGTGGTGAGATTATAATATTTTCTAAGCAATTATGAATACATGGTTCGTGAGTCATGTAATTGTATTTTTTTATATATTTTTTTTTCAATTTGTTTTATTTATCCTTGTAAAAATGAATGATAATTTATCACAACAATACGTGTCACCTTTCCTTTTTTTATATGTTCTAAAAGTTTTTTTTCCCTTCTAGTTTTGTTTTGTTTCGTTTTCTTTGTTTCCTTTTTCATTATGTGTTTATTTATAAACATTTAATATTTGATTCTTTTATAACTATAAAAATGTAGAGAAAATAAAATAAGAAATAGAGACAAAATTTTGTAATTTTAGCATAGTTAAGCATTATTATAAATTTTGATATTTCAACTAAATTAACATCTTAAAATTTACCGATCATCTGCCATCACATAAAACATATTATCAAAAAATAAAATGAAAGATTACAAACATATGTGAAGACGAGATCAAACTCATGTAAAAAGAAGAATACTCTTCCACCTAAAGTCTTCACAGGAAGATTAAACTTGTTATAGAAAAAGTCCAAACTAATACAAGGAGATAACACATGTATCAAGTAAAATCTAAATTATTATCCACTCCAAGGTTATCTAATTTGTCAACACAATATTTCCTCCCCTAAAGGTATGAGAAACCTTGAATTGCATGCCTTCACAAATTTTCAAATACTTTCTCTCATCTCCCTCTAATAGATCAAGGTACCAAAATAGCACAGGAAAAAGTTTGACAAAGTAAAAAAAAGTATCTCTCCATTCAAAGTCTACTATGACTAGTAACCTTAACAAGCTCAATGGCAAGAACAACATTTATGACTTCAACATACAAGGAGTTTTGAATCTCTAAATAAGAAGAAACTCTCAAATGTACTCCCCTTTACCACCTCTAAAGATCCCAATACAAGTAGAAAAACTAGGAGAACCTGTAACAACACCATCAGTTTAATCCAACCAACATCAAAAACCACTTATATCAAAATCGAGACCTTAAAAGGCCTAGAATTGATGCCAAAAACTTCGAGACAGAAAAATAAAAAATTTATGCATCATTTTATTATAAACATTACCTAATATTCTAATGCATCATTCCTAAAATAAATGACTAAATCAATACCATCTTGAAACCTCACATGATTCCAATGTGTTTAATCAAAGGGTAATGCATAGCAATAATTCCTGAAGAAAAAAAGTTAGTAAAATAAGGAAAGACATTTTGAATCCAAGATAAAATACAAAAGGACAAGAAAGAAAGACAAGAAAAAAAAAAAATGACAAATATTTTCCTCATAAGTGATGCACAAATTACACATAGACCACAACATAACTTCTCTGTTCAGAATATTCTTAATAGTAGGAAGCTTATTCTAAAGGACTTTTCAAAAGACTAAAAATTTAGAAGAAGAAATAGAATTAAACCTCACAAAGTTTTCCCAATCACAAGAAGCAGCATAAGAGAAGAAAACTGCAATAGCTTTTTAAGTGAGGACCATTATCCTCCAATCACTATTAAAAAATAAAAAATAAAAATCAACTTCAAAACCAAAAAAAATTAATTATTAGATATTATTTTAAAAATTACAACAATTATTAATATTTTTATTTATTAAAACATTAAATTTAATGTTGCTGCCCAGGATCGAACTGGGGACCTTCAGTGTGTAAGACTGACGTGATAACCACTACACCACAGCAACTTAATTTGTTAATATTTAAAATAGCTTTTATAATTAATAAATAATTTTTAAATTAATATTTAATTATTAACTATCAAAGTTTTAACTACAAATTTTTAAAGTTATTAATTATAATTTTGGTACTAATTAAATATTAATTTAAAAACTATTTATTAATAATATAAATTATTTTAAATAATAGTATTTTTTTAATTTTTAAAATAATATTTAATTTAATTAATATAAATATTTATTATTATTTTTTAAAATTTAATTTCTATTGAATAATTTTATGAACACCAAATATTTCAAACAAACCAAACAAAATATTTTGATTGGACTATATTGATTCTTAAAATATTATTATAATTGTATAATCTTTTTAACCTTTCAGCATCTTGTTATCTCATTTAATTGTATAATTGTACTATCCATTGATTTGTTATCTCATTTATCATATTAATATATTAGTATAACATCATCACTTAAGTTAAATTTCAGGTAAACCTTTTTTATTAAAAATTGATAATTGTCTATGAAACTAAATTACTAAATGTTACAAACGTGGGCCAATCAAATGTATAATACTCTAAAAGAATTGTATTATAAAATTATAAGAATCAATAATAAATTTAAATAAAAAATAAAAAACTTAAAACTTATCTGATTATTGGAAGAGTTTAATTTTTACTCATCCTTAACTGAATATAAAACCATAACCCAACACACACAAATTGTAAATATACACAATAACCCAAAATAAAACAAAAAAGTGTAACTAGTTTTACATATCACTTTTTTAAAGTTTAATATAAACATAAGCAATATTATTAGTATAGTTAAAATTTTGGTAACTAATTTAGATATCAATTTAGATATTATTTTATAAATTTTTATTAATAATAGAAACTATTTGGTAACCAATTTTACTAATTTTTATTAATAGACATAGTTTTACATCATCTAAAAAGTTGTAAAGTTATAGTCATATTTTATACCAACTAGATACATAATCAAATTACAATGTATAAATTGGAACAAACTTAATCTTAGGAGCAAATTTAAAAAAGTAAATTAAATTTAATCTTACTTTTTAATACATTAATTTCTACTCATAAAAAAACTCATTCAAATAAATTCCAACTCTACTTACACAAAGTATAATAATGTACACATATTTTACATTGGATTTAAGCCGAAATAACGAAAAGTCATATCTTATTATATAAAACTTTCATGTTAGACATCATTATTCAACTACATTTGAGTTAGGCTGATACCTCAAGTAACAACAATTATCTGCTATTACGTAAAAAAAGATTATTAAAATAAAAAAGAAAGAAAATACAAAAAGAATATGGAAGGATTCTTTGACCAAAACTCATATGTTAACAAAAACGATACATAGATAAACTATACTTATTCATAAAGAATTCTAAGAACAAACTAGATGGAAGCCTATTATACCAATGAAATGATTCTCTATGAATAAATCCTAAATTAGCCAACTTATCATCACATGCATTTACTTCACGAAAAATATGAGTAATCTAAATATGATTTTCTCACCGTGATTAAGACAAATATTCAATTAATTATGAAACAACATTCACAAAACATTAGTTCTAAGAGTAAAAATTGTAAGAAATTATGTAAATTAATTTCTATAAAGTGACTCACATGACTTTGAGTTTGAGTTTTGGACCCGAATATGATTTAATAATAATAATAGAATTAAAGGGTCTGTTGGTTAACATGAGAATAAATATCTGATGATACCTAATGAAAAACCTACATCTGATGGAGATTGGGAACTAAAGGCTATATGGTTCTGTCTCTGCAAATAATAGTTGTCTCACTGTTAACCATCACGAAAGTGTGTGACAAGAACGGAATTGTTAAGAGATAGATTGTGACAAAGGAGATAAAGTAATTGCTTAAGTAGGATCACTTATGAATCAAGGTAAGTGCATATTCCTTCTTGTATGATTGTGTGAGAATCATGATATGATAAGATCTGTATGTATGTGAACATTATTGTATGAGTTCATTATCATATTTTATTTACATGTGGTATCAGAGCCTCTTTACTCATTTTTTTGTGATTCTCCATTAATGCTTTTCCAAAATCAAACAACCATAATTTTAAAATATTCCTAATTTAAGAATCCTTATTTAAAATTAGGTTTATAGATTAATGTTTTCATTCCTTTATAACACAAACCAAGACATAATCATATTCAAACCATACATTAATAACCTCATTTGTCTTATTAGACCTTACTTAAACTTCAAAAACTTTTTGAAACACCAACACATATGTGATGGAGGAGCAACTTAATTATTTCCTCATCAACTAACTATTGCTAGATTAGATCACACTTTTCATATCAAATTGCACTTTTACTCAAAATATTTGCTTAAGTTTTTAATATTAGGGTATACATTAATAATTGGACACACTAAATTAAAGAAATAAAAGATGATGGGTGTAGCCTCACCCTTTGTGTGGCCTACTTATTTTTGGCGGTTTCCATATTAGGAAGGATAGTGACGAGTGGGGATCAAATTCTGTTCACTCAAACTAAACAAAAATAAATAAATATATTATATAATAAGGTTTCTTTGGTATGAAAATGACATAATCATGATATGTGAAACCAACCAACATCATAAAACCACTTTCTATTCATGCAAATACCCCAACCAAGATTTAGCTTTTAAATAATCTTTCACTGCTTTTATAAAAAAAAAATTGAGATAGTTGGAATATGGCTATTTTTTAAATCAACTTTTGGCATATACCATAATTGATATTTAATTTTGTTAGCATTCTTTATATTTAATATTAAATAAACCTATTAATTTATTTTTTATAATAAGTTAATTATTCTTGTATTCACTATGTTGACTTATAACTATTTCAGTCGTATTAACATCTGTTAAATATTTGTTATAAAAAAAAATATTAAGGAAATTTTGAAATCATAGTAATGAATAAATTTTGAAAATATACAAAAACCTATTTAATATTTTTGTGTGTGTGCGCACTAACAATTAATGGCTAACAACTATTAGCTATCTTAAATTAGACTTTAACATTTGATCTTCTTGTTGGTACCCACTAGTTTAACCATTTAAAATAAAATAATAAATACATAGTAGTGAAAATTTAATACTATGTTATTATTATTATTATTATTATTATTATTATTATTTAAACAAGTTCTTTTGTTGATTTCAAAAGGGTAAAAAACTTAATTGTTTTAAAGTTTTGACCTAAAAAATGTATCTATAATATTGACTTAGATTTGCTATCATGAAAGAAGTGATTTATCCTATTTTCATCTAATTGATTCACAGTAAAAAAAATCAATCTATTTTTTTGAAGTAATGTATTCTCATGATTAGAAGAAGAATATTGTGTTTAAATATATAATTTTAGTCCAACCCTATGAACATGGTTAAAAAGGAATATTTTGATTCTGACTATGATAGTGTGAAATGAGAAGCAAAGTAACAGTGTCCTCAATTATGGTGAAAAACCTAATTGATGGTGTTTTCTAGAAGGAGACCGACCATTAATAAATAAAAGAAGGCACAAATTGTTGTTAGCTGAGGTAATTATCATGTGGGAATACTCTTAATTAAGGGAAGTGGTGGCCACGTTATTCATAGCAGAAACCTTTAGGCACTTTAAACAAATCAACAATTTTCACACTTTGTTGCACCTTTCATTGCTAACTATGGTTACATTATATATATATATATATATATATATATATATATATATATATATATATATATATATATATATATATATATATATATATATATATATATA
>Ga0123342_1000660_pt1 | contig 55841 bp, 19 predicted proteins | sample Turbeawhitnodule_FD_89960 | JGI IMG/M metagenome (GOLD analysis project Ga0123342, IMG submission 89960) | Root nodule microbial communities of legume samples collected from Mexico - Turtle bean Mexico white nodule | ecosystem: Host-associated > Plants > Roots > Nodule | place: Mexico: Nepantla...
GATCAAGATAGGGAAATATTCATATGACTCTTGTTAATGTTATATGTATGAATAATTATTTCTCTATTGATATGTAGTTTTTTAAATGTTATTAATGTTTGCTACTTTATTTTGTTAACAAAAACATGATTGTGATCAAATTCCACCTACTTCTTTATACACGACCTTACAAAATCTACTAGAAGATCCACCATATTGAGGTTCTTGCACGTTGGTGAGAGAATATTACCAACAATTGATATTAACGTTTATGGAACCTCTATGATAAATATTAGATCATTTAGCAACTATCTTAGAGTGGTAGCACATAAGAAATTTTTTTATCATAATATTATCTTAGAATTAGGTACTCCTTAAATTATAATTTTAATAGGATATTTAATACTTGTAATATTCACATTGTTATTAACTTTTGTATGATATTTATTTTAACTATTAATTGATAGTCTTTTCATGTTATAATGTAGATCCATTGTGATATCCTTAAATTAGTAATGTATATAATTTATTATATATTTTAAAATATTAATTTATGTATATAATTTAATTTAATTTTATATTTTAATAAATTTTATAACTCTATTATTATTAGTGTCTATTATTTACAAATATAATTTCATCTTAAAACTTAATTATATGTTTTTTATTCTTATACTAACTTTTAATTTATTTTATTTGTACTTTGAGTTTTAATTTGTATTTTTTATCTTATTAAAAAAGTAAATGTTTTAAATACTCTACTAAAAAAAATATTAAATAAAAACTAATTTTAGGAACTAAAATAGTTCGTTACCATTTGACTATTATAAACTTAAAAAAATTATTGGTATCCAAAGTACCTTTTATTATTAATAAAAATTTATAAAATAATTTTAAAATTAATATTTAAAAAAACTACTAAAATTTTAATTACTTACTATTTTACATTTTAAATTAATATTATTAATTTTTTAGAAACTAATTTATAATTAAAAATATTAATAACTAAAATAATGATAACTATTTTAAATATCAATTTAAAAATTATTTTATAAAACTTTATTAATAATAGAAACTATTTTAAATATTAATAATATTTTAATCTCTAAAATAATATATAATTTAATTAATATATTAACTAATTATTTTTTATTTTTAACTACAGATTTTGTTTAATAATTTTTTTATAATATTTTATCATAAATCAATTACCTATTAACAAGTTACATTGAACGAAAAATTCATTCACTATAAGTATACAAAGTAACACATTAACAAAAACTATCAACTTACCCAGTAATAATTTTTAAATAAAACAATAATTTCAATTTATTCATAAACTAACATGAAAATATATATATATAAAAAATTACATAATTTCTTAAAAAAATGGACCCCTTTTATTTAGACCTTCACAGTTCCTAACAAGACCCAATGCTGGCCTTGCTTGAGTCATGTACCAAAACCAAATTTTGTCACTTATATGATCATTCACCTTTTTTTTTCTTCCAATTTTATATAGCGACCGCATCATAAGATTCATACACTTGAATCTTATAAACTCCTTGGAGGAGTATCACAACTCACATGGTTGACTTATTAGGCTCACTGTTAGGTGAATTTATTTACTAATTTCAATTTATTTTTTTTCATTTTAAACCATTTTAAATTAGAGATAATAGTTTTGAGGAAGTGTTCTTACAAAGCATAAAAGCAAACTTCTTTCTATTTGATCTTTTTCTTGGTTTAGGGCTCTCAATTTGTGCTCTCGGTTTGGATTCTAGGTCTGGATTCTTGGTCTCCTCCCGGTCTCCTCTCATGGGTAGATATGTGTACCTAAAAGACGCTCTGATGCTAAAGTCATAATCGGTTTAAAATAGTTATCAGATAAAATCACTCTTTTTATCTCTTGGGTTAGTTATTTATTTATAATATCTTTTTATTGGACACAAAACCTGTTTGAGCTTTTTCTTTTTTACCTAATATTTATTAAATACACACTTATACATTTGGGCTTGTTTTATGAGCTTTGTTACAATAATTAGTTTAATATTATTAATTTATTTTTTCTTTACATTTAAATTTGCGGTCTAACTTTTCGGTCCAATCTTTTCAGTTTGACCTTTAGGTCTAGATCATCTTTTAGTCTTTATCTTTCTGTCTAGATAGTAAATTAGCTAATACAAATTCAATTCAAATATTAAATATATAATAAATAAAATTATTAAAATAAATTAAACATTTAAATCATTCAAATAATTGGACATTTAAGAGGAGAATATTGTATATTTTTTTTAAAATATAAAAATGTTAATAATTCAACTTAAATTCCTTTATTTTGTAGATTAGGTGAGTTGAGATTGTTTTCTTCTATAATTAGCAAAAAAAAATAAAAAAATTCAATCTAACCCGGCTTAATATGTTGTGAATCGAATTCACTCAAGATTCCAGTTGATTTTTACATCCATTAGAAAAAAATATATAAAAGAATGATAGGAAAGAGATAATAGAAAAGTAAAAAGTCTTGTAAATGTAATTTTTTGTAGCTCTTAAATTAACTAAAAAACTACTAGAAAATAAATAATTTTAAGATATTATCTTTTAGAAGAGAGAAATAATATAATTAATTTTATGAAAAAAACTAAAAAATAAATAAATAAGTGAAAAAATGTAACTGTCTTCATAATAATAGCAATAAAAGGAAAATGCAATATTTTCTAAAAAAAGTATTAATATTAATATTTAATTATAAAATAGAAATATTTTTTAATATTAATATAGTATATAATTTGAAATTATAGAAAGAAAAAAAATAGAGAGTGAACCATATCTTATAACAATCTAGATTCATATTGTATAAAATTCTTGGTTCACTAGTTTTATCGGGAAAACAATGATTCCAAATGTAACAAATATATTTCAAAATATAAATTTTTAAATGAAAAGGAATAAAAAGAAAAAAGTTCATAGATTGCAAAAATGAAATACTCTTATAATCCAGCAACGACCCATTTTGGGTTAGTTTGTTTAAATTGTTTTGTTACATTAAACATTCTTTATAGCATGGAGTGAACCAACAACTTCATCTGCATGATTAAATTCATTTCAGGTTGCAATTTGGAAAGGATGCAAGTAACACATTAATGTGATAAACATTTTTGGTTTGGTTTGGTTTCTGCATCCCTTCACCCTCTCCTCAACTACCCTCCCTACCACTCAAAGTTCAGAACACTTTTGTTAATTAGGGTTGCCACTAAGTAATGGTATTGGTAGCTCTAACTAATAACTAATGGGTGACATGACAGTTATTTTTATATATGTCATATTATAGTTGTTCGGTTTGGTTGTCACCAACTCCTCCTCAAGAGAAAGCCTCTTTTTTTATGGATTTTATTGTTCATAGTATTATTCTATTCTCGGTGAGTCACTAGAAACAGAAGTTGATGTATTTTTTACATGCAAAGAATGTATCTAACTCCAATGGAATTTGATTGCTTTTAATGGCTAAAAGGGATAAGACACTATATCTGCTTAAAAAGACTTTAAAGTTAAGGAGATTATATTCTGATTTACTTTCTTTTCGAATCCTCAGCTAAGTTCTTTTTCCTTTGACCACTTTTTTTTCTGCTAATGCATACTCTAATGTTCTTTTTTCTCTACAATGGAGTATGGTTCAACAAATGTTTTGTTCTTCTTTAACTTGAGTTTTAGGTATATGTTGAGAACAGCTTGCGCAATGATTGAGGGTAGGATTTTAGGAAACATGAAGCATCATCATGTTACTTCCTTTGTTTTAGTCCATAGCTCATAATTTTGATGCTAAGTCAACAAGTGTCAAAAGTAGTAGAACTTTTAGTGCAGCGATTATTATTCATTTATGGTGAAGATATATACATCATCATACATGTGGTAAATGTAAGAATTAGTTTTCTAAATTAAAAGAAATAAAATTGGGAGATAGTTTATGGGTAACGAAGCAGAGAATCTGGAGAAAGAGCTGTCATAAACAGAGAAGCATAAAAAGGGGGGAAAAAAGGAACATAAAAAGCATTAGAAGCCAACGAAGATGTTCCGCGCAAACATCTCCTCACTAGACTGTGTCACCAATGTTAAAGCCTGCGGAAATACCCTTTCCGTATAAATCTTCATACATTTGCAAAAGGACCTACTTTTTTTCATGTCATTTAAATAACTCAAAATTCATTTAAATGTGAAGAGTGTATTTGCAATATATAGAATTCCACACCCTCCTTTGTTGGTGTATTTGTTTTGAAAAGCTTGTTTTTGAAGAAAAACCTTGGTTGGTTATTTACCACAACACATGATAAGAGAAACACAATGTTGGTAGCTAAAAAGATTAATACTAGAATTGTTGTGATATGGGAATTAATAGGGCAATGAAATCATTGTTGGAGAGCAATGGTTTGGTAGAGCTAGGTTAAGTATGGCAGAATATTAAATTTTGTAGGTTTGGAGCTTCAACCACTAGTTTATGACCCTTGAAGGAGGGTATATGCAGGCATTAAGATAATGGAATTTGGACCATCTTTGGAGGGAGAGAAGTGGGGACAGTAGGAGTAGGAAAAGAGAGACTGAGAGAGATGCCTTTTGCTTGTAATATACGATTGGCATTCACTGCTTTGTCTAAACGTCTTTGGAAACTTCGCCTTTTATGTCACGCAATTGGGATTCCAATACAAGTTCTCAAAACCAAACATTTTTTCTTAGACCATTTTTGACAACCATGAACATGGTACCCATTACTGACGAAAACAATCAACTGATAAACATTTTGATTATTCATTCAGATTTCCTTTAACTACATATTTGTTATAATACGGTGTTAATTCATTAAATGTAACTGAGAAAAGTTAGCTCATGATATCGTGTAAAAATATAGTGAATAAAAATGGGGTAACATATTATAGGAGTCCATGATAAACTGACAATGAACAGTGAGTCACCGTGTGACTCTCTTCTTTCCCTCCACGTTTAGCTATTGGACATAATTTGTGGATTTAGGTGTTGTCATTACGAGGCAGTGAGAGACACTATTCATCAGATTCCATGCTCAGTAGAGTAGCAGATATATGTATGATCCTGCACCAGCCAAGTTTTTATCCACAATTTGGAAACAACTTTGATTTTGGCACTTCATCATGCTCTTATGATTTGAGCAACATTTGTACTCTCTGGTATGAAAAGTCACTTTTAATTGGTTGTACTCATAAAGTGCATTGAAGTAGACGGATTTGCCCAGTGAGAATTTTACTAACAAGGCAACAACGAAGCCCTTGAAAAGACATTGAATTTTCAATTTTTGTTTTACAGGAAAAATAAAATCTGCAAAAGTACAAATAATAACAGCAATGCATTTTTTTCAATACTTTTCATCATATTTCACATTTTTCTCTTTTCTGTTTACAATTCTTTTACATACGCAAATTTCTATACTTTTTTTATTTATTTTACAAGTACAAGGTGGTCTCGTATATAGTGTATGCAAAAACCAATTTTGATTTATTTTACTGCTATTCAAAATTATGTTTGTTTTACACATGAAAAACAAACAAATGCTAGCTAATATAATATGACTAGGAACAAAGACAAGAGATCACGTATTACAAGTACCATTCTTCAGACAAGTGTGGAAGCCCTCCAATCTGCATTTGAATTTACATTCAAATGAAATACTTCTAATTTGTCTTTTTATCAATTCATTCAAAACTGTTCCTAGTTTGTAACTCTGCAAACGAAACAGACAAATCATTTTATTTACCCTTTCAAATCCTATCTTGGTAGCTAGTGTTTGCACTCTAGTTGAAGCCTTCAAGATACAATGTTTATGCAAAACAACTATTTTACCATATAACCAAGTTCACTCAACTTAATATTGTGTTTATAAAACTGCATTTTATCAAATTTCTAAGGAGAATCTCAACTATGTGCATAGAAACTATGAACTTAGATCCTTATCTTATGGATACTATGCTTTGTAATACTCAATTAGAGAATCTAATTAGACAATTTCGACTGTTACATGGATCTAGGAAGCATGTCTGTCAGATTGATTTGAAAACGGATCCTCTCACTTGGTCTGAAACCATATATTACACATTATTTTTTCTTGTTATCTTGGTGTTTTGTGGCATAGAAATTCGTCCATCTAACTTATACGAAATTTCCACCATAAGATAAAATAGAAGTTTCATTTGTTTATTTATTGGGACCAAAATTTTCGACTCTGTAATGAAGTTTAAAATAGCATATCTGTCCAAAGAAGAACCCCAGCATGTTTGTTTTGTTTTTACCCAGTCCACTGAGAAAATAACCCAACGAGGCTCTTAAAAAATTTGTCACTTTGTCAAGTTTAAAGGAAAACAAAGTTTGAATATGATAAAACACTTTGTCATTTTCCCAACAGCACAACTAATTAATTATATATATCACACATAACCAATCTCCCTGACCAGGATAATGTTGTTTGAGAGCAAATAACTATTCAACACAGTTAAGCTCACCACAGATGTTTACAAATCTTTGTCTGTAGCCTCTCTTGGCTTTGTTATCTATTAAGCCCTTTATTTTATGCTTTAAATGAATTAACTACTCTTAATTTCAACAAAGAAATAGAAATTTAGACTGTGATTATTATGCAGAAGGTGTTATGTGTCCCTTTTTTTCCCCTTTTATCTCCAATCTTGAATAAGTTGTAAGGATAATTTTCCATAATAAAATGTGCATTAATAACCTTGCATGTGATCAGGTTTTACCAACAAATTCCTTCCTCAGGAATTTTCTCTCACGTAGCTTCACCAATTAGGCTTTTCCTGTGCCTGTTCCCTCCTTTTTCATTTCTTTTTCTCTGTCTAAGCAATGTGTGCAGCAAAAAAGAAACTTTATCTGAGTAGTTTAATATGACGACAAAAAGGGAGAACTGGTCACCTTACCGCACTCCCATCCTTTTCTTTTTGTATTGGTTTTGGAAAAGGTCGAGTTCCCATTAATGAACATATTGTATTATATTTGATGATTCTGTGACAAACGTTAATCTCTTTGATACTGAAGGACAAAATGGGGCATCTCTTAATTCCCCCAAAAGACAATTAGACAAAGAGAAACCCCACAAAACCTCTTCTCCTTTCTACCATCCAAGGTCTTTTATCCTTCTTCACCTTTCATCACTTTTGAGATAAACCCTTTCTTTTCCTTCTTGCAATTAAGCCACTGTTTTGTTACCTAGTCACTTGTTTCCCATTATTGATTACAATCTTTAAAACCTGATTGGTCAGGTAGGAGTGCAAACAAAATGCCTTTTTCATCAAAGGACATGACAAGAACCATACCAAAATGATGGAATTCAAATCAATCTGCGAGCCTTCTAACATATTGTAACAGATTAATCCAATGCACCTAAACAAATAAAGGGTTCCACCAGTGTTGGCACAGTCAAAATGTATCTCTTGGACCAAAAATAAACATCTCTTCTTTATCTCTATTACCATTTTCATGGCTCTTGATTTCGGTGCATCAAATCAAGTGGCTTAATTATTAAAGATGTGATGCAAAATGAGACAAAGGTGGACGGACCATCACCCACCAACTCTCACCAACGAGAGCAGAAAATGTTGAAAATACCATACCCACCTATATATACATGTACAAGGGTCGTATGAACAGTCAATGAAAGAGAATGGTTCTATCTTAATCCATTCATTACATATGTTCCACAAATTATGTTTTGATTGCTGGAAGGAGGATTTTGGTAACTCATCTTCAAATATTATTACCAACGGAACAAAGCTTCTCAGCTACAGAGGAGTAATGTTACAAGATTTTTTGTTATTCAAATCAAAATAACCCTCTCTAAATCTAAAAGGAAAAAAAGTACTAAAAGATTGATATAGGCATATAAATTGCACAATGAAAGAACGAAATTCGGACTTGGTGCTAATTCACTTAGAATTATGGTCTTTTGATTTATAATAAGTGTGTACTTGAGTTGGTCGTGAATTGATTATTAAATAATCAGTGTTTTTTAAATTGATTATGAGAGAACCTATTTAATGTTTAGTTATGATTCTTAAAGTGACTTTTAATGTAATGAATTTAGATTGTATGAAATTATTAAAAGGATTGCTGTATTTTTTTCTTTCTTTTTTTCATATATGTATGCAAATAATAATTAGGGTGGGCATTAAGGAAAAAAGAAATATTTTCAGAACATTTAAGACAAAAAAAATAGTATATAATTGATTAGGCTGAATTCTCATCCTCGCCCTCCACACACGTACCAACTTTTGCTCTTTCTTTTGAAAAATTGTAAAATAATATAAAAATGATTTTTACATATCCTATGTTTGCATCACACCCTTTTAGAAAAAAGAACAAAATGACTGTATTGAGAAAAAATGATATTATTCTAAAAAAAATATAACAAATGTTACATGCAAATAACATTGTCTATGATAATCTTCTCACGTTTGAAAATATTTGTCTGCTATTCTTTGCACTACAAGTAAATAGCTTTAAACAATCTTGGTACTTCTACAGTGAAATTATTAACGACAATGTGCTATTACTTTTATATTTTTTTATTCTATTATTTGTTTGAAATATTCATAAAATTTATTAACAATTAACTTGTGTAAAACAAAAAAATAGCTAATCACTTTTGTTACAGTTTATTTATTTTCTTACAATTATATATATATTTTTCATTTAGAAGATTATCAGAGATTCTGTTTAAAGGTTTGGTACAAACTACATAAGAGCGAGTGTTGATTGAAGAATGGGACGTGGGCAACTTTATGTCATTCATAAGTTGAATGAATATGTAATGTGTATTTAGCCAGTATTTTATTTTCTTCTTCTCTAACGGGACCTTGGATCTGTAGAGCCTTTTACAGGGAGATTTTGTTAACTTTTGGTAAACGTTTTGACATTTCACACCGGTCTACCACTGCAAAAGGCCACCCTTTCCATAAAGGCTATGAGCATAGCACAAAACACTTAGCACCTCACCAGGGGGTTGTCAAAACTGAACCCTCATTGGTCAAAAGCCTGATTAATCTATTCTCTGCATTCCTGGGTTGTATTTTGCTTGGTCTATGCATTTGCCATTATACTTGTGTTTATGTCTATCCAAGATGTGTTAGCACCGAGCACTTCAAATGATCCCTTTTGTGTGTACTAAGGAAGCTTTTCACTCCTCAAATGCAACTACTCTAGTCAAATCAACTCAAGTCTTGGAATAGTTTGTACACTTTATTGGCTAATTTGGTATCTGGGCTATATAGTGTTTCAGCTTTTTGGCTCATTGCATTGCTCAAGTGTTCTTTTCCTGATTTCTTGGCTGTAATGTTTCAGGGTACGATGCTGACCCTGTGCTGCTTTCTTTTCCCACTTTTTTTGTTTTGTTTTGGTTGTGTTGTATACTTTGTTCACTGGAAATGACTTTGGTTTTGGATGGTTTTAGGCATGGGGCATGAAGGGTTGATTCCAAGCCACAAGCGTTCAAAGAGGTGCCCCCTCTATTCCTTACGCTCTTCACTTCACTTGTACTCTCTTAATTGTGGACTTCAGGCATTAGGGGTTTCTTTCTTCTCTGGGAAAACGGACAACGATGCTTTTGCATTTATATTAATGTTTTCTCCAATTATTCATTCTTTCGTTCTTTCTTTTTGGGTCTAGTTTTATGTATTCCTTATCTCATCCATTTGAGCACATCCTTTTGGGAGAAGGGGATTTCTGGTTGAAAGTGAAACTGAAGGCTCATACCTCTCAGAATTTATGAGAATTGGGGTTTCATGACCTTAAAGAGCACCACCACAAAGTAAAATACAGAACCAGACATCGACTCATAATATATATTAATTGTGTTTTACTGTTTTGGTATGACAGCTTTCCTGAAAAGAAAAGAATGGAGGATGATAATGCAGATAACCACCTTGAGACCTCAGATCGAACAAAGCTGGTATAATCAATCACTACGTTATTTTATCAATATATTCCTTCACTTTTTCTTTTCTTTCTTTTTTAGCTAGGGATTTGGAGGTGCTGTTTTTATAAATGAATTGTTTGGCATTTATGATGCTGAAAAAAATGTTAGTTGTTTTCAGGGGTGATGATGTGAGGGGATGTTTTGTTGGTATAAATGGTACTACAAAAGCCAAGGGCAGCCAGAAATTTTAATAAAAAAATAATTTTGTCAAATTTATGTATGGGATGTATGGGAAAGGAATGGATGAACAGAGAATTGTTTTTTTTAAGGAAAGCATATATGTTTGACAATTAATTTCATCTCATACACCTATGCTAATGGTGGTCTAATTTAATAAAATGGTATCGTTCTGTGTCGTCCACAGTCTCTACAACTCACTTCTAGACAATTATTTAGAAGAAAGATTTTCACACCTATGTATGACTTTGATATGGTTTCAGGATACTGGGTACCTCACAGAATGCGGTAAGCCTAGGAAAAAACGAACTCCTGCAAATGACGTTCAACTTACACTGAAGCAAGAGGTACAACACCAGAACTTTTATCACAATTCTTTTATTGCATATTCTACTCAAGCAGTCATTTTCTTTCAGTTTTTCTTCACATTTTTCTTGTGCTTCATGATACTTCTACCTAATATCCATGTCTATTTTTGTGTTTAAATTATCTTGTGGCAGATTTTACTATTAGAGAAAAGACTACAAAATCAATTTGAGGTCAGATGCACGTTAGAAAAGGCTCTTGGATACAGACCTACATCTCTTGTTACATCAAATGACATGATACTGCCTAAGGTTGGAACTTCTTCAACAAATTTTGAGCCAATAAATATGCATTTTCTTCTGATGTCATAGTTTTTATACGATTACCAACTGGTTCTCTATCACGCTGAGAATTATGTGCTTTCTTAACCATTTAAAGAAAATTGATGTTGCAAACGTACATAGAGTTTTGCTTTATGTATTGGAGGTTGATGGTGGATATTTTTGTAGTTCAATTCTTCCTTGTATGTGTTGGAAAATCATAAGATTACTTTGCGGCCATAAATGATTATACATTGTTTAGGATTATAAGTCAGCTACGATTTTCTTGTCAAGTATGTCTTTCTGTTTGTCTTGACTTATTTTTTATTTTTACTTTTTTTTTTACTCCAGCCAACGTCCAAATTAATTAAAGAGATTGCGGTGTTAGAGTTAGAAGTTGTGTATTTGGAACAATATCTTCTCTCCTTGTATCGTAAAGCATTTGATGAACAATTACCCTCTGTAGCTCCATTTACCAAGGGGGAAAAAGTTAAGTCTCCTCCAACAAAACCTACAGCAATATTCGTTGAAGTATCTAAGCCTGAGCTCTTAACCAAAAGAGGAAGCTCTGCAGTACAATCATTTGGTCATGAGCTTGATGCTACGCAAAAGGAATATAGTGTAAATGAACCTCTGACTTCTGGGAAAGAATACAGTGTACATCAACCAGAAGGAAAACACTTAGACTCAGGTGTATATCGTTGTCACTCCTCATTATCCCAGTGTACAGCATTTACAACAAGAGTATCGCCTCCTGCAGCAGATGATTTAACTGAATCTCTACGTGCTTGTCATTCCCAACCACTGTCCATGATGGAGGTAAATCATGTTTGATGGAAATTTATTTTTATCTGTTTTTTGTATTTTGTATGTATGGTTCCTAGCACATTAAGTTGCTGCAATCATACCATTATAGATAACAGTTGTCTTGGTTACTTGGACATACTTTTATCCTTATGGAAGAATACATGACAGTATTCATTTTATTGTGAAGTTTTGTTCTGTTATGTATACTTCTCTTTGTAAACATATGCTAATTTCAGAGAATCATCTTTTTGAACACCTTCTATGGATTTTGACTCAGTTTAATCTGTGTAGTATGCCCAAAATGTTGATGCTTCATCAAGAATAATCAGTTTGGCAGAACATCTTGGCACTCGAATATCTGATCATATTCCAAATACACCTAATAGGCTTTCTGAGGATATGGTCAAATGCATATCAGCTATATATTGCAAACTCGCAGATCCATCTACGACAAATCCTGGTCTTTCATCTCCCAGTTCATCCTTGTCTTCAACTAGTGGTTTTTCTATTGGAGATCAAGGAGACATGTGGAGTCCAGGGTTTAGGAATAATTCCTCTTTTGATGTGCGGTTAGACAATCCTTTCCATGTAGAAGGACTCAAGGAGTTTAGTGGGCCATACAGCACCATGGTTGAGGTATCGTGGATTTACCGAGAGAATCAGAAATTGGGTGATACTGAGCAATTGCTGAAGAATTTCAGGTGAGTTTGTTAATATCTGATTGAGATCATGAAGCTTTAATGTGAAAAGTACTTAGTTAAGCAGGACTCTGCAGTCTCTTGGAGTTATAATGGCCATCCACTTACATGTTATTTCAGATCACTTATTTGTCAATTAGAAGATGTAGATCCTGGGAAGTTAAAACACGAGGAGAGATTAGCTTTCTGGATCAACATACACAATGCTTTGGTGATGCATGTAATTACTATTATTCTCAAAACAATGTCTCACTCTAATAGTTTTGCATTTGTCACTTATTGAGGTTGTAATATGCTCTTTGGTTTCTAATAGGCATTTTTGGCTTATGGAATTCCACAAAACAACGTGAAAAGAGTCCTCCTTCTGTTGAAGGTAAAAACTAATTGTGGTAGCTCAATGGTCCATTAAAGGATGAACCCATTTAGCCAATTTCCTTTTTCTGACTTTCTCAATGTTATGGATGCCCTTTGCAGGCTGCATATAATGTTGGTGGTCATACAGTCAGTGCAGACACAATACAGAACGCTATACTCGGGTGCCAGATGCCTCGCCCCGGACAGGTGGTGTGGTTCATCCACTCATGCATTTCCACCTTTCCCTTCAATAAAATTTAAAACGAAAAAGAAATAGGCATTCATTTAGGATATCTTTGAAATGTCTCCTCAATATGCAATGTATTTATTTTGTAAATTCTATTGAGTGACTTAGAAGGAGCTTCTTCTAACTCGCATCCTCTTGTAGTGGCTACGCTTGTTCTTTTCTCTAAGGACAAAATTCAAAGCTGGAGATGGACGACAAGCATATGGAATTGAGCATCCTGAGCCTCTTCTACACTTTGCACTCTGTTCAGGAAACCATTCTGATCCAGCGGTACTTATTCCGATTCTTCTGTGGGTGGTTTGATTAGACTTGTTGTAACATTCTATTTTTCAACAGAGAACAAATTAAATTGAGGAAACATAGCACAAATAATTTAGACATGAAATAATTTCATTTAGACTTGTCTAATTATATAGTAAACACGGTTTGGGCTGAAAGAATTAAATCCCTTATAGTAGTGGTTCTAGTGCCTTCATAGTTAATGTGGATTTTACTTTACAAGAGTTGACTTGACTACATTATAAAAAGGTCTGATACCCTGTCTTTGAAATGTGTTAGAAACAAACAAGTGCACAGGGGATAAACATGTTAATGTTAATGGATATGGATATGGATAAGCAGATAAACATCACATAGCCATTTTACATGCTTAACTTCAACGAGTTGCTTATCTGTTTAAAACTATGGCAGGTACGTGTGTATACACCCAAGAGAGTGGTTCAAGAACTAGAAGCTGCAAAGGAAGAATACATTCGAGCCACCTTTGGGGTACGGAAGGACAAGAAAATACTCTTACCTAAGCTCGTGGAGTCATTTTGTAAAGACTCGGGTTTATGCTCTGCTGGTACCTTGGAGATGATCCAAAAGTCTCTACCCGAATCTCTAAGAAAGAGTGTTAAAAAATATGACCTTGCAAAATCTAAGAAAAGCATAGAATGGATTCCACACAACTTCACTTTTCGATATCTCGTACCCAAGGAGCTGGTAAAATAACTGCTCGGTAGCCTTACTTCTTTTTATGGGAGACAATCTACATCAAGCTTTAAAAACAGTCCAAAACTGCAATTGCAGTCGCATTTCTCAGCAATTTTTCAAAATATCGAGGATGACAATGGAACTGCAACTACGACTGTCTCTGCAATTTTAAACCTTGATCTACATTGTTCGCTCTATTATGTATTCTTTTGTACAAAGTTGACAGGGTAGCAGCAACAGCAAAATCTAATACTCCAACGTGTTGCATTTTGTGTATGTATTGTGTTACTGTTTCATTGTATTATCTGTAATTGATGTACCTTATTCATAGAGTTGAGATTGTGATATTAGCAGTATATAAATGATGTATGGCTGTAATCAATTTTATTTGGGTTATATTTTTTGTTGTGATTCATAACTACCCTGTCATGCATTAAATTGCGTTTATTGCTGATTAAAATAAATGCATTAAATTGCGTACATAAAAGTATAAAACTAGAGGTGCATTGAGATTGCTACATACAGTATTATAACAATCACGTGACGCTACTGTTGTGTCCTGTCACACAATGGTTGCTTGTTGTCATGTGACGAGTTCTTCACCTAACTTTCAATATCAACTGAATTTCCTTCGCCAGATGGTTCAGTTTATGGAAAAAAATAAATACTAGTTCAACTTCACATTAATCATACTGGTCATGATTTCTGTTTGTCAAATCTTTAAAAAATGTTATAATTTCTTTGAAGTTGAAAACATGACATCTGCGGGTCAACTAGAAAGAATGGAGTTTTCACCATAAAAAAAAAGAGCAGAAGAGTCTGAGAAAACTTACGGACCGAATCACAAGTGTACAGTGAAGAATTTGTGAGAAGCAAACGGACACAGAAAGATAATAATGGCGATTAGATATTTTGGATTGAGTTGAAATTTGAAACAAAAGTTCCCTGTTCAATGGGATGATCCACAGCGTCGAGCATTTGCACGTGAACCCCCACATAATTCATTCATGCCATAAAGTTACTGACATGCATGCAGTTGACAAAAACCCCACAAGACACCACGTCAATGCCCTAATAACCTTCCACAGACATCATCGATCCCTAGATTTTACTCACTCTGGCCCACCTTATCATTATTAAAATGTTTCAAGATCAAGATACGACGAGTGTTTATACGTGAAAAAGATATAATTTTCCATGGAAACAAGATCTGCTAACCAGAAATAAAATAACATATCAGCAAATGGGAAGGTTGCATGGAAGATCCAAATCAAGAACCATCAAAATCCATGCAATGTGGTTTCATGGCATCTGATTCTACTTCAGAAAGAACTCATTACATTACACATAGATATAGATATATATCAGTTTCACTGGATTAATTAGCAGAACTTCACAACACAAACAAGCATGATTAACATAGATAAGAATAAACTAAACGGAGAGATAATTAGAAGAGGAAGAATCAGTAAGGGCTTTCCCCAACGTAGTTCCCTGGGGGATTGTAGAAGCAAATGGTCAAGCTAGCCTCTTCTTTCACGCACGTCGCTTGAGCGCACCCGAGCTCCACCGACTTCCTCCACACCACCTGCGTGTACACACCGCACTTGTGGTTGGGCACGCACGAGTTGTCGGTGTGGTTGTAGAACTGCTTCTGCTTCACCCACTCCTCCACCGCCATGCGCGCCGTCACTGCCGTGCCGTGTGCCCAAAGCTGGTTCGCCCCGTACTTTCCGGCGGTTAGGTTGGCGAACTGGCACCCCATCTTGTCCCTCTGGTACCGCACCAGCTTGCTCGTCACGTTCGCCACCTGCTCGCTCCACCGCAGCGGCTCAACGCCCACCGCCACCCTCGCCTCATTGTGCGCCTCCAAGAACTCTCTCGCCGGCGCGGGGAGCGAGGGAGCCACCGCCGGTGTCTCTCCCTCCGATGAGCCGTGGAACGTGGCGAGAGCTGCCAACAGAAACAGTGCAGAATAAAGCATTTTGGTTTTGATGTGAAGTGTGGCCTACTCGTCTGGTGTATGTTGTGTTACTGTGTCTACATTGTACACTCTATATAATACCAGCAATTATTCTTTGTCCCTAACATTTTTTATTACTTGTTTATTTTTATTATTATTTTTCTTTCTATTTTTAATATTTAATTATTTATCTTATATCACACTTTTAATAGTATTTATTTTTGTTTTATTTTTTAATTAAAATTATTATTATATTATTATAAACAGTTATTAAAGGTATTTTTTCACTGATCACAAAGTCAAAGAAAAACTTTTCTCCTTCTATAAGAAATGTTGTATAAAAGAGTGAAATATGTTTACTCTTTTGTAAATATAGCTGGTTGAAAATTAAAGATAATGTTAAGCAAAAACAACATAGGTTTTATATGGTTTTTGTAACATTTTGGAGTGAAAATAAAAATTTACCAAGTGCAATGGTAAAACAAAATATTTTTATTGAAAATTATTATGATGATTAAAAATTTTAAATATTGTTGTAACATGTCTTTTAACTGTTATGATATATATGTTTTGCATTTTCTTTTTCATCATTATTTTAAGAGTCCTGTTAATTAGTGCTTCTTGATTAAGAAATTAATAATTTATTTAGTTTCTATGAATATAATTTTTTTTATTTTAGATCTTATGCTTATAAATATAATTTTAATCTCTATATATAATATTTTTAATCCCTTTCAATCCTTAAGTTTTTTTTTTTAGTTTTTTTTTTACTTAAGGAGTTTAAATTTTCATGCCTTAATTTCTTTCTTCCAATAAAACGAAGATTTTCGACGAAATCAAGTATAATCAATTAAAATCCAAATCTAATAAATATAAAGACGAAATTCGTCAATGATAATAATAAAAATAAGAACAATATAAAAATAAAAATATTAAGAAGAAAGTAATAATAATAAAATCTTGTAATAATAATAATAATATCATTATTACTATTACTTAATAATTAATTACAATTAATTTATCAATAAATATAATTTTATCAATTTATTAAATATATTATTTTATAATTTTTTAAAAATTATTGTATCAATCAAATCACTATTTTTTATAAAAAAAAGTAGTCATCAAAGAACATCAATCACAACTCATTATTGACACCTGCTATAATCATCAAAAAACTATATCATAATGCAATTCACTCTTAATATACATATCTCGATCAATAAGGAATTACATAACTTGACATGTCATGAAAGACATATAATAGACAAGTTCACAAGAGACTAACATCTAATTCTTAATTTAATGTACATTGAGACTTTTTATAAGCATTTCAAATAAATTGTTGTATAATATCAAGTATTAGGAACATTCATCCATTTTCCCCCTATTGTCTTAATTTACATCATTTAGATTATCAATGAAGTCTTCCTATATGTTTTTTTTTTGCCCATAATATTCAATATCATATTATCTCAAACATATCAAATTACCACCTAAGTAATACCACTTATCTCCATCCAAATCTCAATTTATCTGTCCAAACATTAAGATTTTCATAATTATTCATTCAAATACATCATTACCAAGTTTCTTACAAATTTACTTTATTATATTTTTTAACATCTTCCCATCATACATAATATATATCTAAATCATTTTATTCCCACTTCAAACATCCCACAAATCACTTAGTCTTAAGAAAACATTAAGATTTTAACTCAATGAGTACTACTTAAATTGTATCTCCTCACTTGAGTGATATTCTTTTGAAGAAAAGAAAATAAATATTAACTCTACTTCATTTGAGTTATAAAATTCTCGTTTGAACATTCCACCACTTTTACATTGGGAAGAAATCATTGATACATCTTCTACTTGTTGGAATGTCCAAATGAACATAAGATAAACATCTAGAGAAGAAAAAATGAATAAAATATCTCTTTCACTTAAACTCTCATTTTACAACTTGAGTGTTGAAACTATGGCTTGAATGATAAGTATCTAACATATTTTTTTTAATCTCACTTCAAATGTTTTTTTTTTAAAATCTAACCATAACTTAGCATTTTAAATTTCAAAACCTTTTATTATCATTTCATAAATTAAGAGTTATCTATTTTTTCCCCTATCTATTTTCCAACACTTAAGTTTTCCAAAGAGTAAATAATAATTATTACATAAAATCATTATATATATACCCTAAATATTGTTGGAGGCAGTAATGTATTAGGGGTTGGTTGGGATGGGTGAAAAGTCAGCGCATGGGTAAACGAGCTAATTCATCAAACAATGCCCCTGTCATGTCTGTGGCCAAACATCATATTTAATCAGACTTCATTTATTATCATTTTTTATCAACAAAATTGCAAATATCACTGTAGTAAAAAACATATTTAATAGAGTTTCTTATCTATAATAAAACTGTATTATGGTATTTTAATATGAATCTCGTATATAAATTATTAAATAATTTTTTTTGACAAACTCCTATTGAAGTAATAACAAACCATCAACACTACATTCGTGTCTTGATGACTGACTTCATGATATCTACATGTGTGAGTTATCCATTTGACGACAAAGCCTATGAATCCTTTTTTTTTTCAGTGAATTTTCAATAACTGTTGTATTAATAAGAAAATTTTCAAAATGCATTAATAACTTTTTTTTTTGTTTAACGTTGGGAATGTATTCCTTTCACAACATGTGTTGGTTTAAACAGTATTCATTAACTAATCCATTTTAAAACATAATGTAATAAATGTGAATGTGTTCTTTATGGATATTAAAAATTAAGAAATAAGAACAAGCATTACATGTGATGAAATATAACCACATTTAATGTTTTAGACATAAATTAACGTTTTTGGAATATATAATATTGAGGATTTTAATCAATTAAATCTTTTATTTACAATTTAAACAGATTATCATTATTAGAAAATTGATTTTTTACATTAATTGGTTCAAATTTATGCCTTATAGAAAGTGAAAGACCTTTTAGATCAATTGATAACCGATATAAAAAATGGATATATTATGTCGATCATATACTCAATTAATATATTATGCAAATAAAATCTTATAAAATTACAAAGCTCATACCATCTATGATATGTTTTAAAAATAATGTGACAAAATGACCTAAAGGGGTACAGAAACACAATTAGAAAAAAAAAAAAATTGTAAACTTTCAGTAAAAATTAGTTAATATCACAATTAAAAAATAATCTGCCATAGGGGAGGGTTGGACAACTTATAAATGCATGTAATTATTCTCTATTATATATATAATCATTTTTCATAATTTAATGAATTGCTTTCATCAAACTGCTTTTATGAATCTTGTTAACATACGTAAAATCTCATTTCCGTTGTGTGTGATGCAAAGTTTTTGTTGCATTGGAAAAAATAAGTTAAAAACTGAGTTAATTAATTCTGGTAGAAGATGTTGAGAACCAAAATGGGGCCAATAAGCGAGGTAAGAAAATGAAAAGAAATGAGAGTGAAGTTATGGAAAATGTGTTGTGAATAACAAATCCCTGACTTTAATGGGCCGCCTTCTACAAAACAACATTTCCTTTAAGAAAGAACCAAAAGATGGAAATTACGTTTTGCACACCATGTTTTCTTCCTCAACCTTCACCGGGATGTTGGAAATGTCTAGAATCTTCATGCGGGATTGTAGAATTCAGAAACATTTTCTGAACCCAAAAATGTATTTTAGATAGCGTAATCCATAATAAAAATATATTTCCAAATTTTTAGATTATTTATTCTAAAATTCATTTATAGATTTAGTATTCCGAATGTTTTTTAATTACTCAATCCAAAAATATATTACAATAGTATAATATATATATATATATATAATGTATTTTTTTTAATTATGCCATAAAAAACTATTACATTTAAATTGTATAATTTAAAATACATTTTAAATCAAAAATACATTTTTAAATATAAAGTCACACAATTTTAAATAAAATTTTAAATTATGTAATTCAAAATATTTCTAACCTATAAAACAAATATAAAAATGTAGGAAAAAGAGATGGAAGTCCTAAAATTACCTCAGATATTTAAGAATTGATCTATAGTCATAAATGGAAACTACATTCTTTAGTTCCTTTTCTGTTGCATTTTGTATTTCTTCTCAGACTACAGATTAGTCTATTTTTACATTAAAAAAATATTTCAGATCAGTTTTTTTATTTGTAAAAAAATATTTCAAATCAGTTTTTTTATTTTTTATTACGTACAGTGTTATTGACAATTACTTTTCAATTCATATTATGAACTTTGACACTAGTGAAGATGGAATGAGAGTTCAAAGCACTTTGATGATAATGTATCATCTCTAAATTTTTACCTATATAATAAGAAAAAAAAAACATGTAATTAACATATAAATATGTACAATTATCTTAAAATAATATTTTTTTATATGAATTTTAATATATACATCAATTTTTTTAAAACAAAATAAAAGCTATATCATCCTTCAACGATTAATTGAGGAGTTCTATTACCTACAACCTCATATACTTCCATGTAAAACACGATCATCATAGATAAAGAAACAAACACAAACAATGAATAGGGTAAGCTAACTATATAAATATTTCTATATAATTTCAATTTCAAATTAATAAACATAATTCATCAAGCCTCATACAATTTTTCAAACCATAAGTCTCATACAATTTCTCAAACCATAAGTCTCATACAATTTCTCAAACCATCAAGTGTCTATTAAAATTCATAAATTCATCTTTCACATGTCAGACTTTTACCAGTTCACAACACAGACACTTGACTCTACTTCCGAAAGACTCGTACATTGACTTAATTAGACTCCGAGATCTGCACATGTCATACTATCTCACTGTGAAATCCACACAATTATATGCACATAAATAAATAATATCAATATCATCTCCCCTAGTATGAGTTGGTTAACTCTTATAACAAGTCTAAGTTAGTTATTTTTCAAACAACTTACTCATTCATATGAACCTCCTTCGAATTTTATTACCTGAATAATTTCATCTATATTATTTCATTATCTTAGGAGATTAAAAATATCTCCTTTTAGAATAATCATTAATCAATGCACATCCTAAACAATCTTAACATGATATAATATCTCCATTAAATTATATGGTGAACCAAATATATATCGAGAGCAAATTACAATATAAAGTCTTGAAAAATGGCTCGTATACATGCCATACGAACATATAACATAAATTAAAGTCAAACACTTAGCATGCCTATAAAACATTTTATAAATTAATAAAAAAATTAATGATGGACTAACCTAAGTTCAAAATTAATAGGCCAAATGTAAATTCAAAAGTTTTTATTTTTATTTGGATGAATTCAGAAACTAAAACTGCAACTCCTCAACTGAAATGATGATTATCATCCACTTGCATGACACTACTTCTCATCTACTATCTATTCACAATCAGATATTTGGTCTTTATTTGCAATTATTATTCATTAATAGAGAGCAATTATGATAAAGTTAACTAAAGAATTGAGTTTGTTTCCTACTTTGTCACCTTCTATTTCAAAATCATACTACATTTGAGTGTGACTTTTGATAAAAAGTTACAACTTGATGAACAATATCATCGCACCGTCTTGACTCTTGAGTATATATATATATTTTTCACTGGATAGTTACGTCTACTACGGCCAGTAACATCCAAATTCAATTTACTTGATCGTACTTTACTACTGTTTTTGAGAATAATAGATAATGGACATTTTTATTTTGGACTACTCAATGAAAGCTATACAATTATTCATCTTAGGTTAGGTTTTATCTTTTTGACTAAGTGGAGATTCCAAGTGCTATCACAATCGTGAATAAAAACTTAAGGTCAAGTTCCTCTTTGACTATGCCATCTGATCCATTGCGAGGAAACTTCAACAATTGTTGTCTATTCTCAGGAATATATATAATTTCTTGAAAATACCTATAACAAGAGATATTATAATTTTCTTATTAGATATTTTCGTTCATCAATTAGTTTTCTCTAATATTACTTTCAGTATTTAATGTCACTATTCTATCTGTTTGTGTCTTTTCGGATTGAAGAAAACGTGACATTTGATAGTGTTTCTATGAGCATTTAATAAACGAGGAAAACAACCAGCAAAAAAAATTTGAAGTGATAAGTTCAACAAATAATTTAAAAGGGACTGAACTTTAAATTGAACGAATTTTCTTTGGCATAAAACTATTCCTAGATCACGAGACATGTGACTTATTTATAAACTACAAGTGATGATATTGGACTATACCAATTGATATCATAGAGATCACTATTTGGCGGTATAAATTTGATCTAAACCATACAATTGTATAGACTTATCTTGCCATTAATATGCCGTTGCCAATGAGTTGAAACAAGCTTAAAGTATCGAAACATGGCTACATAGCTAGTTGGTTCAACAAATGAAAAGTAGAACAAAAAAAAAAAGCTATGACATCCAACCAGCCACCCATATCCACTTTTAAAGTGTGTTTGGACATGGAATCTTAAGAAGGTATAATTCATTTTTACCTAGTGTTTGGATAGGCATTTTAAGATAGCAACTATTTTTTTTTAAAATGTTTTATAATAAAAATATGTTGTTTGAGTAAGAAATTTTGAAAGAAATTAAAATTTTAGAGTTTTAGTAGAGTAATTAGATTATTTAAATTCCATCCAAAAGGTAAGAATCGAAATTTTTTTATATTTTCAAATTCATATTCTGGCCTTCTTAGTGTGGGTCGACTTGAGTCTGAACTTATTTGTCTTGACCTGAGTCTTGGTAGCTCAACTCAACCTAATGTGGGATTGATCAAACTTGGTGTGATATGGTCATGACTCGATGCCTTGTTCTAATATGGACCCAAATTGACTTGGTCAAACCTAACCCGATTTGTCTTAGTTCCACTTGGGCCCAACTAACCTGGACATGTCCGAACTTAACTTGACAGAGACCTAACCTAACTTGATGGAATGTGATCGTGCCATGACTCGACTTATATAAACCCAGTCGACTCGACTTGATCTAGGCTCAGGATAATTTAGTCGAGTAAACTTAATCAAACTAAGACTCACTTAGGCGTACTCTATTAAATATGGATTAACCTCGACTCGGATGAACGTGGACTTGCTCTATAAGAAAATCATTAAATAACAATCAAATTTAGAAAAAAAATATAATTAGTCACTATATTAACTAAATTGAATATTATTTTAGAGACTAAAAAATTATTAGTATCTAAAGTGGTTTCTATTATTAATAAAAAATTATAAAATTATTTCTAAATTAACTATTAAGATTTTAGCTACTAATATTTTATATTCTAATATTTCTATTTTACAATGTACTTAAAAGTCACTCGACTAATCGATTAATGTTTGAACATATGAAACTCTTGAAACGTCACTGGGTTATGCTAGGTTTGAGTGTTTGCATGCGTGGACAGTATTGAATGATATGCATTAATGTTGGATGACTTGTTATATGAATTTTTGGATAATGTGTGATACATTGTAGTCTCATAACAATTCTCAAAAGATTATTAATATTGCAATAAATGATGATTTTAACTTGAAAGAAAGTTATTTTTGTGTTGTGTAATTTTGTAGTATTGAATTAGGTAACTTTCTTTCTCCCAAACTTCACAGCGAAAGAAAAATAAAAAGTTAATTTAGCCGAATAGATGGTGGAAATGTGGAGTGAGTGACAAAAGTAGGAGCCCTACCTTTTAACTGTAAAAATGTTCGTCCTGATTGAGATATTGCATTTCCCACTTGTTGTTGATTAAGTGGACAACAACTCAACAACTAAATATCACGTGCCACTTACTATGTTCTTTCTTCCCACTTCCTTACCAGCAAAAATTTAATCACCATTAATAAATTTTGTTTTATAATTGTTATTCCACATCAATGATTAAAAAGATAAAAATATTTCAAACTAATTTTATAGAGTTGAGGTAGGTGTGTAAAATTCACATACCATTATTATATAATTAACTTGATCTCTTATAAATAATAAAATAAGTTCAAAGTATCAAAATCAAGAAAAATATATGACACAATTTCTTATAAAACACAATATATGAAAGTTTTTCGAGTAAACGAGCCGGTTTTATGGGATTGAGTTTGGTTAACACTCATTTATATACAATAAAATATTCTCATTTCTAGTCGACGTGAGATCTCCAACACACAACTTTGAAGGTTACAAAGGTTAAACCAATGGATCACTAAATGAATCACTAAATGGGTGCAAGTCTTTTTATGAGATATCAGCATCCGATTCCTCCAGCTGGCTTTACTTCATAATGAATGTTAAAACCAACAAGAAGTTATGCACATACATTCATATCATGTTTCCTTTCTTTGCTGAAAGGTCCAATCTTATGTATGAACAGTGTTCAACTTCAAATAATTAGTTCGTTGATAGGGAGAATAACACTATACTATGCTCGAGATCACTTCAAAATAGAAATTTTTTTTTGACTGAAATATGAATCTATATAAGGAAGTTGATAAATTTTAAGAGATGGTAAACTGGTGTCGTGTATTCAATTATCAAATAACAATTTTTATTTAAAAAAACACTGTTATTATTCTTATAAATTCTAATGCTACACTCATTTTCCTGAATTGGCTTCCTTTCGTTCCTCAAATTCAATAATCATATGCTTTTTGCCTGCTTATGTAGTTTTATTATTTTTATCAAATACGTGTTTCATTGGGGTTTTTAAATATGTATGTAACTTACACATCGATGACACATTCAAATTTGGAAGTTTGACCTGTTCATTCTGGTATTTTTATTTTGCTTTGATGATATCGCATCATATTACTGACATCAAACCCAACCACTATTATAAACAAAACTCATTATAAAATCCTATCTCTTATAGTATTGTCCGTAATGAAGAAAGTTAAATGTGCATAACTATACATCATCAGGATCAACTATCATGGGAATCTTGTAAATTAATCAATATTTTAATTGGCAGTTTTTTACTGACAACTTTTATCCGAAGAAAAATATTAAATAAATAATAATAATTTTTATTATATAGATTAATTTAGAAACTATGTTACAATTTAAAATTATAGATTAATTTAATCTCAACGTATTTTAATGACTAAATTTTCTTAAACTTAAAGACCTTGAACATTGGTGTTCATCATGTTATTGTAAAAGAGTAATTTCTTTAACTAAATCCAACTAAACCCTAAACTTTATTAATTATTGTTTATATGCTGAACTTAAACAGAATTATCTCTTACTGTAACTCATTTCATATATTTAAAATAATTAACAGAGTTAAGAAAAAGAAATACAAGTAAGAGTGTATTTTTTTTAATGAACTCACAAGGTTTTAAATTTAATGTTGGAGTGTTGTAAGCAAAACTTCATTAAAAATATGGTTGGTGATGTGGGATGAAAATGGTGTTGATTTTGAGTCCCAAAGCAAAAGAAACGGCAGGGCAAAGCAGCTTCCATTCCAATCAGGTCAAAAAGTACAGTGCATAGTGAGTAGTCACATACGTCATTTTCATGTCTTCAACACGCTCAAACAAGTACCTGCAAATTCGTGCTGTGTCAACCATCCATGCATGGACACCATCTCCATTGTTTCTGCAACTCCCTGTCACATATGGCAAAATCGAAACACCCTAATTCCACCATCTAAATATCTCATTACTTCACCAACAAACCTGTTCAGTATTCAGTAACCATATTTACTCGAACGCAACATTATTATTATTCATCACTATTATATTTATGTGATTACCTACTGTATACACTTTTTACAGCTGTGCTTATAAAAATTCCATCACAAACAGTGACTTCCTCAGCGTTCTCACTTCTTTTTTTGCGTTTAATAACAAACCGCGTATATATACGCGTTCATTCTTTTTTACAAACCCTACATTCAAGAAATAACCTCTTAATATATTAAGATATTTATTTATTTTGTATATTTTCGTATGCATAAATCTGAAACTGGAGTATCTAGTTTACGTATTTTAAAGAAAATATTATCTGTAACTTGGCACATTCATTTATATACCTAACCTTTGTCCAATAGGTTTCGTCTACACCATATCCTTCACCTTTTGCTGTGTATTTTCCGTCCATGTCACACGCACAACTAGCTTATTATTTGTGGCAGATCTGTTGTACTTTTTGTCACCTAATACAATGTACTCACTAGTGTCTCTGAAGTCGTTCATGCATGTTGAAAGAAAAGTCCAAAACAAGGAAAGAGCGTCTTCTGTGCAGATTTCCTTGTCAATGGCTTTTGTAACCTTGACAAATGTGCGAGGATAAGTTCCTGTTCTTCAACCTATTCTATGTAGATGATGTATACCTAGGTTTCTGTTTTCGTTTTTATCTCTTAGGTGTAACCGACTCAAAATATAACTCTTCTGATCTTGTTTTCTTCAAATATTAATTTGGCTTCTGTTGTTGATGTTGTGTTTTACTGCATTTTACGTGTGAGGTTTATCCATTTTTACACTGTTCTCACAACTGATTAAGGAAGCTTCTCGCTAAACATTTTTAATTTAGAAAATATCACGTCCTCCCAAAATTTAGGTGGTAAGAGATAAGTAAAAAGAAAAAGATAGAGAGAAAACGATAAATAAGAGAGAAATAAAAATGTAATAGATGTGGGGTGGAATTTTTCTTTTTCTTTTTGTGTGACCTTTCTTTTTGAGAGTGTTTTCAAGTAGCACTTCTCTAGCAGCACTTCAATATGTCACAGTCACTCCTCACTATAAAAAGGAATCTCTGATCATTTAAAGAAGAAGAAAATATTTAAATTAAGAAAACAAACAGTATTATAGAAATATTTTTTTTTATCGTTGTGACTTGTTTTTTCTTCCTTATGATAAAGAAGGTTATAATTTATGCGTGCAAAAATTCTCTTATTGAATGATGATAAGTTGATGCCAAGTGAAAAGAGAAAGACAGAAAGGAAAAGAAAGTGTTTAGTGATAAGATGAAAAGGAGGAAATATATTTGTATTAAGTAATTTAACAACAAAGGGATAAAAGAAATGGTAGACCATTTTTGGTATGATAGATGCAGTGTACGATAGGCACTCATTTTATTGTTCTGTTCATATGAACCAACCAAATCATGGATTAAGCACTTCAAGAACTGGTAGGGATATTGTCTAATGAATGTAAATTGTATATGATTTATACAAATTATTATTGCCAAGGATAAAAATCTTTTAATAATCTCTAGATTGAATCTTAAAAATAATTTAGAGTGTTTTAAATTATGTATTCAAGATTAGTGTATTTTCTAGTTTGTAGTTTGTTTAATTATTGAATTTTTCTGTGTGAATATAAAGATTCAGAGAATTTTAACATGAACAATGTCATGATATAAAAGATTGCAGTAATTTCTCAATCTCTGAAATTTCTTAAGGTCAACACTTTCCAATGAAGTACCCTCTCCAAAGGTGGAACGCATTTGCCTTGAAACAACTGCACAATACTTCATTTAACTGGTAGCAGATTCTAAAACTCCTCTCAAATAACCCACAAAAATCAACCATCGCCAAATGACTCTGTTCTTGGCCTGAAAATGAATGAAAAAAAAAAAAGTAATCAGAAACAAGTTTTATATCAAAATTAAATTTTAAAAAAATGTTAAAAAAGATACCCTTTAACATAAACTTTTTCGCTATTAAAAAGTTGAAAGTGAATTTTATGATTCATTAGCCCACGAGAGTAAAAATTATTAACAAAATACTAAATTTTATCAATTTAAATCTCATGTTCAACAAAGACAAATCCCCTTAAGAAACTAGGAATGGAAAGTTTTTACTGAAGTACGTAAAAAATAATTTTATTGTAATTTCATAATTAGTGCTTTAAGTTTAACAAGTTTCGTTCACAAATCTTATATATGATTCTATATAATATTAATAAAAAAGTATTAGTACTGAAATCTGAGTAGTTAAGGTGCGATGTAAATGAAGAGAGATGAAGAAAAAGTAAAAATAAAAAGAATCACACATGAGTATTTTCCTAAGAATAAAGTTAGTATAATAAGTGAATTACAGTGGGTTTTTTCAAGTAATTAGTTCTTGAATAACACTGCTTTAAATTAATTAATTAATTAAACACGTATACCTGATGGTTGTTTTTGATGAAACAACTCTACAACGTTCAAAAAATTATATATATATTTTTTCCTTTTCTTTTAAATATATATACAGCAATACAAAATGCAGGAACCGCGTATTTTTTTTCTTCCGAAGCTACCCCTGCTCCGCAATGGAACTCAACGTCGCCGTGAACTTCCCCCTCCCTCTGACACCGCCCTTTCTGTTCATTCCTTTCCCCGCCACACGGTTATCAACCGCCGCGGAGACGTCAAGACTGTCCGCCGTCACTTTCCCGCCAGGCTTGGCATTCCCCTCGCAGGGGAGAAGCAGATTCTGTTGCCGGCGAGAGCCACATTTGTCGCCGGCGCACCTGGCGAGCGCGGAGCTGGCGACGACGGCTAGGGCGGCCATATCGGGCGGCGGGAGGTGGCGCTTGAGGCGGTTGAGCGGGAGCGCGAAATAGAGCTGGCCGAGCTTTAACTCGTGGTCGTGGTGAACCGCTGTTACGACGTGGTCGAAGGAAATCTCGTCGGAGTCGCATATGAAACACGTGGGGTAGAGTTGCAAGAGATAGGAGACCTTGACTGGGTATGAGAACTCCTCCATCCGACCATCGTGAACGACGACCTTGGCCGTTGGCATCTTCGTGGTTTGGCTGTAAAAGCAATTTCCCATGTAGAAGAAGAAGAAGGAAAGAAAGAGAAGGTGAATGAGTCAAATTTGTGCGTGTGGAGGTGGAGGTAGCTATTTGTTTCCAACTCTTAATTGGAGACACGGTGTTAAGGTGTATCCCTCTATTTATAGGACTACCACTCTTTGGAAGAGCCAGCCAGCCTTCAATTCAACTTTTTCAACTCTTCTCTTCTCTCTAACTTTTATCACATTAATAATAATAAATACAAATTTTGGCTCCACTAATTATTTATTAAAAAAATTACATTTTAATTTACAAACCAATCTACATAATTATTCCTTTTTTATCCTATATTTTATCATCAGTTCAAATTTATTAAAAACGATAAGTTGTAGTGTCAGTATTTAAATTTTTTAAAATTGCCTAATAATTTTAATTGGAATTTATTAGAATGAATAAATTGAAGTAGATTTGACGTATAATTTAATTATTATTTGTTGATAAAAAATGTTGTGCATGCATTGGGAGGAGAAAGAGAATGGGTTTACAGGCTGGTGACAGGTTGTGGTGCATGAAGTGTTGAGTGAGTAGTATTTACGGAGAGAGGGACTCCCACCGGATTTTTTTGCCTTCTGTGCATTTATGCAACAAAATTTCTTTACACTAAAAAGATAATTATTTTATAATCCTTTTTTTAAATAAAATATTACATTATGATAAAATAATATTTTTTTTTTTAAATGTATGGAAATGATATGAAGGCATTTTTCTTTTGCTCCTTTAACAGTGCAAATAATCTTCTTATACAGTATTCACCTCTGCTTTTACTCAATTTCCACTCTCTAATGTTGCCAAAAATATCATATTTTTCTTTAATATATATTTGTATCTGTATCAAATCAATTCGCGATATTCTTTGGAGGGAAAAAAATCCTTAAATAAAGAAATAAGAGAAAATAAATAAATAAGTAGTTTAATTTAATTAGCTATATTATGACAAAAACAAAGAAAGAAACAAAAGAAGGAAGGGTAATAAACTGTTTATGCCGTGTACTATTTGTTAGGTTATTTCTAAACCTAATAAACTGCTTCCACTGGTTCATGGGTTAGTTCTCATCAAATTATTAGAACATAAAATAAAATTAAATATATCTACTTTTTCTTTCTTTTCTTACTTCTTTGTCTTTGTCTGTAAGAATCATGATTCTTTCACAAGTCATGTTTTTTCTTATAACATGCTTAATATTTCTATATCACAAAATTTATAAATTTTTTAAAAAAATGTATTAAAATGATTGATTTTCATAGTTAAACTTATTACTGTAATTAAAACTAAATTTCTACTATTTACTTATTAATTTAAACATGCCTATAAGTTTTTATTATTTGCTTTATTTCATTTTGTTATTTAATGTGAGGTTTTTTTTCTGCTGCTTTTAGCAACATTCAATAAAATAAAATTTAAAATAATAATAATTTTCTTTACTAATAGCAATACTCTTTTTACTTTTTCTGAATTAGTTTCTTCGTTTCACGCGGTCTAAATTTTTTAGGAAAATTCGATAGATTCTAAAAATAACAAGTAATGCATGTAAACGTGTTAAGGAATGTTTTGGATAATATTAATTAAAGATGTTATTCTTGTTACTTATAGGATTAATATGAAGTATATTTAGTAATCAAGTTATATTAAAGAGAATGGGTAAAAATGTACGTAGTGGTAGAACATTTATGGTCATAATCTAAAACTATCAGATTTTAGGTGTAAACTATTTATATACTAAAATTAATAATTAAAGTCTTAATAGCTAATTAAATAATAATTTAAAAACTAATTTATAAATTTAAAAGTTATTTTAAATAAAACCAATACAAATAATGATGTAATTTTATTAAATGTAAGAAAATTATAATAACTCTTTATTTTCTTTAAATTCAAGAAGAAAATAATATCATTTTTCTCTTGAAAATAAAAAATATATAATTATTGACTATATTTTATTTTATTTTTTTCTCTCTCTAAAACATAAAAGATTATAAAAGTAAATGAATTATTTTTTTATATGTTTTATTAAGAGAACAATTTGCTCTATTTATAAGAAGAAAAGAAGCATAATATTACAATTTTTTCTTGTGTGAGATTTTTCAAATTCTTTCAGTTTGAAGATTTTGGTTAAATTAATCAAATCCTTACATCATATTTTATTTTACCATTCATTCATGTTATTTATTTTTCTAATTGATCATGTAAACTTAGTGTTTTTATCTTAACATTTGCTTTAATTTTTATTAGTGTGAATATTTTTTTTATATCAACACTTCCTCTATTATTTCTCTAACAAAATGGTAATATTTACCTATGTGTTTGAAATGTAAGATTCCTTACATGGTCGGTCATTCAGATTGCCATAATATACAATAATATTTTGTCTTTTGTTTTCAGGTTCCTCTATTAACCTTTAATCATAACTTCACATTTCGATAGTTGCTTTATAGTAAACGAAGTTACGACATCCTATAACTTGGATAACCAACTTTTTTTCTATCTTGCAAGAACAAACACATAACCAATAGTTGATCTCCTCTTATCAAAATCATCTTCAAAGTTTGAATTTATATTCCCTTTGATGACTAATTATAATCCTTTAAAACATAATGCAACAGATGAAATTGAGATTCATTTGTTGTATTTAAAGATCCTCTTAATAGGACTTTAATGTTCTCCACCAAAAATTTTCATATATCTACTAACCACTCTATTGTTTGTGTTACGTCTTATCTAGTAAAAGTCATGACATACATAAAATTTCCCACTATCCATATCCATGCATACATCAATACATTTTCTTCCTCTCTACTTCACTGTTAGGACTTATAATTGAGGATAAGTTACAACGGATAAGAAGTGAGGTAGAAAATTGTTCACAATTTTGAATGTTAAAGTGTTACAAAACTTTTAATGAACAATTGAGAAGCCAAACCTTCATATATTTTCTATCTTAATGAATTTGTATCTCTAAAATCTTGTTTATTGATTCCAAATCATTAAGAAATTTCTTAACCAATTATGTCTTTAATTCTTATATTTGAACTTTGTTCGCGCCAACCACAAAGTGATCCATATATTTCCTCTTTAAATTTTTCATGAAAAAATAGTTTTCATATCTAATTACTGAAGATTAATTTATCTTCTCATAATTTTATCATCTAAACTTCTCAAAATAGACATTAATTCACTGTTTTAAATTGAGATGATACTCCAAAATTATAAATGATCTTCTTATTTTTTTATCGATAAATTATAATAAAAGTAAATTTAAAGGAAGATCCAATCCATATTAAAAAAAATTACTCTGTTAAAGTCTTACCAGTTATTCAAATTTTAGGGAGGTGTTTCAAATTTTATTCTTAAAAATAAAGTTCAAATTGTTTCTGCACTTGAGGTGGTTTTGAATCCACTCCCCTCCATTTATCTGAATGATAAACCTAAGAAGTGAAAACATGGCAATAATAGTTCTTCTGACGGGGAAAGAAGGAAAGAATAAGAGAGGGGTTATGTGATGAAGCTGGAAGAGGTACTTTAGGTTTAAATGAAAGAAAAAAATCCAACCCTTTAAGAGAGAAGAAACATGTCACAAAACTCCAACTCTTTATTTGATGAACTGGGCCTGCACTTCACTATTATGTCTTTGTTTTGTTTTTCGATGTTTACTGTAAATTAAAATGCATTTCACTGTTTCTATTCCACTCAAAATAAATTAAATATAATTATTTTAGTATTTTTTAATCTGAAGATATATATTTTCCCTAATTTAAGCTTGAGTGTCACTTTCTTTTCCTATTTTTTTCAAACAAGAAAAAAACAGAGATGTTGATGGTTTCACAATTGAGATTGAACAGAAAGTGTGGGAAAAGTTAAAATGAGTGTCACATATCTTGTATCTTTTGCTTATATAATGCGTTAGGAATAATATATAATATTTATATTGATATTTTTATATTATTATTTTTTAAATTTTATATTTAATTTATACATAATGTAAACTTATATTTGATTATCGTCCCATACAAATCTATCCTTATTATTAAATAAAAATTAATTTTAAAGATAAAAGATAATTGATTATTATATTAATTAAATTATATATTATTTTATAAATTATAAAATTATTAATATTTTATAGTCTATTTATGTATCGTTTTTGTTAACATATAGATTTTGGTTTAGTCTTTTATATTTTTGTATTTTTTTTCTTTTTACTAATAATATTGTTTTTATGTGATAACAATAATTGTTGTTACTTGAGGTGTCACTATAGCTGAGATGTCAAATTAAACACTATAGCTGAGATGTCAAATTACATAGTACATAAATTTTTTTATTTAATTTTATTTTTTATTTTAATTTTTAAGTTGATATAATGTAACTATCGTACTAGTATAAATTAAATGTAACTTATGAATAACTACAGAGGACAAATGGACGAGGTGTTACAATATTGAGAGCAGGGAACTAACTAAAAACGATTTTATGTACAATGACTGAGCTGAAAATTTTTTTCGACAATTATTAAATTTAAAATTAATATCAAAATTTTAATTGAAGTTTTTAAAACAACTCTTTATCAATGATTACATAAATCAAGGGTGGCTATCTCACCTTATGAAGAATTTTATGTTTGAGTGAGGATTTAAAATAAAATCAATTTAATTTGAATTTGAAAATATCTGCATATTCATAACAATGTAATTTAAATGATTTTATATTTATATCTTAAGAAAAATTACTATTTAGTTTAAATTAGAATTAAAATAATAATAATAATAATAATTATAATTATATAATAATAATAAGATAGTCCTAATAACAATTTATATTTGTAAAAACTGATAAATTTAAAAAGATAGACGGGTCCAATAATTATATGTGAAAATTATTATAAGAAAAAGATAAAAAAAAATAATTAAAAAAGAGAACATAAATGATAGTTTCTTATATTGTTCAAAATGTATTTCACTTAGTAACAAGTTTCTTTCATCTTTGAAATTCATAATTTGTACTTTAATGTAAAATTCTTTTTTCAAGTTAGTTCTTTATATGAATTATGTTAAATATTAGAATTAGGTTACTCATATGATAAACTAAATGTCATGTTCGATGTCACCTATTATATTATAATAAAATATATTTTTATTATATTATATTAGAAAATTATTCCATTATAATTTTGTATTTTATATAAAGGTTGGAGTATATTTTTAAATATATCCATTAATTTTATTCTTTCTTTATTATTAAAAAAATAAAAATTATAGTAGAAACTTACCTACTATCAATGTGTTATCTCAACGTTTAACTCTATTACATAGTTATGTCATCTAATTTTTAATTTCATACTTAAAAAAACCTAAAAAAATATTCCATCCCAAGAATAAGACTTGAAATTTCAAATATAAGTATATTGAGATTGAAGAGATAGAAATACAGTGTTGTACTTATATTACGCGTATTGAAACATTGAAGATCCCACGTTGTTTTGATATACGGTGGTAGTAGTCTAGGGACTGTTTGTTTGGTGAGAATGACAGAAAACATTTTGGCTTTTTCAATTTATTCTCTTTTACATTCATAGTTTGAATCGGTGTGTTTGGTCCCTTTAAAGTCATCCATGGCTCCATCAAGCTTTTGTCTTATTGTTTATTAAAATACCAATGGCCCACTTAATTAAGACTTCATTAATGAACCTTTAATGTCATTTGAAAAGATAATAAACATTCTTAATTATTGTATTTGTTATATACTAACAACATCCTCTTATGCAAGTTCTTTTTTATAACTAAATAAATATTTGAATAGACTTAAACATAGTTTTATTTTTTATAAAACGAGTGAGTTTTAATTTTAATTTCTGTAATTTTTGCTTTATATTTTATAAAATTATAGAAATTGTCACTTTTGACTTTAATATTATTTAATATTAATTAATTGTTTATGTGTTGAATAAAGAAATAAATGATCATTCAAAATTATGTATATTGTTGTAACATGTGTCATATAAAAAAAAACTCTTAATATTCATAAAATAAATGTTATTAATCTATATTGAAATGAGTATTAAGTACTAAAATTGACAATTAATTTTTTGGAGGGATAAAAAATTGTAGAAACTGAAAAAAAATCACACATTTTATAAAGACTAAAAAGAGTGATTTCAAGTTTTTATAGAAATAATATATATATATATATATATATAAATTAAATATTCATAATAAAACTATTTTAGATACCAATAATATTTTTAGTCTCTAAAATATATTTAATTTAGTAATTCTTTTTTTTTAAATTAGTTTTTAGTTAATAATTTTTTTAGAGAAATGATAATTATGGTTAAGAAATGATATGCGTGAAAAATATATATTAATAATAAATTATAATTAATTACAGAACAATATATTATGTATACAATTAAAAAAATATATAATTTAAAAAGTAAAAACAATACAAAAGTTGTTTTTATGTTTGTTTGGAACTAGTTTTTATTTTACTGGTTGAAAAATTGTCTAAAATAGAATTAATATTTAAAAGAAATTGACATTCTATCAGTTATATCTATATCTAACGTAAGTTAAGATTTGATGTTAATAATGGATATAACAAATTTAAAAAAATTGATGTTGTATAATTCAAAGAAGGTATGAATATAAGTCAAAATTATATGACTTTCAACTTTGGTCTTAAATTGACCCAAAAAATTATACTTTCAACGGAATCATATACAACATCAATTTTAAACTTGTGTTATATACCTCCAGAACCAAAGAAAGTTACTAATGTAGCAATGGTAGTTTCTTGATAATTTATCCCTTACGATGCAAAACATCTATTCTCTTAACAATTCTTATTATGAAATATAAAATTTTATAGGCTTTTACTACATGATTTTGTGTGTGTCTATTTTACACTTTTACAAATAAAAACTTTAACATTGGATTTTTGGGAAAAAATTATCATGTAAAAGTTCACGTGGATGCGAAAAACCTAATTATACATTAGAAATTTTATTTGATGTAAACAAATTTATTTCTATGTCAGAACTAAGCCACAAATGTAAATAAGTATAATAAGTATCAAATAAGATATAAAATAGACCAATTTTTATGTCAAACTATAATGTGACATAAATTTATGTTGGATATTACATGATTTGATGTAAAAATTGATAATTTTTTTTTTAAAATCAAAACTTGAAATACACATTGAAAAACCAGTCCAGATATAAATACAACATAATCCAAATATTTTTACTAAAAGTTGAATCTAATAATTTAATTAACCTAAATGACATAAACAATAAATCTAACTACACTTTCTCGTTATGTTTGCTTTTGGGGGAGATGGAGGTTGAGGGTGGAGGTGAATGAGTGTCACCCTTGTTAGCTTCTATGATAGGGGGAGGTTGAGGGTGAGAGTGAATGTAAAGTTGAGGGTATTTAGGATCTTCTCATAATTGAAGAGAAAGGAGAGTGAAATGAGATGAAAAGACCATAATGCCCTTCATACAATAATATTAATAATGGAAATTATTATTCATAATAATTTTGTGTATATATATATATATAACATAACATAATTTAAGAATCATAAATAATATTAAAATTATCTAAATAAATTAACTTAAGTAACAAAATTAATTTAAATTAATAAAGTGAAAAATAATAAAATTATACTTACATTAAAATTATATTTAATTATTTCTTTGAATTTTATATTTTTTTTCTTTTATTTATAAATGAAACTTTAAATTATTTTAATTTATTAAAATATGCATAAAATTAATAATTATTTATTCTTCTTTTATATATAAAGGTAAATTTGTAATCTTACAATTTACATTATTCAAAATAATTTAAAATACTCTTACAACTATCACATCAATCACGTATCTCAATAAACTTTCTTCCCACATCCACTCTAAGATACCCTAATCCAAACACACTCACTTTTTTTCACACTTTCTTCTCACACTCTCACTCTCACACACCCTCAACTTTCCACTCCCCAATCCATGTGTTCATTGTTCTATTATTTGTTGCATGTCATTTTTAGATAATATAGAGATTATCATTAAATACTTGAAACATTTGATTATGTAATACTTATAAAAGTAAATACATTTTAGTAAATGTTGAAATGATTTAATTTCGTTGAGGAATCAATAATATTCACACAAATGATGACTCTCATCAAATAGGTGATGTACTAATCACATTCAAACGATTCATGTGTCTATTAAGCTCAAAAGAGAAACAAGTGACAAAATTATTTTCATGCAACTTATAGATAAAATTATTATTATTATATGTATTAAAAGTTGTCTAGTCTTAAAATACTTGCATGGTCTTCTCCTTTCTCCACTTTCACAACTCTAATTACATTAAGAACATATGTTAGTAAATATATACTTATACTTTAAAATGTAATGAAAAACGTTAATATTATCCTTATAATAAGCTTTTCATTTCATGACTGAATTTTCTTTGAAGCAAACAAACAAGATCACACTACTATCTAATCTCCCTATATATATAATTATAGGTAAAGGTCAATGTGACCTACATTGAATGACAAAAAAAGTAATTATATATTATCATAATTAAAAAAAATTATATTATTAATAAAAATTTATAAATTAGTTTCTAAATTATTATCTAATTAGCTACAAATATTTTACTTATCAACTTTAGAATCTAAAATTTTGTATCAACGGTAGAATTTAATTAATTGGTAACTAATTAGATACCAATTTAAAAATTAATTTAATGAATATTATTCACAAGAGAAATAATTTTAAATATTAATAATTTTATTTATCTTTAAAATAATATTTAATTTAATTAATATAGTAATTAATTATTTTTTATCTTAAAAAACAATTTTTTTTTATGATTTTTTTTAGTCACATGTAGTGTTTCTAATTCTTTCTAATGAGGTTTATAACTCTTTTGAAAGTAAACATATAGAGAGAAAAAGTTTCTCAGTTTTTAGGATTTGATTGCACATTGAACATTTTAGAAAAGTTTTCTTGTAGTTATGATTGATCTTTTTTGTGCACTTATTCATGTAGAGAAATTATGTTTTACAGACCAGGCACTGCTTCAACAGCTCGCGTTCCAAGATGCTTAAAGCAAAAACTATATCCACTTATGTTAGAGCTAAGCTAGACACTAACATGTAGTTTCAGGTTTTGATGAATAAATTCTAAAGAAAATTTGCTTTTGGAGAGAGAGAGTGGAAAATGAAGAATTGAGAGACTTTCACCATTGTTGAAGCTGTGGAGGATTTATTAGTCAAAGATCTAGCAACATATGCACCATCCATCCTTCTAAATATGTATCTTAATTTCATAATATAACTCCAAATAATTATCTTTAAATTAATTAATTTAAATATTATTTATAAATTAAAAAAATTATTGATATTTAAAATATTTCCTATTATTTATAAAAAATTATATTTTTTTAAATTGATATTTAATATTAACTACTAAATTTTAAACTGGGTTTAGGTTTACATGGCAATTGAGAAAACAAAATAAATACTTGAACTGGTTTGAATGCCGTAATTAGAAGGATTTTAGGAATAGAAGATAATTGCATGATGAATCATTATTGAATTATAGGGTTGGCCGAAGTAGTTATTTCAGCCCATTTTGATAAGTCAAAAATCAAATGGACGGACTGAAAACTTTTGTTCCCTTTGTTGTTGGATGGACGAGTGTCAGTCCGCTAGTTTTTTTTTTTTAATTTTGATTTATTTTAATATATATTTTATTTTAAAATGATACTTAATCATATAAATATTATTTTAAATATTTATTTGATCAATTAGTTTTAATTAATAAATTAAAATAATTATTATCTTTATATATTAAATTATATTGAAAATAATAATGATTGAAAGGTATTTTATTAATATTAGCGGAAACACAAACGTTGTTGTGTATTCGTATTTTCCTCTTCTACTCAACTTTCTTTTTTATAGAAATTTAATATATATACAAAAATAATTTTAGATGGGTCAAAATTGAAAAGAAGAAATAACATGTAAAAGAAAAATGATAAATTGATTAATCAACATTTTATTTTTCTTTTTTAATTTGAGTTTCTCTTCTTTTTCAAGTTTTTTTTTTTTTTTTTCCTTTGTAGTTTTTAGATTTGAGAGTCTAATGATGTTCATGTTAAAGTTAAGATACAAAAGAATAATAGTTTTACCAAATAATAGAGTTGTTGGAAATAGACTAGAGAAAGTTATTGGAAATGAATGTTATTTTATTTTATATGTGAGATTTGATAAGAGAGTATGCTCCATCTTTCTTTTTGTTGTTGTCTTAAAACTAAAAATTAAGAAAAGAGTGTGAGAGTTATTTTACATATAAAAACAGTCCATTAATATAATTTAAAATATTAAAAAATAATTTATTTTTAAAACAATTCATATGAAATGATAAATTACTCCATTGTACTAATAAAATGAGATATATAATCAGAAAAAGTTTATGTAAAAAAAAAGTTGTTTAAATGAATAATTTTTATATATAGGTATAGATTAATAATTTAAATTACAATATTGGTATATATTTACATTTTTAAAATAATATAATATAAAATTTATTTAATTTAAATTATATTTTAGTTTTTAATTTAAAAGAGCAAAGTGAAGGATTCGTGATCTCATCTGTTATTCACACACTAGATATCAGAATGGAGTGAGAAATTAAAAATGCGAACTTAATTTATGAGATAAACTCAAGGTCCAATCTTCTACTTATTATATTAATTATTATTTTTTTCGTAATAAAACTCACTCATTTCCGTATTATTCCAAGATATGATTAAGACACTTTACCACATTTTTTTCAAGAATCTTTTTTACCCAAATGCTTAAAATTATATTTTGATGACACTTCCTTTAATTGGACTCATGTGTAAAAATGTAAGTGGGTTTAGCCTCAAACCAAATGTATATTAAATCTTATCTACCTATTTATAATTATTTTAATTGTCTATTTATTGCATTTTAATAATTTTATTTCTATTAGTTAATTTTAGGAATGATTGTTTTTTACCTGGTATTATTGTTAGCATATGATAGTTATTTTACTTTTAGTCGTAATGTAAATAATCATCTTTGGTTTAGTGTTGTGCATCTTCTGTGTGTGTTAAGGAGAAACGAAGTTTCGAAGTATTGACAATGGCAATTTTATAATCAATATCTGATATGGTCGAAGATATACCAAACACCATACATTGTCCTTGTGTTGAAAACATCAAAATGCTTGAAAATCTAATAGGGTGACATTAAATAGATAGTTTTGTTGTTTGTATTCATGTCTTAAGCACTATGTTGCAATGTGTTGCTGCCGGTTGGTGAGGAAGATTATTTTCTTATTAACACTAATTTCATTCAAAATCCAATTCATTTAGCCTAAAAGCATCAATGCTTGCAGGATTATGATCTTCATTATTGGGCCCCTCCATAAGAAAACATGAATTTTTGGACTTAATTTGACCTAGTGTATGAACGTTAGGGACATGTCATGATTGTAATAATCATTTTTTATTATGAATAAATAATACGATGATGGATAAGAGTTTGAATAATTGGAAGCTCAGTGGCATATTTTGCTCCTAGGTAAAGAGATTATGATAAGATGGGTTTCTACATTGAACCTAGTGCCTATAGAGTGAAGGGCTATTGATTAACATTTTTCTTCCTCTTCATAAGAATAAAAAAGTTATTTGATTCTCTTTCATAGCTCATTATTTATTAAATAAAATCTCTAGCTAGCCCAACTAATATATTGATAAATAGACACAAATTATTTAGTGAAACTTGCGTGATATTTTATCTAACAATACAATCAAGTATTTAAAAAAATATAGGGTTGCTTTCAATATTCTTTTGCCTTAAAATTTTATATATTCTATGCATGCAAAGTTGTGAAAGGGAAGCAGATAAAAATACGCAGAAAAAGAAAAATATTATAGTGTAGTTCGACTTCACTTTTTATAACAGATTTATCCATTGCAGTGACCTTTTCTTCTGACTATTTTATGAGAAAAACATATTGTTATAACTATTGGACACAATGAAAGCGAAGTTCGAGCAACTCCTAGAAACTTTAAAGCTTATAATATATTTTGAACTTGTCTTACTTTTACTTTTGTTATTTGTTCATATTTTTTAGTTACGAAAGTGTAATTGCCTTTCTAGTATATAGAGTATTAAGATCGAGTTTAAGTTTAATTTAAGGGTGAGAAAAAAAATTCAAATTGTTAAATTTAATTTATATTATTTTTAAGTATATTTAAATGAATTTATACCAAATCCAAATTCAAAATTTTAAATTTTAGATCTAGTTTATTTAATTAGATATACATTAGATAGTTTTTAGATATTGAAAATCCAAAATCAAGGTGCATCTAAGTTGTTTTAAGTTTTGAAACACTAGATCGAACTAGATTCAAATAATGTAGTACTAAGTCAGATTCATACAAGGTTAAGTTATGGCAAGTCAACTAAAGTCCAAGTTAAGTTGAGTTAGGTTGGACCTAAGTGAAACCAACTTGGCTTAGATCCAAGTCGAGCCTAGCCTAATCAATATTAGGTCAAGTCGGACCTAAGTTAAACCAAGTCAACCCAGACCCATGTTGAGTTGAGTCGGGTAAGACACATCTTAAGTTAAGTTGACCTAGGACAATTCAAATTGAGTCGGCTCAACTCAGGTCAAGCCGAGTTGGCTCGAGCTTAAATCAAGTCAAGCTGAGTTAGCATTAGTCCAAGTCTAGTCAAATTGACCCAGACCCAAGTTAACGTGAAGCATATGTATCCTTGTTGGGTGAGATTGAATGTTATCCTCCTAGAGTGAGAGAAACAATTATTATAATCTTACTTTCATAGTAAGGAAATTTTTCCTCGTTAAAATTCTCGGTGTCACTATTTTATTTGCACTATTTTCTATTATTAGCTTATTGCTTCTGCAAGTGTCTATTTTTTATCTACACCAAAGAGGGAGAATTAATTATGATTTTCCCAACACAAGCTTAGGTCAAGTCGTGTCGGCACATACCCTGGTCAAGCTGAGTTAACTTAAGCCCAACTCAATTCAAGTTTGATCCAATAGGGACCAAGTGGGAACACGATAAATTGTGTCAGGTCTGACCAAGTGGAGTTAGACCCGTGTTGGGAAAAGTCATCAGGCCTACATCGAGTTGGGGACATGTCAAATTGAGTTGGGTCGATCACATATTAGGTTAAGCCAAGCTAACCTGAGCCAAGTTAATCTGAGTCAAGGCGGGGTGGCATTTTATCGAGTTAGGTTGGGCCAAGGTTAGGTCGAGTTGAGTCTAGCTAGGTCTGAGTTGAGACAAGGCTAAATGGGATCGAGATGGAATGGGCTAGGTGAGGCAAAGTCGTGTGGTGCATTTGAGACATTGAGCTCATATCGACTTGTTACCATGCCATGTTAGGTCGATATGGACCCCTGTCGAGTCGTGTCAGTTTGGCCTATGTTCAACTGAGTTGTGTTGGGTTCAAGTTAGGATGAGTTTGATCGAAATTAGGTTAGGTCATGCAGAAATCGATCAAAGTTCGGTTGGGTCCAAATTGAGTCAAGCTTAGGTGAGATCGTGAAGAACCGAGCTAGGTTACGCCAAGTCAAGATGAACTCGTGTTCAAAACACCAAGCCTACATCGAATTGGGACTATGTCAAGTTGAGTGGAATTAAACCCGCATCAGGTCGATTAAGTCAATCCCATATATACCAATTTAGTCGATCTTGAATTTAATTTAATTGACAAAATGAATTTAATCCTATTTAAATTGAATTGAAAAAATTCAAATTAATTTATCCAGTTAAGATGAATCTAATCAATCATACATTGTATCTAGGTTAGATTTATATTGAATTTTTTTAAATTAAATTATTATTAGTTATATAATATAAATTAGCGTGATCTTTATTATATGTGGTATCTCTAACGAATAAAAGCATGATATCATTATATTATTGTTTTAGTATGATGTAAAGATAGGAATGTGTGGGATGGAAGGTGTATCCATACCTCCACCGGAATGATTACTTATCAATCTCGAATAGCCTCAAATAGTTGCCCATTCTGAGAAAGATCTTGAATAGCCAAACACATTCCCAAACAAGGCTATAGTAGGATAGTGGAAATTAGGATGACTGCTATCTTATGGATAATGAACTAAATATTTTAATGCTACACGTATAGATTAAGCTAAAAAGGAAAAACAAAATTCAGATTCAAATAACAGAAATTCATAATAAATTAAGTTTCACTTATCGCACGCAACCACCATCAGTCTAGGTAATAAAAACACAAACACAAATGATTGAAGACTTGTATAAACTGAGCAGTGAGTGGTGATAATAAACAGTGAGGAAAAAAACGGAAGATTTGGTAGCATCTTTAAGTTGGGCATACTCTTGTTTTGTTCATTGTTGATATTTTGTCACTCAATGGGAAAATATTAAATGGTTGTATTCAATGATTACTCCCTGTCTACTATAGTTATCAAAAAACTATTTTAAATATTATATCACAAACTATATAATTTATATGAAACATGTAAATACTCAAAATTCTTATAATGTGTGAAGGAACTGGACCAAAAATAAAGGAAGAAAGAACATAACACAAGATAGAAAATGCTCCTATGGATAAGTTATTTTCATACTTTAATTTCTAACCTGTGTACCTTCTTATCAACATCAAGCATATGATAACAAAAACAGAAATCATTTCTCCTTCTTTAATTCAATCTATCCTGTTATTTTAACAATCACTCCATAGCCTCTGCTCCAAAACTCCAAGATATAGCACAGTCAATCTCTTCTGATTACTGACAGATGACAGTTATCACACAAGTCACATTATGATAAAATCTGCACAATCTAAGTTTTTGTGCTACAAGTAACGCCCACGCACGCTCTATTCAGAGATTTGTTACTGTATACAATGAATCGAGGCGTGATAACCAGGTTCAACTCTGATGTGAGTAAGTTATAGCGCATGGTGCTCATATGATGCAACAAGACAGTTAGAATGTGTGCATACATAAGAGAATGTCATAGAAAAAGTGAGGGAGTGTGCGCATATACTTTAATTAGCATTTCTCTTAGTCCATTTCAATTAGTCTCCATAATCTGTTCTGTGATCAACATAGCATCATGCACCAAATTTGTAGGAATATAAACTCTCAGTAAATATAGACTAGAAAAGTAGCAAGCAGTTGAGAACCAAGACAAGGAATTTTGATATTTCTCTTGCCTTGGAAAAGTAATTATTACATTGTTGGCTATAGTCATGATAATTGTATTCACATGGAAACAAAAAATATCTTTACAAAAGCAAATGACTTCGTCATCTGCACCCTTTTCATTGGAGTACATATGAACAGCAAGCAAGGTAGATTTTACAAAGAAGGGAAAAGCCAGAAGTTAAACAGACAAGAGGCTGATGAAAGAAACCAAGACAAGAAGGCCATAGCAGCAGATAGTTGATATCTACCGCATAGCTTTGCTGGGCAATAGGATCGATCGGCATCGAGCAGGAGATCTGTGACACTGGCTGTTGAACATGCAGCAGCTAATGACAGATATGACAAAATCTGGGGTGTAGAAAAACTGTAATATCATTAGTGCATTAGCATGGCATGGAAACAACAAAGACTTCAAGTTTTTTAGGTCACAAATTGCACATACCATGTCTCCCAAAAAGACTATCATTACGAGTCTTCGCTGGAGGGGTAAACATTTTATAAAGACAGAGTATGCATCCACAACCAACAGTGTTATGCTCCAGGGAATTACCAAACCCATGACTGTTACCAAATAGCTGTGAATACCATAAACAAAGACAAAGGTAAAAACTCAAGTGAAGCATTGCCATTGCAACTTTTGAAACTGGGAAAACATGCATATACCCAAATCTTTTACCTCCTCCAAGCTTTATTAGACCACAAGTTTTCTATATAAACAACCACTTCACAAAGAAATATGTCGTCTTATCACTATCAAGTGGAAATCTAGAGCGTTTAAGACAGTATCATAGTTATCATAATTGCTATGAAATTGCATTACACGGATAATGGAACAAAAAATTAGAAACATTGAAGTGAAAAACGGAAAAAACAGTGCCTACAACATTGAAATACACTCAATTATCCAAAAGGATATCAGTTCAACAAAAACAACTTGAAATAATTCATTTATATTTTTTCAACTTAAATGCGCCAAAACAAAATGTATAGAATTTCTCCAGCGCTCATGCCAGAATGGACTACATGCCTATTCAATCTGATTTATCTTCACCAATAAACATGTGCACTTCCCCATTCGACAAATCAGAACCTAATAATGTTCAATGTTTCCAATCCCTCCTTAAAGTCTCATAAAGGTATTTCAATGCCAAAGTTGAAAAAATGGATCAACAGCAACAAATACGGACTCACCATTCCAAAATGTAATTTTTTTCCCATATAACCAGTCGTTTGATTTGTTTCTAAGTATATTAGTGTTATTTTCAAAATTTAAGACGATATTAATTAATTTTTCATCATTTATATTCCTATTCCTATTCTTTTACTTAACTTTTAATTAATTTAAATATATATTGTGATATATAAATAAAAAAAGTATTGAAGGTAAAGAAAACTTATTTCATTTCTTTGAAAGAAAAAGGGAGTAATGACTAAGAAACTACTCATCAACTGGTATGAATGTCTGCAACAACTACAATTAATTGAATAGGCCATCCAATTTGACTCACTTTCTTTGACTCAGTTTCTTCCACAATCCCCCCTTCCCTTTACTCATGTTCTTTCCCCACAGTACACCACTCTCTGACACACCAATCAAAAACTCACACTTTGATTTCTGCAACAATTCATGACAAGCACAGGTACACGATCCCAAACTCAATTCTACATAAAACTTCAACATCACTAAACAAAGACCCCCCAAATCAATTACCCTTTAAAAAAATCAGATGATGGGGCATAATAAAATCGGCAAAAGTTAGCAAATTTGGTGAAGCAGTGAGTGACAGATTAAGGAAGATCCCAACTTGGATATCAAGAAGATGAACAACATGACGACACCAAAGTCAGAAACACAGAGAAAGAGAGAAAGATACCAGAAAGCTGTGTAACCGTAGAAATCAACATCCAAACACATGAAGAGAAGGGAAGCTGTGGAAAACACTGTTTGACCCAATCGGAGAGCCAAACTGGCGCTGCTTCCAAACGCCCCTGGCAGCTCCTCCATTCTACCATGGTAATTCAACCCCAAACATGCCCGTAACATGAACCACCTTAAGATTTCAGAGCTGAAATAATAATAATAATAAGGTAGGGAATAGGAGTGTTATATGTATAATTGGTGGGAATTAGTGTATGAAAGGCACAAAAATTATTAAATAATGTGGTTACTAATCTAAATTGGAGAGGGGAATGAGTTCTTGTGATAAAAAAAGTAGGTGTGGGTGGTTCTTAACCTCTCCTTCTCTTTCTTCTTTCTTCTTTCTTCTTGTTTGGAATTAGGTTCAATGGTTTTGTCGGCGCGGTACCTGGCTGGATTCGCCTACGTGGCACTTAATCATTCTGTCTTAACTGTACTACAAATAATTGCCTAAAAAATAACACGCTAACAATGAAACCAAACAGGCTTCTAATTTCTAGACTTTCATCACCACACTATAGAACTTAGCTCAGTGCCGACTCATATATCTTCACACTTCAAACACTAATTATACCTGTTAAATAACTTAATATTTTAATTGTTTTTTTTAAATACTAATATGTTATTATAATAGATCGTCAAATAAATGTTTTTTACTCTTTCAGTGTCAAAGTATTTTTCTTTTATTCAGTACCTCGTAAAAGCAATCTGCCCAAGACTTGTACGATTAATATGATTGACAATTTTTTTTAAAAAAAGTCTACTTCTACACGTACTCAGAAATCGTACCCCCCACTTAACAACTATTTTAATAATATAATACTATATATTAGTATTTTAAATTAAAAATAAAATAAATATAATTAAAATATTAATATTTTAAGTTGTATAGTAGATGTATTTTATTTTACAGTTACGTGTATTTTTAAAAACTTTAAGTAATTAATAAATATTAAAAACACTTAAAACTAAAATTAATGTAATATGCACTATACAGATGTATTAAACTATTTCTTCAACTTTTTATTTCCACATATATAATTATGCAAAAAAGTAATAGTACAAGAATACTATTATTTTATCTAAGCAATAGTAACTTGTTTTTATATAATAAAAATAAAATATTACTATCTATCATTTTACTGGGAGTTCATCATGATGGAGAAATAGTTATTTACAGGAGAAAATCGAAACACGTGAAGAGAAAAACAGGGTTATGTGAGAAAGGAAGCAGGTATTAAATAAAGAAACTAGCGTATAATATCATGGGTTTAGAAGTGGTTCTTTTGGTTTAAGTGAAAGCTTAGTCTTGAATTACGTTCACGTTTTTTTTTTATTTGTTCTCATTTTTTGAGTGGTGTCTCGAACCTTTGGTCTTTATGACGATGACTTTTAGAATTATCTTTTAGCTCAGATTTTTTGGGTTGAGTTAAGATTGTTTTGTAATTCTAGGTGTTTGGCGGTGTGAGTGTTGAAATGGAGTGTCTTAGGTATTTTATGTTTGTATAAGGGTTGAACCATCCCTAGAGTAGTTCACATTTATTTATTTTTTATTGTTGAAAAAAAATGGATTAGGGGTAAAAAGGGAAAAGTGTTGAGAATTAGGTGGTGAAGGAAGAAATTTCAACTTATGTGTGAATATACATGAAACAAAATAGACAGAAGTTATTGAGCATAAACTTGGTCAGCACTTTGGGTTTTTGAAAAAGTAATGTTTTCCTTTTTGAATAGGCGCAATGGTATATGAAGCCAAGAGAAAATATGGCAGGAAGATTACTTTGTCTGTGGAGAAATGACGATTTTGACATGCAAAAATCATTGATGGGGTCAGGTTCCATGGTATAGAATTGGAAGGAAGGAAATAAGAGAGTTATCATAATAAATATTTATGTCTCGTCGTATATAAACAAACAAACAAACAAAAATACTTATTGGAGGAGTGAGGAATTTAAAGACCGAATTAAGAAAACAAAAGGTGGTGTGCCTTATGAGTGATTTTAATTGTATAAGATGAAAGAGTGAATGAGAGAAATCAATATGTAGAGAGATTTTAATGAGTTCATCAACAAAATGGAGAGTATATTCGTTTGGAAGATGAAGTTTACATGGTCCAAACTTAATAATAAGACTAGAAGTCACATTGATAAAAAATTGATGATAAAGGAATAGATGGATGGAAAGGAACTTTTTAACCATTGTTGATTGTTGTTGAGAGAAACAAAGGAAGATTGGGCAAAAAAAAAAGAAAAACATTTGGAGTCATTATGGGATGAATGCCAAAGACTTAAAAATTTTGGTAAGGGGAGTGGTCAAAGGTTCGAGGCATATACTTTCAAAGAAAAATTGAAAGCACTTATTCTGTGTTTAGAATAAAAAATAATTTTTAATGTTCTAAAAAAAATTACAGTGAAGTTGTTTTCATTACGGTATACCGAGTGAAAAATGTAAAAAAATATTGTAAATGATTTGATTAGTGTGAGTAAAATTCTATTTTTTTTAATTAAAAATATAAGTTTACAAATTTAATCTTCTTTAAAAACTAATTATTGGTTTATTTTCGATTACAATTGTTTTTAATTAAAACATTATTTATATAAATCTTAAATAAATATAAATATAAATTATTTAATGTTTTATTTAAAAAATGCTTTAAATAAATAAAAATATTAAATTATTCAAAATCTGAAATAAATACAAATTTTAAATTATTTAATATTTTATTTGAATAAAAATTAGAAATGAATAAAATATTTTAGTATTCAAAATTTTAAATAAATACAAATCCAATTTTTTTTCATGAACTATTAAATAAAAATTATCAATAAATAAAAATTTTATATTATTCTAAATTTAAAATAAATATAAATTCTAAATTATTTAATGTCCTATTTAAATAAATATATGAAATATATAAAATTCCTAAAATATTTATAATTCTAAATAAATATAAATTCTAAATTATTTAATGTCTTATTTGAATTAAAATATAAAATAAATAAAATTCTTAAATTATTAAAAAAATTAAAGAAATTTCCTAAATTATATTATGTTCTATAAAATAAATAAAATTCCTAAACTATTCAAAATCTTAAATAAATATAAATCTAAATTATTTAATGTCCTGTTTAAAAAAATATTAAATATATAAAATTCCTAAATTATTCAAAATTTAAAATAAATAAAAATTTTAAATTATTTAATGTACTATTTAAATGAAAAAAATCTGAGATAAATAAAATTTATAAACTACTCAAATCATAAATAAACACAGATTAAAATTATTTAATTTCCTATTAAAAAATAATAATAAATAAAATTGCTAAATTATTTAATTTTTTTTGAAAAAAAACATAAAGAATCGATTTTCTAGCACCACAACATTGATTATGTGAGTGAAAAAAACAACATTAATTATGGACATCACAACATCGATTTTACTGAAAAAATATGAATAATTGATTATCTACCTCTACAATGACATCGCACCATTGATTATGTGAGTGAAAAAAATCAACATCAATTATGGAGACCAGAATATTGATGTTCATTGGAAAAAAAGATATGAATAATAAAAAATACATGAATAATAAATGGTGTGAGTATTCAAAGAAATGAAACATCGATTATGAATTATTATGAATTGAAAATACAAGGATATGTTAAAAAAATCTCAATGCATCTCAAAACAATTGACATTACCAAGAATAAATGAGTGACTTTTCCATGTTTTCTCTCGGAATGAAAAAAACACTAATTCATCATTTCGTGCTTGTAAATCAGCGACATTTAGTGAAAATAAACACAAAACTCAATCACCTTTCCATTTGCACGAAGAGCGGAATCCAAACAAGGAGGAAATCGAGATATGAAATACAAAGTATTTTGGGAAATTTCACAAATTGTACATGAAAGTGGAACAATATTTGAAAGAGTTGGATAAAAAAAAAAGTGAAGAGAACTTATTAAGGAATAAACATATATTTTGGATATACACTTATATTTTTATTGTAAATTGAAAACACTTTTAATATGTTTTAGTTTCAGTTTTTAAATAATTTATTTTAATAATAATAAATTGGGTTCAACATACATAATTATTTTAATTTTATATTTTTAATTAATATGATGTTTGTTTACTATTTTGTCTACAATTATTTCTATAGATATTAATTTGGAGAGATTAGGGGGTGAAAAAAACGATTGACTATCAGTCTAGGGATCTACTAGAAAAAAAATTTAAGTTAGTAAATGAATTCTAGGTTTTATTTTTCCAAAGAGATCACAAAAATAAGAACTAATATCTTAAACTATTACGATATATTTGAAGGAAATTTTGTATAAATATTTTGAAAAAAGATAGAGATTAATTTTTTCATACGTTAAAATTAGTTTATTGATAAATTAATTTATAAAAAAATCTTATATTTTTTTTAAATTTCACTTTTAATTTATACATAAGTTAATTTTAGTTTATAATATTTTTTGTTTTAAAAGTGCTTATGAAGAAGTTGATACAAACAAGTCTTAAATAGTTAACTTCTTCCAGTAGATATTTTTTTCATAAATAAATGTGAAAACTGAACCTCTAACCACAGCATCATACTATGATGGTTAACCCAATGTTTGGTTTAACTGAAATTTTTTATGAAGCTATAATCCAATAAAATAACTTAGTTGAAAATATATTATGATGATCATAAAATGTTTGATAATTTGTCTGACCGAGAACTGAGAAAGTAATTACATCTGCAGATGTCAATTGCAATCCTCTTCAAATGCAGTGTTTCCCTGGTTACTAGCATATTATATGTAATGAAGCAAATAATACGATGCAATTGTTGCAACTAGTAAGAGCTTAATCTCCAAAACTCACACACACCATCAATTTAAAGATTGAAATGTTAAGCAGTGTAATTGGAGGTCGATATAATATACAACCATGATAGTACTCTGAGTAGTGCTAGGAAAGTTGAGTCAATGGATAATGCAGCAACACCATGGAGTCACAACAAAATCTTAGCCAACAAAAAACACAAAACAAAGCATAAAAGAAAGACTCTATGACTCAAGCTGAGCGTACCAGACGCCCTGGATCTTGACATCCTTTGGGGCCTTTGCTCCCAAATCAGTGTCAGATGGCTGAACACTCTCGAACACACCAATAACCTCACCAGTCTCAGGCTTGGTCTTGGTGACACTCAAGGTGATTTTCCCCGTGGATGATGAGGCACTTTTGTTGTTTTCCTTGGCAAGTTCATCTTCATCTCCTCTTCCACCAGCAGGCAAAGCAACAGCATTGTCATAACCTGTGGAAGCACCCCTTCCCTTGGGGTCCAAGAAAGAGCTTCCACGGTATGATGGCACCAGAAATGGCCCTCCGAAGCTCTCTGGCTTCCCTGATGCCACCAACTGCTTGATGGTGAAGAGGAATGGCACACGTTCGCCACCCGGTAGCTGAACCGTCACGGCTGCGTAGTCAATGCCATCTTTCTCCTCAAACTTGACTGTGCCATCAGAAGACACCTCAAAGGGTCCCTCAATCTCATCAAGAGTGTAGGTCAAACGTGTCATGAGCTTTGTGTTTTGGAACTCAAGTGGGGCGTTCTTGGCCACACCTTCAGCCTTCACTGTGAATGAAGTTGGCTCAAGGCATAACTTCTTGGCATTGTATTTGCCTGGCTTGAAGGCAAATGAGTCCACTCCACCATCTATGGTTGGACACTGGTTTGCTGTACCTGTCCCCTTCACTTCCAAGTAGGTCTTGCTCTGGATTTCGTCGAAGGTTAGCCGCTTTGGAACACCCTCAGCACTTGCCCCCTGAAGCTCTTTAGTCAGTGATGCACAATATTGCCAATATAAATGAATAGCTGAGTCAAGTTAGTTCTTTAAACATACAACATCACTCATGTTGAGAACACCTTTTCTAAAATACCCATGACCAACACTAGCTCACTCTATTTTTGCTTAAAATCTGTCAGAACTCACAAGGCCGTGTGTTAGAGTCCAAACAACATGATTTGTTAGGTTCTAATAAACTTCATCCTATAATAAAAAATGTGCTAAAATGAGTGTATTGAAAAGTATAACATTTATATGAGCATTTAATCAGTAAATTAATCCTGAATGAGTGTATAAGGACTGTGAGAACTAGTCTTCATGACATGTTACACGAGAACTGACTGTGAAACTAGTCTTCAAGGGCTTCAAGTGTTATATATTTCCGCCATTGAGGGTCTAATATGACTAAGACTATATCATTTAAGGACAAATGTGACTATTTAGTTCATTAATAAACTGAGCATCATTGGTAAGCACGTCTTATCAATTCTAGCAAATCAATTAGTATTCTAATTTGGTATTTACAAAGGTTAAGTCCTATGCTTGACACTGGCAGTGGCTTGGCTTCATAAATCAGTACATATGTTATGCTGAATATATATCACAAGACAAAATGAAATTACTGCTGAAAGATTAGTATCATTGATGATTTCTATACAACATTTGTCAATCACCTCCTTAATTAGATGGACTGTTACTACTTCCAAGCCAGAGATGTTCATCTACTTGATCTTACAAAAACGTAAAGAAGAAAAGCAAAAAGAATTCATCATTTGATAAGAAAGATGAACATGGGTGTTCTTAGGCCTAACCTTGAACTTTACTATCAAACTATAGGTTACTACCATGTGGGACTTCCCAACAAGCAACACCAACCATCCTTATAGTACTTAAGTTTTTTCCTATGCAAAAATAGAAAATTGTGGGGAAGTTCATCTAACAGTTAATAATAGATTTATGTTATGAAATTGATAGAAAGAAGAGTACATACAGAGACAACGAGAGCAGAGGTGGCGAGGGCGAATCCTGCAATTTTGGTTGCATCAACACACTTTTGAGCAAAGTCCTTAAGATCAGCATGAAGGGAGCATGAGATCTTAGCTCCAGCAGGTTCCAAACCAAAAGCCTTTGAAATGGACTGAGGGGACTTTAGCTGCAAAGTGTTGGTTCTGCCCAACTTGGTTGGTTGCATGAAAGTAGCTGCTGCTTGTAGTGAGGCTGCCATTGCCACCAATGTAGTGTTCCCTCCTCACACTTTGTCTCTGAGGTCTTGAAACAAGCAGTTTGTAAGTGTTTTCAGAGAGTGGAGAGAGTACAATTATTTGGTGGCTATGGTGTGAGTAGGATAACGGATAGGATAAGGTGATCTCTTATTGGATGGTTCATGCTAATGACAATGATGCTGTTGCTTGCCACATTGCAAGCTTCTCAATTCGGATCAAGATACTATCTGTCAGCATTTTGGTGACTAGGATCACATGCACCACAAATCAAGACGTTTAAAAATAAAAGAGGAACATGGATCCAAAATACAAACCACGAATTTTTGTTTGAGGAGCAACATGGTCCAAAAAATAGGATATTATAATGGTTTATGTAGGTCTTTACCCCAAGGAAAATGTTACTTGGAACACAAAATAATCTTTAGCTATGAAACATATTTGAGAAAGTAAAAATAATAAAAATTTGAGTGAGTAATAAAATATATATTTATACCATTATTCTCCTCAATAGTTTTCTAATCAAAACAATGCAACAATAATAAAATATTCAAGATAACAAACTTCATTTAAACTCCACATTTTTTTTAAATAGTTGTAGACTCAACTTTTTTTTATGTAGAATAAATGTTCATCATAAATGTTTTTTCACAATAATTTTTTCTACTATATATAGTTTCTAATGCACGCATGTTGTCTCACTATCTCATTCTCACTATACTTCATCCAAGATAGATTTTAAATATGTCATAAATTTAAAGGATATATTTTACTTTTTTACATTAAGGTCTTTTATAAAAGAATAGGCTTTATGGCAACATTTAAGAATAAACTCTTAATCATTTGTTTAAAAGATAAAACGATTTATAGTCCATAATATATTATGAACAGGGTATTACAATGCATAATCATTATATATTATCTAATTTTTTTATTAAAAAAATATACTAGAGTTCAAAAAATAATGTTTTTGTTTAACATTTTTGTCACGTTTGAGTTTTTTTTATCTAAGTTAAAAAAACAAACAAAATTTTCAACACTAAAAACAATAATCCCAACAATATTTTAATTTACAATAGATTTTTTTGAAGTAATTGGTTTTAATAAATATAGCAAATAGCTTAGTACTTGAACTTAAATCCCTTAACATTACGAAATAATGTAAATATGTCTATTCATCATTTAGTAATATAAAGTTAATTAATCATTGATTAGAAAATAAGATTTTAATTTTAATTAATATTTCAGCCAAAATGTATATTAAAAAGATTAAGAAATTTCTTAATTAAAATTAGAATGAAAGTAAATATTATAAATATAAATATAAATACTAAGTTATATAGATAATTAAGGATTCCCTTTCAATGTTAATTATAGAAAATATTTTAGTCCTTTATTTTAATTCCTTTCCCCTTCTGGAAGAATGTAAATATGTTTATTATGCAGCTCCACCAAGCCTTATTGAATATGATCATTCCAATTCAGTTCCACCATCAAGAATGAGGGTTCAACTATATATCATAAACTATAACAATTTTTACCCAAGATAATGTTAACCTTAAATTTTACTTGACATTCATGTATTTTTGTCTAGAGTTAGGATGAGAAGTGACAATTTTTTGGAAAATTTACTAATGTTTCGGTATAATTAATTTTATTCATGTTTAATAAAAAATCCCATTATTGTTTTAGACAAGAATATACTTCTAACATGTCGCATTTTTTCAACATTCTACTGGAGTGCACAATCATAAGTTATTTATAATTTAATTAGGAGTTAAAATAAAATGTAATTTTGTATTTTTTTTATTTTGGGTCTCATTATATTTTTAAATTTATTAGTAAGGGTTGAAAGAATATTTTGAATTATGTAAATGGTAAGATTACAAATTTATCCCTATATAAATTAATATATTTAGTTAATTTTAATATTATTTATGATTTTTTAAATTACATATATTTATAATAAAATATGAAACATTTTCTAAAATTTAATTTAACTAAATTTTATACTATTTTTATTAATATATATATGCATTTGTATTTTATTAAAAATATTTTTAATATTTTACTTTTATTATAAATGATTAATTTTTTTTGGGTGTATACAGTTTATTTGAAATAAAATTAAAATAACTTAAATTATTTTAATTAATATTTATTATTTTAATATTTATATTATTAATATAGTTAATTTTTTTATTAATATATAAAATTTTATACAATTTTAATTATTTATTATATGTGCATGGGATAGTTAAAAAATAGATACAAAATTAGATCTAATTAAACCTTCCACCCACCCACTCCTCGTCTAATTTTCCGTCCGCAAAATCTTCCTTTCCTAATGGTATAAGATCGATCAGAAGAGTATCTTCGTCCCCTACATTTTTCATTTTCAGTTTTGGATGAATTCAGAATTAAAAGTTTCATAAACAAAAAAGTGTTTCTCCATAATAAGAGTTTCATAAACAAAAAGTGACTGAATAAAAGTTTCATTAAAAAAAAAAAGTGTTTCCAACAGTCTTTTTCAAAAATGATGAAGTACAGGGAATACACAGCCTAAGATTAGTTTTTCAATTAACCTAAGGAGAGGTCCATGACCATTGGAACTCCCCGTTTAAGGTGAGCAAAAACTACAAAAACCCTGGAAAATGTTTCTATTACTGAACTTTAAGGTAAATTTAAACTACAAAAAAGAGGAAGAAAGAAGGAAAAAAGGGACGCCAACTTTAACACGAGTTCATCTAGAAACACTGCTGAAATGGTTGATTGTGTAATGAGAAATCTTTGCTTTTATCTGTGAACCAGTAATCACGATAGCAAAACACCATTAACGCTAAACATACTAGTTTTCAAGACCCAATCAACCCATTATCTTTA
>Ga0123342_1000661_pt1 | contig 55771 bp, 28 predicted proteins | sample Turbeawhitnodule_FD_89960 | JGI IMG/M metagenome (GOLD analysis project Ga0123342, IMG submission 89960) | Root nodule microbial communities of legume samples collected from Mexico - Turtle bean Mexico white nodule | ecosystem: Host-associated > Plants > Roots > Nodule | place: Mexico: Nepantla...
TAAAAAAAAAAAAATAAAAAATATATAAAGAAAATATATATATATTTAAAATGAGAATATAAAACTATATATATATATATATATATATATATATATATATATATATATATATATATATATATATATATGAATATGATATTCAATTAAGAAAGAGATCAGCTTTTATTAATTTAAAATTTAGCACTTTTTAACAGCATTGTATAACATGCATCAATTTAAATCATTAAATTATATCTTTTAATTATTTTTATTGCTTATACATTTTGAGTGTAAAATAAATTGGTTGTCTAATGCCAATATTTTATATCAAGAGAAATTGAGTGACAAAAATCAAAATCATACAATGTTATGCATCAAATTTCAAATATTTTACTCACTTTAAAGAGATTAGTGAGAATACTTGCTTTCGCACGTATATGCATCTATATTTTTTATTTATTTATTTTTTATTATTATTATATATATATATTATATTTATTTAAATAAAACATGAATTCATGTGTATCTGAATGTATACTAGTTATGTTATTGGATTTAAGAAAAAAATTGATGAAAGAAAAATATAAAGTGAGAAAAAGAAAAAAAGAAAAAACAATAATAAAATTCCAAAATTCAAAATGAAAAAAAGTAAACGATCGTAAAAATCAAATAAATAAAGATATATTTCAAAAAATTAAATTAAAAAGCCTGTTTTATCCTTAAAATTGTTTTTATAAGTGTTTTAATATATTTTAAAAAAATAAAAATAACGTAGTGCCCATAATATAATAATAAAATTAAATATTATTATAATAAAATATTTTTTTTTATATATAAGTATAGATAAAATTGTCCTTATTTTTTTAAAATCTATTAGACTCTTTGATTTTACATTAAATTAAGTTGAACGTGGAACCATAATTTTTATTTCAGCTGAATTTTTTAATGATTTTAATTTTTCACATCGATACTACGAGACTCTAAATATCAAACTGAACATATATTAAAACACCTCTAAGTAATTGTTTTCATATATTTTTTTTAATTTAGTTAATGAAGTCGGTTAAAAAAACAAGAGAGAATCCAACATGAATATTGTTATTTTTTTATTTTAAAAAAGTATTATCCAGTTAAATACGAGAATTAATATTTTTGGGAGTTTGAGAAACATGAAATAAATAAAAATATCTGATTCAATGTTAATTTTGTATATTTTGAAGAATTAGAAATTACACTTCAGTCATTTTTGTTATTCACTTTAACTTTTAGTTAAACTGTGTTTCTGTTTACTTTTTCTTCAAGCATCGACCCGACCCGTTCCGCGCACCATAAATCAAGTGAAAGATGCAACATACTGTGGTATTAAATATAAGTTGTTTAGTAGGTTACTAAACACATAAAATAAGACAATTCTCCACCAAATTATAATGGGATTTTTTTTTAAATGGAACAATTTTGAAGATACTTTAACTGTTAAATAGAGTCTACATATTAAGAAATAACCAAATAAAATAATATTTTATTTTATTTATTTAATTTAATATAGTATTATATTATTAAAATGAGTTGGAAAATGAGTTGTAAAATGAGTGTTATTACGGTGTCATAGGATTTTTTGTTTGTTTTAAAATTACATTCAACAAATCACAATTGTAAATTTCTATTAAATAAATACTATGTCTATTTGCTTAGAGTGCAATTCCCCCAACTGTTTGTGTTTTTTCTTACTTGGAATGGATCATAAAGCATGTTTCATTTCTTATAACATGGCCCAAATATTTTAGTCTTCTACCACTGACTCACGCAAAAATCAACAAATAGTGGCATAAAGTGATGTTATGATAATTATTATCCCACCACGATATTTCTTTTTAATAATTATTGTTGTAACTATTATTTATTTGACTATATATTTAATGTTTTTTGAAAATTATTTCTGAGCAGTTATTTTATGCAATGAATTGTTAGGGCCTGGGCCGTCCAAGATTCAAACACTTGGACTGGGATCCAAACTAAAATAACATAATAATTTTTTATCCGAAACATACTATGTTTAAAGAACGAAATAAAAATATACATCTGATTATTTTAAGATAATGTAATATATGCACCCTATATTTTATTGGGAATATAGAAAAATAGGAAGTAATTAAAAAAAAATCATTTATGAACTTATTTTAAATGAAGTTTTCTCCCTCATCATTACCTTTTTGTGACGTGAAGGGTATATACTAGTGAACTATGTTTTGGGGCCCTTAAAAAGTCATACTAAGATTGGAACAACTGTGTTAATTAAGAACGGAGTTAGTTATGTGATTGCTCTAAACAACGATCCAATTATGATCTTATGAGAATCAAATTCGGCGCAGTATATATATTTGAGGGCCTTTTGGGATTTTAAATCTTTATTTTAAAAACCAAGCGAGAAGGAACAGGCAAGTGGCTGCACGCTTTCTTTTGTGGGGGCAGGGAAGGAGTTTTTCCTTATATTTTCTTAGCATTTGTAATCATGCAAAGTTTAGTCTTTTCCAAATTGGAATTCAATATATAAAAATAACTTTCAAAGAAATTAACTTCCTTTTTTTTTTAAATTTTAAGAGTGTATTTTGTAGGAGCTTCTCCAAAAAATAAAATAAAAATATAGAGAATTAGGAAGAAGAAAGAAGTGAAATTAAATTCGTCATAAATTACAAGATAAATATATATTCACAACTCTAATATACCAATCCATCTCTCTGTCTAAAATTTCAATTAGTATTTTTTTATATATCATTTCTCAAATTACAATTATTTTTTATATAAATTAACTTATAGGACTTTTTTTATATTATTTTTAATTTTTAATTTATATACATGAATTTTAACTTATGAAAATAAGACCAGTTCACTTTTTATGTATTTTGTTTAAATTTTGTGTGAAAAAACTTATTGAAACAAGTCATAATATAAGAAATAGCCTTATTGTTCAACTAAGCAATTTGCCATTTATTTTTTGTTTCTCTATAAAAAAAAAAAGGTGTTTCAACAAAAGTTATTGTATAAACAGTTAGGTAGACTAAGGACAAAAACCAGAATGTAGCTATGAGATGGAGAAGAAAAACAAGCCGAAAATGCAGCATCAGATGGGTCCAGGGCAAATGGGGGGTGGGGGGAAGAAGATAAGAATCCGTGCATGATTTTCTACATTGATTATATATGCTTGTTTTTTATACAACAGCAACAAAATTTTGAACTTAAAACTTCTTACAAATATATTGGTTATCGATGATTTAGAAAATTGTACAGCAGAACTAATTTCAATAGTATTTCGTGTTTTCTTCTAAATCAGTTAAATTAATTATCACTTAATGTTGATGTGAAATTATGTATCACTAACCCTAACCCTTATTACATCAATGGGTTAAATAGTATGGGCCACATACATACAGCACCGTCCTGAACTTGAACTCAGAAAAGGCGACAGTTCAACGAAAGGAACACTGTTTTTTCCTAATTGACAGGTGGACAATAAATTTCAAAGGACATGTTCTTAGTTGTTAACTAGTGTGTGTAGCATGCAAAAAGGTACATAAATGTTTAAAAAATGAAATATGAACCCAACATGCACCGCGTAACAGATTGATTAGTTGCCAACACAACCAGGAGTCAAAACCCAGTGTGAAACTAATGGGTTGAACGTGATCATGCAAAAGCATACCCACGTAGACTACACACTTTACAAGTTAACCTTATTTTGCATTCTTTCCTTGTCACTGTTTTTTATTATTATCCTTCTCGAGCTGGGATGTGGACTAGTATGAGTAATTATTGGTGAAAAACTTAATGTTGGTATTGATAACAAGGTCAAATTTTGGAAAGGTTGAAGAAATTCAAAGCAAGTGAGAAAGCATAATCCCCACACGGGCACCACCAAAATCTTCAAGTGATGTCACCGGAAAGAAATAGCACAGCGTAGAATCAAAAGTCAAATAAGAATGCAACTCTTAAGGGCCCACGTGGAAAGCGCTTCACCGTCCTCACCACAAAATTTTCTGTATATAAACCAAGCATGGCTCTTGGTTTAGACCAAAACATACAATAGCTGGAAATACCAAAAAAAAAAACAAATAGGAAGAGGCCCTTGAAAATAAGGAATATTATTATTTTTCAAAGGGTTTGTTTCGTGAACAACGATGCTGGTGAAGAAGAGCCTTTGCATTTCGTTGGTTACCATAATGCTCGTGTTGTCATCACAGCTATGGTTGGCGCATAGCCGAGTTCTTCGATCGAAGGAGTTAACAGAGGTAGCTGGTGGTGACAGTGTAGAGTTGAAAGGATCAGGTTCTTCTCTGTGGAGAGGGTTCTTTGCTGTTTCTTCCAACAATTCAACCACTCGTGTTTCCAAACGCAGCTTGGCTTTTAGACTAGCTTCTGGACCCAGCAAAAAAGGACCTGGACATTAACTAACTACATTAAATCAGTCATTACATTTTTTTTTTCTTTCGATTTTGGTTTTTACACTGTTTTCCCCCATGTTGTTACGATGTTTTTTTCTTTTAGAAGAAAAACTTCTCTCAGAGACACTGATCTGATACGTTTATGTAGTCTGTAGTTTGTAGAGTGTTTGGTGGTTGTAAAAACAAGGCGTGACAGAATACATGTTTGATGTTTTTAATGACTGTATATGCAAATTGTATCTTGAGTATTCGAGTTATTAGAATAAAAAGAGTATTTATATTTCTTTAGATTGGCTATTTAAGTGGTCTATGTGCCTGCACGGTTCTTATCATCATCAACTTATTCTTTGTAAACAGGAGAGGAAGATGCGTTATGAATCTTAGAGTGCATTTTGAAAGGTGGTTGAGTTACTAAAAGTTTGTTTGCATTTTTAAAAGCACAAAAGGAAAAATAATATAAGTTTTTTCATAAAAAAATATGCAATTTTGCCAAAAATTTATCAAAATGAACAATTTTTTTTTTAAAAATTATACCATATGAGAAGAAGTCGTGCATATATCACGTCTTTGGTTATGTGAAAGTAAATTCACACTAATGTTGATTGATAGATGTTAATATTTTTATTTTACTTTAAAAGTTTTGGCACCACTTTAACAATTTTTAAATTAAACTAAAATCGTGTATCTTTAAACTAATATATAATTGTTTTATTAAGAAAAAATAACAAGAATCTTCTAATTACCAGCAAATATAAATGAGACTTTGATGCAATACCCAATTAAATTAACTAAATGATAGTGTGATTGTGGATAATTTCAAGCTCTTCGATTGCTTTATTCTCATATAATTGTTGTTTGTTTGTTTTGTCATTTCCATCTAATGACATTTATTTGCTCATTATACAGTTTTCATATATATTTATGAGGTCCAATTTCATCTACTTTGAAATGATGAGAATTATTGGTCTATTTACACAAGACCAAATTTAACTGAAACTAGATGTGAAAGATCAAATACCCAACGTTTTCATAACATATAACAAATGAACCAATTTCAAACAAAATGAAAAAAAAAAAGAGTTAATATTCTTAGAACAAATGTAAAAGCATTATCCATATAATCAAAATTAATATTAAAATTAAATTTTAATTTATATTTATATATATATATATATATATATATATATATATATATATCATTATAACCTCATTTTTTCGCAGTATCACACAAAGTAATCAAATTATAATATATAATTGCACAAACTAAAAACCTAATTTCCATGTTATCTTAATCACTGTCTTTATAATAATTTCTATAAACCATATGTATTAATATTAATTTTAAGATAAATAAAAAAACAATTCATGATCGTATAAAAGATATACAACTTCAATTTAATTTAAAAGCTAGTAAAGTCGTGTCAGCATCGATTAGTATTAATAAAAATAGTGTATATCTAAAACGACTTCATTCATTCATACTAATTTACATTGGTGTTGATATATTAACACCTTTAATAATAAAAACATACGCTTCACATCTTAATAAATTAATATTTTATTTTACTTTATTTTTTAATTTAAAAATATTATTATATTATTATAAACATTATCAAATATATATTATTTACTGTTCACATTGTCAACAAAACTTTTTTTATTTACTTTATAAAATCAAAATTGTGTCATGCATGATGTCATGTTATGTTAACCCAACATATCTATATAGGTGTTTTTTAAAAAATCCATCTATTTGATTTGCAAAGTTACACCATTTTGAAAAAAAAAAAACAGCATTGTTGGATAAAAAAAAAAAAGAAAAAAAAACGTGGAAGTGATTCCCAAATACAAACCTTATTACCAAATCTCCTGAATTAAAGTCAAAGAAAAGATGATGTTTGAATGAGAGGCAGTGCCTCAAAACTTGACCTTGTCTATCTGTCTGTATATACAGCATTACACTGCCCATCATGTATTATTTCATTTTTCTACACACACTTCTTTAAGATATCAATGTCCTATTTGACAAAAGGGAGGAGGGAAAAATATATTTAAGTTTTGATTTGAGATTGTATTGTAACACTCTCTTACAAATCAATACAAATACCCTTGACAATTTTATTTTTAATAATATTTATCAATAATTTAGTTAAAAATAAAAAAAATATTAAAAATATTAATATAATGGATTGTCATTGTTATTTTGTATGCGGCTCATAAAATAAAGGGTTATGATATTTTGACACCCCTTGCTCTAATCTACACCCATAATAAATATTAAAATTTGTAATAAAAAATTTGTAAAAAAAGAAAACATCTTCTTAATGAAAATACAATCTAAATGTAAAATATTTTAAAATTAAAAAAATTATAAATTTTTATAAATAATTAAAATATTAATATTTATTGGGGTGTAGGGTGAAATATGGGTGTAACATTTTTGAAAAATAAACTCAGCTTACTTTTGGGACTCGCAATGTCTCAAACTAGCAAATTCATATTGAATAGAAACACAAATAATAAGTTCACTGAACATTTGGGTATTGTGGAATGTGACTTTTTTAGCACTATTATGCATACTCAAATATAAAATATACCTTTTTACTGTTCAGCATTCCCTTTTTTTTTCTTAGAAAAATGTGTTTAGAATTTCGGATTTCACCACCCGAATTCTGAACCTTTTTCTTAATTTTCATTTTCTATTAACTTTTTAGATAGTTATAGTTATTTAGGGAACGTATATATTTTATTTTCAATAATTTTTTTTTACTACCAAGACCGAGAAACTGAGAGAATATACCGAGAAGTTATGCCGAGAACTATATATATAAAGAATAAAATAAACATATATATATAATCACCGGAACAAGACCTAAATTAATAAAGTGTCCAAATTAATGGGTGTGTATAAAATAATAAAGAGGTGCAGAAAGAAAGGCCCACACAATGTATAAGTCCAATAATCATCAACCCAAGAGGTAAGACAATATGATTTTTATCTTATGTAAAACTATTTATGACTTTGGTATCGGAGCGCCTTGCAGTATACACACTCATCTATGAGGAGAAATCGAAAGTCTAATTTGTGAGGAGAAGTCAAAAACCCAACCTGGAGAGAAGCTGGAAGCCCAAATCCGAGAGATCAACTAGAAAAATCTGAATTGTTAGCTTGTTTCAGTGTTTTCGGTCCTTTATGTAAGAACAATTTTTTGTATGTAGTACAATTAAATATGCACTTTTTTGTTTTATTTTATTTTATTAATTATTATTTTGTGTTTCCAAAATAAAATATATTTATTTCATTTTCAGATAATAATTTAAATGTATTATTTAATATTTTTATTAAAATGAGATTATCTTAATCAAATATTACAAGTAAGTACTATATTTTAATTTATTTGTTTTATTAACTTTTTTAAGTATACCCAAAATCCAAAATAATACATTTGAATACAGTTAGTTAATTACACATAACTAAATCATTGTAAATAATATATGTTAGGAAAACTTTTCATTGATACTACAAATAGTAAAAAACAAACACTTGACAGTTTGTTATAATAATATAATAATATTTTAAATTAAAAAATAAAATAAAAATAATAAAAATAATAATTTATTAGAATGTTAGGTTTATGTTTTCACTATACATAATATCAATATACCAGCTTCCTATATCTTAATACTCCTTTCGGTCCTTGACATAAGTCGTAGCTTTACATGTTTGATTTTATAAGACATTTATACTTTGTGAAACATTACTTATTTTTCCTATCAAATATTATAAATATGTTTTATTATTATTAAATATATGTTAAGTACATTGATAACGTTATTATTATAAATTAAAAAGTTTAATTGAATTAATTTTACCATTTCTCCATATTATTTTTCCTATTACTTGTTCAACATTTAATTTCCTTAACGAAAATTTATTTCGCTACAAATTACTTCCAATGATTAAGGAGTCTTTCTCAGAATTTAAACACTTTATGAGCTTTATAAAACAGCATTGCTTAATACTAAGGGAGGATTTTGGAGAATTAATTGAAAAAAAATAAAGAATAAGAAAAGAATGTTAATTCATCAAACAGTGCAATTTTATATAAAATTTACTAAAATAAAATAATTTTTTTAAATTTTTATGAAAACAGATAAATCGTGTTTGAAAATAAGAATTTGAATAGTATTTTCAAACACAACTTTTGTTTCCTTAATTTTTAAGATTTTAATTTAATTTTTTTGATTATTTTTATGAAAATAATGCTTTTAAAAACGGAAGGAAATAAGAAAAGACAAAACTTTTGAACTGATCTATTCATTTTAATTTATTTCAATAATATATAATAAAATATGAATTAATAAAAAAAATATGATTTCCTATATAAATATACTTTATTTTCTGTGATATTTTTGACTTTTTTTATTAAGTTATGGAGCACGACTTTAACATATATATATATATATTTTTTTATTTTTTTTATTTTTTTTTTATTTGTTTTTAGTTTCTTGAATTTTTTTATTGAAATAGTTAGTAGTAACACGACTTTATTATAATATATTTTAGACATATTTTACTGAATTGGACTAAGTTAAATTCAATTTTTTTGCTTATACTATAAAATAAAACCACAAACATGTTGTATATTAGAAGAATCGAAAAAACATATATTTGTACTCCACATGAAGGACTATTTTATCCCTTGAACAGAACAAAATTTTCAATTTTTTAAAATTAGATATCGTTAATCAGAACGAACAAATGAAATAAGTATGTGACTTTCCTTAAGATCTATCATCACTGCGTTTATATATAATTTTTTTCTCTTAATCATGTATCAAACAATTATATTTGCTATTTTTTTTTCTGTCTTTGTTTCCAAAGTTTTTGACTAAAAATCAATGTATTTTGTTTGTCATTTCTGCGGCTCAACTAACTTAAACATCTCTCACTCTCACTTTCTTTGATTTGTTTTGGCTTACAATCAAATCCTTCCTTTTTCTTTGTCAATGTTGTTCCAAAACTCCAAACATCTCTCTCTCGCACCCTCCACCACCTCCGATTCCCCAAAATCTATTGTCCATTGTCCGATTCACACTTGGTGATGCCGTGGTATTATTGTGCTCGATGTTGAATTCAATCACGAGATACCTCTTCCTTCTGTTATGTCTATTCAGATTACTCTTTTTCCAAACCAACATGGATGGAAGAAACGACTAAAAAAAATTTAAAAAGGAGAAAGTCGTGCTTGTAGTGATAATTTTAGAAAAAAAAATATTTTTATATAAAATCATGCTTTTAACACAATTTGCATTAAAATAATAAAAAGTAAGATAAAAATATACTCTGACAAATTGATAAAACAAATGTGTTTAAAAGCACAATTTTTCCATTTCAAAGTTGGTAAGAATTAATCCATAAATTTCAAACAAAATTGCACCGTTTCAGTAAATTAGTCGAAAAGAATTGAAGCAGGATGATGGAGTAAAAACAAATCAATAGTAAAGAGAAAAAATCAAGTTAGGGAATAGGGTGAAAATTTACACAACTCATTGTCTTAATTCCCCAGTTGTATGATATTTTTTTAGAATAGAAATTTGTAAGTTTTACACCAATCACAAGTGATTGCGAATCAAAATCACAAGCGATTCTAAATCAAAATGTCCAGCTAGAATATAACAAAAACGAAAACAATTCAGTCACCGAGAAAAAAACTCACAATTCATAAATCACAATTTTCTTTTGAAAAATTATAGCAGACAACTTATGAAGTAAGAGTTGCAGACCATTTTTACTAGTTTAAATAAACTACTAATATCTCTCTCTTTTGTGCACACACATAAATGTAAACACACGTACCAGTTGAGGGGTTGACATCTTTCATCTGAAAATCCACATAAATGTAAATATCAGAGGGAAAAGAAAGTTATATTTATTTGGAAGCTTATTTCATATTCATGGCCATGGAATACAAGATAACGGTATTTGTTAAGTACTGAACTGCATATAACCACAAACTGAAATAAAGAAGGGCAAATAACCTTCAGTAAACATAGGGCACTCAAAAGATTGACCTATCATCGAATGAATTGTTTTTTTAATGTAACAGCATTATTGGTTGTTGATTTCAAAATAGTTAAGAATCACATCATGTTAAACTCTCATGGTCAAAAGATAACCTCTACATAGAATTACCCAAAGCCAACAAAATATGCAATGCACTGTTAGTGACTCGAGGGAAGGAGGAATGGAATCACAATTCAAACAAAGCAAGTAGCACAAGATTAAGAGATTTCATTCAGGGTTCTGATACTATTTTTCTCAGCTTTTCAGAGGAGAAAGTATAAGTAACTGTACTAAGCAATGCAATAAGGACACGAACGCCCGCCATTCTGCAAATTTGTGGGTAAGAGAACAACCATGACAAACCAACCCTTCCTCCACCATAAATCCGTGCTCATCTAAGAATATATAAAGATTTCTTTTACAAGAGAAGCTGATAGAATAGAACATTATGCCCTCAAATTTTCTCTTTTGGCACATAACGATCCTAAGATTCCATTATATACAGCCGTGTTACATAGGACATCAAACAAGGAGGCCTATGCTATGATGTTCTAACAACAAACACAAAGCAGGGTATAATGAATGCCTTGCATCACTTGCATGGGAACCAGTGAGCTGCTCCTTATGACTACTCCAAAACTATATTTCATAATAGAAAAATAATAATGAAACAATTCAAGATACGAAGCATTATCAACTGAAGAGTCAATAATGAAACAATAAAGGATACACGATTGCTCTTATACTAAGTCATTATATACATTCTACTATTTAAGATCGACTATTTTCTCCATAAAATAGTAAAATACATGTAGTCTTATAAGAAAAAAGTTCAGTTTAGAATGATTATTCATTAGTTATATCCTTTTTCAACTAAATATAATCCCACAGGGTAAGTTCATATTTCTACGGAAAGTATAAGCTCAGAATGCAATGACTAGCAAGAGTAAGCAGTTAGTACAAAATGTGCTCATAACCAGCAGACATCATAGATAATACAGAAAATAGACTCTCTACAACTCCAAGAGAGATTATTAAAATATGAGATGCCTTCTCTAGTTCAGACTACCCAAGCTACAGGTGCACGATAGCATATAAAGCTCCTAATGAAAAATTAACCAAGGTAAAGTGTTATCTGAATCCACATAACAGTACTATGTTGTCACAGAAAATTGCTCTAATCATTGATCACACACAGAAATATATTAGTTCAATGGGTTCATCATCAAATTCATGAATCATAATTGCAACATCATATGGTACAGACAACTCCAGCATACAACAAATACAGTCATTGAAGCACAAGAGATAATGATAGGCTCTCTCTACAACTCCATAAAAGATTATCATAATACGAGATGCCTTCTCTAGTTCAGACCACCCTAAGCTACTGGTGCATGATAATTTGAAAAGCTCCTGATGACATATTAACCAAGTATAGTTTGAATACACAGAATAGTACCATGTCCCAGCAAATTGCTCTGATCATAGAGCACAAATGGGAATATATTAGCCTAACAGGTTCATCATCAAATTGACGAGTCATAATTAGACAACTTCAATATACAACAAATAAACAGTCATTAAAGCATAGAGGGTAAATAGTTAGTTCAATACAATAAGTATTTGCATAACTTGTTTTTAGTACAATAAGAAAAAAAAAAGTCTTAGTACAAAAACTTTAATTTTGTTTGAACTCCGTTAATGGTTGATGTAATTGAGCACATATTTGGTCTTTAGTAATTACCACATGTGTTTATTAAAGAAAGAATTAACATTAATATGCAATTAACCTTGAAGAGTCTTACAATTATTAAAGACCAAACATGTGCTCAATTATTTTATCTATATTCAAACAAAACTAATGAAATTAAAGTTATTGTACTAAGATTTTTTTTTTCTTATTGTACTAAAAATGAAATATGTCAACACTTGTGGTACTGAGTTGACTATTTACCCAAACATATATAAAAAGCTTTTAAGCTGCTCAAATCACAAATATAGCAAAGCATGCATGGGCCACAACATGATACATAGACTTAGCAGAAAAAAAGAAAGTAGAAGATTGACGCTCCAACTAATAGAAACAAAAGAGAATTTGTTTCTAAGAAACAAATGATAATTTAAAATTGAAACGACGTAAGTAGACTCAATCCAAAATTTGATGAATAGGACCATGAAATTAGAAATCAACACGACAATATAGTCACAGCACCTGAAAAAGATAGTACAAATATAACTGTGGGTTAAAGCACAATGAGAAATATTAATTATACAAGAAGTCATTAAAGAGTCATCATTCTATGTGTAGAAAAGTTTAATCTCAAGATTGTGGTTTTAGTGTCTAATAAATGTCGGAAATGACAAAAGTTTATGCTCTTAGGAAATACTATTATGTTCATGATTAAATGGATTTAGTGTTTAGGGATCTGCACTAAATTAATATTAGCCTATGAAATAAGCTCTACTAAGCTACGTTGGCCCGAGTTGTACTAAATTCAATCTTTTAAAACAATGTCTCAAGATTGAAGGGGAGACTCCTCTAATGGTGACTAGTCAAGTTCCCTTAAGAAAATTAGAAATCGCAAAGACAGTAGATACTTCTTATCTAAATAAGAATCTATATATATGAATGATATGCAGACCTATGAACTACATTCTCTTAGAACATGGCAATTTCTGGGGTCCTATAATTATGTGTTCTAAAGTATGTTTCATCAAAATAGTGAAGCCTTACCATTTATGAGTTAATCTTAATTATTCCTAAAGAAGGGCTGAAGGATACTCCCTTCCCATCTGGGACTAGATAGAAATCCTGAAGTCTTTTCAGATTTTGATCTAAGGAAGTCCCTCCCACCCACACCCACACACACACCTCCAAACCCATGATCCCTTTCCAATAATACCACATTTCACTTTAAACCCCAGGTCTACATCACACATGCTTTGGTGTAACCTGCCACACAAGAATATAGAATTCGATTCAGTGGTAACTCTAACTTCCAGGAAATTTATCCTTTTTATAAATAAAACATCAGCATTGATTACTCATTACTCGCAGGTCACAGTTAACAACTCTGAACTACATTCCCTCGTTGTATATCTAATTCCAAATCACTACCAATATAAATAAGAAAACAATAAGCAAGCTAAAAAACAAAAAAACCATAGATGCATATGAGAGGAAAATACTGAAGCAGTTAAGTAACAAAGTTTAAGCATCCATAAACAGTTTCATGACTTGCAGGTGTACCAAACCAATGGAAGACGAGAATTAGCAACAACAATAAATACGCACCGAAGACAGAGACACACAGTAATGTTTGGAGGAAACAAAGAAAATCCAAAGATGTTCAAGGGAATATATATGATGAAAATTGGCTGCACGACAAATAAACTTAGTTTTACAGATAGAACATCATCAGAGTATATAACAATAAAATATAAACCCTCAGCAAGGGAACCCTAAGATAATATTCTATAATCCCGAATGATCAGGTTTCGGACTCAGCAGTAGCGACAGAATCGCCCTCTGCGGCGGGGGTAGGAGCAACTTCGGAGGTAAGAGTCTGAGCAGAGCCGTTATCGACGGTGGGAGAGCCGGCGGTGGCTTTGGACTTGACGGTGTCGAGCATCCGTTTGCTGATCTCCTTGGAATAAACCTGGAGGATCTCGATCCCGTCGCTATCGGAGGTGGAGGAGCCGCCAGCGACGGCGAAGGCCTCGTCCTCGATCTGGCGCGCTGCAGCGGAAGCCTCGTCGGGAGGCATTGTCCCGTAGCGCTTGGAGAGGACGGAGGGGGAGGATAGGGTTTCGATTAGGCGGTTGATGACGGCGTCGCGCGTGCGCTGAGTGGGAGGCCATATGGTGAAGGAGACGCTAGCCGGGCCGAGCTTGGCAGCGGCGGCGAGGGGTTGGTCTTGGTCGAGCAACTGCGGCGTCGGGCTGGAGTCTTGCTCCGATTGGGGCGCGGGTGCGTTTACCGGGTCGGACATTTTGAGAGGAGAGGAGAGGGAAACAGTGGTATTGGATTGGAGGTCAGGCCTACTACTTGCGAAACTATTGGCTTTCTGGAAAGGACTTATTATTCATTCACCCAGCAAAAAAAAATCATCACAAATTAATCAACAATACAAAAACATTTCGTATTTCTCGTTTTAAAATATACAAAAGCTAAAATAAATCATTTTTAGGAGTAGAAATAAAAAAGTAAAGTTTGCACAACTAAGAAAATAAATAATGTTATCTAACTAATTGTTTTTTAAAACAAGCTTAATTAATTGTGTATTAAAGTCACGGTGACGAATTTTAGGACGTCTGATTGAAAAAATTATTGAGCTCATTTCGAATTATACCTTCTAAAATAAAATAAAATAAAACAAAAATAATTACTTTTAGTATTTTAGAATACATTATATTTAGGAATTTTACAACAGTTCAGACCACTTTGAAATAATGTTAGAAAGTTAAAATTTAATATTTGAAAAATATAGAAAAGGAAAACGATGGGATGCCAGAAAAAGAAGCCCAAAGTTTAATGGTAAGAAATAGAAAAGCCCAAACGTGATTGCGACCCGGTATCCACCCAAACCCCAACCCACCAGCACCACCTCTTCTTCGACCATTTTCTCTGCATTTAACACTTGAGCCACTCAAGCTATTCCCTTAAACAAACTGATCCCCAATCACAATGATCTCAATCACTTCCACTGAATTGAACTACTTAGTCTTCCGTTACCTTCACGAATCAGGCTCGTCCTTTTCCTAATCTATTTCGTTTTTTTTTTTAACTTTTTCGCTTTTTTCTCGCACATTACAAACTCATCAATATCAACATCTATCACGGAAACTTAGTTAGGAGGAACTCTTCCATTTTAGCTTCCATTCTCTTTGCTTCACTTTTGTAAACCGAAAACTTTTTATCATTACTTTTGTCAACCAGTTTAAATGAAGAGTCGTTTTAAATTCTCATTTGATATAATTTATTATTCGAAACCATGGTTTCTAGAAAGTTAGTGGATTCGGTTATGTTTGTGACATTAGGGTAATTATTATTTTACTATCGTGTCATCTCCGTAATTGCCGTTATTTCATAGTTACATATCATATCATTTTTCCTGTACTATGATTTGTTAACGAGGAAAAGTATAATGAAGATAACGTGTCTCTCTCCCCCTCCCCCCCTGTTGAATCTTCTCATATTTTCTGCGGCTGCTGTTTCAGGTTTTACTCATTCTGCATTTGCATTCGGGTATGAAGCGGGGATTGATAGATGCAAAAATGATGATAATGTGGTTCCACCGGGTGCTCTTGTTACATTCATACAGAAAGGCATTCAATATCTTGAGCTGGAAGCCAACCTGAGTGGTGTAAGCATTTTTAATTTTTGCTGTTCATCTTAGTGATATGTTATTGTATGTTCAAGTCATTGTTACTAACATGAACATAATGAATGCATTGCTCGAGGACCTTAAGCTGATTGGTGTTTGTGTTAGGTCTCCAGAGTGATGCTGACATGGATGAGGATTTTTCGTTTCTACAACCTCTGGATCTTATCACAAAGGAGCCCAATGAGCTGCACAATATAGTAAAAGCCAAAAAAGAAAATCTACGTCAACATAAATCCGAATCGAATAAAATAGTGAATGGCTCGACTCACGACAACGCAAGGAGGGAACATGTTCAGGAAAAAGAGAAGGAGAGGAAAGAAAAGGAAAATGAACAGAGACTGGAAAAAATAAGGTTAGAGAAAGAGAAGGAGCAACCAAAGGATGATTATAAAGAAACACAACATACCGATCAAAACCTTACAGAGAAACAGGAAGATAAGATTACAGTTGAAAATCTAAACAATAGAGCACATGGAGGTAAATATTAATGTATAATGTTTTATTTAGTTTTCTTCCCATCAGCTATCAATATATTATATTAGACAAGGGAAAAAGTAAAGCTTTTATGGCACAGGGCCTGAGCCAATGGAGATTTCACAGAGCCCCATGTCGTCGCCTAATGATACTCCATGTGATGATGTAAAAATTTTGAAAGGCCATACATCAGAGGTTTGTACTTATCTGTTTTCTTATCTTCCGTTTCTCCTCCCATTGTTAGGCTTATTGAAAGTTATTTTATTCCTGGCAGGTTTTTGCCTGTGCTTGGAATCCATCAGCTCCGCTTCTTGCGTCTGGGTGAGTACAAGCCACTTTGTAAAGAAAACACATTTTGTTCTCAAAAGTATCTTTTCCCTGTTAATCCATTCTATTTTGAAGACAATAGCTCTTCTTCTTTCTCTTCCTTTTGTTGCCTGCCCTCTATTCTTATATTCATGAATTGCTGGTTGTTTCCAAGTTTGAAACAGTGCTTTATAAGTTCCATATGACAACCTTCGTAATAGGATACATAATAATACTGTCTAGCTATCACGAATTTAAGATTTAGTTTCTTAATGTTTATAAGTCAAAGGAACTAGTGATGTATCAGTATACAATTGGACAGTTTGCTTGTTATGACAACCATTCTCTTGATTTTTAAGTTTTGACCATGGGTTTGTACTTCAGATTGATTGAAATTCGCAAATTCTCAAATTTTAATACTTTGATCCAGTGTTGAATTTGAGTCATATTTCATTTCTTTCCTAACATAAAAATAGGATATCTTATTTATACATTCAATAATACTATAACTTAAACCTACTTAAGAAACACAGAGTATGACAGTGTGATTTGGCCAGCAGCAACAATACAAGCTGTTTTCTATCATAAATTAATTTTGAAGTAAATATTTTATGTATTAAAATAATCTAAATGATGAAGTGGCTCAGTTTATGATGGTAATTATGCAGGATCAACACTTAGCAAACAGTATGAACAGCTATCCCTTTTTTCCTCTTATCAAATTTAGTTAAAATTAGCCAATATGTCAATGTTTGTTTGATTAACTATTCCAGATCTGGAGATTCAACAGCTCGAATTTGGAAAATTGCTGATGGACCTTGTGACTCTGGTGTGCAAAATGAACCAGTAAATGTTGTGGTGCTGCAGCACTTTAAAGAAAGCACCAATGAAAAAAGCAAGGATGTTACAACACTTGATTGGAATGTAAGTCTTTGTAGCATTATTGTGGTTGCATACTTACCGTGAAAATCTTTGTAGAATTAATTTTAGCTTTTCTGGGTCTTCCATCCCACCTTAGTTGAACACTATTAATTTTGTCTTCCACTTGTCTTTCAATTTTATTCCTCAGCTAATATCTTTCGCTATGCTTTTTATTACAAAGGGGGATTTCAACACTATTGGCAACTGGTTCCTATGATGGCCAAGCAAGAATACTATGAATTTCGTCTTCCACTTGTGTTTCAATTTTATTCCCCAGCTAATATCTTTTGCTATGGTTTTTATTACAAAGGGAGATGGAACACTATTGGCAACTGGTTCCTATGATGGCCAAGCAAGAATATGGAGTAGAGATGGTGAGCTGTTATATATTTTATTTTATGAATATGCATTTCTTGGCATGATATTTGCATTATATGTGACCCTCGGTCTTGTACTCTTTGCTGTTAACTGACCTCTTGCTTTTTGAGGTTCATTAGGGGAGTTGAATAGCACACTAAACAAGCACAAAGGTCCAATATTTTCCTTGAAGTGGAACAAGAAGGGGGATTATCTTCTTAGTGGAAGTGTGGATAAGACTGCTATAGTGTGGAATATAAAGACTGGGGAATGGAAACAACTATTTGAATTTCACACTGGTAAGTTTGTTTTTTTGCATATCTTCTGGTGAATAAAACTTTTGATTTCTTGTATGACTTTCCTTGTAATCTTAACTACTATCAAATTGGATCAGGCCCAACTCTTGATGTTGATTGGCGAAACAATGTTACATTTGCTACATGCTCCACTGATAAAATGATACATGTTTGCAAAATTGGGGAGAATAGACCAATCAAAACTTTCTCTGGGCATCAGGTATCTCTTCCTAGTCAACCAGTCCACTGATAGATTTATTTTGTTAAACTACTAACTTTTAAATTTAAAAGACAGTGATTTTCCATCAAAAAATAGAATGATATGCTCATTGTATTAATCTATGAGCATATTCAGTTATGGTTATAATCTTTCCTCAGACATTCTGTAATCCTATGTTTCAGGATGAAGTTAATGCCATTAAATGGGATCCAACAGGTTCTTTGCTGGCTTCCTGCTCCGATGATCACACTGCAAAAGTAATCAACAGAAAACTATCACTTTGGTTCACTTGGTATTTATATAAGTCATAGATACATCAGTGAAGTGCAGATATACATTTTATTTTAAAAGAATTTATTATAAGGGTATAATATAGATAACGGTTGTGATGAAAAAAAATTGGAGTGGTTGTGCATAGATGCTTTTTGTTTTCATATTCATTTTATATTATAATAGTTTGGTATCAAGGCCTCTACTTCGTTTGAAACATCAATGCAAATTTTAGAATACTTATAGTAGAATATAAGATGGTCATTGGAGTATGCTAATGGAAAACTTCTTATGAGGAATATTAGAAACTATGTCGAGTGAGCAAGGGAAATGATACTGGGGCAAAGTAGAAGAATGATGAGATAAAATTGAAGGCCCTAAACGTGAAGAACTCTCTATCTAGATTGATCTAAATATTTATGAAATTTAGTTTTTTTATAGAAATATATAACAAGCATCTCTAGGAAATGTCTTTTATATTGCATTTTAGGACAAGAAACATGGCTAGAGAACTGTTTCTGGAAGGGTAAACATCATTGTCACTAATTATTTAAGTATTTGTCAGCACCCAATTGACTGTTTCATGAAACTATATTTCAGATATGGAGTTTAAAGCAGGATAACTTTTTGCATGATTTAAAGGAACATGTCAAGGTTTGGAGAGATGTTTCTTTGTGTGCCTTTTTCTTTCTGATCCCTTTATTCTCTTTCTAATAAAGCAATGCTCCTTTAGGGGATATATACAATTCGATGGAGCCCTACAGGCCCTGGTACCAACAGTCCCAATCAGCAGTTAGTGCTAGCAAGGTAAATATGCTTTCAATATCATGTAAAATCAGCAATAGTAGCAAGATATGAAACTGTATCTTTTTGAAAAATCTTTTGTTTTGAAAAAATGGTTTTGTTAACTTGTGTCCTGAGAGTGGAGGTTAAAAATTAAAAATATATACTATTAAATGAGAAGTACAAGCATTTAATATCTAAAATATCAATACTTTTTTTTATCTTTAACTCCTTAATGCGCATAATAAATGTTACTTGTCCTCTACCTATGTACACATAATCAAGACCATTAAAATAAACAAAAAATCTCATTATTTTGTATTCCCCTAATAATTTCGCTTATTGTTCTCTCAAACAGTGCCTCATTTGACTCAACGATAAAGCTATGGGATGTGGAACTAGGGAGTGTACTCTACAGCTTAAATGGCCACAGGTGAAGAAACTATAAACATGCTTCACAAGCAAAATACACACACAAGCACTCATGCATATGCATATGTATGAATTAATGGATGCAATTTTTATCCAGGCTAATGCATAATATACTATTAATAGGTAATGACCCAACTGAAGAATTGGAGATGATTTATAGGCATTTGCTAACAAATAGGAAATATTAAGCTATAGAGAGAAACCAAGAGGTCTATAAATTCAAATGTTTTGGCAGGTAATGAAGAACCAACGATAACTGAATAATCATAATCTGACTTTCACAAACTGTAATAACATATTGGATGTTTTTATACTCCCCTACATGGTTGGACTGTGGGGGAAGATTTCAAGGAATCCTGCATTGGACATAAGTGGCCTGGGCAAATTTATTACCTGAGCTTTGATGAGGGTATCTTCTTATTGGTGTTGGGATTTGGTCTGAACTATAGGAATCTATAGTAAACATGTTCCCAGATTAAATGGCAGTTAATATCTGTGTTTTGAGCTCTGATTGTGGTTATCATAGAAATCCATGACCATATCAAGAACTAACAACGACCTATTAGCTTCTTTGGTTATAATGTACTGGTAACACCCACCAAGCTCAGTACTTGGCTTTTGCTGAAAAGTGAAACACCATGGGTTACTTTTTCCAATTTGCAAGAGATCCATGCCTCTCAAAGAAAAATGCAGTATCTTGTATCAATAACTAACTTAAATGATATAAGTTACTTCTTTGGTTATAGCTTACTGGTAACATACACCAAGCTCTGTACTCGGCTTTGGCTGAAGAATGAAACACCATGGGTTACTTTTTTCAATTTCCAAGTGATCCATGCCCTCAGAAAAATGCCGTATCTTGTTGATTTCTTGGTCATTGAGCAACTAACGCAGTGCACATCTGCTGATGCAGGTAACTTTAGTGATAAACTGGCTTGGAAAAACTAACCTTGGTCTGGGACATTCTTTTAATATTGTAGAAGGTGGCGGGCTATATTATTTGACATAAATTGGCTCAGCCTATTGACATCATACCTGATATAAGGTCTGAAGATGGTGAGGTATATTAAAAAGCCAATCAAGTGTTTGTACGTGGATATGTCAGTAACAGTGAGTTTGAGGTTGGGGTCCATGGAAAGAGGTAGTCTGAGAAGTAACTGAGGTGTGTATTTCGTTTGAGATAGGTGGATATTTTGGATGACTCTGCAATTTCCAGTCCAAAGAAATATTTTAATTACGTATAACTTTCAACTTGAAAAGTTGTTGCAACAAGGACATCATGCTCTGATGAAATGAGGATTCAGGTTGCCAAGATTATGTCATCAGCATACAAGAGTAAGATGAAGAATAATAATCACTATTGGATTGAATGAGGCATGCAAACTAAGTTATAAAGGATACCTAAATGGGGTGGCCATATAGGCTTCCTCAAAAAGATCATTTAGAAAAACATTGGTGCCCCCATGGACCAGTGTTTGACAACAGTAATGAAGGGAAGGACTCCAATTGTAATTTTACAGCCAGGGAAAAGATGTAGTGTAGGGAAAGTCAATTCCTTCCTGTTCTATATATGGCTTTTGGCTATCAACCTGGCCTTATATCTGTGCAAGGATCCATGAACTTTGACATTAGCATTATTAATCCTTCTGCATCAGATTGCACTTATTGAATGTAACAGACAATGTAGTAGTAGGAACTAGGACTTTCAACTAAAAAAAATAACCTTTCACATAAACCATCATTTCCAATCATCCTTGGTTGTTCCAGGTCCTGAATGGCGAAAGTATGTGGGTTAAATGGTATAGAAAGTGAAGAATGCTACAATGCAGCAGTAACTGACAAGATGTATAGCAGAAAATTTGATGGGTAAAGTGAGTACATTTGGCAATATTAGATTAGGTGCAAATTTTTCAGTTTCAATTGCTTAAACTGTGACTTGGACTGGTTTTTTTAGAGAAGTGACAAATTTGTTTGATAAAGCAAGGTAGTCAAAATAAGATTATGGTTGAGATTGTGGAAGACTCACAAGATTACGTAAATATAATATATATTCTCATGCAAATAACAATCATAAAAAAATGTTGATCAGTTGGAGAACTAAAAATACTGCACTGGTTCTACTACATAATCCCTACTCCATTAAAACTTAGAAAATTGTAAAGACAGGAAAAATCAAGAAGACATACTGTCGCTGCTGTTTTGGAGAAAATGTTTGACTCAATAGGCAAGCTCTCAATGATCCGGAGCAAAAAACTATTCTTCTCTAAAATACGTAAAATCTATAACTACAGAGACCAGAAATTAAAGTTGATATATCTCCTTTCATAGGTAATAGATTACATTTATATAACCTAAAAACATACTAACTAAATAATAATTATTCTACAAATGTCATCATGTTAGGAAATTAAAGATATAAACTAATTATTTTACATATTATTTTTAACATTTTAAGACTATCCTATAAAATTCTTGAACCTTTTTTTTTTTTCTTTTGGGCGACTCCATGCCCATCCTATCACTCAATGTGGTTTATTGCGCAACTAATTTTATGAGAATGGAAGGTTTGTGCTTAGAGTAGAAGACGATTAAGTTTTTCAGGTATTACATCAGTGTAATGCATTATTCATCGAGAAATTGAGGTGACAGAGTGTCTTTCATGTTTTCATGATTTTTGGACATTGGGTTTTTAAAAAATTGCTTTGGGTGTTGGGCTTTTATGTTTTAACCTTTCAGAAGCCTCAAAAAGAGAAAATATATATGTCAATTTTACCCATGAAATAAAAACGTAGTGCTTGATTTCATGCTACGATTATACAGCTCCTGTTTTCTTTCCAATTCTGTGTAGGGACGAAATCCTTCTAGTGACAAATGAGAAGTGAAAAGATCTAGGGGGCATATACATGTGCACAGTTGCATGTGAATCTATAATCTAAGAACTAGGATTATTTTAAAATGATGTGTTTGTTGAGAAATGTACTAAGAACCAAAGCTTATGTAACTTGAGTCTGTAGCTGTTGCTGTAATAATTGATGATGTTTTTGAGTCAGCTGTAGAGAGAACTATTGGTGGATTATGAAACACATGATTAGAGACTGGATGAACTGCCTTTGTGCTGGTGGGAAAGACCCGCTATGTCTTTTTGTAACCAGGGAAAAGGCCATGGAGTTTATGGAACTTCTCCTTTCCATGGTCGAGAATCCTCCACATGCATATAAGAGACTGTCTTTTCCTTTTTTGAAATAATTGGGATCAATATTGCAAAGTGATGAAAAATTATTAAGAATGTCACACACAAGATACAAGTAAGATGGCTAAAATGATCAAAAGTGTTGGAAGCTAGTTCTGACCACAAAATACTGCTAAATTTAAGAGTAATTTTTATCAATTTGTTTATGATCATACACGTGCTCTGAAGATTTGGTCTTTGATAGAGTCGAATGGTAGTGTGATCCATGTATATGACACCTCTTAACGAGATCAGGCTTTTGTTGTTGGATAATCAACTTGCTGCTTTGGATCCATTAACAGGATATGTCCTCAGATTTAGAAAAAAGACACATTCACAATTTAGAAGAGTTCCATTAAAAAATATGACATGTTTATAATGGAAGTGATCAAGGATTCTAACAGTGACAAACAGATACACTAAAAAATATAGAAATGGGTGTAATTGTGAAATCATCAATGTTCCTGCATATTACATTTTTAGCATTTTAATTAATCCACTGTTTTCTGTTTCAGGGATCCTGTGTATTCCGTTGCATTCAGTCCTAATGGGGAGTATCTGGCCAGTGGCTCCATGGATAGATACGTGCATATATGGTCCGTGAAGGAAGGCAAGATTGTAAAAACATACACTGGAAAAGGTGGAATATTTGAAGTTAATTGGAGCAAAGATGGTGATAAAGTTGCTGCTTGTTTTTCAAACAATATAGTTTGTGTTTTGGATTTCCGAATGTAAAGTATAGGGGACATACTTCTAGGACTCTAATATTAATTTCCTGTGCTAGTTGTAACAGCATTTTTGTACAGGGTCATTTGCTACATTTCCCTACTTCCACTTTACTCGTATTTACTTGTTAGCCTTATTTACGGGATAGGTATTTTATTTCAAAATTATTAAAATGCTGCAAGATTTTAGTCAAGTTGAAATAGAGTTAGTACTTACTTACACTTGTAATTTCTGTCAAAATTTCTAAACTAAAATAGTGAGGTTTCATAGTGTCAAGAATTGCAAGGTTTCAGAAAAATTTGATTACAACAATCGATAATATTCTATTGCCAATGACGTAATCAAGTATTCAATCATGAAATATAATGTAAAAATTCAGAAATGTAGATTGAATATGGTATATTTTGGTTTTGTTTTCTAAAAATATTTTATTTGACTTTTTTCTGTGAGTATTTTACCTTTTTTCTTGTTATTTTATTTTTATTTTGTTCTTTATAATACTTTATTGATTTTGAATTACTCTTTTTAAAAATAATTTAAATGGATTGAAACTAAATAATCTATATATATTATAAAAGTTTAAAAAGTAGTAAAACAACAAAAATAAAAGGAAAAAAACTATTTAATATTCTGCATTTTTTCTTACAAGCATTAAAAGTTAATAAAATGTTGAATTGAGTTATTTAATTAAATTATCAAATAAGAAGTTAATAAAAGTGGTTGTAGGGTGGAAATATAAATTTTGAAAGCTTTCAACTTACCACATCCCAAAATAAAATAATAAGAATATAAGTTTTATAAAAAAATACAAAAACTAAGTCAAAATTGCTTAAGAAAAAAAATAGATACTAAAAATAAATATAACTATATTACAAGATCTAAAATCATCTTTAATTTTTTAGATATGAAAAATAAATCAATGAATATTATAGCTATTTAAGGGAGAAAAATATAAAAACAAATAGTTTATGTGCATATTATTTTATATTTTAGTAAATTTGTATGATTGAAATATGGTGTATTTTGATTTTTTTTCCTAAAAATATTTTATTTGACATTTGTCTGTTAGTATTTTACCTTTTTTATTGTTATTTTACTTTTTATTTTGTTCTTTATAATACTTTATTGATTTTTTTGAATTACTCTTTTTAAAATAATTTAAATGAATTCAAACTAAATCATCTCTCTCTCTCTCTCTCTCTATATATATATATATATATATATATTATAAAAGTTTTAAAAGTAGTAAAACAACTAAAATAAAAGGAAAAAGACTATTTAATATTCTGCATTTTTTCTTACAAGCATTAAAAGTTAATAAAACATTGAATTAAGTTATTTAATTAAGTTATCAAACAAAATTTAATAAAAGCGGTTGTAGGATTGAAATATAAATTTGGAAAGCTTTCAACTTATCACTTTCCAAAATAAAATAATAAGAATATAAATTTTATAAAAATTACAAAAGAACTCAGTGAAAATTGCTTAAGAAAAAAAAAATAGATACCAAAAATAAATATAACTATATTTCAAGAACTAAAATCATCTTTAATTTTTTATATATTAAAAATAAATTAATGAATATTATAGCTATTTTACATTAAAAAAAAACAAGTACAAAAACGAATAGTTTTATGTGCATATTATTTTTATATTTAGTAAATTTTTATGAATGAAATATGGTGTATTTTTATTTTGTTTTCTAAAAAGATTTTATTTGACTTTTTTTCTGTGAGTATTTTACCTTTTTTATTGTTATTTTATTTTTTATTTTTTTCTTTATAATAAGTTATTGATTTTGAATTACTCTTTTTAAAAATAATTAAAATGGATTGAAATTAAATCATATATATATATTATAAAAATTTTAAAAGTAGTAAAATAACTAAAAGAAAAGGAAAAAAAACTATTTAATATTCTATTTTTTTTCTTACAAACATTAAAAGTTAATAAAATATTGAATTGAGTTATTTAATTAAATTATAAAAAGAAAAATAATAAAAGTGGTTGTAGGATGGAATTTTTTTTTTTAAAGGTTTCAACTTATCACATCCCAAAAGAAAGTAATAAGAATATAAAATTTACAAAAATTACCAAATTTAACTTAAAATTGTTTAAGAAAAAAAATAGATTAAAAAAACTAAATATAACTATATTTCAAGAACTAAAATCATCTTTAAATTTGTAGATATAAAAAATAAATTAATGAATATTATAGCTATTTTACGGAAATAAAAAACAAGTATAAAAACAAATGGTTTTATGTGCATATTATTTTATGTGCATAGTAAAAGTGGTTGTATGATGGAATATAAATTTTGAAAGGTTTCAATATATCACATCCCAAAATAAAATATAAAAAATATAAATTTTATAAAAATTACAAAAACTAAGTGAAAAAAAAAAATTGTTTAGGAAAACAAAAAAATAGATAACAAAAATTAATATAACTATATTTATTTTTTAAAATATAAAAATTAAATTAGTGAATATTATAACTATTTTACGTAAAATAAAAATAAAAATATATAAAACATTTGTCAGTTTCCACATAAGATTACAGCAGAAGGCGGAATAGAAGCGCGCCCTTCCCGCCATATGAAATTTCTCTTTTATTCCTAAACAAATCCTAAACCACACTATACCTTTTGAATTTGGAACCAAAACGAAAATGTGAAATTTTCAGTCACGCCAAATCTCGAAATTTTCAGATACACTAATTCATTTTCGAAAGCCTCTTTTTTCTTTTTCCTACCCAATCTACATAAACATGGCAACAATCTCTCTTCCTCACCCAACACTTCAATCCCATCTTCTTCCATTGATCTGTTCTTTCCCTCACTTCCAAATTCACCTGACACAAGGAGCAAGATGGAAACTCGTGCAGCTGCAAAGAGAAAGGCAAACGGTGTCGTCTTGGTCCAAAAACAACACCCCAAAAGGCATAGGGTTGCCTTGGCTGAACTCCCCAATCTACCAAATCTTCTTGTCCCGGGATCTCAAAACACTACCAAAGAAAAATTGCATGGTGTGAAGAATCCAAATGCGAAGAAGCCATCTTCCACAATCAACCTCTCTTCTTACCCCCATATTGATGAATCTTTTGTTTTTGACATCTATGAGTATCTTCATGAGATGGAGGTAATCTTGATTTCTTGACATTAACAAATTCTTAATTTTGTCCTTTTGAGAATATCAGGCATCTAAATTTTAATTTCTGTCTTTTTTTCTCAGATGCAGAAAAAGAGGAGACCAATGGTTGATTACATTGAGAAAGTTCAGAAAGTAGTTACACCAACCATGAGAGCAATGTTGGTGGACTGGTTAGTAGAAGTAGCTGAGGAATACAAGCTTCTCCCCGACACTCTTCATCTCTCTGTTTCATACATTGATAGGGTTTTGTCGGTTAATTCTGTCACTAAATCGAGACTTCAGTTGTTGGGTGTTTCATCCATGTTCATTGCATCGTAAGGCCTATATTTTTTTTTAAGTATTTCAATCTTTATTCTCTTTAATCTGCTTAAAAATTAAAATTGCGTCTTTTTAATATGTAGCAAATACGAGGAAATAGACCCACCTGGTGCGGAAGATTTTTGCAATATCACTGATAACTCATATGACAAGGCAGAGGTAATGATCTTTGTTTGTGATTTGTCTTTTGTTTAACAATTTGGTTTTCATGGTTACTAATTATATATATAAATATGCAGGTTGTTGAGATGGAAGCTGACATACTAAAGTTCCTAAAGTTTGAAATGGGAAATCCTACTGTCAACACCTTTCTCAGGTAAGGGCTGAATATTGTGAATATGAATATTTAACCTCTGTTGAGATGAAATTAATTGAGTGTTATTGTTTCAGGAGGTTTGCTGATGTTGCTTCTGGTAACCAAATGGTGAGTTAAAGTGCTCCACTTACTCTCATTCACTGTCTTAAGAGTTTTATTGTGTTGTTTACTAATTGTTTTTCTTTTCTTCCAGACTCCAAATTCACAGATTGAATTTTTGGGCTGCTATCTTGCTGAGCTAAGTTTGCTGGACTACGATTGTTTGAGATTTTTGCCTTCTATTGTGGCGGCGTCAGTTGTATTTCTTTCCAGATTTATTATCTCGCCTGAAGTGCGTCCATGGGTCAGTATTTTCATCTTTTGAATAGTGTTATAAGTTGATGTTTAAAATAGTTAGACCTATTAACCATTATTCAAGATACTCAAAGTTGAGAACCTATTGCAGACTCCTTCTTTGAGTGAATGTTCGGGTTACAAATCAACTGAATTGAAAGAATGTGTCCTAATCTTGCATGACCTGTATATGTTGCGTAAGGCAGCTTCCTTCAAAGCTGTTAGGGACAAGTACAAGCAGCAAAAGGTGATTATTTTTGTATTTTTTTTAGCTATTAAGTACCTACATTCTCATTATAACAAATGGAGTGACCTGAAATCTTTCATTGGAACAGTTCAAATGCGTGGCAAGCCTGTCTTCTCCTCCTTATGTACCGAATTGTTACTTTGAAGACCAGTGATGCAGTGAATTTCTGGATGAAGAAATCTCAGTTATCTCTTAAATCATTTTTGATAAAGCATAAAACACATTTCAATAGAGTGGTTGACTTGATTCTTGTTTTGAACTGGCCTGTCGGCTTTAGAATTTTATAATGTATAGATTTGTCTTTAAATTTCAAGAGAAGCAGGATTGCATAAGATACCGATGTTCAATTGCATTTTCTGATGAACAATCATGGAGAAGACCTTTGAATATGGAAAGGGCTAAATTACCATTCTTTTTTGTTACCCATAGCATTTATTTGTCTAAACGGACTCTTTTCTAACACTTGTAATTGCGTATTGAATGGCTATTTAAGCCAAAACTTTTAATAAAAAGTGTCATTTATTCTAGTTCTTTGTGCTTTTTGTTCTCATATTCATTTTATATTATAATAGTTTGGTATGAAGGCCTCTACTTCGCTTGAAAAATCAATGCAAATTTTAGAATACTTATAGTAGAATATAAGATGGTCATTGGAGTATGCTAATTGAAAACTTCTTATGAGGAATATTAGAAACTATGTCGAGTGAGCAAGTGAAATCATACTGGGGCAAAGTAGAAGAATGATGAGATAAAACTGAAGGCCCTAAAAGTGAAGAACTCTCTATCTAGATTGATCTAAATGTTCTCTACACCATTAACAAGAAAAACATTTCTAAAGAAACATGAGATGTGAGAAGTATGAAGAAAATGCATGGGTAGGAGGTCTCATTTTCAAGCTGTAATGGTTCCTGCACCAAACAGCCGCACAATATCCAATATTTTGATACAAAGGGAGAAGGGAAATCTGTTATAACCTACACTCCCTTTTATCCACAATTTCACCAATATATGGTTCTTTCAATCCGGAAAACATGCGAGAACTTTACAAGTGTGGCTTCTCTTTCCAACAGAATTATGCTCTTCATTCATTTTACCCGAATCACCATTTACATGTTCTTTGATGCCGTTTTCTGGACATTTTAACCATAATTTGAGGATAAAAGAGAAGATGCGTAGTTCATTTAGGATGTTTTAATCAGATGAGGTAATAGAACTATGTTCAACGAACTCAATGGGAGTATTCCAGAATTATTGTCTTGACCCAAGTCAATGTATGGGTAAGGCAATTGAATTTCTTTAAAATTTTCTCTATGAAACATAAGATAAATTATTCCAATTTTTCTATTTTTTTCAAAGATTGAATAAGTAGAAATGTTTATTAAATGTTTCCGCATAAGGAGAAGAAAATTTAATTCAAATGAGTTGAATGACTTTTCCAAAACAAAGAGGGATTGAGAGGTTAACCATTGCTTATATCTCGCAATAGAATAATGTTGCTAAATGAAAAAAAGACAACAATTATGAATATGATTCGTTCCATGCTATGTAATAAGAAAATGTTATGAATAAAAAAAAACACACCCAAAGATAAACTAAGAACACAAATTCTACTTAATAATCTTTGTATTATTATTTTTGCACTTTACACTCAGAACATCCACAAAGAAAACAATTATTCCTTTTACACATGACTTTTCCTGTCTACCAAACTGAATTAAAAAAATGTAACCCTCTTCACTAAACCAGTTGGTCTTTATTTAAAAACCACTAACCGCTACAAACCATTTTATTTAAAGACCACTAACCACATTAACCCTACCTTACAAACCACTAATTGTTACTTTACAAACTACTAACCGCTACCTTACCCTTTATTCCTTACATTTTTCTTATAATATACCTTCCAAGTTCTATCCTGATTTTGTGTCCTAACATTACTCCCCTCAGACAAAGCAACTTTGTCCTCAAGGTTAAATTATGAAAATTGTTCCTGAATGGTCTTCACATCTTCCCATGTCGCTATGTCTCTATCCCCCTCATTCAACTTTATTAAGATTTGTGGGATGGATACTCCTTGGATGAATAGTTCACGTCTATCCAAGATCTCTATTGGATAAGAATTTCTCGTCGATCCTTATAACTCTTTAGGCAACTCGGGTTGAACTTCGTACGACCCCGCTGCCAACTATAGTTGAGACACATGGAACACCGAGTGTTTTCGAGCCGTGTATGGTAGTTGAAGTTTAAAGGTCACTGGACCCACCGTCACTACAACCGGAAAAGGACCATAGTACTTGGCGGCCAACTTCGAATGTAGTCGGTTAGGCATCGATAGTTGTCGATGTGGCCTAATTTTAAAATATACCATATCCCCACTTTAATTGAAGATGGTGTTCTATGGTGGTTGGCGAAATTGGACATTTGATCTTGCCCTCAAATGAAATTTAAGTTGTGCTAGGGCCTCATCCCGGTTCATTAATCTTTGTATTATTGCTTCTACACCTTACACTCAGAACATCCACAAAGGAAACAATTATTCCTTTTACACAGGACTTTCCCTGTCTACCAAACTGAATTCAAAAAACGTAACCCTCTTCACTAAACCAGTTGGTCTTTATTTAAAGACCATTAACCACTACAAACCACTTTATTTAAAGACCACTAACCACTACTTTTCAACCCACTAACCGCTACTTCACTCTTTATTCCTTACATTTTTCCTATAATATACCTTTCAAGTCCTATCTTGATTTTGTCTCCTTACAAAAAAATTACATATATTTTATGAGAGGGAATGAATTGGATTATTTATGTCCTAAACAAGTGGCTTGCCTTCTCGATAATCTATTTAACTTAACACTATGAATTTTTTTAAAAGATTTTTAAAACAAAACTAAAAAGATAGTTTAAACAAAATTAATATATTTTATTTGCCAAATTATACTTTCATTTAGGGGTGGGCAAAAAATCTAATTTTTTTAAATTACTACATTTCTTGGACTGCTGTAATCTATTAAAAATCCATTTATATAAATCCAATTTTTAATTTCATTCACATTTTATTATATTTTCATATCAGATTTCCATTTTGTTTATACAAATTTTAGAAATTAGAAAATCCAAATTTTTGGAAGTAGTCTCTCTAATCATCTACCAAAACTACCTTTCTATATTTTTTCTCATTTAGGATTTCCTCTTTCTCTCTCCTGCCCCTCGCCAGCTCAGCTCTTATTCACTTTTTAAAATTTTATTTGCTCTCTTTCACACACATACATGGAGCAATCAAGTTTTATATATATTTTTTCATAATTTTATTTGCTCCAATATTTTACATATAATAAATTAATATAATATTTTCAAAATTTAATTAAAGTATTATAGGTAAGTGTATTTTAATGTTAAGAATTTATATATTATGTTATTTTTATTTTTTTTGGTATTATTAAATTATAATTCTATTATATTTTCTTAATATTTATATAATATTTAACTCTTTTACATATTATTATATTAATATTATGTTATTTTTTTAAAAAAATATAGATTTTGATTTAAAATACAATTAACTCTTTTTTATATAAAAAAATGAATTTGGATTTAAAATCTAATCCAAATATTTGAATTTAAAATTCAATCCAAATATTTGGATTTGGATTTCCAATTATTTTTATAAAAACTATGAATTTAAATGATAAATCTGATCCAAATATTTGGATTTAAATTGGATGGTAAAAAATTCAATCCATGACCACCTTCCTTTCATTCATCTGATCTCCCAACTTATAAGAAACCTTCCATTATACTGCTACTAAACACATAGATTCATCTTCCTCTTAAAGCAACAAGGTTTAACTTTAATAGATGAACAATTTCAATAGGATTTAATCCAAGATGTACTTAATGTATTTAGGTTATTATAGAGTTAATTGGTCAAAATAATGTACCATACTCATATGCAGAGAAAAAAATCAACTACTTTTGACTGTTTTCCCCCCAAATGATATAATTCAATTAGTGAAATTTGATATAACTAATTTTTTTCCCATTTTAAAAAATATAAAATGAAATTACACTATTTTGAGATTTTTTTTAACACCATTTAGAAAAATCGAACACTGTTTATTCCACTGTAAACTATAAAGATAGTATCCTCGTTATACAGGGGAAACTGATGCTGGAAAAGAATAAAACCAACCCTCAGATATTCATGCTAATTGATACATCATTCATTTATAGGACCTAAATCTGGATACTTCTAACAAAAAATTGATAATAATAAACTAAGAACAAACAATATAATTAAGACACAATTTTCAATCTAAGATTTAAAACAATATATTTATTTCTTTATTCTTATATATTACTTGTCATACTCAGTTCTACTATACATTACACTTAAATTTCTAAGGCTAAACCTAGATCTAATCCCTGATAATAGTTACAACACTAATTTAGTTCTGAATATCTTGGTCATTGGCAGCACAAGAAGATCATGACATCAATGATTGGGTAATGGACTTCAGTCTCCGACAAAGCATACAATGTAAGATCCCTGCAATTCAAAGCAATGAAATCGTTAGTTGAAGGTGAAGACAAAAGTTAAATAGAGCTAAGAATTTCCACCCAAAACCCATAATGTGCATGAATTAACCAAATTAAGAGATCCAAAGAATGTACCTATCAAGATAGGTTAATTGCCAAATGCCGAGATTCTACATTAATAGCCATAGTGCACTTCAAAACAGGTTTATCAAGGAATTGTCACTCCATCACTAATCTTCAAAGTAATAACTTGGTACATGTGGAGGAGACGGCAGGTTTGCCACATACTTGAACTGTTCAAGTAGAAGATTTTTGTCACTCAATTTGTCATAACGAGAACTAAAGTATATTACAACAAAAAGAAATGCAAAAGTTCTACCTTGTGCTGCTTATATTTATCCCTAACAGATCGGGAAGATGCTGCCTTTCTTGAAAAATACAAGTCATGCAAAGTGAGAACACAAACTTTCAACTCAGCTGGTTTGTAACCTGACCATTCACGCAGGGAAGAAGTCTGCAATAGGTTCTCAAGTTCAAGTTCCTTGAAACAACAGTAATACTTTTCCTCTTTTAATGAGAAACAACATAAATACTCACCCAAGGATGCACTTCAGGGGAGATAATAAAACTGGCAAGAAATAAAGATGATGCTGCCACAATTGAAGGCAAGAATCTTATACAATCATAATCCAACAAACTTAGCTCAGCAAGGTAGAAGCTCAGAAACTCAACCTTCAAATTTGGTGTCTGACAGTTAAAAAATAAAATAAAATTAGAAAACAACACAACAAAAACAAAGTTTTTAAGATAATTAAGATGAATGGAGAGAGCAGATACCCTTACTTTTTTATTCACAGAAGCAACACCCAAAAACCTCCTGAAACAATAATCATACCCATTTAGTCCAATTAATTTCATTTCAAAGAAGTTAGATATTCCCATTTCAGTATAAAGTTCATACTTTAGAAAGGTGATTGAAGTAGGATTGCTCATTTCAAAGTTTAGGGACTGGAGTATTTCAGTTTCCATCTTTACAACCTATGTCATCACCAATAACCATGGAAACCAAAGTGAGTGGAAAAACAAACAAATGACATATTGTAATAGCAGGAAAGACAAGAATAACATTTACCTCTTTCTTTTCATAGGTGTTATCAGTGATGCTGCAAAATTTCTCCACACGGGGTGGATTAGCTTCCTCGTACTTCCTGCAAATTTGGGGAAAAGATGTAATTGTGAATCTACATGTCTAGATAATGGAATAAAGAGAAAAATCTTCGCAGAACTAAAACCAGAAGCTTACGAAGCAATGAGCATAGAAGAAACACCCAGTAACTGAAGCCTCGATTTGGTCACAGGACTAACAGATAAAAACCTATCTATATATGACACAGAGAGATGAAGAGTTTCAGAGAGAAGCTTGTACTCAACAGCAACATCTACTAACCAATCCACCAATATTTCTCTCATGTTTGTGGTAACTACCAACTGAACTTTGTCCATGTAGTTAACCATTGGTCTTCTCTTTGTCTGAATATGATAAATGGTGAAAGAATTAAGCACTATATAATTTCAAGAGAGCAACAACCTTGAAATGTCAGAATTACCTCCATTGCACGAAGATACTCATCGATGTGGGAAGCATACTGTTGGTCAATCTGGAGAGAAGAAAGGGTATTATTTAGGGAAGATAGTTTCTTGATATTGGAACTTTTCAGACACTGCCGTTTCTGTTTGCTCAGATCTTGAGTTTTAGGGACAATAAGGTTTGGTAAATTGGAGAGTTCACCCAATACAACCCTACGCTTCTTGGGGTGCTGCTTTTCCACCACCACACCACTTTCCTTCTTTCTCTTTGCCGCAGCCCGAGTCTCCATCTTCTTTCTTGGGTGTTGTTAATTTGAAAAAGATTGTCAAAAAACAAAGAAATGGAAGAAAAAATAACTAGAGAGGGATGAGTTAGCATAAGTTTGTATGATGAGTAGAGAAGACAAATAGCGGTTTTTTAAAATGAAAATGAAAATGAAAAATGAAAATTTCAGGATTTGGATTTGGTTCCAAATTCAGATGTTTTATTTGTTTAGAGTTGAAAGATTTGTTTTCCCATGGCGGGGGAAGGCGCGCCACTTTTCAAACTCCCGGTTAAATTAAAACTAACTTATTTAAATGATTTATTATATATATATATATAAAATAGTATTGTACTGTATGTAATTTTATATTGTATTAATATTTTTAATAATATTAATATTAAATAAGAAAAAAAATCAAAACAGTGTTAACAAATGTTGTTTCATTACTTTAATACAATTTAAACTTGAATGAATGAAATCTTGAAAATTGTAATGGTGTTAACTACTTTTAAATAATTGAGGATTAAAATTTACAAATACTTACTGTGAATTCCACCATTTAAGAATCCTAATTATTTTTTTATTAATTAAACACATTTTAAACAGTAAATAATATATATTATATTTAATAAATTATAAAAATGTATCAAATTGTATGTCCATGTGTGCACGTCAGAAAGAGTTTAGTGTTTATTATAAAATTGTCATGAATGGAAAGTTTTCTTCTTGTTAATTACTTAACAAATATTATTAGAGTAAACTTTGTATACTGTAAACAAAAATAGATCAAAGTATGAATGGATATATTAAGATAGTATAGTGTTAAATCTACTTGTAATAATTAAACAATAAGGTATTATAAGTATTATTTTTGTTTTGAGTTTTATTGAAAGAATCCAAATTATAGCTGAATAAATGTTTCTTGAGAAACAATAATTATTGTTGAGAACAAAAACTAAAAGTCAACTTTTGCTTTAATAAACACTAACAGTAAATGATCTCTATTAAACATGTATAAATAGTTGGAAAGTACCAATCCATTTAATTCTTATATTGTTGATGTTGAGAAACCAATCAAATAGATTTTTTTTAGTAAAGTTGAAAAGAAACTTTATAACATGATTTGTTACTTTGGAAATTTCTCTAAAAAAATTTACATTGCTTAGAAAGCTATATAAGTTAGTAATTCAAGGACTAAATATGAGCATATATAGACTTTATTTTTGTATTCATTTTATTATTTGTTTTTATTACTTAATTTTTTTTTCCTTTTAAAGTGAATGATAATTTTTTTTAATTTTTTTATAATAAAATATAAATCTAATTACACAATTTTAATATATTAATAATAACATCATATACTTTCATCATATTTTCCTGTATATTCATTATATGTTTGTAAAAAAGGCATATTGTTCTTATCATATCATAAGAAATTGATGTTACATATATTTTATTTTATTTCTAACAAACTATCATTCACTACCACATCTTTTCCTACTGTAAATCAAAATACATTTATACTAAATTCTTGATTTTTTTTATAAATGTAATTAGACACATCTTTTTACAACATTAGGAATATTATTAGACTAGGAAGTAAAAATATCTGAATTATAATTTAGCTTGTTACTTTTTCTTATAGTTGGTCTAAATAATAAGATAAGAGCAAATATTTAAAGTTATTTAATTATGTATGTCAAAAATATAATTTTAAATCTATTATAGAAAGAATTATATTTTTTATAAAAATATGTTTCTACAATATTATCTCTTATGCATACTCTTTAAATTTAAAGAAAATTTTGAGGATCATTACTCTGTCAACTTATTTCTTGATAGATTTGAAAGGATATATATATATTCTTGAGAAGTGTTCAATTCTTAAGTATATAATTTTTTTATCAAGATTTTAATTTTTTTTTCTTCTCCTTTTTTATCATGATATATATATATATTATAGACATTAAATTAATTAATTAGAATTTTTTTACACCAATCCCATTTTAATCACCATTTTCTTTTGCACTCTTATTTTATTTAACTATTTTAATCTAATAAACTCAGTTTAAATTATTTCTAGCCATCCTTTAAATCAATTTAGGGTACTCAGTACATAAAATAAAATTACACATACATATAATATAGAAAAAAATATAAATCCTTTTAAAAAATATGTTTAAAACCATGGAAGTTGTTACATTGTTATTTCAAAAAACATATATTGAAAAAGAATTTAACTTAAAAAGAAAAGAAAGCATTTAAAAAATCATTACTATTCAATCGCATAATATCCTTTCTAAATATATATTTAACATAATTCTTGTTTATCATTATTACTATTGTTTTAGTCTAATCATGATTTGTCTTTTATTTATCTTAGTTTGATTCTTTATTTTTAAAGGCATAATTTAATCATTTTACATATTTAAAGTGGTTTAAATTTGTCATTCCATCAATCTAAAATTAACTCTATTAATAATCTGTTAAAAAAAATATTACAGTGGAAACATCGAAATCTAGATCTCTTGGTATTCTGCTTGGAACCACCATAAGATGTTGGTGCTTTATTGGTTGAATCACTCTCTCCCTTGAGATTGCTCTTTCATCATGTGGATCAATGATGTGAAGAAAATTCTCAAATACCTTCTTTCACAAAGTGACTTACTTCAAGAGACATTTTCTCATGAAGACAAGCTGATATGTCCATTACCATCTACTTCACAGGAACAAAAGTTCTCTGGAATGAACTATATAATTTTCATCTTATACCAAAATTATAACAATAATATATACATGCAACTGTGTCCAGTATTATCCAGATCATGAATGTATATGTCTTTTTCTTCAAGGCCTCATTGATAACAATATAGGTAAAAAGTCTCACATATTGTTATATCTGTAAAGAGAATTTGCCATGATAGTTCAACAGGAAAGGTGACTGAACATTGGTAGCTAACCTTGTCCAAGTGTCCTTGCGATCCAAAGACACAAATCTTGCCAATGGATTTTGTAAGAAAGATCCATCAAAATAACGGCCAAACAAACCGCACTGTTGATAGATGTAATGTCCAGCAAGATTTAAAAGACAACAGCTTCCATCAGATTAGAACACTTCACAATTGTGACATCTTTTCCAATTGAAGATAATCCCCAGAGCATCACTGAGTTTCAAAGTAATGACTTGGCACATGTGGAGGAGAAGGCAAGTTTGCTGCAAACTTGAACTGTTCCAGTAGAAGATTTCAAGTCACTCAATTTGTAAAAATCAGAATTGAAATATATTATAACAAAATAAATGAAAAAGATAAGTACCTTGTGCTGCTTGTATTTCTCCCTAATAGCTTTGAAGGATGCTGCCTTTCTTGACAAATACAAGTCATGCAAGATGATGACACATTCTTTCAGTTCAAATGCTTCATAACCAGAGCATTCACACAAGGAAGAAGTCTGCAATAGGTTCTCAAAATTGAGTGCCTTGAAACCAACTACTAATTTATTGTACAAGAAAAATTGTATAACATAAAACATTTACCCAAGGATGAACTTCAGGAGAGATAATAAATCTGGCAAGAAATACAGCAGATGCTGCCACAATAGAAGGCAAAATTCTCAAGCAATCATAGTCCATCAAACTTAGCTCAGCAAGATAGCAGCTCAGAAATTCAAACAGTAAATTTGGAGCCTGAAACAATAAATCATGACAATAATTAGCAAAAGACACAATAAAGCTTTCAAGAAAATGGAAAACAATAGATAGATCTGTTTAACTTACCTTTTGGTTATCAGAGGCAACATCAGCAAACCTCCTGAAACAATAACAACACTCAATTTCATTTCAACAAAAGCTAAATATTCATACTAACATTTAGAGTATAAATCTCGTACCTTAGAAAGGTATTTACAGTAGGATTTCCCATCTCAAACTTCAGAGACTTAAGTATGTCAGCTTCCATCTTTACAACCTATATATTACCATCAATCATGTAAGTCAAAGTGCAGGGCAAAGAACATAAAAATAAAATATCATAACAAGATTTTGTGCTAAGAATAAGAGATAAAAGAGGGTATTTACCTCTTTCTTATTGTATGTGTTATCAGTGATACTGCAGAAAGCTTTAACACGGGGTGGGTCAACTTCCTCGTACTTACTGAGCATAAAAAATGAATGCAATTGTTATGTCTAAACACCTTAAATTGAACATTTGTTGCAAAATTAATTAAAAGAGGTAATGAAATCTTACGCAGCAATGAGCATGGACGAAATACCCAGTAACTGAAGTCTTGACTTACTAACAGGATTAACAGATAAAAACCTATCTATGTATGAAACAGAGAGATGAAGGGTGTCGGATTGAAGCTTGTACTCTTCAGCTACCTCTACAAGCCAATCCACCAATATTGTCCTCATGATTACAGTAACTTCTCTCTGAACTTTCTCGATGTAATCAACCATCGGTCTCCTCTTCCTCTGCATCTGAAAATCAGATTTTTAAAATTTGAGACAGATCCCAACAAGACCAAGTTGCCCGACAAAAATTAAAACTTTGTTGACAAAGAAAGAATGAGAATTACCTCCATTGCATGCAGATACTCATAGATGTCGGAAACATAAGGTTGGACAATCTGGGAGGAAAGGGGAGTGGAATTCGCGGGAGAGGGTTTCTTCAAATTTGGATTCTTCCGACATTGCAGTTTCTCTTTGCGTTGATTTTGAGTTTCGGGGACAATAGCATTTGGATAATTTGAAAGTTCACCCAAAACAACACGCTGCCTTTTGGGGTGTGGCTTTTCGACCACGACCACAGGGCCAACAGCCGCGGTTGCCTTTCTCTTTGCTGCGGCGGCGCGGGTCTCCATCTTGTTCCTTGAGTGTTGTTAGTTTGAAAGAAGGAGAAAGAAGAGATCAAAGAAAGAAGATGGATTGGGGGTGGTGGGCAAGGAAGAAAGATCGGCATAATGTTTATGTATATATAATGGGTAGAGGATTGAAAGAGCGGGTTTTCAAATGAAAATGAAAATAATTTGGTGTGTCTGAAAATTTTGAGGATTTAGCTTTGGTTCTAAGTTCAAACATTTAGTTTTAGTTTGGCAAATGTTTTAGATTGAAAGTGAAAAAGTTTCTTATGGCGCGCAACCGGCCAGGCGGGCTTCTTTTCCGCCAAGTCGTGTGAATTAAAAGCTCAGTTTTTTTATCGGCGCCTAACCTAAATTATTTAATTTTTTCATTTAATAATAAATTTTGTTTTAATTATTAATTTTAAAATTCCTTTTCAATGTCCATAATTTATAAGCTTTTCTTAGTCCCTTGATTAAATATGCACACAATTGTTTAGGTAACAATTTATTTTTATTATCAAATATTTTATGCATATATTTTCTATCTAAACATTCATGTGAGTATATATCGGTAAAAGATTATGGATATAATTTTTTAAATTACAAAGATTAAAATTCTTCTACATTTATATAAAAAATAAAATCAAACTTTATAAAACAATCCACGTCAACTCCGATAAATAAGAAAGTGAGGGAGCAAAATTTTTTTAAAAAAAAACATATTATCACACTTTTTAAAAATAAGTGACTTAATTGAATATTTTATTAATAAAAAGATTAAATTAAATTAAATAAATAAATAAACTAAAAAGTAATTAAACCTAAAATCAAATATAAATTTAAAGATAAAACACATTTTAAGTGAACAATATAAAAAGAATAGAATAAAATAAATAACTGAAAAAGGTAAATATACTTTAAATTTAAAGATACAAAATATTTTGAAGTTAATAATTATATATTTTAGCAAAAGGAGCTTAGATGAAAATCTCTGTATCTTGCTCCACTGGAACACTCTTTCTTCACAACAGCGGTGGCCGCCGCAGATCATTGAACTGCCTATAGCGTCTCTTCTAAGAAGCTTATTCTTGGTGGGTCTCACACAAATCACTCTTTGTTCTATCTTTTGATTATTTTCTTTTGAACCACAGAGGCTGAATAGAATTTTATAATCAACCTGTATAAAATGAATTATGGCTTGTGAAATTTCTATTATGAATACAATTTTTCTATTATGCTATGACATTACAATTATGACTCTTTTTTTTCATTTGTTTTAAAATTACATTTATGTTGCTTTTATGCATATGTACAAGTTTTTTAGTAGGAGAAGGTAGGATCATAAGATCATGCAAGTCAGGAGTTTTTGCCACTTCTTGATCCTAGGTAAGAATCCATTGATGCCCTTATGCATGAGTCAGCCCTTACCCTAAATGATAAATTTACTATGTTTTTGTAAATATGTGCATCAAAGCAAGTAAGAACATTAATCCTAATCTGAATTCCAAAAGAACAATTCAAGAACCTCATTCCTAAATTTTTTTCAATTTCAGAAGTTCTGGATCTAAATAACAACTGTTTCAGTGCATTATATGTTGTTTGTTAAGAGGTCAAATATAGGAGAAAGCTGGAAAGTGATGGTACACTATAATGCATTGTCTTCAGAACTGTAATTAGGAATTAATTATGATACTGGTATGGAAGTTGGAAGATTAAATTATCAATTTGTAATTATTGAAATGTTTTACTATTTTTCTTAGATGAATCATGCCATCACATATGAAATGTTGTGTCTTAGATGTTAAGAGTTTGGATATCACAGTAGTGCTACTGTGGCTTCTTTAATGCCCATACATTTAGAATTTCAGTTATGCATAAATAGTATAATGTTCTTCCTTTAAACTCTAGTGCTAATCTGAACATGCTCAGTGTCAGGCTGCTGCTCTGCTCTGGAGTTCGAATAACTGAAACTAATTGGGATTGAAGGAGGAGAAGATGGGTGAACTTCTTTTTGATGATATTTTCATGGTTGAGAATCTAGACCCGGATGGTAAAAAGTATGACAAGGGTAAGCACACCTCTCATTTCTTTGTATCATTTTTATTTTAATTTTTTTTGCTTTATAGTATGGTTGCCTTGTATATGCAAAGCTATCTTATCGAGTTGATAATGTGATATTGGCTGAAGTAGTGCTGTATGATTTTTAACTTGAAAGTTGCCTCAATATGAATAATCGATTATTAGAAACTATGGCTCTATTCTGTTTATTAATAGGGTCAGTTTCGTGGGTATCTTCTTGCAGTTTCTCGGATTGTGGCATGGAGTGAGAAGCGTGACATGTACATGCTTCTAGATGTAAATACTGAGATTTATCCTATAAAGGAAAAAGAAAGATTTTTGATGGCTTTGTCTCCTTCACTTGTTTTGAATACTAAGGTAAACTAATTCATTTACAGTTCCCTGCTTTACTGTGGTTTTAGACAATATGAACATAGTTCTCTTTACTCAACAATTTATTTAAACCTTTTACATAGTTCAACTGTAATATAGGTTTTGTTGTGTGCCTGATATTTTGTGAAAATTGGCTCATTGTCACTCGGTCATATTATGGGGAGGTGTTTTCTGATGGTGCTAACTAAACAACATGAACTGGTTAATGTAGATTCAAAATGAAAAGGCACAGAGTCAAATGGAATTAATGTGTTCCATACATTGAAAATATAAGTCATTTTGTAGTTGATTGTGGAGAAAGGTCCACAAAATGACTGTTGAAAGTCTCTCAGAATGTTACCCTAAGATTATCTGCTTGCAAATGCATTTATTTTGAAACTGGAACAAGCAGTTCTAGTGTCTGTATGGGATCAAACAAATTATAGATGGTTAAGGATTTCTTAGTGTCACAATAAAAAAAGAGAAGTTTAGCAGGGTGATTAAGCTGTAGCTATCATATTATGTTACTTATTATATTACTTATGTCAAAGGTATCTGTTAAATTAAATTCAATGATTTATATTTCTCACAAAAGTAGTGAATGTTGGCTTCACATTGAATTGATCTTTCTCCAGGATGGCTCTGTGTCAATTCAAGACAAGTTTGAATACATCATGCATGGAAGGCGGTATAACATTGAGGAATGTTCAAAACCTCAGTTTGAAGTGTACGTACATTTTTTCCATATTGGTGTTTTACTCCATTTTGTTCTCGTTAGCAGTATCATCTAGGAATCTTTGATGTTTAATCAAATCGTCCTTTACATGCAAATTGAGTTAGCAGAGAAATAGTTTAGTGGCATATTTGTAAGCTTTATGTTTCTCTACTTATTTCATGGAGTTTGATTAGAATATAATTTACATTTTGCTTAATGGAGTCATCTTTCTAATCACAGTATGATGGTGCACATTTTTTCTAATCTTTAAGTTTATCCTTTTTTTTCTTGAGATTGGTCAATTCTCCAACCGAGTTCTTTTTTCTTGTACCAGGGAGGTAAACGCATCATTTGGTGGGCTTCAGTTGATGCTGAGAGGACATCCTTCTCATTGTGTTAAGTTTGCAGTTGATCAGAAGTTGTTCTTACTAATGAGGAAGATTGAAAGTTGAATCTGATGGTGGTGGTGGCCTAAAAAAGAAAGACTCTAACATTATGTTTAAGCAATTATTTATGATATTGGATAAGTAATTTGCATGAACTATTTAGAATTCTTTGAAGAATGAACCATGTTTTAATGTTTATTGAAGTTGTTTTTTGGCATATTAAATGTGTTTGAGATAATTGCTAAATTAAATTATTCTTATAATCGATTATAATCAGAATAAGTTTTTATTTCTGTATATGGTTGCTGTTGGTGGCTTGTAGCGGCTGCGCTTGTTTGCTATGTAGGTAAGTGTAAAAATATGAATTTCGAAACAAAACACACTGTTAATGGTTGCTGCAATTGGTGTTATGGCGATTTCAGGTAATATTATTTGGAAAAGACATTTTGGAATTGAAAGAAATGATAAATTTCTATGTTATGATAACATATTCTAGATATAACAAAGAATGCGTTGAAGTTGGTTGCACAAATTTTGTAGGTTAGATCATGTGACTCTGATGCTCCCACTTTCTTTAAAGACAACAAAATTTTCCCATATTTTTCATTGCTTAATCTATAAAAGTATTTTACATTTTTTAATTTAGGAACATATTTTGAATTGACTAATTCGGATAAATATACGAATCAAACTTTTGCCTATGAAAAGACCCAATATACCTTTCTAGATTATCCCCTTTATAATATGTTTTTGAATATTCCCATTCAAAACATGATGTAACATTTATAATGTGTGTTAATATATAATTATCATTTTAAGAGAGTAATTCCTAATTCATCTTTATATATAGGATTTGAAATCCTTTATGAGAAAATATGATTTCTAATAAGAATTTAAAAAAAAAAATTAAAATTCTAGAATTTTTCTAAAAGTAATTAGATTATTTAAAATTAAAAAAAAAATTCAAAACAAAGTAATAATTTCAAAATCTTCGTGTTTTTAAATTCATAAAAAAATTGTATTTTTTTTTTCAATCTTATCTAGGTTGGAATGTTGTCGATTTGAGCATCAAGATATTATTTAAATAATTATTTTTTAATTTATGTTGATATTAATAGGAATTATTATTTTATTTAAATTATTATGATTATTTTTGTTGTTATTAATATTATGAATTATTATTATCTCTCATTTGATATTAGCCAAATATTAGGGAGATTTTTTTTATAGATATAAACTAGATTTTTTTCAGTTAATGTTGTCGTGATTAGTTATCGATGTCAGCAATGTTATTTTATTATTGACACCACTATTAATTTTTGTCAGTGTTATTTTGAAAAAAATTCAACTCACATCAACGGATAACTTGGCAAAAGATTTCTAACTAAAGATATTAACTTAAATAATTAACATCAATTAAATAATTAAAATTTAATAAATATAAATTATTTTATTTCAATAAAACATTTTAAGCGATATATGTTCAAATTTAAGATAAAATTCTCTATCCCATCTCAATATTAAAGTTTTTCCTATACCTATTTGGCCAAATTAAAATAAAGTCCATTACAAAAATATTTTATCTAGAACAATGAGAACTAGGGTTTGCATTGCTTAAGCTAACTTAAATTACAAGAATGTAAAGAGTGAGTATATATAAAGCAAGGGTCTAAACAATCCTTAAGAGAAACTAAATAACAAAACACATAGAAAGCCAATAAAAGGCAATGAAAACTAGAAGATTATCTAACACCAGTAAGTACCCAAAGGATGAAGATGCTCCCAAGATGACGAATTCATAAGAGTAGTTTGTTCAAACTGAGGACACAGTATTGTATTATTAATGCCAACGTCTAAACTATTCCTTGGATTCATTTCATCATTCTGATGCATGTTTGCAGAATACACAAGTCTCGAAGTTGGTGTTAACACACCAGCAATGCTATGTGGTTGTTGATCTCTGAGTTCAAAGAAAAGGGATAAACATTAACTTGACGAAAATTTAGTGTGAGAAATGGATTTATGACAATAAAAATTACCTGGTAGGAGCAGGGTCATAAACATTCTCAAAGTTCAGAGTTCGAGCATGTGGATTTCCATGTGGAAACCAGTCTACTGGGTTCTTTGAGGCGCTGGTGACAAAATTATTTACATCTACACTTTTTGCACCATGTACCTAATCATCATAATATAATTAGATTATTACTTGCTAATAAAAAATCATAGTTACAATTTGTAACCAATAAACGGCTGAAATCAAAATATGTTGTATACCTAGTTCCAAATTTTTAAAAAATGGTCACAATTGTTGAAAGCAGTAACCCTGTGACAGACTGTCTAGTAACTAATTTATTATTATCCAACGTATAGTAAATGAAGCTTAAACTTAATTAGGGTTTTGTGTAAATTACCAAATTCTCTAACTAATTAATTAAAGTGAATTTACATATCCAACGTAGAATGAAAATACATCAAACAAACTTCTTATTGGTTAAACTATTTAAGAATACATCGGAATGATGGTATGTTAAAAGGCAAAGCCTCAAGAAGAGTGTGGCAACGAATGCAACACTGTGGGTGGAATACGTGCATAACAAAACTTGAGCCAGAGCTTTTTGCTGCATAACTACGGATAGCTACATATTTGTGAAGTCCTGGAACTTATAGTATGCTTTTATATCCGTTTCTAAACCAGTTATTGCAGCTGCAATTGTGGTGGCGCATAAAGGTCAGCTGGGAATGTTTTAGTCACCTTTTCAGGTCCTACATTGGCGCATAAAGGGTGATGGGCAGGGGGAAGATGGTTGGTTTTCTCTGTATGCAGGTGCATGGGTTTTGTTCTATGTAAAGCTATAAAGAAGGGTGCTGCAGGTGCAAGGCTGGTTATCATGTAGATTTATGCAGCTGATGCAAATTTATTGCTGGAAAGTTTGCTACTGGTTCAGTTTTTTGGCAAGTTTTTGTCTCTAGTTTGTATGCTCCTATAGGTGTTATGCAGGCTCAATGAGACAGTAGAAGCCATACAACCTGCTCCTTAATTTTGTCCCCTTCGTTTGAGACTCTTCGGCATTCAGATGTAAATATAGGATCAAGGAACCCTCAAGGGGAAGTACAAGGCATGCATGGAAGCACCTAAAAATATGTGCACTTACAAATCAAGAGTTTTTGGAGTAGGATTCCACGCAGTTCAGAATGCTTTGGTGGTTTTTATGGGAATCATTTCTATGCAAGGCTTTTCTCAACTTCAAGCTTTTTTTGGTGGTCTTGGTTGTTTTTATGGTAGTTGAGTAGTTTTATCTCTTAACAATTACATGTTTATGGTAATTGGTTTTGGTTTTTGTACATGTGTTGGACACTCCTAAGTGTATCATCTTAATTAATTTATTTTTGTTGATAAAAAAAAACTGGAATGATGGTTATTAATTATTGAAATGTGCGCTTATTGATATGTTTACGTACCTGTGGGGAATGAGAGGCTTCGGAATTATTCTCCTCCAAAACACACTGCAAGACGAACAGTAATTTGTCTTTTAATTTGAAGACATTTCACAAGATTAACTCATTATTTAATTAGTATGATGTACTTAAAAAAATAGCAGTACTAAATATATTTGTGGCTGCAAGTAATTGACTGTGCTTAAGCAAATAGACTAACCTTTCGCAATTGCACTTGTTTGAGAGTTTGACGAAGGACATATTCACGATATTCAGCCTCTCTCAGCGTTGTGATCTCGGAAGGATCACCTTCAAATATCCTAAAAAACAGTGAAACAATGGTCAGCATGCTACATTAATTCCCTCGTCAACATACCAGAATTTGGTTTTGGTTTTGGTTTAGGTTTAATTGTTGATAAATTGTAAGCAATGACAAAGTCAAAGGAATCTACCTTAGTCGTTCTTCCATCTCTTTCAATTGAGACTTGCAAGTAAAAATTTCTCTTCGAACCTCCTGAAGGTCGCATATCAGTCAAGCACATATATAGCACCTTTGAAGTTGGAAAAAAGATTATATTTAATGCTAATTTGTTGACCAAATACCTCAATTTGGGAAACTGATGAAGTCATTGGGCTGCATTGCAACACGATAAAATTGTAAGTAATCAAATGCAGATTGTATTCAAATTTATTGTAAAAGTTTAATAACAAACAAAATAAACAGTAGCTATATAGAATAGAAATAAAAAAAATACCTAGGGACTTGACCTGTTTTATCAGCTTCATCTTTCAACTTACCAAGCAACTTCTGAACGTGCTACAAACACAATGGCAAATTGTATTTTCAGAATAATATTCCAAAAACTTCTAAAATCGATGTCATGTTCAAAAATTTATGTGATGCAAGACTAATTAAATTCATTTACCTCTTGGTTATGCATCCTTTGGAGTTTCACGACAGCGTACAAGAGCACATTCACGATACATCAAAGGTTGCAACATTAATTAAATCAAGTATATTAATTAAGCATAAGTTATACATACATCATGTCAAAAACAAGTTAAACATGATTAAGAGTAAGTTTAGTAACAAACTAAAAATAAAAAAATAAAAGTATTTTTTAACAGAGAAGCTATTTTTGTCAAAACTCTAAAAAATTCTTACAATTTTCTGTATCCGGATAGATTCTAAAATATTTAAGAAACATCAACACAAATTATCTCGAAGTTTGATGAGAGGTTCTTACCTTCCGTGTTCACCACTCTGAAGGTTAACATATCGTTCTAAAATTTCTTCAATGCTTTAAAACATATATTTAAAAAAAAAAAAAAACAAGTCATTAGATTTTCAAATGAAGATCAAAGTTTTAAAATAGAATACATAAAATCAAGGAACGAATTATTTTCTATATCAACTTATTATATTCAACTCCACCAAATGAAGAAGAAATTTAACATATAAAAAATTGTAATATATACGCATAGTTAAATTAAAATATATTATAAATTTCATTTTACAAAGACACCTTATTATCCCGTAATTGATCTTGTAAATTTAACTCATTTTAAATTTACGATTGTCCAATAATTTATGAATTAGTTTTGACCTTGAAAAAAAAAACTAGGGTTAGATAGAAATGAGCAAACCTTTTGTTGCCAGAAAAGAAACTGGGTCTTCCAGATGGGGAAAACATGATGAGAGCCACATCAACATCACAAAGAACAGAAAGTTCGTAAGCTTTCTTGATGAGTCCATTCCTCCTCTTGGAGAAAGTGACTTGCCTGTTTGTGGTGTTCTCAATCTTCTTGATCTGAAGCCTCACTCTCCCCATGTTTCACCCTGCTCACACCACCTTAGAAAGCCTATAAATATACAGGAAAAAGGAAATAATCAACCCCTCATAAAAATGAATGAAAGAGGATTGAATAACCGAGCCACACGTTAACCCATGTGGAATACATCTGGAGACAAAAGCGGTGAAAAGAGAAGAAAACAAGAGAAAAAGAGGAAGAAATGAAGGAGATGAATTTTGTCTGTGTCTGGCCATTTATAAAAGGTGACGCCACAGAGCTAAGATAGTGGCAGTGTGTGTATATATACGCAGATAACTTGAAGACCTTATTAAGCACCTAATTAACATGTTTATTTTCTCACCTTAGTGCAGCAACATGTATAAAACACCACTTTTAACTATTTTATCCCATAATGTTATTGTCACTAATGATATTTACGTTCGTTTCACTTCCTCTTTTTGTACTAAATATAGGAGAAGAGTGAAGTTTGTCCCAGAAAACATACACATGTCACTAGTGCAAATAGTAAAATTACAAACCCATGCAGAGAAGCAAATATGAACCAGTTTTGTTTTTTTTGTTACTAGTTATAGGTGCCAGAAGTGAGGGTGGCTAAGAGGATAGAGAGATCAAGCTTGCGGTGGTTTAAAGCGTGATAAAAGATGGAGGACTGTTGCGCGTAAGCAATGGAAAAAAGTACAAAAAATGAGTGACTGAAGAAGCTAGCCATTGCCACCTCTTCAATTCTCTCCCTCTTCTTTCAATCTCACTGACTCGGATTCTATTCTCACATTTTCCCACGACTTTCATTACCCTTCTATTATTTATTAGAAAAAAAATTAATTTAACAACCGAAAATTTGATGTGTGGAGTCCATGGCCTGTGTTGGAAAATGGAATTTTTTTAAAAAAATTTGGTGGTTTAGTGCAAATTTAGTTATTCGCTTCAACTTTTTTTATGTAGATTTTACAACTGTTATAAAAAGTTCATATTAACTTACATTTAATCATCATAAAAATTTTATTTTTTATATTAAAATTATATCCACCACAAAAATATTACTTTATATGTTTATAACATATAATATTTTAACCATTAATACAATATTTTATTTTATATAATGATTAAAAACAAATCAATTATAAAAAATAATATTTTTTTTAATTTGGTGTTAGAAATCCCACATCGACCACTTCATAACATTTGGCTTAATCCATAATCTCAAAAACAACTTAAACCTGAAAGCAACACGTGGATGATTTTGTTTGTGCTCCCTTCAAGAGGTACATATTAACAATTAACAATATAATTAACAAACAATTGTTACATTTATTATTTAATGCATGAAGAAGAAGCATGTAGATCTTGTTGATATTTCTTTATCATCTCACTTTTATTTTAATTCTCTTTTATATGTTTTCTTATTTTTCATTTTTGCTTTTAGTTAAGATTGTTTATTTATTGATATATATTTGAGTAATAAAATTAAGTTTTTTAATATCATATAACGAGAATTTGTTTCATTATTATTAGTGCAAAAATAGGAATTAATGACAAGATACTATGACAGTTTTGTAATAATTAATATACTTATTATATAAGTTCTTCAAGATTTCAAACTCTCTTTCTCCAACTACAAACCCTAATGCAAACCTAATTGTGCGAGAAGCGCACGAAGAAAGAAATCGCGTCCCCGCCATTAAAATCAGTGGATCTGAACCTCACCACCGGCGAAGCACCTCAAGAACGAGAATGGGAAGAATGGCGATCTGAAGCACTACACATCCACTGAAGAGAGGTTTAAATACGAAGAGGATAAAATCGCGGGGAAGATCAAGAACGTCTTTCGGTGTTGTGCGGAGCGACTATAGTGATTATCAATTGGATTACTGAACCAAACAACTCCTACTCTGGCTTGTATTATTGTAAGATTTCCAAATTTATAAGCTATCTTCATTCCAACTCTCTATAATGTTATTAAGTGTATATTACAAATATATATAATTATTATATTTTTATGTATAATGGTTTGATCTTGGTGTTGAACTGATGCATCCGTTTGTTTTTCTTGTTGTTTGTGGTGATTTAGTATTGTTCCATAAAAATCTACAACTGTCGCATTTTTACTACTTTTTCTTACTCTAATTCAAACTATTTGTTCAATCATCTCAAAATAATCTCAGTATTTTGAGGACAAGAAACTACAATACATTATTTATGCTTTATGCTATATTAATTGACGGGGAAAAATTATTAGATAAAAGCGTTATTTTATTCCACCATCCAGTACATGTGCATTGTGACATGGACATAACTAAATCTTTTTACTGCAGTTCATTATTATATTATTGTGTAAAGAATCTGAACCAGAGAAAATCTTGCAACAAACTGATATGTATGCTTATAATGCCAAATTATGCTTCCTACATAATGAAACGCTTTGGATTTGATTATCACTGGACAAAATCGAGATTCTCATTTTGATCAGGAGATATTTCTTTCTTCTTGAAAGTAATGCTTGTTTGTTTTGAATATAAGATTCAGTTAGTCTCACCCACCTACAATTTAATATCTTGTTATTAACTTTAAATTTTGATTATTAATTCAGATTTTATTATTTTAAATTATTTATCTTTAATATTACATTTTACTGTTAGTTAATATTTTTTTTATAATTTTCAGTATTTATAATTTTATTATTTATATTATTGATACCTACAAGTTGAAATTTTCATGCTCCTCCAGAAAGAAGTAAAATAAGATTATTTTGATTTTTTTAAGTTAAAACTGATATTTTGTTGTTGATAGTTGATTGGTGTGGAATTTTTATTTTAAAAACATTATTATATAAAAAGGTATGATTGCTTTTGATGCGAAGTTAAAGTTGGTGAAGAATCATGATTTGAATTTTTTTTATGAAATGATAAAAATTCCTTTAAAAAAGAGTTATGGATAAAAATACTTTTAGACTTTTTTTTAAAAAACGTTTTTGTTTTTTGGATTTTAAAGATTTCAAAAGATCTCGAGGGAGGAAGAATTTGGCAAGCAAACAGCATAAAAGAACCAAATTGGCTTGAACTTAGACACCATTCTGGTTTTGTCCACTCAATCCTTGACATTTTGCGAAGAACAACGTCAATGCCCACTTTGTTAGAAAGTCTCCATTATCTGTATTCTACATTCTCTCTGTTACCTTCATTTTCCTAAACTATCCTCCTCCATTGACATCCACCTCCGATCCTCCTCCTCTTTTTTGATGGCACCAGCAGGTTCCAAACTCACTTTCTTTTCATTGTTTTGCTTCAATTTTGCGATGCCCAAGTCCTTACTTTTTTTAACATTTGTTTAGGTTGAACATCAATTATGATTTCCCCCATGCAGAGCGTGTATAGATAGCTAGGAACTACAAGGTTCTTTCTTGTTCTGTCCTCTTTCTTGAATAATCTTTTCATATATTCAATTATCATGCTGGCGACTGAAACTAAAGGGGCTACAAAACAAGATCGATTTTATCCCTATAAACCTTCAAGACAGACCAGGTTTGTATAAGGTGAAAGTAAGAAGTAGGCACTCACACATTAATTCTCTTTTTTTCCTTCATGGCCTTTCATCTTTTGTCAGTTGTTGGAGTACATTAACGAACTTTAAGTTGAAATTACTTTTATGCTTCGTTTTGTTTGGATTAGAGAGTGGGTTTGAGGTGGATTAGAGAGTGAATTTGAGGAATTGGATTTGAGATGATTTGAAGAAAAAGTGTGAAGAAAGTTGTGTTCTTTGGATTAAGGTGAGTATAAGAAAAGTTTATGAAAGTTTGTGAATGATGTAATTAAAATTGTATTTTTTTAATTGATAAAAATATAATTTTACAAAATTAAATCTATATTTAAAAAAATATTAAAAAATTAATTTAATTTATTTATCTATAAATTATAATTATTTTAATTAAAATATTAACTTTAGTGATTGAAATATTATTTTGAATAATATATTAGAACTATTTGATAAAAATATTTAAATGATATAAGTTTTAATAAAAAAAATCTTTAAATATTTATAATTATAAATATTTGATAAAAAATATTTCTATATTAAATAATATTATTATTTTTATCTTTATTTTTTATAATTAATATAATTATTATATAATTTGTATATTATAAAAAATATTTATTATTATTATTAATAATTATATTATAATAATTATTGATTATTATAATTATTCTGACATAAACTTATTTAACATTTAATATTTTTATTTTTTTAAATATTATTATATTAAATTTAATTATATAATTTTATTAAAAATAAATAACAATTTAAATTTAAAATGAAAAGGTTAACATAACAATTTATAAATAATTTAATATATATATACATATATATCTTTCTTCGGAGATTTGAGAAGAAAGTTTTCTACACAAAAATACATATATCTTTACTCTAAATATATTCTCTTGATTTGTGTGTTTCACCTAACCACAATAAATTTTTGTTATTCTTTGCCTTTCTCTCGTTTAAACCAAACGGACCCTTAGGATCTTGCCAAGAAAAAGTTTGGTGAGCAATTGACATCCCATGTTGATGGACAATGCTCTTGGTAAATTTGATGATGGGCCATTCTTGCTTGGTCAATTCAGACTGGTAAGTTGAGGATGTGAAAAAGTGAGAGTGTGAGAAGAAAGTGTGAAAAAAAGTGGGTGTGTTTAGATTAGGGTATGTTAGAGTGGATATATGAAGAAAGTTTATTGAGATACGTGAGTGTGATGTGATGATTGTAAGAATATTTTTAATTATTTTGAATCGTATAAATTGTAAGATTACAAATTTACCCTTATATATAATTTTTTATATTAATTTTGTGCATATTTTAGTTAATTAAAATAATTTAATGTTTCAGTTATAAATAAAAGAAAAAAATTTAAAATTCAAAGAAATAATTAAATATAATTTTAAATGTAAGTATAATTTTATTATATTAATTTAAATTAATTTTTTTACTTAAGCTAATTTATTTAGATAATTTTAATATTATTCATGATTATTTAAATTATGTTATGTTATATATATTCACAAAATTATTAATAATAATAATTTCCATTATTAATATTATTGTATGAGAAAGTAAGGGCACCATGATCTTTTCATCTCATTCCACTCTCATCTATAAATATTACAAATAGAAGGCACTTCCGGGGTAAGTTTTAAAAAAAATTCAAAAAGAAAAAAAATTCAAATTTTAACTAAAAATAACAAGCTGAAACTCATTCTGGGAGTAACAAGTGGCACTCTATATGACTTACACGTGTGCAAAACCCCATTTCTTTAAATACTCCCTTTCTTTATATACACTTTCAGCGTTTCTCTCTCCTATTACTCAACTTCCCCGATCTCTCTTCGTTTTCCCTTGCGTTTGGTTTCTTCTTCTCTGGGTTTCCTTTATGGTTCTTCATTTATGGGTTCTTCATTTCATTTCTGCCTTCTCCTTCTCCTTTTCCAGGTGACTATTTCTTCCGTTATGTGGATTATGTTTATCTCATTTACGATTTCTTTGTTCCACCGCATAAAAATGAAAACTTTTTTTGTTTTTCTTATCAAAGTTTCGTTCTTTTCATGTTTCTACCGTTTATTTGCTTCTTTGTTGTTCACATGGTTGATTCTGTGTTTTTTTTGTTACTTTTGACAGCATCAAAATGATATTCATCTACACTTCAGTTTCTGCAGCAATCAATAGTGGAAGTGGAATGAATTTTCAAGCACCAAGGTGAGATCTTTTCCTTCCTCTGTTCGTTTGTCCTTATGTTTTTTTTTTCATTTTTCACTTTTTTGCTGATTTAATCTTTTCTGGAGTTTTTCCATCTACATTTCAGTTTTAACAGCAACCGATAGTGGATGTGGAATAGATTTTCGTTCATATCAACCATGTTCAAGCACCAAGGTGGATTTTGTTCATCTCATTTACGATTTCTTTGTTCCACCACATAAAAATGAAATCTTTTTTTGTTTTTCTTATCAAAGTTTCATTCTTTTCATGTTTCTACCGTTTATTTGTCTCTTTGTTGTTCACATGGTTGATTATGTGTTTTCTCATTTACGATTTCTTTGTTCCACAACATAAAAATGAAATATTTTTTGGTTTTTCTTATCAAAGTTTCGTTTTTTTCATGTTTCTAACGATTATTTGTTTCTTTGTTGTTCACATGGTTGATTCTGTGTTTTTTTTATTACTTTTGACAGCATCAAAATGATATTCATCTACATTTCAGTTTCTGCAGCAACCGGTAGTGGAAGTGGAATGGATTTTCAAGCACCGAGGTGAGATCTTTTCCTTCCTCTGTTCGTCTGTCTTCATGTTTTTTTTTTCCATTTTTCACTGTTATGTTGATTTAATCTTTTTTGGAGTTTTTCCATCTACATTTCAGTTTCTGCAGCAACCGGTAGTGGAAGTGGAATGGGATTTTCGTTCGTATTCATCTTTTGTTTCAGCATCAAGGTGAAATATTTTCCTTCCTTAGTTCTTATTGTTGTTTTCATTGTTCATTTTTTTTGGTGATTAATTGTTAATTGATTTTTTTGGGCTACCTAGGGTTTGGACTTCTACTCAAAGAGATGTCTTTTTTGTTGTTAAAGTTTCTTTGGCAAATTTTCAACACCTTTTTTCCATCTACATTTCAGTTTTTGCAACAACCTGTAGTGGAAGTGGAATGCGAATTTCTTTCATATCCATCTTTTTTTTCAGCATCAATGTGAAATCTTTTCCTTCCTTTGTTCTCATTGTTTATTTTTTTTGCTGATAAAATCTTTAATGGTGTTTTTTTGTGTGCTACTTAGTCTTTGGACTTCCTCTCAAAGATGTTCAGAAACCGGTAGTGGAATGGCTACTTAGAATTTGGTTGTGGATGGAGGAAATTTTGTCAGATACATGCACTGTGTGAAGACCACAAATTGATCTTTGAAAGTTGAGTAACCCCAATTCATATGATGGTGTTGTTAGTGCTTCAAAATTAAATATTGTATTTAGAATTTATTTTTCCAAGGACAATGTTCTGATTATATATATTCAAATACTATTATAGATAGATGTAATTTGCAAAAGGTTGTAATGTCGAGTATAGAAAATTAATTGTTTACTTTATTTTAGTTATCAATTTTGTTTTAAATACATGGTCAAATTTTGTAATCTAATATTAAATATTCTTATGGAATGTTATTTTGTATAGTTTACTTTTAAAAGAGACATTTATTTAATGTATTTAATTTTTTTATTCAATGTACTTTTCAGACAAACTTTAACGTTAAGATTATTCGCATTATATTATTCTTCAAAATTCAAATTTAAATTCGAAATTCAAATTCTTCATTTTGAAGATTTTTTTTCATATTCTTTTAGGTATGTACACTGTGGAACCTATTCATTCTGATTCCTTTATTTATCAAAATAGATTCATTATTGATGAATTGAATTATGACAAAATAGAAATGTCTGAAATGCATTGTTCTCTTTTTCAAACTCTTACTCCTGAGCAA
>Ga0123342_1000662_pt1 | contig 55766 bp, 19 predicted proteins | sample Turbeawhitnodule_FD_89960 | JGI IMG/M metagenome (GOLD analysis project Ga0123342, IMG submission 89960) | Root nodule microbial communities of legume samples collected from Mexico - Turtle bean Mexico white nodule | ecosystem: Host-associated > Plants > Roots > Nodule | place: Mexico: Nepantla...
ATATCAATTTTAACCTCCATCATATCAATTTTTTAAATTTCTAAAACTACCCTTATTCCAAATTTAAAAATCCAAAATAATAATTATAATTGAGAAATAAAAAATACATTATGAAAAAAAAAAATTCTGAACACAAAACTAATTCTGGATAAAAAATTTCAGAATTCAAAAATATATTCCGAAAATTGAAATCCAAAATATTTCAGATAAAAGTTTCAAAAATAATTTTTTCCATTTTTGTATAAGATTATTTTCGTCATTTAAGGAGGGTTATTTTTTTCATTTTCTATAACTGATTGGGTGCTTACTGAAATTGATATGAAATTGATATGGTGGAGGGAGAAATTGCCAAGTCATAAATCATAGACTGTGATCTTCAATTTACTCATGCTTAGTGACAATTCTAATTTCTTAATTAAAAAATATAAAGAACGATTTCAAAATTACATTGACTGTATTATATCAATTACACATTTTGGAACCATTTCAGAAAAAAAATAATTTTCAAATAAATTCTGGAATACATAAATTAAAATTAGTATTTAGCTATTCTGAATTTTTCATTTTAGAATATTTCACAAATTTATTATTATAGAATGCATTTTCAAGAAAAGTTTAAAACCTATTCCAATTTATTTTTTCCCAGAATTTAAGAAATATAATGGATCATCCTTTTCTTTACGTTTTCTTTTCTTATTTTATATTCTTGATTCCATAATTAAACTTTATAGAATGTTTTTGGAATACAAGGTTTTTTATTTGCACTTTTTTATAAATTTGAAAAATACTTTCGAATTACCTAATCGGAACATTTTTAAAAATTCATATGGAGGTGAGAAAAGAAGATATGGAGGTGCAGGAAGAAACAGTCCTAATCGGATAGTGGCACAGCCCCGACCAGCTGAAGACTATATATCAAGTAATAAATGAAAAATGAAAGAATAGACAAATTTTTAATGATATTTTTATACAAAATTCTATTTGATTGATACAAATATATTGTGGATTATTTATAATTTTTTTAAAATTAATTTTAAATTGTTGCAATTTTTATTTTTAGATTAATTATTTTAATTATATATTTAGCACAAATTACAATACTCTCTTTCACATTTTATATTTTACTATTAATCCTATACAATAGTTTAAAATATTTCAATCAAATTTAAAATAAAAATAAACTTCACAACTTCATTATATGTTGATTTGAGAAGTAGTTGAAATATATAAATTGTAAAAAAATCTATCTTATTTGGGATAAAACACAAATTTATTAAGTATTAAAAGGAAACAGGAATAATTATAAAAGAATTAGAAACTAGAGTTTTACAAGTTCTTGAAAAAACTTATTTACCAAATACCCTCTCCATTCAAAATAATAATATTTCTAACTTCTTAATTTTTTTTAAAAAAATAATAGCTCTTTTAGCCTTTTTAAATATAGAAAAAAATGAATTTCCAACGACATCCTATTATTTGTATTGAAAAGAGAGACAGGATATTTGAAAAAGAGAAAGTATTTTTTGTTTAAGTTTGTATATATGAAGTATTTCTTAAAGGTTTATTATGATGTTAAGAGAATCATTTTGAAATAGAGTAAATAATATTTATATTTATATACGAGGTTAAATAAGATTTTTCACTAATAAAAAATTAGAAAATAACTAAAATGAGTTACCCATTACAATGGAACGTATGATTGAATTGAATTAAAGTAGTATGATTTATAGTTTAAGTGAGGAAACTATTAATATTTTCTTTTCAGTAACTTGACGCAATATTCCAAATAAGTGTTATATTCTCATAAATTACATTCATTCAATAAAATTTCATCATGATTTTATCTGTAAAAGATTGTAAAAGATGTTTTGATATGTTAAAAGAAAATGATGTATTTAAACTGTTATTGACATCGACTCCTAATTAATATCTAGTAAATATATTAACCATGTCGGAACAAATCATAATCTATTATTAGCTTGCAGTTTGAATAAGGATTTTCTTGGAGTTGAGTTATTAGACTAGTTTCAATTCTAGAACTGAGATAACAATAATAAAAAGTATTGAGATTTAACTTTACCATATTTTTACTGATGAAATTAGTAAGAGGAACTTGGTTTCATGAAATTCATCAAGTTTGGTTGTTCACACCTTCTTGAACCATAAAATAATGTCACATACTCTTGATTGAATTTCAGGGATATAGCTGATTAGCTGGTTTTTCCTATTACATGATTCTTTAATAATTCTGTTATCCTTGTAACTTTTAGAACATGCATGTGTCGCAGTCTGCACATCAGCACATGAGAGTGTTTGCTGTTGGATTTAGACATTCATGTTGGACATACTTGTAAATACACAACAAATTGATTTTCTTGTATTCCATTTTTGTTTTGCTGCTCATTTTGTGTAATGGTGTCATGTGCTTCAAAAGGGTGTCCGAATCAGAAATTGTTCTTTTTCATGGCATGAAAGAAGACCATGTTCATAGCAGGAATTTTGTCCTCTGGTGTTTCAATTCAATTTCTTGATCTGATCAAACAGAGTGATGTAAATGCCTTATAAAGATAACTAACAGTACATCACTTTTATAATCTGATGGCACGAGAAATCATGTAAACGAGAAAAGGGGTTCAAATTCAATTGAAAATATAATTCTCTCCAAGAATAGAATGCTTAATCTTTGGTGCATACCTGAACAGGAATATTTACAAGTTTGAAAGATGGCATTTTCTGCTTCTAACTTTTTCAACAATGACTGGTCACACAAGGGTTTGCAGAGGCAATTATCCTACTACAATCAACACCCTATTGTCAAAAGTACCAAGCTTTTCAAAACATGATTCCATCACTTCTAACCCCAAATGCCACTACTACCACTGCTTATTCTGTAACAAAGCCATAAGTGCCTAAGTTTCTGAAAATCCTAATCCTCACCAGCCACTACACTCCTTAAACTAGTACTTTGTTCTAGTAACTTGTACAGTTTAATGTGTTTATTATTCATTACTTGTTGCCATTATAGGATTGCTCTATTGAGATTTCATTTGTACTTTATGTGTAATATTGAATTACACAGTGTAGTTTGTAGTCAGTTCTGCTAAAGCATATTGATTGTATTCACTATTATATCAAGTTTTCAAATCGTCCAGTCCAATAAAATCTTGAAATTCTGCATGTTATAGTTATGAATGCAAAAATTCTTCCAATGCAGCCAAATTAAGTTATTTCACACACGTTTCTAACTCAAACACATAAAATCGACTTATAAAACGAAATTTACACTCACTTATAAACTATGAAATGTTCTAATTTTTAGTCGATATTAAATCTTCGACTGTATTATTTCCAGATAAGTAAGAGCTGAGTTGTAGGATTCGTTCATTATCCATCTATACACCATACAGAAATTATCCAAGCATTCATGGCTATATTGCATTTGTCTACATTATTTAGAACTAAAGAACAGTTGAGGTTCTAGATGCACCACATTATATTGTATGGATTTCAATTAAAACTCTCTGTAATTTCATCCTCCCAAGTAGAGGCCACCTGCTGTACAGCAAGGTGATCAACACTATTCCTTCTGACATTTTAGAATCAGCCACTTCTGGTTTCATTGTCACTTCTGCAAATTGCACATGTTTTTTACTAATACAAGCTGTGCATCTTAGGTACTATAAGACAAGAATTTTGAGTATTGAAGATTATTACTTCTCATTAAAATATTTTATTTCACCCTGACATAGTTAATCATTGAAGATGGAAATCAAATCCCGAAATTCTGAATGTTACAATCAAAGGGATTTTATGTTGTGGCATACTATAAGTAGTATGCATCTGTTTCAGTAGTTTCATAAAATTTACTGAACTGCCAACTATTTTGAGATAAAATTTCTTGAAATAATTAACATGTATTTGATCAAGTATATGAGTAATTAAAAATAAATAAATAAATAAATAAATAAATCTGGCTATGGAATCTAGCTGTACATAGCAGAGAAGAAGCTGATAGGGTGGTGTTCATGTGGCTTAGAATACTATCATGATAAGTTGAACAAAAGCCACAAGTTATCCACAATGGGACAACTTACTCCACTATGTTCTTTTGGTTTATTACATGTGCAAGCCTCATTCTGTGGATTTGACCCTCCAATATGACAAAAGGTTTCATTTTATCGTCTGCTAAAAGAAAAGCTGGAGCCAACGAGTTCTTATCTCCATAGCTTCTGGCCCAAAACTTTCAGGCTAAAGTTTTTTGTTGTCACTTCCCCTCCTCCACTGAAGTGCCAGCACAACATTATTATTATTATTATCCAAAGTATGAAATAGGTACGAGTACTTCATTCAGACATCGTAGAGGCACTGCATGCTAATACCATGTTTTGTGTGGAATTGCATGCATATACCCGCGAATGCTGGTTTAATACAGATGTTATTGAGCAAAACTACACCTAGGGTCTTTCAGATTACTACGTTGTTTCACCAGCACATCCAAACTATGCATCGTTAACCAAAAAAAGTTGCTTTTCTGGTTGACTCAAACATTGTGTATGGACAGATAATTTCACAATTTTAAAAATATCTCTTGTTAACACAGAATGAAAAAGACTTATACATCTGTCTAAAAAATGTCTTACTAATGCTCAGAAAAAAGCTCTACATGACATCGACCTCAAAGAATAATCCTGCCAACGTTGCCAATTAAAACCTGATTAAGTAAAATAAAATGGATGTTTGCATCATTAAAAATCTCACTTGTATAGTGTGTAATTAAAATTCTACCTTATATATTTGATTTTAATGTGCTTAAGTTTTTTGGTATTAATACTTATAAGGGTAAAGTTCTATCTTCTGTTCGATGAGAGTTTTTTTTCTCTAGGTTGGTTAAAATAAATAATGATGGTACTCTACCTAGTTTTACTACTTGTGGTGGTATTTTTCGTGGATGTATGAGGAAATTTATTGGTGGTTTTTTTGCTTTCCTTGATGTTCATACTACTTTGTTTGCTGAATTTTATGAAATTATACATGCTATTGAACAAGATCAAAAGATGGATTTTACTATTTTATGGCTTGAATGTGATTTTGGTTTGGTTTATGCTGCATTCACTGTTATGACTAATGTTCATTGGATGTTTTGTAATAGGGGAAACACTTATCTTAACTATTGTAAAAAAATCAGGTTTAAAATTTCTCATATTTTTTGTGAAGGTAATGCATATGCTGATAAACTTGCTAACTTAGTCTTTATTCATAAAGAGTATTTTCATTGGTATAACAAGTTTTTATCTAATTTTTTCTTAAATTTTTTATTAATAGGTATAAATTTTACATATGTTATATTTTTGTTAATATATGAGTTTTGATTTAACCTCCCATACTTTTTTATGTTTCATTTTCTTTTAATAATATTTTTTATGTGGTGACAGATGACTGTTGTTACTTGAAGTATCAAAATGTAGTAATAGCTGAGAATTTTTATTAAAATAAATAAATAAAAAGGAAGTTTAAGAGTGTCTTTGGTTAAGTTTTTTTATTAAAAACTAAGTGTTTATTTTGCTATAGACGTGAGGTTGAAATATTGCAATGTCTTGTGTCATTGACATGATGTGTATTTTGAGATTCACATCAGAACATTGGCACCCGAATCCTTGGTAACATGATTTTTAAGTAGATGTTGATATGATTAATTTTTGTTGACAGTATTCATATGGTATTAAAGAATTTATACTTAGTTTAACTGTGAATACCTATCCTAATAGAAGCCAATAATGGGTATCCATGTGCAGCAGGATTGAGCCTCATCATCTCATCTATAAAAGGCCACACAAATGACATCAAAGAGACCACATCCACCTCAACCTTACCCAAAGCCAATTTTCTTTACACTATTGACTAAGTTGTGTAGCTCCAACAATGGGTTGTAGCAGCATGTCAATCCTTTTACCCCTTCTGCTTCTGACATTTTCATCCATCATCATTGACTCAAGGGTTGCAGAGGCACGCCTCCTGCCAAAATCAGTCCTTCCATTGCCTTCCGCAGTTGAGTTACCATCTCTGCCGGTGCCCCTCCCAAGTGTCCCTGCTGTGCCACTTCCTTCTGTGCCAGTTCCTAGCTTGTCACTTCCTAACGTGCCAGTTCCTAGCTTGTCACTTCCTAACGTGCCAGTTCCTGCTCTGGCAATTCCCAAGCTAACAGCTGAAGGCATCAAAGTAATCCCATGAGTACCTGCACTTCCTCCTCAAATCTATCCCTCACTTTCATTGTTACTCGTTTAATGTGCTGTTATCATTTGTTGTTGTTGCAATCCTAGGTGCTTCTGTTCGCCTTTAAATTGTACTGTCATTCATTCAAGTATGTAATGTTCAGTTTTTATGTTGTTCCAGATTTTGTGTCAGTTTCTAACTAAACCAGTCTGAGAGAAAAAAACTATGGATGACATAGACTGCTACTAACTTGGGGGATCACATTGATACCAAAATAACTTTATTAAGAAAAAATGATATTTAAATTGATTTAAAAATAATACTAGTGAATATAAAAAAAAATAAAAAAATCTTGATCGTTTAAGTAACTAGCCAGAAAATGATATTGAGGTAACAATGCTTGGACCCAATAATGTTCCGACAGAGACTACGCGGGTAAGAAATGAATACGAAGAGAAGAGACAGAGATACGAAAAGATAATATAGTATAAATTATCTTTTAATTCTCCATCAAACACAAGAGTTTATTATTTGGTATCAAGTAACGAAATTTAAATCTAATTAACTCAATCTTACAAAGGTTTATACCACTATTTATAGGGTAGATGTCAATCTAATCTAAGATGTGTAATACATTTTCTCACCAAGTATACTTAGTTGGAGTAGTTTGAGAATTTAGATAAATTCCATAGTCTCAATTATTATCGACGAGACTTTATACCATATTAAGGCATATAAAGGTAATGTAATTTAAGTTTAATTCAATCTTACAAAACCAATTCATCAAGGTCTAAGACATATGATCCGTTATTGAATTCTTCTTAGTCCGACACTTGATATGTCCAGTCCTCAATGTGAGGAGACGTGTTCGAGAATTCACATAAACTATAAATATAAGTGAGTCTAAACTCTATCTTACCGATCAAATTGAATTACACTTAAATTTTACTTTATAAGAATCCTTAAGAGACTATTATAATCAAGATTGGTAATTCTATTATCCTATTCGCTATTAGAGTTTCCTCGATTTTCATGTTCTATATGTTCTAAGTTAATATGTTGAATACATCAACTAGTGATATAGTCAAATTATAATATATAACTTGATCCAAGTAAGTTAATTTTATGAGATTGAATTATATTTTTATTTTTCAATAAGTGAAAAACTTGTGGCCGAAAATCTTAACTAAGTTTTCTTCTTAAAATGATGAACAAGTTTAATTGCGTAACTATTAAGTTTGTAAAAACAAATTTTTATTTTTGCTCTATAATTCTCAAAAGATAAGCTTTTGTATTTTCAAATTAGCATCCTTAAAGATGCACTCACGTTGAAATATTTTAATGTTTTGTGTGACGCATAAACATATTTTTATGGATAGTGTTTACCTGTTAGCACAAATTTATCTTTTTTGCTGAAGACTTTTGAACTTAAGTTTTAAAGATATGCCTTAGACATAAGTAGCTGCATAGGAAGATTTTGAGATGGAAATCAAAATATGTGTTTATAGAAAGCCTTTCCAATAACATACGTTACATTTGATCTTTTAAGATACTTAAAATGTTCGAACAGAAATCTAAAACAATAAATGTTTATGCCAAATAAGATTTATAGGAACCAATTATTAATAAAACGGATGAATTATTCGTCCTAATAACCTAATATAAAAACATTATTAATAAAACTGTATGATTTATAGGAGAGTTGTTTGTATATAGATTTAAATTTTTCTTTCTTAAAATTAGTGTTTTTAAAATAGTGTTTTCAGTCTTTATATTTTTAAAATTAATATATTTTTTAATTCACTTTCTATCTCTGAAGAGGAACTAAAAATCAAGATTTTATATAATTGATTAAATATAAGATGAAATCATGAAATTAAATAAATTTCAAAATTTAAAAAAGTAAAAATATAGTTCTTGTTATGTAGTGTGCCACTCGCTGTCTGAGTAGCAGAGATGAACGTGTTATGCATGTGGGTGATGTGTTTGCATTTGAGTTTAACAATTATACTGTGTGGAAAGTTCCACATATCCTCACCGTCAAAAATAATTCGTGACCGTCAGATCGAATGGTCGGAATGTTATGATGAAAACCTTCTCATTCTGTAAAGAAAAAAAAATACACTGGACAACCTAAAATATTAATATTTTAATTAAATTTCTTTTATCTTTAAATTAAAATACCAATATATATTATTATATTACCAAAATAATTATTAATTGGGTGTAATTTGTTGGTGAGTATCAAAGTATAGTTTTCCTCTTTTAATATATGTTGTATATATTTTATTAATATTTATATTTAAATTAAGTATTAGGTTTCATGTCTCTTTACTTCATGTACTTCAAAACATCTATTGTTATTGGATACATACACCTTTCACTCTCTTCAAAGCAACCTTCTCTTTATCTTTCTTTAAATAATATAACACTAAAACGAAAAAGTTATTAAATAATAACAAAGAGAAAATAATAATTATTTAGTATATTAACTAAATTAAATATTAATTCAAAAATTAAAAAATTATTAATATTAATGTGGTTTTTATTATTAACAAAATATTATAAAATTATTTATTAATATTTAAATTAGTTATCAAAGTTTTAACTACTAATATTTTAGATTATAAATAAGTATCTAAAAAAACTAATACAGATTAACTTAGAAGATAAGTAGATAGTAAGTAAAATTTTAATAATTAATAACTAAATATCAATTACTTTATTTTGATTAATAATAAAAATTACTTTAAAAACTAATAATTTTTTAATTTTTAAAATAGTCTTTAATTTAGTTAATATTGTAACTAATTATTTTAGTCTCTAAAATTAGTTTCTATTTAATGATATTATTTTAATGTCATAATTTGATAAAATAAAATAAAAATTTAAATATATTTGACACCAAACAGTTGTAGGAACTAAATTTAACTTAATAACTAGTATATCCAAAAGAAAAAGTTTAGTAAGGTTCTAAAAAAAATATATTCAAATAAAAATTAATTTCATCTTATTTATTAAAATATTCTTTATTTAACTGAGATTGTATTTCTCATTAACCTTCACCTCACACACATAATTTCAGTAGAGTAAAATTTAAGACAAATATTATCTTCAAATAAGATCAGTAATGTTGATTAATTTTGTTAATTAAAGTCAATTTTTTTAACTTATAAGTCTAGATATAAAGCAAGTAGTTTACAATATTACATACGGATATAATTATTATGTAACTTTGACATCATAAAATAAAATTTGCAGTGAATGAGATTTAAAACCAGTTACTTCATTAATCAAAAAAAATTTAATCACTACCACAAACAAATTTTGTAGTATTATCATGATTTTTATTATACTTATTATTATTAACAATACTAATAATATTAATATAATTTATATTATTATTATTATTAATATAATTTATATTATTATTGTTAATATAATTATTATTATTATAATTATTATTAATAATATGTATAAATTATATTAATAATAATAAATATAATAAAAATAATAATATGATAAAAGAACTTATTTAATTTAATGATTATTTGAAAAGACTTGATACATAATTTAAGAGTCGACAAGTTAGAAAAGGATGTATCAGTTCTTGGTATAGAAACCTTACTCAATCTGAAAAAAAAATATCTTTTGGAAATAGACAAACATTTCTGAAAGCAATATAGATATTTTCCAAAAGGTTTACTGGCTCATCGAGTACAAAAGACACGTGTTTTAAATGAATATATAAATTAAAAGTATATTTTTGTACAAAGAATAAAATTAATGTAATGAAAAAATCCCATTTATGTAGGTTTTTTTATGATTCACTGTGAAAGCTTCAGTTAGCACTAGTTATCTCTTTAGGATTACGTAGACATATTTGGATTGAAGTGAAAACACGAAATTATAATTATTTAATTTTTATTAGTTTGAAAAAAAAATATTAGGCTGTGTAAACAATAAGAAAATTAGTAGGTTGTCTTTTACCTTTACCAAATTGAAGACGAGGAGGAATTGTTATGGGTTTGAAAAAAAAGAGAGAATATTATAAGTTATGTAATACAAAACAATAAATTATTAGGTATTGGGTATTAGCTTGTCGTTGCTCATTACTTAACTGAGTAGCATTTTTAAATCTTCAAAAATGAGTGTGATTTTTTTTTTCTTGTAAACTTTCTTTAAGTCCCAAGTTAATTTGAAATGAATGTGTTTTAATTTTTTTATGTAAAATTAATAGTGTTTTTTTATTTCCTTTCAAATGAGTTTATTCAAATTTCTTTATTTTTTATTTATTTATTGAGGTATAATATTTCAATTATCATCAAATATAAAATTATTTTAATACTAAAATATATTTATAAATAAAAATAAGCTAATAGTAATTTTTAATCAAGATCCATATATTTTTCAGTAAAAGTTTGTCGAAGATTTTTTAATTTATATTGACAATTTTTTTATTAACAACGACCGAGGTCATATCTTATCATTTTTTTTATCAGCACTAAAAAATAAATAAATGGAAACCAGTTCAGAAGTGGTCTAACCCTTATACATAAAGATCTAGCGCCTTACCAACTTCCAAAGAACACCTTCCAACTTAAATAAGAAACAACCAAAGCAACTCAAGAAAGCATTAAACAACCAACTTCATACAATCCACTGGATTCAAAACTCAGTTGTTAACATGTAATTAAATAATTCTTTTCCATATCGACTAAAAAATAATTTCAAATGTGACAATTTAAAAAATATTCTCCCTCCTCTCTTTACTCTTTCTTTTACTAGTAACTTTCTCCCTGAGTCCTTCTATTTATACTAAAAATTGAATTTATTTATTTATTCTTTTACAGCATTCAATGAATGTGAATAATAAAAATGTGGTAAAATAATGAGAGGATTGAGTAGGTGGTGGTGTATAAAATGGCAGTAGCAGGTGATGCATAGCACAGGAAATTGTTGGTAGCTTGAAGAATGGGTTGTAGCAGGTTGTCTTTGATTTTACCTCTTCTGCTTCTGACATTTTCATCCATGATAATTCACCCCAGGGTTGCAGAGGCTCGTCTCCTACTAAAACACCTCTTTCCACCGCCTTCTGAAGAAGAAGATGGTTTATCGGTTTGTGATTTTGGCTTAATTCTAAGTTCCGATCGGTGGGTTCATTGTTTGGGAAGGAGGTTTGAAGGTTATAAATTAAACTCTCCTTCTTCAGTGTCATATATCCCAATTTGTAATATCTTTTCCCATAATAATAAAAGTGAATTGTTTTCGCTGTACTCGTAGAAGGTTAAATTGACCGAATTCCGTTAACAATTTTTTGGTGTATTTTTTCTCTTTATCTCTTTTATTATTCTGCTTTGTTTATTCAATATTATTTGTCGGGTAGTTCTGTAAAGATTCTGTTTTAGTGGAAAAATTATCCGTTTTTCCCAACAGTCTTCCGGTGCCACTACCAGATATCCCCAACCTCCTCCCACAAGATAACAGTTGCAGGGGTCAAAATAATCCCATGACACTTCCTCAAAGTGTTTCTTCTTCTTCCACTCCCAAGCTGCTTCTCTTTTATGTTTCCTTCAATTACATGTAATCTTCACTTTATATGTTGTTTCAGTCAGTTTGGTTGAACCTGTCATTTCTCAAATGTATCAGACTTCTTGTCTTCTACTTCAATGAATTCTGTAATTTCTTTCTCGTACAAATCTTCCATTTCTGAATACTTTCACAGTTGTGGAGGCACAAGTTTCTTTCAATATCTCCTAATTATGCTATTTTTTTAGCTCCGTCTGTTTTCTCTTTCGTAGGATTCATTCACCCTCTACAGACATTCTTTTTGTCATCATGGCTACTAATTTTCATCATTCTTTACAAATTCCAACTAAAATTATATTCTTACATCGATTCTTCTAAGATATATACACATCCAATATTCTTACCTTAAAACTACAAATTAATTTTATGTTATCTGAATGACTAATTATGTTATTATTAGTAAATGGAAGACTCAAATCTCTTACTTAGTCTTAACTGTATCTGATGCTGAAAATCCTATTTGAACTAAAATTAAAATATTTCATAATATATAAAAAAATACAAACTTTATTATAAATTGGTTGTTTTATAAATTTAAGTGTGGCTGGAAACAATTTGGAGCCAGACATCTCTACTAACAGTAGGTTTTGCAACAACCTAAGATTTTGAGATATGGAAATCAAGATATATGTGTTCACAAAGCCTTTCCAAGAACACACATTACATTCTATCTTTTAAGATATTTAAAGTGCAAGAATTTAAAACAATAATGTTTATGTAAAATAAATTTATATAGGAAGTGTACTCTTTTTTTTCTCATGAAAGGAATATAGTTTATTTTATTAGAGAGTTTTTTTATATTTTATGCTGTTATTTTGGGTATGTAATTATTTTTTATAATCATCTTATCTTTGGTGTTTGGTGTTTTTTTTTAATAATGATGTTTCCTATTGTATTATGTGTGTATAGGGGTTGGAATATTCTTTAAATACTTAAAATAATTCATTTATTCTTAGTAAAAAAAATATAAGAACTATACTTAGCCACAATCATACACTAAAATTAAATAATAAAGATAATGATTAAATATTCTTAATATAACTAATGATTAAATAATATTAATAATAATTTTTTTAAAGCCTTCTTATCTTAACCATCATAATTTAAGAAAGACCTATAAGAAATACAAATTTAATCTTTTATATCTTATACTCTAATATTTCTTTGATTTGAGTGTAGAATTATCTTCTATTTTCGACCAATATCTTGAAAGTTCATCTAGAGCGCTAATCTTAACAGAAATAAATTGTTATGAATTATTCGTCGTAATAACATAACAACATAACGTAGAAAATTATATAAAAACTGGTAAAGTGTACAAGTTATAGGAATGTTATCTGCATAGAGATTCAAATACTTTTTTTTTTTAAATTAGTGTTTATAAAATTTTACTTTTAGTTTATAATATTTTAAAAAATAATATATTTTTAAGGTATTTTCGGTCATGATGAATATGAAAAAGATACTCTAACATTTAAGTAAGTACTCTCTGTAAATAATGTATATTGTATTGATTAAAGCGTACTTTGCACTTATGTAAATGATTTATTTATAGTGTTTAGTTATAATCTCTTGTTGTGATGAGTCGAATCAATTAAATATCAGTTGCTAATTGATTTATAACATGATCCATAATTTATAGAGATGTATATTGGTATGTTAGTATATTAGTATATTGCTGTTATCTTAGTTTGATAGGACATAACAATAATTCGTAAAGAGTTTTCATTGTTGTCATAATTCATAAGAAGTTCGGTCGGTTATCAAGATCATGATGTAACTTGTTCCGACAGTAGAATTTTATATAATTTATAAAGATTAAAGATGATATAAATAAAATAAAGATTAAATTTAAAAAAAGTAAAACATAATTCTGGTTACCCAATGTCGCTATCTGTGTAGCAGAGTCGAAAATGTTATGCATGTGGGTGATTTGGCTCCACTTTAGGAAGGGACAAAGAAACTTTTCTCAAAACAAAATGAAAGAAGGACCAATTGTACGGTGGGAAAATGATACGTGAGTTTGGAATTACAAGGAGGCCTTTTTCATTGAACTGAAAAAAAATGTAGTCATGGTATTTGGTTCCACTTTAGTTGCAAGGTCCCTGGGTTGTACGTTGATAAGGCGTTAGCTATTTATGTATAAGGGTTGGACTACCCTGAAATGGTTTCCATTTATTTATTTTTTATTACTGATAAAAAAAATGGTATTAAAGAATTTATACTTGTGAATACCTATCCTAATAGAAGGCAACGATGGGTATCCATGTGCAGCATCAATTTTAATAATCTATACATGGGACATGTTATTTCTGATTTCATTGTTTTTCATAGAAAAAGCACAATTTTTTTCATATCAACGTAACCTTAATTATCTTTTTCTCAACTCTTGTGAACTTAACCTTCAAAGATGGCATCTCAGGTAAAAAAAACATGTATTTTCAGGACATGTGTTTTTATCGTATTTCAATGGATAGTAGATTGACAATAATTTAAGTGTGGCTGAAAACAATTTGGAGCCAGACATTTCTACTAACAGTAGGTTTTGCAACAACCTAAGATTTTGAGTTGGAAATCAAAATATACCTGTTCACAAAGCCTTCCAAGAACACACATTACATTTGATCTTTTAAGATATTTAAAGTGTTATTACAGGAGTTTAAAACAATAATGTTTATGTAAAACGAATTTATATAAGAAGTGTACCTTTGGTTCTGATGAAAAGAAAGATAGTTTATCCAAAAAGAGGTCCTTTTTTGTGCCCTAAATTGTTATTTTGTGTATGTAATTACTTTATCTTTATAGGAGACAGGTGTTTGGTGTTTTTTTTTTATATAGATAATGATATTTCTTGCATTGTATTTTGTGTGTACAGAGTTGAGTATTTCTTAAATACTTAAAATAATTTATTTATTCTTAGTTGGTAAGAAAAAAAATGTAAAAACTATCCTTATACACTAAAATCGAATATTAAATAATAAAATAATGATTAAATATTCTTAATATAACTAATGATTAAATAATATTTATAATAACTACTTTAAAATCTTCTTATTTTAACCATAATAATTTGATCAATAGGATTGGAACACTCTGAAATATTTTCCTTAATTATATTTATTTTTTATTGATAAAAAAAATATCATAATTTAAAAAAGACCTACAAATATAAGAAATACATATTTAATCTTTAATATTTCATACACTAATATTTCTTTGAATTGAGTGTAGAATTCTCTTCTATCTTCTACCAATATCTTAAGAGCGCTTATACTAAGAGAAATCAATTATTATGAATTATTCGTCTTAAATAACATAACAACATAAAGTAGAAAACTTATATAAAAGCTGGTAAAGTATATAAGTTATAGGAATGTTATCTGCATAGATATTCAAATATTTTTTTTAAATTAGTGTTTATAAAATTTTACTTTTAGTCTATATGTTGCGGTTAATAAAGTTTCACCTTACTTAAAAGTTAAAGTATAGAACAGTTTAAATACATATTTCTCCCTTAACTATTGAAGTGTTTTTTAAGAACAATTTTTTTTATCGACAATGATAAAATTATAATGGAATACCAACCTTTAAAATAATATCTAAAAATTAAGGTTGGAATATTGACGTCATCTCTCTATCCCTAAAGAGATATTAAAGGATACGGATACCAGACTAGAAGGATTATAATATTAATTGGATGTCTTTATTAATTATCAGTTGTTTCTCTTTATAGAGGATAATAATTGTGTGTCTTTTTTCTAATTATCAAAACAATAATGACTGCTGATTTTAGTGTGTATCTTGGGAATTCTCTCATATCTTGGGAATCAAATAAGCAAGGAACAATATCAAAGAGTTCTTGTGAAACTGAATATAGGGCAATGACCACTCTTACATGTGAAATTCAATGACTAACTTATCTTCAACATTTCAAAGTTCCTTTTGAGCAACCATCTCTTTTATATTGTGACAATGACTTACTTTGCTGCAAATCCAGTGTTTCACGAGCGTACAAAACATATAGAAATAGATTGTCACGTGGTCCGGGAAAAATTAAAGAAGAGTCTCATCCATTTACTTCTCATTTCCACCACACAGGAACTGGCTGATATTTATAGCAAAACTTTAAGTTTTAAGAATATTTGTTCAAAGATGGATCTCATCAATATCTGCTCCTCAGATTGTGGCAGGATATTAAAAAATACGGATATCCTAATATTAATTGGGTGTCTTTTCTAATTATCAGTTGTTTCTCTTTATAGAGGTGAATAACATTTATTTTGTCTTGTGTGTTATGATTCTATTATTTAATTATTGATAATTATTGAGTGTGTATATATTCTTACTATTTTTTATTTCAATAAAAAGAAAAGAAGAGATATTTATTCTCATTATCCTTTGTATTATTTTTTTTTTCATCTCGGTTATATTTTATAATAAGAGAAACTAAAAAAATGATTTTATATAATTTATAGAGATTAAAGATGAGATAAATAAAATAAAGATTAAATTTTAAAAAAGTAAAACATAATTCTGGTTACGTAGTGTCGCTATCCGTGTAGCAGAGACGAAGATGTTATGCATGTGGCTCCGTTTTACAAAAACAAATGAAAGAAGGACCAATTGTACGGTTGGAAAATGATACCTGAATTTGGAATTACAAAGAGGCCTCTTTAATTGAAATGAATAAAAAAAAGAGTACGAATTTGAGGTGCCACATTTCTTTTCTATAATAACATTTACAACTATATATTGAACTTAGAGTGAGAATGAAAATACAAATATTTAAAACTCATAAAAAATAAATTATAGTTAATTAAATAAATAAATGTGCATACTAAATTGTAATTTCCGCCCTTAAAATAACCATATTTATTATATCTTTTTTTTGATAAAAAAAATATTTTAAAAATATAAATATTTACATAAATTTTAGTAGGTAAACATTTATTAGATATTACAGGTGGTTCCCTTCCTCTTTCAAGAAATATGTGTATATAGTAACAACAACATTTGAACTACTTACAACTATCGGTTTGGTTGGAGTTGAAATCATTAGAAAATGAAAATGAATTTGAGTGAGTTTGACTGAATCTTCATATTGGTTGCAGAGGGTGTGAGTTAGATGAACGAACTGAATTCTTAGGTATTCAAAGGAAGGTGAGCTAACAAAAACATCTTCACCTTTATATAAGAAGCAAGCACTATTCTTAAGCCTCTCATACAATCTATCTACACACCATTTTCATATACTTTCACTTCATTCAGCTATGGCCTCATCAACTTCATCACTCATCACATTTTTTCTTCTTTCTCTCATCTTCTCATGCATGACAATGACCCTAGCAGCTCGCCATCTTCTGCAAACAACAGCACCAAATTTACCAACCATTCCCTCTTTGCCTACAATCCCAACACTGCCACAACCATCTCTTCCAACCATGCCAACTCTTCCACAGTTCACTCTTCCGCCACTTCCTGCCACTGTACTCCCCACAATCCCAACCACTATCCCCTCCTTTCCCTTCCTGTCACCACCACCTTCAGCCACCACCTCTCCCTGAATGAACAAACTACACTCCTTGGAACTTTGAGTCTTCCTTTCAGTCATCATTATAGCTTCATTTCCTGTTGTTTGATCGATACACTGATCATGATATTATACATCTTTCCCTGTATGTGTGCGTGTGTATTTTATCTTTCCCTTCCTGTGTGCTTTGATCTTGTATACTTACCATAAGATTGTTGTTTTTTCTTTTATTTTGTTACTTGTTTTCTTTTCTCAACAATGAATAATAAATATGAAACAAACTTTTATGGTATCTCAACTTTTATATAACAAAAATCAACATTAACTTTTTATCTTATATAAAGATAATAGATGAATCATACTAAGAAGTCTCATTTCAAATAACATGAATAAACTTTCTCATCCACAAACTTTAATAAAACAGACTTTAATCGCAAACACAAAGTTCGTGACAACGAACTTAAAAAAAAATTATACCCACTTCTAATCTATTAAGAAACACAAAAGATATATATATATATATATATATATATAACAAAAAAAATAGAATACAATAACAAATCCTTCATTACATATTAAAATAACTCTAATTAGCATTGAGAGCAACTATTACTCCTGTACTCATCATCTACATTTATAAGATAGACCTTGTAAAAGATAATTCGCGAGTTACATGATAGAAATATATACACACAAAACTGTTTTACCAAGTTGCAGCCATTGGAGTTATTTGTATTCCAAAGGTAACATAATTTGATAAAATATAAACACAAGGTTCAATTCATATGATGGGTTATACATACCTTATTGAAAAAGTATCAAAAACTTTAACTAAATTGGTGAATGGTAAGTCGATTACAACATGAATTTTTAATATTTTTTTTTTCATATTACAATAAAATAATAATAAAGGGTAAAAGTTTCGGATTTTAATTTTACAAATTTTTCTTTAAAAAAACACGTGTGATAATTACTAAACGGATATTTAATTACATCAAATAGATATTTAATTACATCAATCATTAACTAAGTTTAAAAAATAGAATTAAACAAAAAAAAAATTGTTTTAAGATTGTTATGCTTTTATTGTACTAAAAACGAAAATATATTAATACTTATTCTATTCAACCTATTACTTATTTAATAAAATTTTACTAAGTGAATTTTGTTAGTGTGTGTCTGTTTTGGTGAGTGATAAGTGAAAGCTTAATGCTTACTTTTTCTTCTTGAATTTAACATAGATATTTCATTATAAGAAAATTATTAAATAAAAAATAATTTAAAAAAATAATAATTAATTGTTACATTAATTAAATTAAATATTATTTAATCCATACAGTCTAATTAGCAGCCCTTTAGTTACATAAATTAATTTTTATATTTTGTAATAAATTTCCCAACAATTTTTTTAATAGAAAAATAAAATAAGTTTCTTGATGAAATAAAATTATTTTACATATAAGTTAAATTTTAAAAAGAAAAATCAATTGTCTCGTATTACGAATTAAATAAATAACTTAAAAGCCCTTTTCCCTATTTTTTTTTTAATCTATTCATGGTATCAAACTCCAGTAACATACTATGTGGGCCAAGGGTGACACCTGGAGAAATGGGCCTAAAATTCTTGTTGGGTCTTTCCTATGACTGCAACAATAGGTTTTTCTCCTTGCAACTCCGTAATTTCTTCTCTCACCCTCATAATATTAGAAATGGTTAAGGTGTTATTGTCTTAATAACACAATCAATTTAAAATTATGCTCTAAAATATGTAATACAAGTCAAATTACATAATTTATAATTATCCGAAATATATCTTGAATCAAATAATATGGAATAACTACTTCTTGGATTACATAATTTGAAACTATATCCAATAATTACATAATCTTGTTTCCTATTACGCAATATTAAATATTGTTCTGAATTACCTAATTAAGAATCATATCTCAGAATGTGTTATCATGTTTTGAATTACATAACTTTATTCCAATTGTGTGATTTTATTCTAAATTACCTAATCTTATTCTGATTATACAATTTAAAATATTGTTCTATATTATTAAACAATCATTTGTATTACACAATCTTATTCCAATTATGTAATCTTATTTGGGATTATACCATTATATGGTGCTCAACGAGACTTTTTTGGCGATCAAAAGCTTCAAATGAATTAGCTAAAGCTAATAAAGTTAGATGAACCAACTTTTGGGTTAAAGTCTTGTTAGATATTATAAAGAAAGATACACTTTGTATCCCTTTTTCTCTCAATCTCCTTATTGTTGTTACAACAAAATCTGAGTTTAATAGTAAAATGTTTTATTCAAATAGAGGAAGTTGAACTAACAAAAAGGATTGGTAAGATCCAATTTGCTTCTACAAACATACTTGAACTCAAACCAGTATATAAGAGCAAGCACCATCCTTCTACCTCATACAGTCTCAAAACCAAATCATATTTTGCAATTGTTCTTCATTACTTCTTGCAATTCAGCTATGGCTTCCACCAAATCATTCATCACACCTTTTCTTCTTGCTCTGATCTTCTCAAGCATCAGCATGAGCCTAGCAGCTCGCCATCTGATGCAAGCAACAGCACCAAATTTTGCAGGCATTCCCTCTTTGCCTAACCCAACACTGCCACCTTTGCCTTCACTTCCAACACTTCCCACCACCATTCCATCACTTCCACAGCTCAACCTTCCTCCAATGCCCTCAATCCCCACCTTCACAATTCCAACTACAATGCCCTCCATTCCATTTCTCTCCCCACCACCTTCCACCTCCTCTCCTTAAACTTTCATTTTCTTCATCCTTTGCTACGTTGCATGCATGCATGCAATACATATCCATGACTTCATTCCTTTCGTTTATGGTGTTATCATAGTGAATTTGTGACAGTGTATTGTCTTTTCGATTTCTGAACTTGTTATTCCTTGTACTTTATCTTATGTTACAGATTGTTACTGATTACACAGTTATACAACTATGATGTCTTTCACTTTTAAAATCTTCCAACATAGCTCTCTGATTAATTTTGTTTACATCATCACTCAGAGTGTTTCACTTGAGACCTTGTATTTTATCTTTAAATCACCAACCGATTAATATTTGACGAAACAACGTTGCTCAAAAGAATAGAACAGCATTAAAATGCATGGTTAGCTTTTGCCTCTGTATACGAGAAAGTACTAAAGAGTTAGAGAATAACGCACTCCCAACATTTGATTTCAAATTAAAACACCGTTCTTTAAGGTGATTTCTTGGCAAAATCTCCACCAATTTTCCCCCAAAATTTGTCAATGTTTTTATTTATTAATAAAATAGGTAAGTCATGAGGCATAATCACGACTTTGCTTCATTAAAGTCGTCTTCCATAAGTGCTCATACTCACACGACTTTGACTTTAATTATATGAGATTTACATTAAAGTCTGGTTTATACTTAACTTTATTTTAAAAGTGTTTGTTTTTATTTTAATAGAATAATTAATTGAATTGTTGAAAATTTCACAAATTTTATAACATTTTTTGGTTCATTCACTTAAGAAAAATTTAGTTATTTTTTAATTAAAAAAATTTAAACTTAAACCTATAAACTTTAGCAAAAATGTCACAATTAAATTTTAACCCTAAATTCAAAGGTAAAACCCTAAATAATAAAACATAAAATGTAAACTTAAACCATAAATCCTAAACCTAAACGTAAATTAAAAGTCTAAAATACAAAAATGCCTAAAAAATACTCAAAGAAATAAAATAAAAAAATTAATAATAAATAGTTGATTTTTTGAAATTTTGGTGTCACGATCTTCTTCAACTATTGGTCATCGAATTCTTTACTTCATTTTCAACAACTTTCATTTTTAACACATCTCAATCCAATCTCTCTACCAAAAATTATGACCATTTAATTTTTTTTTATACAAAACTTTATAAAATTTATCAAAATTTTAATAACTCAATTAATTATTCCATTTAAAAAACAAAACAAACAAACATTTTAAAAAAAAAATCAGTAAAATGTGTAACTATATTCAACCTACCGAAACAAGTTCTTAGCCATTTGAGATATTGTTCGTTTTGGAATTCAAAACTCCGTCACGATTTTATTATTAAAATACATATCAAAGGGTTAAAAGAGGAAAAAATGTATATAAATTATAGTTAACCTCCTTCGATATCGATATGATATTTTTTTTCTACTTAGTGTACAAGTGTATACTATTGAAATGGATATGCTTCTCTTATCTTTCTTCTTCATTGCTTTATCACTTAAATGTTCAATTTATTGCCTGATTTGGGATATTCTTCTGCTGGTATAACTGTTCCTCCGTTTCCCCCAGCCTTCACCTTTCATTCGCACTCTTCCACCTTTGTCATCACTACCTCCCACAACTACCAATCCTTCACTAGTACCATTACTATAACTTATACATGCTCAGCAGCAGATACATATATGTAGCGATATCGATGTTCCATTGCATTTATGCAGTAAAATAAAAGTTCAAGCACTATTTTCTGTCATGATTGGGTCAAATATGCCCTGTATTACCTTGTAATATAGCATAATATGGCAATTCCGTCTGAACGTTTTCTAAAACTTGTTTTTGGAACCTAAGACGATATACATTTATACATGTGCAATAATAACTACAACTCTTGTTGTACTCAAAAGAGGAATGCATGCAAGAACTTTTGAAACTTCAAATGTTCTAAGTTTTTAAAATTCTGAAACAAATAATAACAATTTAAAAAATGAAAAGTAATATTATAAAATATAATAATAATTTGTTGAATATATTGCTTATTTATGTATGTTTTGATCAGAGAAAGTTAGAAGACAAACTATTAGAAAAACAATTAAAAAAAAGTATATTGGGTGTAAAGGGTGACGTCTGGCAGCTGAAATGAACTCTGTTAGATCACCCAACTCAACCCTCAAATATGTATGAGTTGTTCATCCTACATTTGACAAATTGGAGACTAAAACCCAACAACCTTATCAGTCCAACATAATAAAACTATTATTTATTCAAATACACAAGGAAGGTGAACTAACAAAAACATTGGTTAGGTTCTGTTCGCTTCTCCAAACAAAGTTGAACTGAAACCATATTAGTTTGCCCACTGTCTCTCTAGCTCTATATAAGACCTTCAGCCTCTCATATAATCTCAAACAATATACATACCATTTTCATATTTACCAGTTTCTCTTCTTCATTACTGCAATCCAGTGAACCATGGCCTCCAGCAAATCATTCATCACACTTTTCCTTCTTGCTCTGACCTTCTCAGCCATGATGAGCATGACCCTAGCAGCTCGCCATCTTATGCAAACAACTGCACCAAATTTCCCTGGCATTCCCTCTTTGCCTTCAATTCCAACCCTTCCTCAGGGTAATGTTCCACCATTGCCCACTATCCCATCTCTGCCACAGCCTACCCTGCCATCTATGCCTACAACTTTGCCTCCACTTCCTAGCAACATCCCTACCCTGCCATCTATGCCTACCACTTTGCCTCCACTTCCTAGCAACATCCCTAACATTCCAACAATTCCACAGCTCAACGTTCCTCCATTGCCCTCCATCCCCACATTCACAATTCCAACTACTATGCCCTCCATCCCATTCCTCTCCCCACCACCTTCCACCTCCACCCCTTAAAGTACCTTACATTTCTTCATCCTGGGCAAGCTCCTATCTGATTCTGATTTCCTACCAGTGCCTAGTTGCATGCATGCTATAGATATGGCCTGATTACTTTTATGTGAGAGTGTTGTGTGGTGTTTTCCCCCTACTTCTGTCGTATGGTGTGAAAAACTGTATTTTCTTTTCAATTTATGTATCAGTTGTCGCTATTGTTTCTAGTTTTTCTTGTATTATGGATTACAGATTGAGATTGATTACAGTTATACAAATTATAATGTCTTATCCTTTAATTTAAACTCTCCCAACATCCTAATTAGATCTCTAACTAACTACATTTGCATTATTACTAAGAGTATTTCACTTGAGCCCTTGGGTTTGTTTTGGTTCAAGAGAACAGAGAATAAAGGAAGAAAAATATCACATTATTTAGTTGATGGAGAAAGGTAAAAACATAAATAATATACCAATATATTCTTATTATTAAGCATAATGAAGGAGATGAGATATAAAGTAACATATCAAAATTTAATTCATACAATTTATAAAATATACTCCTTGTTATCTTCCTTAAAATCTTTCAATATTGAAGAAAAGACAAGAATTGGAAGAAAAAATATCCATAATTTTTTTCTCGTGAGACTCTCTAACTTTCAAACACCACGGAAACAAGATGGCTAAATGAAAGATAGAACACCATTAAAATGCATGAAGTGCATCTATAAGGAAGAATCCGAAGAATTTTTCATTAATATGCTAGAAGCAAAACCGCACAGGTAAATCTATCTGCACTTCATCCAACCCAAAATTTTAATATACTGAACTTAAGAAATCACCCCAGTTCTCTTAAAAAAAATGCAGAGGCTTAAGCTATCGGCTTCCAATTATTAGATATGAAAAATCACATCTCCACCACGAAAGCAAAATACTATTAATCTATGTTCATGAAAGCCTCCATCCTCTGAACTACATTGAGTTTAAAGATGTTTCTTCAAATTTACATTCAACTTCTTGCAAACTGAAATCCAAAAATACTACAAACTATGCATGTTGAGCAATTTGTACATTCTATCCAATGTACAACTTTTTACTACTACTTGCTCTCGATCAAGAAGTCCCTCCCCTCCCCACAAACAAGTCAGACATTTCGCAAACAATCCTTGTAAATATCAACCCCATTCCAATTTAACCACAAGGAAAAGATCGCTAACTGAATGATAAAACGCCTTTAAGAAAAGTGGGTCATGTCTGCATCTATATCTAGTCAAAGTACGAGAGTAGTGTACTCCTAACATTAGATGCCATTTAAAACCGACGTTGACGCTCTGTAACTTTACACATAAAACACCGTTCTTGAGGTGAATTCTTCTTCTAAGGTGCAGTATAAAAGCTCAAGGGCTGGATCATGTCTCATCATCACTAATTCTCTCATGCTTTTGATAGTTTCAGGCTAGCTGCTAATATCCACTTTTTCCTACTTACTGATCCCAACCATATACTACTGACATGACCCCTTTCCGTGAGCTTATCTTCCCTTTCTTCTTCATTGTTTTATCACTTTTGTCCATTGGAAATGTCCAAGCCAGTAGAAAACTTGTGGCAGCAACATTGCCCAACATGGGGAATTCTCCTGTTCCCGTTATTTATCCTCCATTCCCCCCAATAACGGACTGGCCAGAGTATAGGTTGCCTCCACCCTTCTCACCAGTTCCTCCCACACTTCCACCCTTCTCATCAGTTCCTCCCACAGTACCACCCTTCTCACCAGTTCCTCCCACAATTACCAATCCTTGACTACCCTGTATGTGCAATTATGCAGTAAAATAAAGGTTCACATCACAGCACTAGCTTTCAATTCCATCATGATAATTAGTTACTTAGTTTGATCTCCTTTGATTGGGTGAACTATGCCGTGTAGCCCCATGTAATGGAGCACCATATAATATTATTTTTCCCATTTGCTTTGCTTTTTTTGAGTAAAATGTCTGTTCTGTTGCATCAAAGTACGATTTATTTTTCCTCTATCATTTTGGTGTACCAAGGGAAATAATAAATAAGAGTCAATCAACAATTCGCATTCTCAATTTATTAGTTTAAACAATTCCATCCACATTGTACAATTAGACATCCATAGCTAATCTAAATATACGAAAACAGCATGGCTAACATACTACTCCAAAACATTGAAGACTTTGAGCCGGTATAATAAGCCTCAATCAAATTCTAGTTTCATGAAAAAGTCATACATAGAACCTTTGAATAAACAAAACTGAATACATATCAGAGATGAAATTCAAAGTATATATATCTTAGCTGGCTTCATATTTGGGGTCTGCTGTGACTAAGTGATAAGCTATAACCAAACCAAAAATAAAGATGCCAAGAAAGTTGGCAATGACTCCCAAGGCTGCATCATCAATCATATCTCTTACTTTCTAGATCTGGGCAAAACAAGAAAAAAAAAAATATAAAATCAAATAGTTAAGAAACGCATGAAATGAATTGCTTTACAATAATCACCGTAAAGGAACTGAATTCTCCGTCATATTATTCTACGAACAGAGCAAATAGAGAAATTAAAATAATTAAATAAACAAGAAATTGTGAATGAGAAAGTGACCTTTTGAGTGGATGAATGAAATTGTTTGTTGGATCGCGGTAAGGAAGACGCAGTTCCCACAACTATTTAAGAAGCAAGGGTGTGTGTGTTGACCTAGACTTTTGGCCACATTCAAAACGCTGTCGTTTACTCAGAGATTAAACGTGTAAAAAACATTTACATTGTGTGGCTGCTGGGATTCGAGCCCAGGTCTCCACGGCCACAACGTGGAATTCTTACCACTAAACTACAGCCACTTCTTGTTTCATCTGATAAATTATAGTAATAGATTATAAATATTACGTTCATGGTCTTTCGAAATTTTTGATAGAGGACCGTTCATCATTGGGAATCAACTGAATTGTTATCACTGACAAGTTTGGAGATGATCTAGAGATTTTAGTAATTTATAGCACATATAGAATATTTTGCAATCTAGTAAATCACATCTTCGTCTTCATCACTGTTTTAACTACGAGATATTACGTTGTTTATATTGAAATGAATCGATGTAAAATATTAATTTAACATCTATTAATTGTTATTATTGATGTGAAAATTGTAAGATAATGTTCCAGATCAATTTTTATTTTAGTAATGTGGTAACAATTACGTTGGGTTTTTTATAACCAAATATAATATGTTGACGTTAGTTTTATTTTAAATTAATATATTTTTTTAAATATTCACCTAGGTCGATTATATCGGTTTATTTGAATGATCAATTTAGTATGTTTGTATGATCTATTACATATGTTATATAAATATCAAAATGTTATCACCTTACTTAAAATTAGATAAATATTCTCATTGAACTTTTACATTAACACATATATACCTGTGTTGTGCATTTGTGATTTTTAAATAAGATTTATTCAACATTCAACACACTTTCAAATATATTCAAAAACTTCATTAATATCAAATTAACATGGACATTTTCAAACTATCAAACTCTAGTATATATATACTTTCAAAATCAACCTCAACCAAATTATTTTATTTTACTCAACTACAATTATCCTACAAGAAAATTTGAAACTTGTGACACATCATATTCACAGTCACATTATGTTTTTATTAAATTTTAAAACTAGTTTCTTTTATCTGGTTACAAGTAGGTGTTCTCACAAATGAGTAAAAAAAAAATTACTCTAACCAAAATTTTGATCAACAATATTACTCTAATCATGATCTACTATATAAATGAAGGATATTAGAAGTTCAGAGAGAATGTTGAGAAAAAGAAAGAAGAGTTTTATAAAAGATTGTTTTATAACTCCTTAAAATCACAAATATCACGGCATCTTATTTTTAATATTTGTAAATTTAATTAATTTATCTCAATACAATACTTGTATCGTTATTTGTATATATTATTCAAATCAATGTTAGTATAAAAAAAATCATAATTCCATTTTAGACTAATTGAAATATATTTAATTATTCTAATGATTGAGTACTTTATATTTTATATAAAAAATATTTATTAAAATTTAAATATAATCAAACAAAAAGACGAAATATGTGGTAAAACTGAGATAGTTGTATATTGTTATAACTAATAAATATTGAGTAGATATCTGGTGAAGGAGGGAGTATAAAAGAAGAGGGAGGCGTAAGGAGAAAAGGGAAGAAAAGCATAGGAGAGAAGTGAAGAAGAAGAAGAAGCAGAGAAGAAGACGAAAATGGGAGTGGAGAAGCAATTGTTGAGGCCTGGCACCGGTCCCAAGCCAAATCCTGGTCAAAACGTCACCGTTCACTGCACTGGTTTCGGTTCGTAATTTTCTCTCCCCCTTTCCCTTTCTAAACCCTAAATCTCACTTTTCCCACCTTTTGTTAGATCGCACCCTCTTTCACGTGCTTACTCTTACTGTTGTGAATTCTGTGTGCAGGGAAGAACGGCGACCTAACTCAGAAATTTTGGAGGTTTCCTAATTACCATTTCATTTCATTTTCCGTTCCTTTCTTTTCATTAAACTCGTTTATCACTACTTTTCTTACAGCACAAAGGATCCTGGCCAAACCCCTTTCTCCTTCAAGATCGGCCAAGGTTCTGTCATCAAAGGTATACACCATTTTCACTTTCTTCCAATTCATTCTTTCTCATAATTATTATTATGAAGTGGATTTTAAGGCCAAGTCTATCTCATTAAAACCTGTTTTCATCAGCTTTCATAATATTTTAGCGAGTGTTTGGCCGTTATATGTGTGTTGGGATTTCACATCGATCAGAATTCTGTGTTGGAAATCTCGAATGAATAGACTAGAGAGTGTGACATTTCATATTTATTAATTTCATATCTCAGATCGTTATTTATAAATTTATAAATGATAAATTAATTAAATTTATAACCGGTTTCAAACCTTACCTTATAAATCCTGTTTTATGAGATTGTCCAATTGTGTTAGGATTTACTTTGTAATAATATTTTCCTATTTTTTTGTTCTCTAATGTAAATTTATCGTAATATTTTTTTATATCTTCCTTTCAACTATCTGTGTCTGTAGGATGGGATGAAGGTGTGCTTGGCATGCAAATTGGTGAAGTTGCTCGGCTCCGGGTAATGCTAGCAACCCTTTTCTCTTACATGTTCCCACTTGAAAAATCTCATCACGACTTCAATCATTCGTGTCACTCAAATTCTCACTTTTTGGAATATCCTTCGTGTTTGTCCTCTCCTCAACAATCTTTTATCTGCATAACTCAAATTCTCTTTTTGATATTACATCCAACTGAGTGTTGTTGGTGGTGTCATTATAAATTAGCTGTTTCTTTCCATGTGTGGGTGCTGAATCCACTGTACTTTTATTAATTCTTAGCTGTTTGTTTGTTGCATCTTTGGGGGTGGAGGGCTATAGAATTGTATAGACCCTGTTGTTCACATTGTTGATGATCTTGCAGTGCACTCCTGATTATGCTTATGGTGCTGGTGGCTTTCCTGCTTGGGGAATACAACCCAACTCTGTCTTGGAATTTGAAATCGAAGTCTTAAGTGCGAATTGAAAACCTTTTTAGTCTGTCTGTCTCGGCCCGATGAATAAGATCATTCATTTTCATGGACATGTGTAATGGTATCCCAATGCAATGAGTGACGAGTTGTTTAACCGAAATGCTAAATTACTTCTTGAATGATCTCAATCTCTTAATATTATATTTCGTACCCTTTACTTCTTCATTTCTTTGGTAAATTAATATTATCTGGCAACGCATCACCTTAGTTTCTGCTTCCATGTGAAATGCTGTAGAATTTTTTTCCTATCCTAAAGAATCTAGTCTTTACCATTCATCCCAAGTTTATAATGTGACCTCCACCACACTTGTAGATTGATTGCAGGTTTTGCTATTGTTAATAGTAATAATAGCGATATTGTTATCTTGATTTTCTTTTGTTGGTAGAGTTGTTGCTACAAGCCAATATTTACGCTAGTTGCATGAGAATAGCACTATTTTGGCTGTAAGCCATACTTGGATGTGTAATGTGTTTGTTTATCTCATACTTGAGTTACTTCCCTCTTCTGCTTCAATTTCTTAGCTTAGCCCAGTTGATAGAGCAACTTGAAATTATGAGAATAATTATTTGTTATTATTGTAGAGAGGTGAAAGAATTAAGGAAAAGTGATAATGTATTATATTTTAATATTTTATAGTACAAAACAAATAATTTACTGTCATTAAGAAATATAAAAGTAATACCCTATTCAAGTAATTGAAAGAGCCTCTGAGATAATTATGAAATTCAGAAACTAATTAATATTTTTGAAAATACATAAGCCCTTATAAATTTTGTAACCTGTAACGGCTCAGCCAATTGTTTTGACTTGCTCAAATTGTAACATTTATACGCCCGAGAATACTGAACCCTAACTAATACTTTACATCCATTTTTAGGCTATTTCTTCCTACACTCCAATGGCTTCTTGCCACAGGCGAAATGTATATTTTTCTATTTATACTTAAATTCCATGATCCCATTTTTTTTATTTTTTCTTCAAGAAAAATACATTTGGAAGGTATTTATGGCTTCGATTTCATAATGTTTTCAGAAGTTATTCTATAATCTGATTTTTTTTTTTATCACAGATTCCAAAATAAAAAACATAAATACAATTTTTGGTATTTTAAGATATAATATAGTAAATGGTATTTTTAGTATTTTAAAAAGTATTGAGTGCCAAAAAAAGCTATGTAGGGGCCGAAAAAAAACAGTCTCATTTTTAAAAAGCAACTATTTGATGTAGTGAATGCCCTTAATTAAGGTAGCAATAATTCTATGTGGTCCTGCCCACCGGTAGATGTTTTTTTTAATCTGTGATATTAAATGCAAGGATTTACTATTACACCTGATTTTTACAAAAATCTGAAAAAAAATTGTCTTTCAAAAATATTATTTTGTATTTTGTATTTTGTATTTGATATACGCACATAACGGAAATGTAATTTTTTTTACATTACAAGAACTACCTTTTATAGTAAAAAATGTCTACATTAAAGAATTTCTTTGAAAGATCTCAGTGGTGACTCCAATACTGAAACTTAGAGATCATAGATCAAGTTTCGTGCAAGGGTGCTGATATGTTAATACTTTGAACAATAAAAACATACACTCTATATCTTAATTTATTCATTTTTATTTTATTTTTTAATTTAAAAATATTATAATATTATAAACCGTATGAAATGTATGTTTTTAACTGTTGATAGTGTCAACAAAACTTTTCTCTTCTTCCAAATCGTTATTTCTAGTTTAGATAGACTTTTCTGCAAATGTTAGAAAAAAGGTTTCCATGGTTTATATGAATAAATAAATGAGTTATTTTTAGTTTTGGTATTATGGATCAAACTATTACCTGATATAATATTCAAACGTGGGAAAATAATTCAAATTGTCAACGTTGCATTCCCATCACAATACCTAAATTTTCATGGTGAAAGGATGCAAGATCTTTTTCAATACAGTGATGATTAAACTATGATGAAGGTTTTCAAAGAGTATAATTTTGCATTGCAAATCATTCCAATATTCCACTAGCCAATACTGCTAATGTTGGTTTCAATTAGAGCAATTCAGAACAAAGATCTCGTAACAGTATTTTGGTTAATAATCTGCCATTTTGCTCAGAAAAACTATCTAGTAGGACAACTACTATCAGTGGTTCTGATAAAGCTAGCTAAAAAATCATTTGAAGTGGAAAGAAAATGTTGCAGAGCCTAAAGGTATGAATTTATTTCCCCTTTCCCTTTTAAAAGGGATAAAATCAGAAAGCAATCAATTCATGTATGTGTTATTCAATGAAAAAAGTGGAAGGAATCCCTGAATTGTAGCATCTAGTCTCTGAAATCCAACCGCACTTGGGTGGAGCTGTAACCCAAAGGAAAGACCTCATCATAGATTCTGGTATTTGGTGCTTGTGCCCTCCCCTCCAAGCAAAATGGTATTATAATTATTATTATTATTTCTTTTCGAACGAGATTGGAATCAAGATAACGATTATCTTCCTTCTCGGTTGGTCGGTCTGTCCTCCTCCTTCCTCTTGAATTCACTTCCTCGCCTACGTGAACTCCGAACTTGGATGGTACCTACAAAAGGCACTTCGACGTTCAAATAAGACTTCGACGCTCAAATAAGACTTCGAGAATCGGTACACCATTGTACAATTAGTACTAGATGACGACATATCCTTGAAATCTGTGTTTATTTATATAATTTATCATAGACTCTTTGATATTGGACCTGATTAAGGATTTAGTTCATGATTAAAAATGTATTACTTAATGTTTGATTTTTGGTTAGTCTCTTCAATCTTCTGTTTGGATGTAATGGTTTTGGTTAGTATTTAGTCGTATGGATCCGGCCGCGACACTTATTTTTTTTGTTCTGTGACATACACAGTAAAATTAAACACAGTTTCTTGTTATATGGATTTGTCTTCAAAATGTATAAACTCAAAGTATCTAAGGAACAATACATACATTGAATTATTAGATGGTATAATGGTATTGCCCTTTTATAAATATGGAGTCTTTTGATCTCTTTCTTTTAGCTTTTTGATGAAATGCACGGGTGTAGTATGTTAGATTGGATGATTGTGGTTAGTGGGCTAAAAATGGGAGTTGCACTTGATGAACATGATCTGCTATCTGCATAATAATTGTCTTATTTTTATGGTGATGGTGTTGTTGCATCATTGGTTCCATCTAGCTGGTGGCAGTGTGGTGAGTTTGGTGGGGGCGATTGGGCCATGGAGTTTGGTTTGATTTCAATGAGTAGCTAACAACAAATTAGGAAGTTAATGAGTGTATTAGATTATTCATGAGTGAATGGCACATGTTTCTGTCTCTCTGCCTTTTGTTTGGGCAATGTTATTATCATCATAACATCTTCACCAATTCATTTCTTAACCACCTTTCACATTTTGCTTCATAGATTGGGAAACAATCACTAAATCAGGACTGTTCTGGAAGTAACATGTCACCAAAACTATATCATGGCTAAATCTTCAATCATTACATAACAACTAGTAAGATCATGTAATTTATAAATTTCACTTCTTTGCCAAGGATAATTTAAACAACAATTTCAAAACTTAAATACAACACCAATAATTGATCAAAAATTTTGTTTTTAAATTATCATTTTAATATATATTTTACACCCATCTAATTATAGAAAATTATGTTTTCATTTTTTATATGTATTTTTTAATATTTAAATTATAACCTTTGTCGGCACATGGTTTAGACTCTGACAGCTTAAAAATAAATAAAATACCATATTTGTAGGTAAGTAATGTAAATTACTTTTAAGGTTGAGTAGTATTAAAAGCAAAATAGGTAACTATCAATATTTGCAAACATAAAAGCTCGAAATTGGAACTAAAGTAAAAAGTTGCTATATTTTTCATTGTCTTTAACATATTTAGATTTTAAAAAACACTTAGTAAATCACTTAATTTGAGAGGCAAGAATGGTTCATTGGGGTGCAATTGTACTTTAATCTATTTCTGTTACTTCTTTAATAATCACATTACACTATCTTTTTGGTTGAGGAGTTACAAAGTTCTTTCTTTAACATTAAAAACATTATTCAATAAAAACAATTTCATCACTAGTGATATATTTTAAATTTATTTTTCTTGAGTCAATTAAATATCCAAATTAATAAAATTTATCATAGATAAATAAACTTCTAACTTATTTGGTAAGAACCTACCGTAATAGATGAAGAACTTCTAGTTAAGATTTCACAAAAATGTTTATGTTTGAAATTACAATGCCCATATGCACAAGAAAAATTAAGTTATTATAAAAAAAATAGTTGGGGTCAAATAATAAAAATAATGCATAAAGAGACTTCTCTATGTTACTTATTAAATTACAAAATATAATCCAATTTCACTACTCAAAGCTAAAAAATGTATCTTCAATCAATTTTTTACTCGAAGTAAATGATAAATATATTTTTAAATAATTAAATATTAATCAAAACCATTTCTTCAATCACAAACAGAAAAAAATTGAATTTTTGAAGAAAAAAAAATATTTTTACCTAACAAAATAGCATAGGTGGAGAAAAGGTGGAAAGGAAAAAAAGGGGAAAAGAAAAGAAGGGCAAAAGTGAGATTTGATTGTGTATATAGTGGTGGGCATGCACACCATGCCCAACCTCCCTCCACTGCCTCTTTCCCACATTTTCTTGAAACACTTCACTCTCTTTCCCTTTTTTTGTTCTCTCAACCAATCCCTCCAACTGTAAGTCTTTCTAAATCTCATTAACCTTTTTCTTGCTTCTCATTTTTTCTTATCTGTTCTTGGTTTGTTATTGGGTAACACAAAATCATGCTAAAGGTGAAGCCTTTAATTCAACTGGGGCTACCATCCCCCTCATGGAACTTGGCTCTGAAATTCAGTTTTTTTTTTTTAAATAAATAAATTGGGATCATCTTGTGGCTAAATTAACAACCTTTTTTGGTTGCTGACAAATTTCAGGATTGGAGTAGTTTAATTTTTTACTTTTTATTTGTTGAGTAGAACAATTACAAATTTCAAGGAATTAAAAAAATTAATTGGGTAATAGCCCTACTGGAACATGTGGCCTTCTTCCTTAGCCGCCAACAAGTTAACATCTTGATGTTTGCTGCAATTAGTTTCAGGTTATTGATGTTTTCTCATTGAGAATAGAACACTTTGCTTTTGGTTTTTTTATAATAGAACACTTTGCTATGGTTTTTGTTGCTGCTGTTACTATGTTTGAATATCAAATTTTTTTCAATCTTGTTTCAGAGTAATTGGTGTTGAGGGCATAACATCTTGCTGAAGCTCTAAGCGATTGTGGAAGCTTAATCACACAGGAAGAAATCAGCATGCGGTGGTTGGGTCTTTTGGTTTATGTACATCGTCAAGTTGTACGCTTGAACTTATATTGCAAAGTTATTCTATAGGTCCCTTCAATTCTTTTACTTTGTTACTTTTGGGTTTTGGTTCCTTAATCTTAACTACTGCCATGGAAGACAACCGCTGTTTGTTAACTTCAGATAAATATAGAATTGGCTGAAAGATTGGGAGTGAAGACAGTGCCTGGTATTTGTGTCTTCAGTATTGTTGCCGTCTTATATATTTCTGTAGTTCTAGCTGATTTTAGATTTATAATTAGCTTGGTTCCTTCATTATCACATTCCATTGGGGCCTTTTCTTGGGTGTACATTACATTCTAGTGTGGTAGGATCCAAAAGAAGTTATGGTGTGCCAAGCAGCGAGCCAAACAAGATTCCGGACTTTGAAACATGAGAATGGCATTGAAGGTGAACCAACAATTATTGTTAGAGTGATAGCATGCTTTCAACCTTTGCACGATTGTCAGGTTAGTAACCTATGGCTGATTCTCAGTGTTTTGCAATTGCATTTCTTTCACAATACTGTAGGCATGATTTTGAAACCAGCTGTTTGAAGAAAAATTTCATTTATGCCTCTTGTGCATGTAGAACATTTAAGATCAATGATCACTAGAGCTAATGGTATCAGCTATTGGATAATTTTATGAGTGATATCTTCTTACTCTTTGCAGGCTGAGTACTTCCGTCATCTGCTTAAGCCTGTCACGTAGATTGTTTTGCATTTGTTTTTCTTTAAGCTGGAATCTGTAGTTTTCTGTTTCTGTCATTTGTTCTTAAGAGAAGCAGCAAGTCATTGAAAATCCCATATCAAGTCGCCATAACATCTACTGGTATGTATTTTCAAATGCTCTTTCAATCTTTACATCTGAAAGGTTCAAGTTTTTCACCATCAGCATTGATCGGTCAGTTCTTTTGTTCTTTAGGTCACTTTTCATTGGATGGTTAAGGCTCATTGGTCTTGGCCTAACCCACAGCATGTGGCTTGGCCATCACCTTACTTAAATAGCCCCTGCACCTTAGCAGAGCCCAGTTCGCTGGTTCATTCAACATACATGAACTCTAGCACATGCATATTTCCGGGGTTCACAGCTCCTGCTATCCCAAATTTGAAGAGTGAGCTAACCAATGAAGTGCAGGGATTTCTTCAGCATCCCAATGAACCATGTTTAAACGAAACACATAGTGGAGAGGCTGTGCAAGATGCATCTTTGCAGAAGAAGCTGCTTGTTTTTGACCACTCTGGTAGTAAGACAAGGTTGCTTTATAGTCCTGTCTTCCCTTTTGTCCAGAGTCCAATTGTTACTGCTACCCAATTCACTCAAGTTTATGACGTAAAAGAGGAAGCACGAGCAACTAATATAGGCCTAAAGCATTGGCCCATATACACTTCACCAGAAGAGACTGGGAAGGATCATATAGATAATGAAGAAAGTGAAATGCACGAAGACACAGAAGAAATCAATGCATTGCTTTATTCTGATGATTCTGATGATGATAGTGATGATGAGGTAACAAGTACAGGTCATTCTCCGTTGGTTACTGAAAAAACGTGTGTGATTCAAGAACAGTTTGTGGATATGAAGGAGGAAGTTGCTAGCACTGATTGGCCAAACAAAAGGCAGAAGTTAATTGATGGTGGATTCAATAGATTGCCACCACTTGTGGAGAGTGCTAGTTCGGAAAGGCTAAATAAAAAGTGTGACTATGCCAGTGATGCTGAATCAAACTATTCTAGTAGTGTTGAGGTGTATGCTACCAGGCAAACTAAGAATAAATCAACAGATGTTGATATTGAATTGAAAAAGGATAAAATCCGTAAACTGTTAAGAGTTCTCGAGAACTTTATTCCTGGAGCAAAAGGAAAGCAACCCCTATTAGTCATCGATGGTACTATTGAGTACTTGGAATCTCTGATGGCCCAAACTGGTAGACTGAAATATTACTAAGTGCTCATTGTGGTGGTTAGATTACAAAATGGTTGAAGGGCACATTGATGGTGAAAAAAGTTGTGTGTTGAATTATTATATTTGTGTTTGAATTCAGCATCCTTGCTTCTTTGATTGTCTTTCTCAAGGTGTATTTATAGTTTAGCAATAAAGGTGGCGATAGATGGTACTACAAAATGGGGTGTTGGGATTGAAATTTGATTGGGAAGATATTTGATGTTTGAGCTTTTTGGTGGATTAAAGGTAAAAGAGATTGAAGGGATGGGTGATGGTAGTGGATGGTTGTGGTGTAAATGAGGACACTTTTTTCTTCGGGAGTGTTGAATTGTGTTGTTGATTGAATGCATGCGCGTTAGGTAAGTGGGGTCCCAGTTTCCACCCTCCCTTTTGCTTCCTGATTTTATGCTCTCTTCCAACCTTGGCTTCTACACATATGATGCTAGCGTAGACTATAAAGTACCAAGAAAGTTCCATGTTGGTGGCGTGCTTGAAAGAGGAGCGTGGTGTTTCATCATCACTTCTTGGGGCCCTTTCTTGGATGCACATAACATGTTCTGGTAAAAGGTTTCTTTGTTTTATGTGTTCACCCTGTCATTCTGTTTTCTACCTTGTAATTCAGTATTCTAAGGTTTCTTTTTCATCATGCTATTATGTATTTATGTATCTGTCGGTTCTGTCAATGCGTCTATTCCTTTTCATGTTTTCTATTTTCGTTATCCTTGTCTTATCTGTTTAATACTACCAAACAAAACTTTACATTAGATAATCAAGAATTTGAATTTCATTTGTATTAGTTATTACATGTGTAACACATAGCATAGACAGTGATACAAATATACAAATATTACGACATGGACACATAGATTCTTATAATTTCTAATAAGATACGCAGATCAAAATTTGTTGATAAATATATATATATATATATATATATATATAATTATAAATTGATAATAAAATTTATGTATACAAGAAGTACGTTTTAGTGAAGATATTTTATAATCATTTGTTTCTTATTTTTATATAGTTGATAAAAAAATTATAATATATATTTTTTAAATTATGTTAAAATTATATTAGAATTATTAAAAATATAATAAATATTTTTTGAATTTGAAAGAGTGTTCTACGAGTGTTCGAGTGTTCTACGTACGAGTGTTCGATATGATTCATGAAGGTTATGATTAAAATAAAGATTTAAATTTAATTATTTTGTTTAGTTCCGTCATACTTCTTAATCGACACGATGAACACTAATCTCTCAATCATGCCGTGATTTCCAAATCTAAGATATTTTAAGTATAAAGCAAAAACAGTGGAAATAATCTTTGTACTAATTTTAGTTTTATTTATTAAATAAATGTTTGTGTGATGGTTACACTAATAATGCAGATGATTAATAGCAAGAATTTTTTTATCATTAAGGCCATGATATTAATAATGATGATGAGTGCTGATATTAGAAATGTAATAATAATGAGAATAACAATTATTAATAAATATAATAATAATATATTTATTTAAACTAAAAATCAAACATTCATTTTTTAAATAAATGTAAGAAATATTTTAAAATTGAGTAAAAATGTTTCAATTCCATTTTTTCCAACCAAAATTATTTTAAAAATTACACTTTAAAAGTTAAAACCAAAAACCTGCTATCACTCCTAAATGGACCTTTGCTAAAGACTATTTTCAATATTTAAGTATATTTTAAAAAATAAATTATTTTAAATTTAAATAATATATACATATATATTAAGTTAAAGCTCATAGATATATATATATATGAAATTTAAAATAAAATTTTAAAAATGTTTTTTCAAAGACTAGCGTAGTTTTTTTTTTTAACATAGACAAGTACATTTTTAGTACATTTCAAATATTTTGTAATTTTTTTAATTAAAACAAGTAGGAAAGTTACCATTTATTTTGATCTGGTTTTTGAAAATTAAATTATAGAAAGGGGGAAAAAGGAAAATTTTGACAGAAAACATACGAGATTCACGTGTTTTCTTGTGTTTTGTCAAAATGGTTGGTACCACTTAGCACTTTTCATCTATAACAATTTTTGATACAAAATTGGTCTTTTAAAGATAATCTTAATAGGTAACAATAAAGGAAAAATTTAATAATTAAAAATCAATTTGACAATAAAAATAATTGAAAGATTAATACAATAATATTATTCACTCATGATAATTATAACGTCCGCCTGAAATTATTTTTAAAAAAAATTAAAAATACCATATTAAAAAATGTTTAAAATTAAAAATGACACTATGTTATCTGCAATATATTTCATGGTGTTTGGTATAGTTCAACTTTAAATTAGGCATGACCCATGGTAGTGCTTCTTCAGCCAACAACACTGTTTTGTTCTTACTACTTCTTCACCTCCAGAAATCAAAATCTCTGGATTCAAACTTATATTATTTCTACATGTAGCGGATTCAATGAATTTTGATTTATTATACATATATATATATATATATCAGTTTCCAGCAAATTTTCAAATGTTTTGGTCTTTTAAGATGATTGGATGTTTTGGAATTACATATGAGTTGAGGTTTCCAATTAAAGGTTGTTTTATTAGAAATTATGTATTATAAAGAAGCACAACATGCAATTATGAAGCATTTGACATTGATATTGGCCAGAATGCAGTGCAATGACAGCTTCTGGAATCTCATGAATAATATCTAATCATGTATGGTCACTGTTTAGCAGAAATGGTTCTTGGCACTAACTGTTTAAACTGGAGGGTGTAATTATGAGTTGGTTGGAAAATCAGTGATTATATATATTATCGTTGTGCTTCTGATGCCAAATAAAGTTCTTACAAATGAGCACAGAGAAGAACATTATTAGACTCAGATAGATTGAAGAAAAAGACTAGCATTGAAAGATAATTATTAACAGATTAATGTTTAGCCTTCAATTCCTGGTTGGTGCCGTCACATGATAATCCTTTGTGATGGTGGTAAACTGTAGTTGATGATGAAAGCATCAAAGAATCCTTCATGGTGATCTAATCTCATTGCAAGATTTACTTGTTGCCGATTTGGACTCATGGAAGTCTTTTGTCTTGTCACATGACAACTGTACCACTGTTTTTATGCAAGATGACATGATTTATGTTGGAATATCTAATCATGTTTCTTTTTCTCTTCTAGTTCACTGCTTCTGGACAGTTTCTTGTTATTCTCTACTTTTACTGCTGATTCTGTTCGCTACAACATAGAAATGAATAATAAAAATAAAATAATCGCATTAGCTATTTTTCTGATACTATATCCACGTCATATCACAGGTTAAGGATGTTAATCTTAATTAGAAATCATAAAGCGGGATTAAAGTCCATTGGGTCTGGTTTAGCCATTTTGATAGGATAAGATTCACTAGAACAATATAAATAAGAGGGGACTCTCATATAACGTTACTTTGAACCCTGAATCTGATCATTCACATTGACCTGATTTGATTTAAGTGTCGAGTGTCTTTGAAAGTATCCCTCTCGAACATCCAAAAAAAGTAACCGGAATTGAAGAGTAGACAAAAAGATTTCTATAGGAGATATTCAGCCTCGCTTTGTAAGAAGACTAATCTTTCACTTTCTTCTCTATCTTTCTCAGTTAGCACATATTTTAATGTCATGTGAAGCTGGACTGAGAAACCATATTGGCATTAACTATTTTTCTGGCTGCTAATTGTTAACCTCCAGAAAATGTTGCAGGGAATTGGAAAACGCTTCTCTTAGAAACCAAAGATTAATTGGGGCAAGATCAGGCATTATACCACCCATCATCTTCATTTTTGTGCATATGAAATTAGTGTTTGCGTACTCCTCTTTACTTTGATTTCTCTAATATCCGTTGATTATTGTCTTAATATAATCTTCTTTCTCAAAGTCTTCTCTGCATATATCAATTTAGTGCATCAGAAATAAAAGGGAACAATGCTCAAATGTACAATCCAAGTGTCTGTTTTATCCGGAGGAATATAACTGAAGACTTTTAAATATGTACACAATTTGTTTTTCCATGAAAAAACAGCATAAAAAAGGTGGGCTTGGTCGTGATTGAAGTGCCAGTAGAATTCACACTTGAAAGATATGATTAGCTTTGATGACAAATTACAATTTAGCTAGAATATTGTAGAAATTGCTATAAGATATGAGGAGGGAAGAAGAATGAGTTTCAAAGAAATTGAGAATTCTGATATTTCAGGAATCAGGATATTGAGTTTCTCCACCTTCTAGCAGTCTTTCTGTTCTGTTCTAACGAATCTGGAATCTTAGGAGAATCATCCTGATTTTCTACTACATTTGTGGTCCTTCCAAGTTTGCTGAGTTTCTTCCACCCACTGCTCCATGCAGAAGTATGTTTCTGCTTTACCATCCTATCAAATTGTTTCTGCAAACTGAACATGTCATTTTGAAGCTCCATGTATTTAGCTTTCACACTCTCAAGCTCAAACTTTAGTGTGTTGATGTCTTTTTTAGCAGCTGACCATCCTTCTTGGAATGATTGTGGTGTCCCTTCTAGAAGTGTTTTCCGGTTTGTTACCATTGCATGGCTCTCAGATTCAACATCTTTCACAGAACTCGTGGCTAGTGCATTGCTTATCTTCACCTGTTCCGCGAATAGAACTTGCACTACAACCCTTAATGGAAGCCTTTCATTTTGTGCAGCATGCAGGCATGCATCAATGGAGAGCTTCTGACAATCCATTACACGGCAGAGTCGTTTCCTCTCATGCTCAGAAAGTGTTGGGTGTGCCTGTTAGTTTGTTACACATGTAAGAAATCCATAGAAATCCATCGGAAAAGTACTAAACATACCAACTTATCCTTCTGCAATCACTGATTAGTCAAGCACTCCCCAACAAAGTTTCTCAGAAGTTCTTATTTATTTATTTATCATCATCATATTTGCCAAACCAACAAATGTAAAACCTACCTTTTCTGATTGTCTGTGTACAAAAGAAGATTCTCATTTGACCATGGAGTTGTTTAATTTTATATCCAGTGATAAATCTAAGACATCGTAAATATCACCACATACCAGAAATATTGTTTGTGAGGATCATGAATAGTGTTTTAATAAATCAAATGTATTGCCACTGAAAGAAAGATCCACCAATCAACTTTTCCCTTTATTGTGATGAGAACAAGAGTCATGCTAAATTGGTAAGGTAGCATCAAATCCAATATTTTATTTCAAATTTCAAATCCAGATCAGGAGAAAGTGTTCTATAGATCACCAGAATGTTTTACCAAAATTTCAACTATGCTGAGGTGAAAGTGTTAGGATAGGAAACTGAAAATTATTAGAAAAAGAGGTTAAAACCTTTTTATATTATTTTGCTAAGAAATTACCTTGAGATAGGAATCAATTGCTCTGTAAAGTCCATCATCACAGGTCCTAGCTGACTCAGGCAAGGCTTCTGCAAGTACCTGAAACTTGGTCAGGGAAAGGTTCCTATCTCTGGAAACTTCTGTAAGATAACTGTCAACTAGCCTTGCCACTCTTGCCTTGGCATTTAGGATACATCCCATTCCCATATGTTGTTTATCAGAAAAAGACTGTCTGCTAGGACTCGAACTTTCAGTCTGTTCCTGAACAATAAAATGTTCTAACAGCCTCTGAACAAGATCCACATCATACATAGTTTCTCCTTTAGTATAAGAAGGAATCAGAAGATCAGCCAGTGTAGCCTGTTCAAACTGCATTCCCACCCTTTTCTCTAATTCAGTGACCAGTGCAGGTGCAACCTTTAACATGATTGCCATTCTCAGGAGCCTAAGAAGGAAACTGCACGAGACACTGTCCTTCTGAGGTGGAATAATGCTCACAAGGCTCTCAACGACCATCCTTTGCTCTTTAGCTTGAACACTTGAACTGTCATCTTTTGTTCCCATCACAATCATATGAAGTCCCCCTTTCCAGCTACTGCCACCACTACTACTACTGTTACTCACACTGCAGTTGCTTGCTTCATCACCTGGGATGGCTGTGTCACTGATCAATCCCGGTAGCCACTTAGTTGCATAATGCATTATTGCAGCACCAACCAATTCAAATCTCATTCCCTTTACCTTAATGGCAGTGATGACTCTAACAAAGTGATCAATCCTAAGGATTGAGGCATCTTCAAACCACCAATCAGGAGGAACCTGCTGGATCCTACTTGGGCTAGATTCCTTCATGTCATTCCATGTTGGGCTAGAAATTTTCGCTGGTCTTCCAGTGTAGGACCACCTTATCCCTTTGGGATTAGCACAAGCTTTCCAAGCAATGGACTCGCTGCATCTGCGAACAATTTGAAGATTCTCTGCCCATGGTGACAGCTTCTCACAGCTTTTCAGCACTACTATGGAGTCTCTCCATGAAGATAGAACAACATAACTGAGGAACGCTTCTGCCTTGAATATAAGATTCCCTTCCTCTAGGTCCTCAGTCATTTCTAGGTACTCTGCAGCACATCTTAGCCCTGAAATGTTGCCTGCTGTTAAATCAACAGCAACTCCATAGCAGAACTTGGCTGCAAGCTCAAAAGCCTCTGTCCCACCAGGGATATCATTCATAACTACTTTATTCAAATCTGGGTTGTGCGCTTCATATATGATTCTACTCAGCTTTCCACTTCGAGATACCAAGGGGTACTTTCACACCAAAGGGGAGAGAAAAACACAAAATTCAATGGTACAAATGAATGATTTCTGATCACTGGATATAGAACAAAGGAAATCATGAAAGAAAAATAAGATAGCTACCTTGTGCAAGTGGAAGCTAGCTTCTCCAATTTGAACTTGAAAGTCACTTGGAATATCAGTAGCAACATGCCTGCATGGAGAAAGAAAATATTTTTAAGCAGCTTTCATGCTCTATAAATGAAACTTGTTCAAGACATAGAATGGATAAAAATTAGAGAACTTCAAATCTTATTTTCTGTCCGTGTCCTACAATTTAGATTCACAAGAATTAGCAGGGCAAAACAGTGGTTCTAACTTGTAACATCTTCAAAAGGTACTGTGCTAATTATGCATCTAACATACCAAGAGTTTCCTCTTTGTACAAATCCTTCTGTCTTGACACCATGGTTACTTGAAGTAAGAAGTCCACCCCCATATTTGTGTCCTGCCGCTGACTCACTCTCAGATTCCCACATGCTGAAAACCAGATTCACAGAATGCAGTGCTGTAGATTTTTGTTGGGACAGTACCTTCAACTGAGAGTCACAACCAGAAAGGAGAGGGGGCAGAGAAAAAGAGCAGAGTGACTAGGCAAGCACAGAATTCAGTGAAAGGAGGAGGGAGCCACATGGGATGGTTGGAAACTTGGAATTATTAGTCATGTTAAAGTTGTCGGTTTCTTCTCAAAAAAAATTGAAGGAAGGACCTCTTACAGGCTGTGGTGAAATGGGCATAATCAGTTTTATTGTGAATGTTTGTGTTTCTTCTAGCTTTGAATATTTCTACTCTGAGTCAATGCTTAAAGACACCCAGTTTCAGTTTCTTTATGCCTCACCAGTGTGACCACTGACCATACATGTCTGTTCCTTTTCAGCTCAGTTTCTTATTACTGAATTTCACACATCACAACCTCAGACCTTTGAACAGAAAATTGGTCTGCAGTAACAGGATTTTGGCCTTACGATGTAGCCAATTCATTACCAATGATCCCACCTTTTGGCTTTTCTATGTTTAATCAGAGTCAAAGAAAAAAAAGAGAAACCTCTTAGTTAGCATAAACATATCTATCTATCTATCTTTTCCCCTACGAATGAGGATAAATTTTGAAGAAATAAAAGTGAAAGGAAAAACAAGTGGCGTGAAGGGAAGGCAAAATGAGTGTAATTTGTGGCATATGTTTTGTCCTACTGATACCAACATCGACAGTTGCCATTTTCACAACTCTTCACATTTGTAATAACTGTTTGGTATATTTGCGAATTACAAATGAATGATTGGTTTAAGATAACTGCATCTCTCTGTATTTTGAAAAATGTTTTTTATATGAATTTACATTTCAATAAAAGATTATTCAGAGCAATTCAATTGTTTTAACAATTGTGTTTATACTAGTTACACCTTCTATAAAATAATAACTTTTAATGATTGGTGATGGAGATCCACGTCGATTAGAGACGACGACAATTCATTCTATATAAGTGGGTGTAAATCTCATCTCCCATGAGGTCCGATAGCGGGTGGCCTGATAAGTCCAACAAACACTCGTTAGGATAGGTCCGAAATGACTCTAATACCATATTAAGAAGTGGGTCTAACTCAACCCCATAAAACTGGCTCATAGGATTGAAGTTTGCACCCACTTATATACAATGAAATGTCTTTATCTCTAGTAGATCTCCATCAATTGGTTTGAGAAAATAGACATGAAGAATAAATAAACTAAAAAAATAAGAGTAAGAGATAAAATAAAAAATTTAATTGATCGGTAGAGTTGAATACAAATATATAAAAATAAAAGTAAATACTTTAATTAATCTGATAAAAAGATTAAATTTAACTCTCTCACCCTTTAACTTAATCATTAGAAAAGTCATATCATTGCTAAGTAAACTTTTTACTATTTTAATAATTTATTTCTTTAAATATTATTTTATTTGGTATATGATTTGATGCGAGAACGAAAGATATAAACAATCTTACACTTTCATTTAGTATGAAAGAGTATGTATAATAAATATGCTAACTTATAACAATTATTTGAAAATTGACAAGGTAAAACCACTTTAAAATACTGAAATGATCATTAGACTCTTTAACTTTAGTATTACACTTTTACTATATACTGAGCTCATAAATAAAAGTTCAATAAACTCGTCTACATACATATTCCTTTATTTTAAAATTAAATTTTCTGCATAAGAAAAGCAACACTACGAATGAGCAAAAAGATTAGATTGTTTGGTGCAAGAAATTTTTTGGAATTTGAAAGAACATGGGTAGAGAGACACGTTTGTCTCTTTTGGTGTACTTTAACTGGTTTTCACCACGAAATAGATTCCCCAAATTGCATGCATTTAGTTTTGGTTCATATACCAAAAAGTTGTGATAAAATGAATGATATGGTAAATAAAATAATAAGGAAAAAGTTGAGAAATTGAATGAATGATTTGTTTTCTCCAATTTTTTGTTTTGTTTTATATTTGGGTTTGAAAAAAAAAATGAAAGAAAAAACAAATGTGAGGAATAGAGATATAGATGTGATTCTTAAAGTCACATCTGATTTTGTTGGAGCAACCCATACTCAAAACTTCCCCACTCAATTAGATATGTTTTGCCATTATATGCACAAGCTGAATCATAGACACTGTGCATTCTCATAATTTCTTTTTGGTTGGTACAACACTTTCAAATTCCTTGAAAGAGAAAGACAATTTGGTTGGTTCAACTTCTTCCGCGTTGCTTCCAACTCTTTCATCCACACATTAATTCCTCTCCCATAAACACAAACTCAAAATTCACCTTTTAACAATCCTACTGTATTTTAGTCACTCAAGTAAAATGTGATTAAAGTACTAATGCTATAATCGTATGATTATATGTGTGACTTTGTTGAGTAGTATTCCGACATAAGGGAAGTTTATTCTTCTAATGGAGGGGTTTGAGACACATTTTTTTTTCTCAGTCGGTGTTACTGTTTCGACCTCAAGTTCGAGAGAAAGTATCACTAGGATTAATCATTGCAGGTGAGGTATTGTCCATTTTAGAGATTGGTGTTCCGTCACAGTTTTATTTTTGAAAGAAGTCTTGGTGAGATAGAGGAGAACAAAATATATAAACTACTCATAGTCTCGACTTCTAAGCTCTGTGAAACTATATTGGACAAAACAAATAAGAACATGTGTCTTAAAATTTTAAAAAAATAAAATAAAATCTATTGTTATAAAGTTTTAGGTTAGAAGTAGTGTTTTAATTTTTTTTATATGAAAATGTTCATGATTTATTGGTGCTGGATTATCCATATGTTTTTTTTACACAAAAGTAATTTAACACTATTGTGATACTCAAATACACACTATCTTAATGTTTTTAATTGAAAGTAGTGTATTGACCTCTTTTATATAAAAATGGTCATGGTTCATTGGTACCGAATCACCTAATATTTTCTAAAAAAAAAATTAAAAGAAAGATAGAATTAGTAGTTTTCCTTAATATTAAATAAAATAATGTTTTATGGATTAATTTTTATTTATTTATTATGGTTCTTGGTAATGTTTGGGCAATGGGAGTATTTATGAATTGAGAGTACCATAATATTGCAGCATTTATTGAATTACCAGTGCATGGATTGTTTGGGCTCATCCATTATTGCTTGGTTTTGAGCCCAGACTCGTTTATATTTGTGAATGCTTCCATTTATATATGAACAAGCTTCCTCTTTATTCAATAATACAAGATGCTATCACTGCTTTTATAAATTATTCATCGTTTATTGATTTAATTATGATTAAAGTCATGGTTTATATCCATAGTAAGTAATCTTATAAGTTTTAATATTAAGTGATGTATTAAAATCATAAAAACTAAGGCAGATAAATTATAAAAGATAACAATGAACAATTAATAATAGCAATGCATAAACGAACATTTTTATCTTCAAAAAAGAAAATAAAAATGGTGGCTATATTATAAAATTTCAGATGCAACAACATTTGTTTAAAATTTAAATAGTTTACCACAATAAAATAAAAAATATTTGAATTTTATTTTAGATTAATAATCTTATTTAAAATTCATTTGAATAAACTTATGTGCAAAATTATAATTTAAAAGAGAATGGTTTCATAACAAACACACTCTACAACTCAGTCATAAGAAATGCATGGCTTATTAAAAAAAATATTATAATTAAAAACATTCCGTATTTAAATTAAAATACTTTTTTAAATAATAATAAAAATGTTAATAAAACATTCTATAAGCCATTCTATAATAAAACATTAATAAAAAAACATTCCGTATTCCATACAAAATTTCTCATTAATAATAATAAAAAGTATTCTTCGATATTTTGATTTCAATTTTTTTTATGGAAATGGAAATCAATTAATTGATTTTTTTTCCTCAATTAGAGATGGTAACTTAATTTCAATTTTTATTACAATTTCTAATAACTGTTCGATCTCATATATTTACAGTGATTCCAAAAGATAAATCAAATTTTCAGATCTTGATAATTAAATATTATTGTTTATTATTTTATTTATCATAATCAAGATCAAATATAATTTTGATTTCGATTTCAATCCTTGAAATAGAAATTTTGATCTTTCGTTTTCTTTTCTTCTTGATTAAAGAATATTTTGAATATAAAATTTAAACACATTCAATCATGAACCATAGTTTTAGGTGTAAATTTAATGTCGATGATAGTGAAGTGAATTTAATTTTGAATAAAGAGAAAGGATTTCGCTTTTAAAATTGACTTTAAAATTGATTTTTATAACTAACTTATGAATCTGGAAATTAAATGGGATGATAGAGTAATGGGATTCCTAATTCATGGCAAATAGCTTTAAATATATATATATATATATATATATATATATATATATATATATATATATAAACTTCAATTCAGTGGATTGAAACTTTATATTTCCATTTTCATTTTTTATTTCAAATTTCATATGCCAAATTTTATATTTGGACCAAAAGTTCTATATTACAAAACTTATTTCAACTAGTTCCAGTTTACAACAAGTGGATCATGTGGTGGACCCCTTTAAAAAATATAATATATTTATTACATTATTTTTAGAGACGTTGTTTAGAAATAAAAAATGACAAGTTAACATTCTCCTTCATTTTAATAATATAATATTTTAAATAAAAAATAAAAAATGTAATCAAAATATTTATATCTTGAATTATCAAATAAATACATTTTTATATGAAATATCTTCACCCTTTAGTAATATAAGAGTTAAAATAAGATCATATAAACTTATAAATAGGATAAGATCATTTTTTAAGAAATGAATCAGACTTAAATTCACACAATAGTTTATTTAAAAAAAAAGATAAGTTTTGTTATAAATATTTTTTTATATAATTTTAGCCTTAAATATTTTTTTATATAATTTTAGCCTTAAAAATATTTTATATGGTTTGATACAGATTTTGGAGATCTTTATATAAATTAAAAGTAAAAATAAATTATGGTATAAAGTAAGTATAAAGGTCATTTCATAAACAAACAATTTTGTAATATTCTATCAAAATTCAAAAATTATTGTAACAAAATATACTAAATCCATCACACTACTTATCAGGTTGAGTTAAGCTTAGAAATAAATTTCAGAAAATGGTAAAATTCCCTAAATTATTTCTTACTTATTTATACTCATGTTTCAATTTCTTATCTCATTTTTTTAATTTCTTTTAAACCAAACAAATTTAAATTTTTCTTTTTTTATTTGACAATTTATTTTTATCCAACATATTTTTTTTATTTTCATGTCTATCAAAGCATTAGGCATTCAACATTTGCTTTGTACGTGTAATATTTCCAAGGCAAAATTTCATTTGCGATTGAAAAAGTGTTCACTTCTAAAAAACAGTATCAAAATTTTGTTTAAAAAGATGTCTTTGGTGCTTCACTATTCCTGTACTTTGTCCAATAACAAATGAAAGAAACTTAGGATTAATATTTTTGTTTTTTTAATGCAGAATGTCCACTTTTATTCTTTTAATTGAAAATTTGTAAAGCATAAAACACAGAAAATATGCTTTTTGTTTAAAAAAATATTCAGGCAAAAGGGTAACATTAAAGTTGGAAAATAATTTAACAACTAATGCAAAACACATCCAAATTCATAGGAATAAGTATGATATGACAGAAGCATCACCACTAAAGGTTAGAAGCAGTGCAATGGAATCTTGTGCATCCACCATAGCCTTGCAAGACTTCCATTCCATTCACCCTCTGATCAATTGCAAATGAAATATATTTTCCCTAGAGAAAGTTGTAAAATTGATCTCAAATTTATGAATTCTACATTACATTCAAGCTCAGAGAACTCCCAGTTAATCACATCCTGGACTGAGATCATTCTCAATGAGAATCTTATTCAAATTGTTGGCTATTTCAGCTAAACTAATGTTCCTAAAACCAGCCATAATCTTTTTACAAGCAAGCAGATCAAAATCTGTGGTCGTCGATTGCTTCCATTGATCAATAATTTCACCTACTTCTTTGGAATGACCAAGTATCAGATAGGATGAAATGATACAGATGTAATTCCTGCTGATCATTTTCTGTTTGGTCATTCTCAAGGAATTCCATATCTGATCAAGTTTATCCTTACTTCCCAACCCACCATAAAGAATGATTAAGAAGTCATAAGTTATCCATTGCCCTTGTGTGATCCTTTTCTCAGTCTCAACAAGAGTGTTGGAACTTGCATTACCAAGATGACCTACACTAATATACATATTGGCCAGGTTCAAATATCTTATCCAACTTTCATTAGAACCAGTATCATGACTCATTTCATCAAGAATCCTCCTAACTTCATCAATATTAAGAATAGCGGCGCAGGAACTTATCCATAGATTATAGGTAAAGATATCAGGGGAAACCTTTTGTTGTTTCAGTTCTTCAACAACCGAAGGGACCTTTTCAAACTGGCCCACTGACATGTAAAGAGTCATCATTTCATTGTAAGTAAGGGCATCAAAGCAGAGGTTTGAATCCTTTATCCTTTGATAAAGTTCCTCAGCCTTGTCAGTCAATTTCGCTCCTGCATAAGAATGTAGGAGGGCTGTGTAAGTTTCAGTAGTCTTTGTCGCAAGAGGTAGACCCTCAAAATAGCGCTCTGCAGCATCAATGCCAAAAACTTTGCACATCAAATCTATGCGCACTGCATAATCAGAGTCTGATAACTCGTATTTCTCATGGCTAACCATCCATTCTGATATCTGCAATCATCACTAGTCACAAATTGCAAAGCTATACACCAAACAGAAAATTAATGGTATTCATAAATCATCACCATCATAATAATAATAACAATAATAAAGTGTTCCAAATTGGATGCAATCTAATCACTAGAGAAGGAAAAATAAATAAAACTGGTACGGCTGAGCATTAGAATTTGGAAGAATTAGAAATTGATAGAGATTTGTAGTTTGTTGGAGGAAAAACTAATATAATATATGAAACTACACAGAATCAGAAAAGTCAGGAATAAGTAATCTCCAAATACTAATATTAATTCAGATATATTCACTTCAGGAAACATCTCGTGTTCTTATAACCTCATTTGCCAAAAGCCACAGTACTGAACAACATTTTCATTCCAACAATTATAGGCACTATAGAAATAAGTAAACCGAACTACCTAATGATCATTCTTTCTTCTTCAGAACCTTACAAAAGCTACAAATAATATAGTAAATTACACTCACATGCCTTACTACAGAAATTCACACCAAATTCTGGGGTAATAGGGCTATCAACGCAATGAATTTAAACCGATTAAGAGGGGTTATTGTCCGAAAAAAGACAGGAGTGTCGGTGTGAATTTAAAAAACTCAGTGATGTTAGCATAATTTACTCTTAATAATAACCACTTGTGACTTGGAAATTCAGCATCATGCTCTAATCTGTTTAAACAGAAATAAGACCCAAAAGCTTGCATGATTGGCTAGGTGACTTTTTACAGATTTTTGTTTCTACTTCATCCAAACCATTTGTGAAAATTTAATTCACCATGACAGAACTATATAAACTTTGCAGTACTTAGGTAGCTAAAATGTTTTAAACTCGAATCCTGTGTATTGCTCTAATTTAGCTATCATAATGGAAAGAGGTTATGAATGAGAAAAGAAAGGGTGAAACCTCCAAAGCGTGTTTGTAACGTTGAGATCTTCGAAGCTCTTTGGAAATATCCCGAAGCTGAGAGAGCGTAACAGTATTCCCCTGAAGGACCCATTTCTGAAGAATGTTGGTGGCGCTTCGCTTGGGGAGCCTTAGCCTCAAGATTATGCTCCTTAGGTCATCACCTTCCACACTCTCTTCCACTAAATCACTGCTCACAACACCCGAAGACGCAAATCTCGTTCTGTTCAGGACACAAGCTAAACCGCTACTTCTGCACGATGAGAAGATGCAAGTTTGAGATCAATTAGCCATACCCAACAACTCAAATATGATTGGTTGCAGAGAAAGTGTGGAACTTGGTTCTGATCCGAGTCTGGGGGTCAGAAAATCAATTAAGATGCAGAATCATAAAAAAAAATGCAATTTAGGGTTCTGTTTTGTGGGGAAGCAGTAGGGGAATGTGAAAAATGGGCTTACCGTCTGAGAGAGAGGAAAAGTGAGCGTTGCGCCATTGGCGGCGTTTCTCAGTTGCTCCCTTCTTCACCTCCTTCTTGTTCTTTTTCCAAGTACTAAGTCCTTAATTATGTGAAATTTTATTTTATGTAAAAATTACTAAAATTGGTGCAAAGCATGTTTTGTAAACATGAGTTAAATTAAAAATAAAAATATTACAAGAATTAAAGTTGGACAAAAAAATGTGTAATTGGGGGTTGCTTATTCTTTCACCTCCATCATCAATTGTTCTAGTGGACCAATATGTGAAAATATATGTTTATTTTTCGAAAAAATATATTTAGAAGAAGCTTTTAAATTATGTAATATGAAATATACTTCAAAGAAATATTTTAAATTTAAAAATTTAAAAATTATTTCTAATTCAAAAAATGCTTTTGAATTATATATAAAATATTTTTTTTTTAAAATTAGGGAAAAACTTATATATTATGGAATTTAGAATATATTTTTAAAAAAATTATTTGAAAAATTTACAAATCTAAAATTTTTTTACAGATTATAAATTTATTTTTAAATTACGTAATCTAAAATATATTTTAAAAAAATAAGTTTTAAATTATATAATTTTGTATTATAGATTAACTAATCTAAAACATTTTACTAGATTTAGGAACATGTTTTTCTGAGTTTCCTAATCAAAAAATACACAAACATCTCAATTAATATCGATTCAAAGAGTTACTGAATTACAAAATCTGAAATATATAGAAAGCAAACATCTACAACAAAACCTTCAAACATTTTAACTTTTTTTACAAAAGGATATTTTTGGAATTATGAAATCTATGGGGTGCTGCAATAACCTATGAAAGGGTAGGAAGAAGCAACCATAATTGGGTTATTATTTTGGGCCTGATGTGGAGTGGCCCAGCCCAGTGTAGAGGAGGAAGTGAGTCCTTTTAATCAAAACCCTGGTTGAGAGTTTGCAGCCTCAGTCCTAAAACCCTACATTCAGCATGTCTCAGTCGGAGAGCAAGAAGAAGAAGGAGCGCGGCAGCGGCAAGGTGGTGGAAGAGGAACAAGCAGGCAAAGATGAGGGGTTGATGATAAAGCCTCAGAGCTTCACTCCCCCCATCGACACCTCCCAATGGCCCATTCTCCTCAAAAACTACGACCGCCTCAACGTCCGCACCGGCCACTACACCCCCATCCCCTCCGGCTACTCCCCCCTCAAACGCCCCCTCGCCGAATACCTCAAATACGGCGTCATCAACCTCGACAAGCCCGCCAACCCCTCCTCCCACGAGGTCGTCGCCTGGATCAAGCGCCTCCTCCGCGTCGAGAAGACCGGCCACTCCGGTACCCTCGATCCCAAGGTCACCGGCAATCTCATTGTCTGCATCGACCGCGCCACCCGCCTTGTCAAGTCCCAGCAGGGTGCCGGCAAGGAATACGTTTGCATCGCCCGCCTCCACTCTGCCGTGCCCGACGTCTCCAAGGTCGCACGCGCCCTGGAGACCCTCACCGGCGCCGTCTTTCAGCGCCCGCCTTTGATCTCCGCCGTCAAACGCCAGCTCCGCATTCGGACCATCTATGAAAGTAAGCTCCTTGAGTATGACCCTGATAGGCACTTGGTTGTTTTCTGGATTTCGTGTGAGGCTGGGACTTATGTTAGGACTATGTGTGTTCATTTGGGGTTGCTTCTTGGTGTGGGTAGCCATATGCAAGAGCTTAGGAGGGTTCGGTCTGGGATCATGGGGGAGAAGGATAACATGGTGAGCATGCATGATGTTATGGATGCTCAGTGGGTTTTTGATAATTTTAGGGATGAGAGTTATTTGAGAAGGGCTGTTATGCCCTTGGAGGTTCTTTTGACTAGCTATAAGAGGCTGGTTGTTAAGGACTCTGCTGTGAATGCTATTTGCTATGGTGCTAAGTTGATGATTCCTGGGTTGCTTAGGTTTGAGAATGATATTGATGTTGGGGAGGAGGTTGTGCTTATGACCACCAAGGGGGAGGCTATTGCTCTTGGGATTGCTGAGATGACTACTGCTGTTATGGCCACTTGTGATCATGGGGTTGTGGCCAAGATCAAGAGGGTTGTCATGGATAGGGATACTTATCCAAGGAAATGGGGGTTGGGACCTAGGGCTTCCATGAAAAAGAAGCTTATTTCTCAAGGGATGCTGGATAAGCATGGGAAGCCCAATGAGAAGACCCCCCAGGAGTGGCTTAGGAATCTTGTTTTGCCCACTGGTGGGGATAGTGTGATTGCTGGTATGGCTGCTGCGCCTGAACCTGAGGATGAGAAGGTCAAGAAGGATGGAGATGGGGAAGGACGGAAGAGGAAGAAGCATGAGAGCACTGATAGCCCAGTTTCGGTCCCTGCTAAGAAGGCGAAAGTAGATGTAGAAGAGGTAGATTTGAAGAAGGTGGCTGATGAGGCTGTGGAGGTTGAAGTTGACAAAAAAGAGAAGAAAAAGAAGAAGAAGAAGGACAAGGATAACAGTGAAGTTGCCTCTTCAGATGAGGAGAAAACTGAGAAGAAGAAGAAGCATAAGGATAAGGTTGAAGACGGTTCACCGGAGTTAGAAAAGTCTGAGAAGAAAAAGAAGAAGAAGAAAGACAAAGAAGCTGCTGCTGCTGAAATTAGCAATGGAAAGGAAGATGAGAGTAATGCTGATAAGAGTGAAAAGAAGAAGCATAAGAAAAAGAAAAACAAAGATGCAGAGGAAGAATAGATTTGTGTTTGGCTAAATGGACTCTTTATGTAACGCCTATTTTCTTGATCTTTTAAAATTTCGCGTTGGATTAGTGTGTTGTTGGTCAAGATTTTGGTAGTTTTTTATATGCTTTTTCTCTTAATTTTTCCATTTACTATGTTTGTATCATCTTCTTTAGCGTTTAATAGATCTCCTACAATTTCTCCATAATCCTTTGACAAATTGACATGTTTTTCTGCTCAGATACATAGCTTTTCCACATACATAAGCTGTGACGAATTTGTTTATGGAGAATTTTGCAGTGTATTTGCCCTGTTTCCTGCTGGAACATGGTGCCAGCATACATGAGCATTTCAGGTTCTTTGCGAACACACTTTAAAAAGGTCCTTTTGTTACTTTATAAATAATAAATAATTTAGTTTTTAAAAATTAAATTAATATAGTAATTCAAAGATAGTATTTTTTAAGAAAACAGTGTACTTTTTATCAATTTATTTATAAATCTAGTGATTTACTCATTCTAATTCAAATACACTGGCAATAATAAACTGAGACGCGGGAACTTCAAAAGCAGATAAAAGGGTGTGAACATGAGGAAATATCACATTTATAATTCAATCATAAAAATCATATTTCTAATTCAATCATAAAAGGCTACGAAATAGTTTTTAGTTTGTTCAAATTTGTTTCGTCTGAAAACATATTCTCGAAAAGCCACAAGTAATTTAGAACAAAAAGTAAACATTACCAACAAAGTACTATAAAAAGAAGAACTCGGAATTGTTTGGTTTAGCGAAGGTAAGAGGATAAGATGGATTTTAATGAAGAAAAGGAAAAGATGAGAGAGATTTTAATTCATTGCTTAGCTCTGACGGGAGTGGAAAAAAATTTAAAACATATCTTCTAATTTTACATTTCAAAATGTAAATATGACTACTTTTGTTAATACATTTGAGTTGAGATGTTCCGAATCTTCTCCCCCACCAAGACAACCAATCACTTCTAAATTTTACATAATTTAGAAGTGAAAAATTATCACTTTTAAATTATATAATCCGAAATCTATTTAACAACTCACAGTAATCCAAAACTTAATTAAGAAAATAAATCTAAGTAAAAAATTATTATTTTTTTATTCGTAATTTATAACCTATTTTATTAAATAAGTTTAAGATTATGTAATTCAATATTATTAGTTGTTAAATAGATTCTGGATTATATAACTTAGAGGGTCTAGGGTCTAGGGTCTAGAGGGTCTAGGGACTAGAGGGTCTAGGGTCTAGAGTGTCTAGGGTCTATAGGGTCTAGGGTCTAGGGACAAGAGGGTCTAAAGGGTCTAGGGACTAGAGGGTCTAGGGTCTAGAGGATCTAGGGACTAGAGGGTCTAGGGTCTAGAGGGTCTAGGGACTAGAGGGTCTAGGGACTAGAGGGTCTAGGGACTAGATGGTCTAGGGACTAGAGGGTCTAGGGTCTAGGGACTATAGGGTCTAGAGGGTCTAGGGACAAAAGGGTCTAAAGGGTCTAGGGTCTAGAGGGTCTAGGGTCTAGAGGGTCTAGGGACTAGAGGGTCTAGGGTCTAGACGGTCTAGGGTCTAGAGGGTCTAGGGACTAGAGGGTCTAGGGTCTAGAGGGTCTAGGGACTAGATGGTCTAGGGACTATGGTCTAGGAACTAGGGTCTATAGGGTCTAGGGACTAGAGGGTCTAGAGGGTCTAGGGACTAGAGGGTCTAGGGACTAGAGGGTCTAGGGACTAGAGGGTCTAGGGTCTAGAGGGTCTAGGGACTATAGGGTCTAGGGACTAGAGGGTC